>Ga0335078_10018742_pt1 | contig 10290 bp, 5 predicted proteins | sample Lox_Sample_32_FD_206711 | JGI IMG/M metagenome (GOLD analysis project Ga0335078, IMG submission 206711) | Soil microbial communities from Loxahatchee National Wildlife Refuge, Florida, United States - Lox_Sample_3.2 | ecosystem: Environmental > Terrestrial > Soil > Wetlands | place: USA: Florida...
ATTACCGGTGTCAACCGGTCGGCCGAAAAGCTTTTCGGCATGTCTTCCGAGGAAATGCTCGGCAGGCATTGCCAGGAGATCTTCAACTGCTCGGTCTGCGAACCCGGGTGCGGCATGTTGGTGGGCTTGAACCAGTCTCCGGGAGCGCCCCATTCCACCGTAAGACTGCGCATGGAAAACGGCATGGAACGCCTCGTCGTCATGCGCACCACCCAGATGTTTGACGAGGGCGGCCAACTCTCCGGCGTAGTCGCCACCATCAAAGACGTTACCGAGGAATCCGCCCCGCAGAAGCGCGAAGTCATCGCCGAATCCGTGGCCATGCGCGACGTCCTCAATTTTGTCCGCCGTGTGGCCTCCTCGGAAGCCACCACGATCCTCCTCGAAGGCGAGAACGGCACCGGTAAGGACTTGATCGCCAAGACCTTGCACTATCAGAGCACGCGCCAAGCCGAGCCCTTCATCGCCATCAATTGCGCCGCCATCCCCGATTCCCTGCTCGAAAGTGAACTATTCGGATACGAAAAGGGCGCTTTCACCGACGCCCGGGCTCAGAAGCGCGGCATCTTCGAATTGGCCGACAAGGGCACCTTGTTCCTCGATGAGGTGGGCGAAATCCCGCTCATGCTCCAGGCCAAGTTGTTGCGCGTCCTCGAAGAGCAAAGCTTCCGCCGCCTCGGCGGCCTCAAAGACATCCAGCTCGATTTGCGCGTGGTCGCCGCCACCAATAAAAACCTTCGCGAGGCCGTCAAGGAAGGCGCTTTCCGCCAGGACCTGTATTTCCGCCTGAACGTAATTCAGATTCTCATCCCGCCCCTGCGCGAGCGCGCCGACGACATTATTCCCCTGACCAGGTTCTTCATCGAGCATTACAACCGCAAATTTAAACGGAATGTGGAAGGTGTCAGCGACTCCGCGGCCAAACTCCTCCTCTATCACGACTGGCCCGGCAATGTGCGCGAACTGCGCAACGCCATCGAACGCGCCATGATCCTGGAAGAGTCCGCATTCATCACCCCCCCCAGTCTCCCAATCTCCGTTTCCCGCCCCGATGGCGACCCCCGCCTCCAGGAGCCCGCGGAAGCCGCCCTCGCCGCGCCGGTGGACGGCATGTCCCTCGAGGACCATGAACGAAGTCTGTTGATGCGAGCCCTCGAAAAGACCAACGGCAATCAAACCCAAGCCGCACGCCTCCTCCGCGTCACCCGCGACACCCTCCGCTACAAAATGAAAAAATTCAACCTCCGCTGACCCGCACGCCGGCCCTTACCGCCCCGCTTCTTCTACTCTGAGACCGCCGGTGTTTTCGATGCCTTAATCCGGCACCGCCGGAGGCCCTCGCTGAGAGCCGCGACCGCGAGGGCGGCGTCCTTATCCGTCTGCATATGCGTTTATCTGTGGCCAATTCCTGCTTTCGGCCATCTGCCGGATCCGAAAGTGCGGCGGAACCCCGGGGCGTGGATTTGGCGGCCATAGATGCGCAGGCATGCACACGTATGAAGAACGACCCCTCCCTTGCGGTCGGGGCCCAGCGGGGGCCCCTGGGGCGGCGGATTCCGGCATGGAAAACATGTACGGTCTCGAGAGTAGTAATTCTGGATCGCGGCTCGTCAGAGAACTCATTGGTATCCTAAGGTCTTGGAGCGATAGCTTTGAAGATCGGTCTGGCCTTTCGTGCCTTTTTCAATCTCTTGTTCGGCGGCAAGCTCTCCGATAGCGTGATCGCAGAACTCGGGCTGGCGAAGAAGTCCGCCGCACCGCCGAAACCCGCGGCGCCGCCCGCGCCGGTACGGTCCACCTCCGACGGCGCGCTGCAAATCCTCGGCATTTTGCAGCGCGACGCGCGGCTGGTGGACTTCCTGATGGAAGACATTTCGTCCTACTCCGACGATCAGGTGGGCGCCGCCGTACGCGAACTTCACGACCAGTGCCGCGACGCGGTGGGCCGCTATGTCACCCTGCAACCGGTGATCGATGGCGTGGAAGGCACGTTCGCCAAAGCGCCATCGAAAGATCCCAACGTCGTCAAATTCGTCGGCAATGTTCCCGCCAAGACTCCCGACGGCGGCACCCTGCGGCATAAAGGCTGGCGCGCCGCCAAAATCGACCTTCCCGCGTTAGCGGCCCAACAGGACGCGAACATTCTCGCGCCGGCGGAAATCGAAATTGAGTAAAAAACAGCAGGCGGCGCGGTACGTCATCGGCATCGACCTGGGAACCACGAACTCCGCGCTGGCTTACGCCGAAATCCAGGCCGAGCCCGACCCGTTCGCGCCCGCGAATGTCCAACTGCTCCCCATTCCGCAACTGGTGAACCCGGGCGAAGTGCGGGAAGAAAGCCTGCTGCCGTCGTTCCTCTATCTGCCGGGCGGGTCGGATTTTCCCGCCGGCACGCTGGCGCTGCCGTGGGATGACGCTCGGGGATACGTGGTGGGCCAACTGGCGCAGAAGCGCGGCGCGGAAAACGTGGGACGGCTGGTGTCGTCGGCGAAGTCGTGGCTGTCGCATTCGGGCGTGGACCGGACGGCGGCGCTGCTGCCGTTCCGCGCGCCGGAAGGCGTCGAGAAGATCTCGCCGGTGGAAGCCAGCCGGCGGTACCTGGAGCATTTGCGCGAAGCGTGGGACGCGCGCATGCCGGACGCGAAGTTCGCCCATCAGCAGGTGCTGGTGACCGTGCCGGCGTCGTTCGATGCGGTGGCGCGCGAGCTGACGCAGGAAGCCGCCAAGCAGGCGGGCTATCAGAACATCACTCTGCTCGAAGAGCCGCAGGCGGCGTTCTACGCGTGGATCGAGCGGCACGCGGATTGGCGCGAGCGCGTCGCGCCGGGGGATCTCATTCTGGTGGTGGATATCGGCGGCGGCACCACCGATTTCACGCTGATCGCGGTGACCGAATCGAGCGGCACGCTGGAACTCGCGCGCGTGGCGGTGGGCGATCACATCCTGCTGGGCGGCGACAACATCGATCTGGCGCTGGCCGGGACGGTGTCGGCGCGGCTGGCGGAAAAAGGCACGCGCATCGACAGCCGCCAGATGCAGGCGCTGTGGAACAATTGCCGCCTCGCCAAGGAACGGCTGCTCGCTCCCGATTCGACGGCGCAGGAACAGCCGGTGACCATCCTCGGCAAGGGCACGGGATTGGTGGGCGGCACCGTCAAGGCGTCGCTCCAACGCGGCGATATCGACAAGGTGATCGGCGAGGGATTTCTGCCGGCGGTGGGCAGCAACGATATGCCGGCGGCGCAGCGGCGCGTGGGTTTGCAGGAACTCGGACTGCCGTACGCGGCCGACCCCGCGATCACCCGCCACATGGCGCGATTCCTGCGACAGCAGGCGTCGAGCGCGCAGCAGGCGAGCGTGCGGCGCGGGCCGAGCGGGCTGGCGTGCCCCTCGCACGTGCTTTTCAATGGCGGAGTGCTGAACGCGGCGCTGGCGCGGCAGCGCATTCTGGCGACGCTCGACGCCTGGCTCGCGGATGAGGGACTGCCGGCGGTGAAACCGCTGAGTGGCGAAGACCTCATGCACGCGGTGGCGCGCGGCGCGGCGTATTACGGCATGGCGCGCAGCGGACGCGGCGTGCGCATTCGCGGCGGCGTTCCGCGCACCTACTACGTGGGCGTGGAGAGCGCCATGCCGTCGATTCCCGGCTTCCCCGCGCCGCTGAAGGCGCTGGCCGTGGTGCCGTTCGGCATGGAAGAAGGCACCAGCGAAACCATTCCCGGGCGCGAATTCGGGTTGGTGGTGGGCCAGCTGGCGGAATTCCGCTTCTTTACGTCCACGGCGCGCAAGAACGACAAGGTGGGCGACCTGATTGAGGACTACGGCGACCAACTGGAGGAACTCTCGCCCATGGAGGTGAGTTTTCCCGCGGGCGAAGTTTCGTCCGAAGTGGTGCCCGTCTCCTTCGAGACGGTGGTGACCGAGACCGGCATGCTGCAACTGTGGTGCGTGGCGCGCGACGGCCGGAGGTGGAAGCTCGAATTCAACGTGCGGGAGAAGGTAAACGCGTGAAGGTTGGGATCGACCTCGGAACCACCAATTCCGCGCTGGCCTGGATCGACGAACGCGAGGGCGAGGACCGCGAGTTTCCGCCGCTGCACATCTTCGAAACGCCGCAACTGGTAGCCGCCGGGCGCGTGGAGCCGCGGCGCACGCTGCCTTCGTTCCTTTTCCTGGAAGACGGGCAGCCGGTAGGCGTGTACGCGCGCGAACAGGGCGCGATTGTGCCCACGCGCCTGGTGCACTCGGCAAAATCGTGGCTGTCCAACCCCGATGTCGATCGCACGGCGAAGATTCTGCCGTGGGATTCGCAGGAAATGGGGCGCGTGCTCTCGCCGGTGGAAGTATCGGCGCGCTTCATCGGCAAATTCCGCGAAGAATGGGACCGCGCCATGGGCGCGCCGCTGGCGGAGCAGGATATCGTGCTCACGGTGCCGGCGTCGTTCGACGAAGAGGCGCGCGAGTTGACGGTGATGGCGGCGCGCGATGCCGGAATCGAGAAGCTGACGCTGCTCGAAGAGCCGGCGGCGGCGTTCTATTCGTGGATCGCGAACAACCTGGCGCAATCGCGCAAGAAGCTGTTCGACGGGCAGACGGTGCTGGTGTGCGACGTGGGTGGCGGCACCAGCGATTTCAGCCTGATTCGCGTGTCGCGCGAGGGCGACCTGGTGAACTTTACGCGCACGGCGGTGGGCAAACACCTGCTGCTGGGCGGTGACAACCTGGATCTCACGCTGACGTGGCTGGTGGAGACGAAACTCGGGGTTCCGCTGTCGGTGCGCCAGCGCAGCGGATTGCGGCGGCAGTGTTCGGCGGCCAAGGAAAGGCTGCTGAACGATGCGAATCTGAAGTCGGTGGAGATCACGGTGCTCGGGTCGGGGTCGGCGCTGATCGGCAAATCGCTGAAGACCGAGATTTTGCGCGAAGAGGTGCTGGAACTGGCGCTCGACGGCTTTCTGCCGTTCACCGCGCGCGGCGAGGCGCCGAAGGAGGAGAAGCGCAGTCTGTTCCGCGAACTCGGCCTGCCCTACGTAAGCGACCCCGCGGTGACCCGGCATCTCAATGCGTTTCTGGAATCGGCGGGGCAGGTGCCGGACGCGATCCTGTTCAATGGCGGGTTCTTTATCCCGGCCATTTTGCAGGAGCGCGTCGCGGACGTGGTGGGCAAATGGTACGGCCGCCGGCCGGAGATTCTGGAAAACAGCGAGCTCGATCTGGCGGTGGCGCGCGGCGCGGCGTACTACTCCTACGTGCGCTCGACAGGCAGCGGCGTGCTGGTGCGCGGGGGCTTGCCGCGGACTTATTTTATTGGCCTCGGTGAATCGCGCGAAGGTAAATTCCCGGCGGTCTGCCTGGTGCCGCGCGGGGCGGAAGAAGGGGCGGCCATCGAAATCGATAACGGCGCGCTGCAACTGGTGGCCAACCGGCCGGTGTCGTTTCGCCTGTACAGTTCGCTCACGCGGACCGAAGACAAGCTCGGCGACGTCGTGGAATTCGCATCGGACAATGCCGACCTGCACATGCACGCGCCATTGAACGCGGTAATCCGCTTCGGCAAGAAGGCCGAAGAGCGGCTGATTCCGGTGAAACTGGGCGCGCGGCTCACCGAGATCGGCACCCTGGAATCGTGGTGCGAATCGAAAATCAGCGACAATCGCTGGCGGCTCGAGTTCGAGCTGCGCAAGGCGGCGGCGCAGAAGGTGGAGCGGAAGGCCGCGGCGGTGGTGAGCGAACAGGCGCTGGCGTCCTCGCTCGAGCTGATCGCGAGCGTGTTTGCGACGGACGCGAAATCGCCCATCGCGCCGGAGGAATTGCCGGCCAAGCTCGAACAGACCATGGGGCTGGGCAAGAATTCGTGGCCGCTGGCGACCATCCGGCAGATGGCCGACGTGTTCCTGACGCAGATCAACGGACGGAAGAAGAGCCCGGCTTTCGAGATCCGCTGGCTGAATCTGTGCGGGTTCTGTCTGCGTCCAGGCTTCGGATTTCCCGGTGACGATTTCCGCGTCGAGCAGGTGCGGAAAATCTACGCGGGCGGCGTGACGTACGGCAACCAGGTGCAGTGCGAGATCGACTGGTGGATTTTCTGGGGACGCGTGGCGGGCGGGCTGAATCGCAATCAGCAGGCGGACGTCTACCAGCGGCTCTCGGGCTTCCTGCTGCCGCGCGGGAACAAGAAGCCGCAGCGGATCAACGCCTCGCTGCTGCGCGAGATGTGGCGGACGGCGGCGAGCCTGGAATTGCTGCCGCTGGGCACGAAAACGGAATTGGGCGACGCGCTCGTGAAGCGCATCCGGGCGGGCGATTGCAAGGAGAGCGAGCTGTGGTGCCTGTCGCGGTTGGGCGCGCGCAAGCTGTTCTACGGGCCGATCAATCTCGTCGTTCCTCCGCAGGCCGCGACGCGATGGGCGGAAGCCATCCTGAATCTTCCGGCGGCCGGCGACGCGCTGGCGGCAATCGCGCGGCGCACCGAAGACCCCACGCGCGATCTGCCGCACGCCACGCGCGAGGCGATTAAGCGGAAATTGGAGACCATGCCGCACGCCGACCGCATGCTGGCCGTGCTGGAAGGCGAAGAGGAAGACGATAGCGCCTGGGGGCGGATTTTCGGTGAGGAATTGCCGTCGGGATTGGTGCTGGCGGGTTGATCACTTGTTCACCACCGAGGCACAGAGACACGGAGAAAAGCAAAGCATCAATCCCAAAAAGCAAAATCCGAGAGCACGGAGGCGGCGGAGCGCACGGAGGCCGACATCCCGGTATCCCGGCGCGAACGAGCTGTCGAGAAGGTTCATAAACAACGCGCCAATGACGATATCCCGGCCGAGGTGGAATTCAGCGAGGGTGTTCGCGGACTTCATCGCATTGCGTCCACGGCTGAAGTTCGCACGCTAGTGTCGATGGATGAGGACACCAGGCGCGAGATCAATACGGAACCGCTGAAATAGGCGCCCTATCGTGCGTTCGGCAGCAGTCCCTGCTCCACCAGCACGGGCGGATGGCGATGGTGTGTGGCCTGTTCGTAGGCATACGCCCAGCCGAGCAGATCCCCGTCCTTCCATTGGCGCGCCGAGATCTCCAGTCCGAACGGGAGGCCGCTCGCGTAGAATCCGCCCACCACAACGATTGCCGGCACGCCGATCGGGTTCACCCAGCCCGTTTCACTGTGCGGGCCGCTGCTCAATTGCCCGTTCTGCGGCATGGTCTCGTCGGGAGGCGGCATCTGCGCGGCGGGGTAGACGAACCCGTCGAGGTGCAATCTGTCGAGCGTCTCGTTGTAGACCGCTAACGCTTCGCGCTGCGGCGCGAAGAAATTCGATTCCGAATTGGGGTCGGATTGCAGCGCGGGCGAATTCGCTCCTCCGCCCATGGTGATCATGGGCGACAGCGGCGAACCGACGGCTTTGGCGTATTCGGCGGCCGATTTGTATTGCGGCGGTCCGAAGTTCTCGAGGAATGTCTCGAAGCCTTCGAAGTGGTACGGCCACGTCTTGATTTTGTCCACCGCCTGCTCGAAGCCCTTCAGAATGGAATCGTCCATCACCACCGTCGCGCCCGCCGCGCGCAATTCGTCAACCGCCTTCAGGAACGCCTCGCGCGTCTCCGGACGTAGCGACTTCGCAGCGACAATGAAGGCCGGCACACCGAATCGTTTTCCCTGGAGCGCGCCCGCCCGCAGGTATTGCGTGTATGGCGCCGGCTGCGCTTTTCCCGCCGAGCCTGCCGTGCGGAAGTCCATCGGGTCTTCGCCCGCCATGACGGCGAGCGCGATGGCGGCGTCGGTGACATCGCGCGCGATAGGGCCGGTGTCGTCGAGCAGCCAATCGAGAGGTGCGATGCCGGCGATGCTCACGAGGCCTCGCGTGGGCAGTACGCCGATCACGGCGCTGGTCGCCGACGGCATGCGGATGGAATTGCTGGTGTCGGTACCCGTTCCGAGCAGCGCAAAATTGGCCGTGACCGCCGTGACTGTCCCGCCCGACGAACCTCCAGGACTGAAGCGAACATCGTAAGCGTTGCCGGTGCGTCCGAATGCCGAGCTGCGAGTGGTGTCGCTGGCGGCGAAATCGGGCATGTTGGTCTGGCCGAGAATGATGGCGCCGGCGGCACGAAGCTTCGCCACCACGGTGGCGTCCGCGGGGGCGGTCAGTTCGTGGCCGGGGATGACGAAGCCCTTCCAGCCGTCCGAAGTGATGAGCCCTTTGATGCTGGTGTTGGCCTTGATGACGATCGGCACGCCCCACATGGGACCGCGCGCGAATCCGCTCCCGCCGCGCGCCGCCTCGGCATCCTCGCGAGCGGCCGTGGCCAGCGCGCCGGGCGCATCGACCGCGCAGACCGCGCGATAAATCCCGTCGTATTTGGCGATGCGCGCGAGGTACCAGCGGACTACCTGCGTCACGGTGTAACGATGCGCGGCGTACATCGACTCCAGTTGGGGAATCGTGACTTCGAGCAGGTCGCGGTCGATCGCCTGCGCTGGCAGAAGCGAGGGGAGGACCGAGAAGATCAGAAAAACCGGCAGTCGCTTTGACAGCATGTCACCAATTGTAAGGCTCGGAAGCCGCGCTGCCGCGCGCCGAAACTCGCCCGCATTCGGCAGAGTTCGTCCAGCGCAGCTCCGCTTGCCGGAGCGCGCGACGCTCGGTAATCGCCCACTATTGCAACGGCCGTCCTCAGGCGCTCACCGCCACCGGCTGAAAATACCGCGGTGCGTGGAATGGCTGGAAGCGGTACCCGATGCCGAAAATCGTCTCGATGTAGCTATCCGCGTATGTTCCCAGCTTCTTGCGCAGACGGCGCACGTGCACGTCGAGCGTGCGCGTGCGAATGTCCGAGCCGTAGCCCCATACCTGCATGAGCAGGGCTTCGCGCGGGATAATCTCCCCGGCATGGCGGACCAGCAGGGACAGCAGGTCATACTCCTTGCGCGTGAGCAGCATGCGCTCGTTGTCGAGAGCGGCCAGTTGATGATCGTAATCGATGGCCAAGTGCTCATCCCGATAGGGCGGGACGTGATTCGCCGGTAAAGATCCCAAGATCCCTCCTCAGACTCCCTTAGGGATATCGTACGGACGCCCACATGGAAGGTCGTGGGGGAGTTGTAAAATGTTTGTAAATTCACCCTGGGTGACTGGACAGACATTTCGGAGTGTTGTGTCGCACTCGAAGTGTGACATACTAGCAGGTTCTAACGTAGTCGAGATGAGCAATTTCACTTTCAGCCGGCGCGCCGCCATGGTGGGCGCCGCCGCGCTGCCGATGATCCGCGTCCTCAAGGCGCAGTCGAAGCCGAAATCGGTGGTGATTTCGAGCAATAACCGCGCGAATGGCGGCATCAACTGCTGCAACAGGGCGATGGAGTTGATCAGGGCGGGCAAGGACACGCTGGACGCTATCGTCGCCGGCGTGAACATTGTCGAGTTGGATCCGAACGATACCAGTGTGGGGTACGGCGGGCTGCCCAATGAAGACGGCGTGGTGCAGCTCGACGCCAGTTGCGTTCACGGACCTTCGCGCCGCATGGGCGCGGTGGGAGCGATCGAGGGGATCAAGACGCCGTCGAAAATCGCGCAGCTCGTGATGTCGGAAACCGACCACATGATGCTGGTGGGCGCGGGCGCGCTCAAGTTTGCCAAGATCTGGGGATTCCCCGAGGAGGATCTCCTCACCGACAAGTCCCGGCTCGCCTATCGTATGTGGAAGCGCGAAATGCGCGATCGCAACGGGCACACGTTTTGGGAATCGGACATCGATGCGCCGGTGAACGCGGCCGGCGGACGCGCCGGTTCGCCCGCCAAAATGGCGGAACTGAAACGCGAATTTCCCGGTTTTGACGATGAGACACTGGCGTGGGCGTATGACGTAGCCCTTCATCCGCCGCACGGCACCATCAATTGCATCGCGCTCAACGAAAAGGGCGCGATGTCCGCCGTGACGACGACGAGCGGGATGGCTTTCAAGATTGCTGGCCGCTGCGGGGATTCCCCGATCATCGGCGGTGGATTGTGGCTCGATCAGGATGTCGGCGGCGCCGGCTCGACGGGCCGTGGGGAAGAAAATTTGCGGGTCTGTGGGGCGCATACCGTGGTGGAAAACATGAGGCACGGGATGTCGCCGAAAGAGGCGATTCTCGACACCCTGAAACGGGTGTCGCGGAATTTCAACGATGACAAGAAGCGCCTGGAAGCGGTGGATTTGAACTTCTACGCGCTGAGCAAGACCGGCGAGTACGCCGGTGGATCACTGTGGGGGCCCGCGCAATTCGTGGCCGCCTCGAGCGATGCCTCC
>Ga0335078_10018743_pt1 | contig 10289 bp, 9 predicted proteins | sample Lox_Sample_32_FD_206711 | JGI IMG/M metagenome (GOLD analysis project Ga0335078, IMG submission 206711) | Soil microbial communities from Loxahatchee National Wildlife Refuge, Florida, United States - Lox_Sample_3.2 | ecosystem: Environmental > Terrestrial > Soil > Wetlands | place: USA: Florida...
TCCGTCGTGGCCGATGTCGCCAGGCCCTCCTCCTCGAGCATCGTCAGCGTGGGGTAAATCACGCCGGCGCTCGGCGAATATCCCCCGGCGAGCCGCTCTTCCATCGTTTTGATCAGCTGATACCCGTAGCTCGGCTGTTCGGCCAGCAGCTTGAGAATCACCAGCTTCAGCTCGCCGCCGTCGAAGAGCCGTTCCCTGCCCCCGAACCCGTGCCCGAATCGGCCGGGCCCGTGGCCGAAGCCGCCCGTCCCTTCATCGAATTCCTCGAACGGGCGGCCACGCCGTCCCCCGAATCGCACATCAAACCACGCGCGCTGCCGGCCGCATCCGCGATGGGCAAATCCCGCAGCCCGGGCTTCCTCAAAGAACCTCTCCTGTTGACACATGGACGTTTGTCCCTCCTAAAAATATAGCTTAAGATATATCTTACGATATGTCGAAAGTCAAGCTCTTTTTTTCACGGACTTTGGACAGTGACCGCCGGCAGGGATTGTCGCAAACCTATACTGTTGAGATCCTGTCCCGGGAGGCTGAGTCGGAATGGCATCGCTGAAGCTCGCGCGCATCATCCTGTTTACGGCGCAGATGGACGCAATGAGCCAGTATTACGGCCAGATGCTCGGCCTCGAACAAATCGCCAACGAGAAAGGCTGGCGCGAATTCGCCGCCGGCGGGGCCACCATCGCGCTGCACTCGGGCCCCTCGTCCCCTGGCCGCAAAGGCCCCAAAATCGTCTTCCACGCCGAAGACGTCGCCGGACTCCGCGAAGCGCTCGTCGCGCGCGGCGCTCGCTTCGGCAAGGTCCGTCAGGGCGAGATCTTCACTCTTTGCGACGGCAAGGATCCGGACGGCAATCCCGTCCAGTTGTCCAATCGTTGAGACTAGCTCGGTTTGGCTGCCTGCCCTCCCGTCCGGTAGACTTGACGTTCCGGGACTCTGCACCTTTGGTGCCATCCCCAAAGGATTTCCGCATCCAAGCCCCATGGCGACCATCCAACCCATAGCAGAGAACGAGCAGCATCCCGACGTGGCCCTGGTCGAACGGGCGCGCGGCGGCGATGTTTCGGCCTACGACGAGCTCGTCCGCAAATACGACCGGCAGATCTTCCGCATTGCGCAGCACATTACGCAGAACCGCGAAGATGCCGAGGACGTGATGCAGGACGCGTTCCTCAAGGCCTATGAAAAGCTCGATCAGTTCCAGGGGAATTCGAAATTCTACACATGGCTGGTACGGATCGCGGTGAACGAAAGCCTGATGCGTCTGCGGCGGCGGCGCACCGGCAAAATGGTCTCGATCGACGAAGACGTGGAGACCGAGGAAGGCAGCGTGCCGCGCGACCTGGCCGACTGGGCTCCGGACCCGGAGCAGAACTACACCCAGTCCGAGCTGAACAGGATCCTTCGCAAAACCATCCAGGGACTGCCGCAGGGCTTTCGTGTCGTCTTCGTCCTGCGCGACGTAGAGGGCTTATCTACAGAAGAGACGGCGGAGACGCTGGGATTGAGCATCCCGGCCGTGAAGTCGCGCCTGCTGCGCGCCCGGCTGCAGCTGCGCGAAAGGCTCAGCCGCTATTTCAAAAGGAAAAAGGTTGGTGAGAAGTGACGTGCACTGAGTTCCTGGCAATGCTCGACGATCTGATCGACGAATCCATCGCCGCCGAAACGCGCAGCGAAATCGAAGAACACCTGCGCGGCTGCGAGCATTGCGTGGTGACCCTGAACACGACGCGCAAAACCATCGAGATCTACCGCTCCCACTCCCTCTACGAGCTGCCCAACGGCCTGCGCGAGCGCCTGCACAAGGCCATCATGGAGCGCTGCAAGAAGGGCTGCTGATCGTTCCGTCGATCACCGGCCTTATCATCCTCGTTCTCCACGGACTCGTTCTCCGCGGATTCGGTTTCAACGATTCGGCGCACGGAAGCATCTGCAATCGGTTGCCATGCCCTCCTGTCGGCCGGTCGCTGGTCGTTGAGTCCCTTCCGATTCAACTTGCCGCGCGGATTCGCCTTGCTATCATGGCTCCATGACCACGGTGGATATTCTCTTTCGATACGGCGCGCCTCCATCGGACGCGGTCATCTTTGCGTTGGCAGGCATCCGCGAGATCTATGGCATCCGCCGCTTCCGTTTCGACCGCGCGGCGCGCACCTTGCGCGTGGAGTACGACGCGACTCGGCTCAATGCGGCTACCGTCACCAGGCTCGTTCGCCAGGCCGGCCTGGAGATTGTCGAGGCGTTGCCCCTGGCGCCTCCCGCGCCACCGGCTCCCGAGCCCGCACAAACAAGCTGACGGGGTTTGGCCGCAACTCGGTACGGAGGTGCAGATTTCACAGCCCGTCCGCTGTCTACCCCGAAAAGGAGTCGGGGCCTTTGCCCCTGTGGACATCGGGCGCCTGCCTGCGGTTTGCGCCCGGTTTCCATCCCTGTTAATCTGTCGTAGGTCCCGCCAGGGGCCGCGCCGTGTGCGCCCGTAGCTCAGCTGGATAGAGCGACTGACTACGAATCAGTAGGCCGGGAGTTCGAATCTCTCCGGGCGCACCATTAAACTCAGTGCCAAGCAGAAGAGCCGCCGGAACAGCAGCGAGTACACGCTCGCTTCCGACGAACTTCGTCAGATTTCGCGCTTGCGGCAACCGATATAGACGACCGTTAGCGCGCTGAGGAGGCGTTGCGGCGCACCGAGGGAGTTCGAATCTCCCCAATCGTACCCTTACTTCCGGGTCGCCCTTCTATTGCCGCCGACTCTTCGGATCTCTCTGAATCCAGACCGGATTCACGCCCGCCCGCGAAGACTTCGACCGCGCTTATAGCACGAATGGGTCATTGCTCGCTTCCCCACAAGTTGGTAATCGATAGGAGTGCTCCAGCACGTTGGGAGACTCCATCGTCGGGAGAGAATCGTGAATACTCTAATTTTGAAGCTGTACCTGAAAATCCAGACCCTGACGGAACGTGAAGAAGGTCAGGACCTGGTGGAATATGCCTTGGTTGTGGCTCTGGTCGCTTTCGGCGCCACCGCCGCGTTGCAGACTCTTGGTTCGGGTCTCAACTCCGCCTTCACCAACATCAGCTCGACTCTGGCCAGCAGCCTCACGTAGGCAAAGCCAGAACTCACCCTGTCCTTTTGAGATTCATCGAGGTCGCCGCTCGAAGCGGTCAGCTCGATGGGAACGCAATGAATTGGGGACACATCTTCCCGGGCTTTTGCCGCACTTCCCCCAGGGTGGCAAGCCCGTGGCGGAGCCACTGGGCCAGGAATCTCGAAGGACCTAAAAGACGAATTGAAATCGGGCCGCGGGCAGGGCTAAAGCTCTGCCCATCGTCTTTTGGGGGTTTCAACTGGGACCGTCGGGGATCAGAACGGCAAATAACAGATCTGATTGGTCCATTCATCAGCTTCCGATGCCGTCCACAGTAATGCCAATTCCTCAATCGCAGTGCCAAGCGCCAGCCTCTGGGGAATGAGAATGAGGCCTGGACTCGACTGTCGGCCTATGAGCTTTTGAAAGCAAGCCGGCATCGTCCGGACGTCGTGCGTCACGAGAATCCTCCCTAGCTCGGCCGCGATACGCAACACAGTAGCATCGTCCTTGCCTGCAGCCCCGACCTCGAAAGCCTGGACGAAGCTGGCTCTGGGTTCGCGCCGGCGCAGCCCCAGCACGATCGCCCGGCGAAGGTTCTCGTCCGCAAGGTATTTGATTCTCAAGCCGAGGCAAGCTCGCGGCGCGCGCGTTCCAGCCGCTTTCTCAGAGCCGACGGAATTGGAGCCTGCTTCTTGCGAGCCTCTATCCAGAGCTGGCTGGTCTCTTTCAGGTAGAGGTCGATCTCAGCGCGATGTGCCAGATAGAAAGTAATCGCCCCATATACCTGTTCGAGCGAAAGAGTAGGGAATTCGTCCACCAGGGTTTCCGGGCTCGCGCCTTCAAGGAATGGAAAGATCAATGAGTCAAGCGTGACTCGAGACCCGACAAGCCCGTATCCGCTGTTTCGCTTCTCGACGTACTTGCGCGTCATGACAGGTCCTCGAATCCCGATCTCTGATCTTAGCATTCGAAAGATTCCCATCTGCGCGGGGTGAGATCTTCCAGTTTGTCCCCCAGGCGAAAAGAGCGAAACGCCGAAGCGCTTCGCCCCCTTCCGATCCGGAATCGATCTGCTCAGTACAGCCGGAAATTGACCTCGACGGTGATCATCACCGGAACCGGGTATTTGCCGTCCCTCAACGCCGGCTTGAAGCGGTACTGGCGCACTGCCTCCAGCGCCTTTTCGTCCAGACCCATCCCCAGCGGCCGGACGACCCGCGGGTTCTGGGGGTTGCCGTTGGCGTCGACGATGAGCGAAATAAGGCAAACGCCCTGGTACTTGGCGCGGCGCGCCTCGTCGGAGAACTCCGCCTCGACATTGTTCAAAGGCACCGGCGCTGAGATGCCGCCGCCCACCTGGTACACGCCGCCGCCGGCATTGCCGCCACGGCCGGGACCAAATCCGTTGCCCGTTCCGGAACCAACGCCGCCGCCCAGACCCGTCCCAATGCCCGAGCCGCCGCCCTGGCCGTTCGAAGCCAACTGGACGTTGGGCGAATCCTTGACGCCCAGCGTGGGCAGCATGGGATTATCCGGCAGCTTGATCGACTGCTGGACATTAATCGCCGGCTCCACGGGCAGCTTGGGATTGTCCAGCGTCTGCACCTGGGGCGGAGCGGGCGGATCCGGAGCCTTTTGGGGAAGTCTGCCCTTCGTTGGGTCGACGATGCTGTGATCGCCGCCGCCTCCGCCGCCACCGGCCTGCGGGCCTTTGGGCCCCTGGAACTTGTACGTTCCGACGTCAATCGCCGTTTCGTCAACCTTCGGCTTGGTGATCTGCTGGAGGATGATCCGCGCGCTGAAGTAGACGACGGCCGCCAGAATCAGCACATTGACAACCGTTGCCGTGCCAATCGCCCAGGGATTGGCCTTGACCTTCATCCGGTCCGGGACCGGGATGGGCGTGGACGTCAGCTTGAGCGGGGGAAGCTTCGGGGGGAAGAAGATGTCGTGGATGCTCTCGTAGAGCCCGGTCCAGATCGGCTTCTCTTCAAAGGCTTTGCCGAGGAGCCCGTCAAATTCGTGCTGGGAGACAAACGCCGAAGCGTCCGAGTCCGCGTTCATGACTGCGAGGGTTTCTTCTGCCATATTTTGCCGCCGGCTTCATCCATGGGCCGCGCGAGCTGGGGCTCGCCCGCATCCTAGCCCATCGTTCCATTATGCTCGACAATGCCCGTCGTTGTCTCTCGGAAAGACCGAGTGTCAGAATCCGGATCTTCTCCACACTAACGGATCTGCCTCGATTCTATTTCTCCAGAATCTCAAATTCCCAAGCGGCCCGGCTCCCATAAACAATAGACGAGAACCCTTCCGAGTTGTTACCGAAAAAATCTCTCCCGTCCATTTACACTTACGGATGTGGATCATATCGGCAAATCCCCAACATCGGCTAGTCCTGCTTCGGCTCGCCAGGGCGTCGTGGCGTCGCCGGCCCCGGAGCTGAAGGGGACGCTGACCCTGCCTCACACCGCCTTCCCCATGAAGGCCAATTTGCCCCAGAACGAACCGCTCCGGCTGGCCCGCTGGGCCTCTCTCGGCCTTTATAGGCGGCTGCGCGAGGCTTGCGCCGGCCGGCCAAGCTACATCCTCCACGACGGCCCTCCTTACGCCAACGGGCCAATTCACCTGGGTCACGCGCTCAACAAGGGTTTGAAAGACTTCGTGGTCAAATCCAAGACCATGGCGGGGTTCGACGCGCCTTACGTTCCCGGCTTCGACTGCCACGGCCTGCCGATCGAGATCAAGGTCGACGAGCAGCTCGGCCGCAAAAAACTGGAGATGCCCGCGCCTGAGGTATTGGATGCTTGCCGGCGCTATGCGCAAACCTATGTTGAACTGCAAACGCAGCAGTTTGAGCGCATAGGCTGCTTCGGCCGCTGGGAAAAACCCTATAAAACCATGGCTCGCGACTACGAAGCCCGTACGCTCGAGGCATTTTACGGCTTTCTCGAGAAGGGTTTCGTCTATCGCGGGCTGAAGCCGGTCTACTGGTGCATCCACGACCGCACCGCCCTGGCCGACGCCGAGATCGAGTACGAGATGCACACCAGCCCTTCGATCTACGTGCGCTACCGGCTCACCTCCGACCCGGCGGCGATCGCACCCGAACTTGCCGGCCGCGACGTCTCGACGATCATCTGGACCACCACGCCCTGGACGCTGCCGGCGTCGATGGCCGTCGCTTTCCACCCGGATTTCGATTACGTCGCCCTCGAGGTCGAGCCCAGTGAGTCACAGACGGCGGGTGCCCCAGGTCTCGATTCTGAGACCTGGGAAAGGTCGACACCGGTCTACATCGTCGCCGAAGCCCTCGCCGAAGCGACGAAAACCGCCTGCTGCCTGCAAAACGCCAGAGAAATCGCCCGCTTCAAAGGCTCGGTCCTCGACCGAACGACCTTTCAACACCCGTTCCTCGACCGCTCCATCCTCGGCGTGCTGGCGACCTATGTCACCGGCGACCAGGGCACCGGCGCCGTACACACCGCGCCCTCGCACGGCGCCGACGACTTCTACACCGGCCAGCGCTACGGCCTCGACCCGACCAGCCGCGTCGACGCTTCGGGGCTGATCCTGGTCGATCCCGATGCCTGGCAGTTGGCCGCGCCGCCGCCCTTCGCGGGCAAATCGGTGTGGGACGCGAACCCCATCATCGTCGCCATGCTCGAGGAGCGCAACGCGCTGCTCGCGGTCAGCGATCTCGAGCACTCCTACCCGCACTGCTGGCGCTGCCACAATCCGGTCATCTTTCGCGCCACCGAGCAGTGGTTCATCTCCATGGAGATGCCGGTGCTGCGCGCCGACGGTTCAGAGACGACGTTCCGGCAGCTCACCATCGAAGAGATCGACAAGGTGGTGTGGGACCCGGCATGGGGCAAGGAGCGCATCACCAACATGATGGCCACGCGCCCGGACTGGTGCATCAGCCGCCAGCGCATCTGGGGCGTGCCCATCGCCGTCTTTCTCTGCGAAGGCTGCAACCGGCCCATCCTCGACCCCGCGCTCAACCGCACCATCGTGAAGCTCTTCGAAGACGAAGGCGCCGAAGCCTGGCACACGGAAAGGGCGCACGCTCTGCTGCCTGCCGGCGCAACTTGCGAGCACTGCGGCGGAGCTAGATTTCGAAAAGAAACCGACATCCTCGATGTGTGGTTCGATTCGGGCGTAAGCTGGCTCGCCGTTGCCGAAGCCGATCCGGATCTGAAGGAACCCTACGCGGACTTTCAGAACGGCAGCGACGACGCGAATCCCGTCGAGGTGCTGTATCTCGAGGGAGGCGACCAGCATCGGGGATGGTTTCATTCGTCGCTTCTGACTTCGGTCGCGCTGCGCGGGCGCGCCCCGTACTCGCACTGCGCCACCGCGGGCTTTACGCTCGACGAGCTCGGCCGCGCCATGTCCAAGTCGCTGGGCAACGGCGTGGACCCGGTCGACATTGCCGAGCGCCTGGGCGGCGAGATCGTGCGCCTGTGGGTCGCGTCCGTCGACTTCCGCGAAGACATGGCCGCCAGCGAAAACCTGATGCAGCGCTGCGCCGAGGCCTATCGCAAGCTGCGCAATACGTTTCGTTTCCTGCTGGGAAACCTGGACAAATTCGATCCTGCGCGGGATCAGGTCGCCGAAAAAGATCTTTTGCCGCTCGACCGCTACATGCTGGCCCGCACCCGCGACCTGACCGAAAAAATCCGCGCCTGGTACGCAGCTTTCGAGTTCCACCGCGTCTATCAGGCGGTGAATGAGTTCGCCATCGTCGACCTGAGCGCGTTCTACCTCGACGTGCTCAAGGACCGCATGTACACCTTCGCGCCCACCAGCCATGCGCGCCGCTCCGCGCAAACCGTACTGTGGAAGATCGCCGAAGCTCTGGTGCGACTGGTCGCGCCGGTTCTTTCCTTCACCGCCGACGAGGTATGGGAATATCTTCCGCATAGCGACAGCCGCGAGGCCAGCGTGCATCTCGCGCTCTTCCCTGCCCCGGACGAAGTTTTCTCCGAAGATCCCGCGCCGCTGCTCGAAGAATGCAAGCAGCTTTTCGCCGTGCGCGACGCCGCTCTGGTCGTGCTCGAGGAAGAACGCAAAGAGAAGCGCATCGGCAAGGCGCTCGAAGCCGACGTAGAGATCACGGCCGCCGGCGAGCAACTTGCCCTGCTTGAGCGGCACGCCGCGGGATTGAAGGAGTTCATCAACGTCTCCGCGGTTCGCGTGGTGTCCGGCACATCCCTCGCGGTAAAAGCCCTTCCGGCGAGCGGCCACAAGTGCGCGCGCTGCTGGAACTACATGCCTGAAGTCTCGAGCTACGGCATCTGGCAGAACGTCTGCACACGCTGCCAGAACGCGCTGCGCGAAACGGGCATCGACCCGCCGCAAGCCGAGGGAGAAGCCGCGTGACCTTTCCTCGCCGATTGCCGTGGCTGCTCGGCATCTCGCTGATCGTCATCGCCGTCGACCGCCTGACCAAGATGTGGGTTACCGATCACGTGCCTTTCGGCGGCGGCATCCTGCTCATCCCGCGCGTGCTGCGCATCAGCCACTGGACCAACGACGGCGCGGCTTTCTCGCTCTTTGCCGACACCGCTTCGCCCAACACCGTTCGCTGGGCGCTCACCATCTTCTCGCTGGTCGCGGCGCTGGTGGTGCTCATCGCCATGATCCGCCTCGGCAATCGCTTCACGCTGACCACCGTCGCCCTGGCGCTCATCTTCGCCGGTGCGCTGGGCAACGTGCACGACCGCATCCTCTACGGCTCGGTGACCGACTTCATCGAGGTGCACATCTTCGGCTACCACTGGCCCGACTTCAACGTGGCCGACTCGTCGATCGTCATCGGCGCGTGCCTGCTGCTCTTCGACTCGCTGCGGCCGGATAGTCATGAGCAGCACGCTCATCACGAGGAACACGCGGCGCACGAAGAAGCACGCGCCTCGGAAGACCTGACTTCCTGAGACAGTTTTGTAATTCTCCGAAGGATTAACTCTACTCTGTCATCCTGAAGGCGAGGTCGTCGCGGCCGGGGTCCCTGGGGACAGGCCTTCGTCGCTGGGGTGGGCGGCGACCGAGTCGATGGATCTGCGCTTCATGCGAATTTGAGTTTCCTTCCTTTAATGAGTCGCGTGCTTCTCGATTCCCCCACAAATAACCGGTTTCGTCACTTCGTGATCCTCGCAGCCGACTCACTGGCCTACAATGGCGGGTTGGCCCCTTTGCTGGAGCTTCCAAACGCAGATCCTTCACTTCGTCGCCGCGGCGACTCGCTCAGGATGACCGCTTTGGGTTAGAGCATCTTTGATTTAGAACTCGCATAGTATTTCCAATTCACGAGGATCGAATGAACATCCGAATTCTGCTTCCCCTGCCTGTTTCCGCTCTCGCCGCCTGTCTCGCTCTCTTCGCCCATCCCGCAACCGCACAGCGCCTGCCGCAGACGGTCAAGCCCGAGCACTACGCGCTCACACTCGCGCCTGACCTGAAGGCTGCGACCTTCACCGGCAAGGAAACGATCGAAGTGAACGTCGCCGAGCCCGTGAACGCGATCGCGCTCAACGCCGCCGAGATCGAGTTTCAGTCCGTAACGGTGACGGCCGGCGGCAACACACAGACCGCCACTGTCTCGCTCGACAAGGACAAGGAGCAGGCGACATTCACTTTCCCGCAGCAAGTCCCCGCGGGTGAAGCCACACTGCACATCGACTACACCGGCATCCTCAACAACGAATTGCGCGGCTTCTATCTCTCGAAAACGACCCGCCGCAACTACGCCGTGACGCAGTTCGAACCCACCGACGCGCGCCGGGCATTTCCCTCGTTCGACGAGCCGGCCTTTAAGGCGACCTTCGACGTGACGCTGATCGTCGATTCCGGCGATACGGCGATCTCCAACATGCCCATCAAGGCAGACACGCCCGGCCCCGGCGAAGGCAAGCACACGCTCCGCTTCGACGCCACGCCCAAAATGTCGACCTATCTGGTCGCCTTCCTCGTCGGCGACTTCCAGTGCAGCTCGGGCGAGCAGGACAAGGTGGCCATCCGCGTCTGCGCCACGCCCGACAAGGCGCAGCTCACACCCTACGGCGTCACCGTCGCCAAGTATGTGCTCCACTACTACAACAACTACTTCGGCATCCCTTACCCGCTGCCCAAGCTCGATCTGATCGCGCTGCCCGACTTCGAGGCCGGCGCCATGGAGAACTTCGGCGCCATCACCTA
>Ga0335078_10018744_pt1 | contig 10289 bp, 11 predicted proteins | sample Lox_Sample_32_FD_206711 | JGI IMG/M metagenome (GOLD analysis project Ga0335078, IMG submission 206711) | Soil microbial communities from Loxahatchee National Wildlife Refuge, Florida, United States - Lox_Sample_3.2 | ecosystem: Environmental > Terrestrial > Soil > Wetlands | place: USA...
CATGATCATCGTTTCGGCGCTGCTGTTCGTTGCCTCGGCGCTGATTGCGTATGACGCATGGCGTTCCTGGAACCGGCTCAAGCCGACTGCGGTGCCGGCCAAGGAGCCTCAGTTGGCCCCGGCGGCACGGTGAGCGAATGAATGGCTGTCGAGACGTAGCTTGCTACGTCCTCGTCTCGGGATTTTGCGTCAGGCCTGCTCACCGAGCTTGCGCAGGGTTTCGAAGACGGTGCTGGCAGGCAGCTTCTTCAACTCGGCGAGCGGCCAGTGCACTTCGAAGTTGGGGTCACCGCGCTGAATGGAGAGTCGCTGCAGCGGACATCCGGAAAGCGCGGCCAGATCGAGCAGGCGTTTGGCCGAGGGCAGCGGCTCCGGCACGTAGGCGACTAGGGGCTCGCACGCGGTGACCAGCTGCCATTTCTGGCTGCGCATTTGGGCTTCACGGCCGCGCGCCGACCAGGCTTTGGGCGCGAAAGCTTCGAACTCGAAGCCTGGCAGGTGATTCAGGCGACCGCGGAAGATGAACAGATCGCGGCGCCCGCGGGCGCGCGCCAGCCACCACAGGGGCGCGATGTCGCGGGGTTCGAGCACGAACAGGACTTCAGCGTCGCGGAAGGGCCGTTTGGCGTTCTGAATTTTGAGTTGCAGGACGGAGGATCCCAGCCAGTGCAGGGTGGTCTTTTCGCCCACCAGGGGCAGGCCGCCCTGGGCCCAGCGCATGGCGTCGTCACCGCGGCGGATGTTGCGCTGTGTGCCGAGGGCAAAGCCGCCAACGACCAGGATCACGACGAGGATGAAGAGAGCGAGGCTCGGTGACATGATGCGGAGGTCGGTTACACTGACCGGCGCTGATTATGGCACACTGACAGGCAGGCGGCGAATGCGAGGGCAGACCGGCAAAGGCCAGCGGGTGGGAATGCTGAAAAAAATCCGTGAATTCATCTATGGCATGTATGCTTTCGAGTTCGAACGGCAGGCGGTGGAGATGCGCGCCGAGCTGGAGTCGGCATTCTTGCTGATCACCATGGGCGACATGCTGGGGGTGCCCGTGATTCCACCGCTCTATTCGCTGCGCCTGCTACCCTATGTGGTGCCGCAGATCGCCACCTGGAAACGACGAGTGATGCGCGAGCGCGAACTCTCGGACCGGGAAGAGTTTCATTTGCACGGAGTGTGAGGAAGAACGCTGTTGGCTCTCGGCGGTTGGCTTTTGGCCAAAAGCTAGAGTCAAGAGCCAAAAGCGAAGAATTCATCAGGAGCAAATCATGCCAGACAAACCGGAAAAGCCGGAACAGCCGGACAAGAAAGACAAGCAGGGATTCTTTGGCCGAGTGAAGGAGATCGCTTACGGGATGAGCGCGCACGACATGTCGCGCTACGCCATGCGCACACGCGCCAGCATGGAGCACCTGTTCATCCTGATTACTATGGGCGACCTCATCGGCGTCCCCATCCTGCCGCCGTATTATTCCTTGCGGCTGCTGCCCTACGTGGTGCCCAACATCTCCACCTGGAAGCGGCGCATGCTGCGGGAGAAGGACGTGTCGGACGCGATGTTTTGAGAGGCTGTACTCAGTACCAGCGGACCTCAGCGACACTTCTGGGTACTGAGTACCGAGTACTGAGCAGTTTAAAACGCAGTCATACGAGGACTACATGGGACTGAAAGAAGCATTCGAGCAGAACAAAGACCGCCGCTACATCATGTTCGGCGGCAAGGGCGGGCTGGGCAAGACCACCTTTTCGGCGGCAACCGCCTTCTGGCTGGCGCAGCAGGGGAACAAGGTGCTGGTCTTCTCCGTCGACCCGCAAGCCTCGCTGAGCGACATCTTCCAGAAGGACATCTTCGGCAAAGGGCCGGTGAAGGTGATGGACAACCTTTGGGCCCAGGAAATCGATGCCGACAGCCACATTCGCGACTACCAAAACCAGATCCGCAAGAAGATCACCGACATGTACGGCATGGAGCAGGTGCCGGATGAGATCGAGCAGTACATCCAGGCGGCCTCGGCCGAGCCCGCCATGGAAGAATCGGCGATCTTCGACGCGGTCGTGGACATCGTGGTGAGCGGCGAATACGACTATTACATTTACGATCTGGTGCCGCTCGGCCACGCGCTCTACTACCTCTCCATGGCCAAGGTCTACGACGAGTGGATCAACCGTATTACCAAGCTGCGCGAGGAGATGAAGGAGCACGAGGAGATGGTGGCCCGCATCAAGCGGCAGAAGACCACCGAGGAAGACCATATCCTCACCGAGCTGCAGTACATCAAGAACCGCATCAACCAGTCCTCCAGCATTCTCACTGACAAGAAAAAGACGGCGTTCTTCTTCGTGGTGGTGCCGGAAGAGATGATCATCATGGACACGGAGAAGGCGGCGCAACTGTTCTCCAAGTTCGACGTGCCCATCGTCGGCTATGTTGTCAACCGTGTACTGCCGTCCGACCTGGTCGGCAAGGATATCCCTCCCTACCTGCAGAACCGGCTGAAGATGCAGGGGCACTACCTGGAGAAGATCGACGATACCTTCGGCAAGCAGGTCGTGGGGCGGGTTCCGGAACTGGAGCGCGACGTCACCGGGCTGAAGATGATCGAAAAACTGGCCGGCTTGATGTACGGCGACGGAAATGGGAGGCGGTGACATGCCACAGATCACACAATCGATGACCGAATACGCGACGGCGCATCCGAAGCTGAAGTACTCCTTCTTCGGCGGAAAGGGCGGTGTGGGCAAGACGGTGATGGCCGGCGTCACGGCGATGCACCTGGCGCAGATCGGCAAACGCACCATGCTGGCCTCCACCAACCCGGTGCACTCGCTCAGCGGCCTGCTCGATCAGGACGTCTACGGAAAGCCCACGGCGGTGACCGGCATCCCCAACCTGTGGGCCTATGAGATCGACACCAAGGAGACGATCGAGCGCTCCAAGCAGGACATCAAGCAGAAAATCCGCTGGTTCCTGAAGTTCGCCGAGATCTCCACCCAGGCGGATAGCTTCGTGGAGAGCGCCACCATGAACCCCGCCTTCGAAGAGTCGGCCATGTTCGAGAACATGGTGGACCTGATGTTCAAGAACGAATACGACGCTTACGTCTTCGACACCGCGCCCACCGCCAACGCCCGCCGCCTGCTGGGCATGAGCAAGGTGTACTCGCTCTGGGTGAACAAGATGGTGAAGTCGCGCGAGGAAGCGCAGTCGCTGCGCGAGCTGTTCAGCTTCACCAAGAAGAAGGAAGCCGACCCGCTGATGGAATATCTGCTCAATTTCCGCGAGCGCATCATCCACGCCCGCGATCTGCTCACCGATCCGGAGCTGACCGCGTTCTTCTTCGTCACCCTGCCGGAGGCGCTGCCCATCGCAGTGATCAAGCGCTTCATCAACTGGTTCCACGATTTCGGCATCCCGGTGGGCGGGGTGCTGGTCAACATGCTGATCCAGAAGGACCAGGTGAAGCCGGATTCCCCCGAGTTCGTGAAGAACCGCGTGGCCATGCAGGATTCGTACATGGATGAGATCTGGCGCGACTTCGACAACGTGCGCGCCATCATCCCGCTGTTCGACAACGAAGTGCGCGGCACCGCGGCGCTGAAGATGGTGGCCGAGCGCGCCTTCCCGCAAACCGTCGGCACGCGGTAGCAAGCTCCAATTTGTCCATTGAGCCATTGGGCCATTGAGTCATTTCTTGCACTCATTCAATGACTCAATGGCCCAATCACGCAATGGCCCAATTCCGCCCGCGGGGTGGGCCCGCTTTGTAAATCTTCAAAATCCACATTCGCGAAAGCCCGAATGCTAGTAAGATACCGGAATTCGTGGAGGTGGGGTGTGCCGGTCCTGGTGGTGGTCGCCGCGGTGGTGGCCTTCGTCCTGATTGTCAGCCTGCTGTTGCTGGCCGATGTGGCGGAACGCAAGCACGTCCGCCAGCTTCGCCTGGGGCCGCTCAGCCAACCCTTCTCCGCCCTCTCCATCGCGCACGCCTTCGACCCTGAGCGCTCCATGCTCTGGGACACCCAGTTGCCGTTGCTCGAGCAACTCAGTTCTGCGGGCTCCAAAGGGTGCGCCCTGGCGCAGGTCTATTCTTTCTACCTGCGGCTATGCCAGCATTTTCCGGAACTGTACGAGGGTTCCAGCTTCGAGCACTGGCTGGGATTTCTGGTGGCCTCGGAACTGGTGCGACTGGAGACCGATCGCGGCTTCATCACTACGGAAGGCCGTCAGTTCGTGCAGGAGTTCCTCAAGTGCCGTGTCACTGCAGAGGGCCGCGCAGCAGCGTCCAGATAGACGCGGTGGCCTTGTCCAGCACTGCCATGCCCGCGTTCGCCCCGCTGAATAAAGCGCGCTGAAAATTCGCGCTGCAGAAATTCCCGCCACGGGAACCGTGTTCCCAAAAAGCTTCGAAAGCCCGTTCCCACCGAGAGACGTGCGCGCTCGCCAGGAGCTATCCGCCATTCCCACAGCCATTTGGATTAGGTCTCGCTCCGCGGGCGCTTTGGCCGCACGCCTGCACCCTCCTTGTGGGGGCCTGTCAGGCCGCGGTTCATAAACGTTACAGAGGTAATCATGCTCAGCGGGTGCTTTCTCCGTCCGCGATATTGGGTCCTGTTGTGCCTGTTAGTGCAAATGCTGGCAGGCTGCAGGATGCTGGGCCAGGACTCTCCCCAGCCTGCCCCCGATCTCGCCGACGCCAGCCTGGAGAACTCATGAACGTGGAGGTATACAGCGCCTCCAAGCATCTGCAAAGCCTGCGCGAGGCACCCAGCTTTGTCAGCATTGTCACCGCCGAGGACATTCGCAACTACGGTTACCAGACCTTGGCCGATATCCTGCTGGCACTGGCACAGAGCGTGCGCGGTGCTCCGCTGGGAGGAGGCTAGGGAAATGGCGCGCATCCGTAATTTGGCGGTGCGGCATAAATTGACGCTGATCATTCTGGGCACCAGCGCGGTGGCCCTGCTCACCGGCTCGATTGTGGTGATCGTGCACGACCTGGTGGATGCCCGGCTGCTGATGGGCGAGCAACTGGCAGTGCTGGCGGCGACTACCGGCGCCAACACCACCGCCGCGCTCACCTTCGGAGACGCGCGCCCCGCCACCGAGACTCTGGGGACCCTGCGCAGCGACCCGCACGTCATCGCCGCCTGCATTTACGGCAGGACCGGGCAGCCGTTCGCCCGCTACCAGCGCGATGCCGCCACGAGGGAGGCTTGCCCTCCCATCCTGCCAAGCGGAAGCTATCTGGGGAAGTCTTCGCTGGCGCACTTTGCGCCCATCACCCTGGCGGGTGAGACCATCGGCACGATTTATATCGCGACCGACCTTGCTCGGGCACAGGCCCGAGTGCACCGCAACCTGATTTCCACTTTGCTGGCATTGTTTGGCTGCCTGACGCTGGCATTTGCCCTCGCCTCCAGCCTGCAGAAACTGATCTCCGAACCGCTGCAGGAGCTTGCCTGCACCGCCCGCCAGGTCACCTTCGAAAAGAACTATGCCATCCGCGCCACCGGCCGAAGGAAGGACGAGTTCGGCCTGCTCATCACCAGCTTCAATGACATGCTGGGACAGATCCAGGTGCGCGATCTTGAACTCAAGCGCCACCGCGGCAATTTGGAAAAGGAAGTCGCACGGCGCACGGCCGAGTTGCGCGCTACCAATGTGCAACTCGCCGAAGCCAAGGAGAACGCGGAAGCTGCCAACCACGCCAAGAGTCAGTTTCTGGCCAATATGAGCCACGAGATTCGTACTCCGCTGAACGGCATTCTCGGCATGACCGACCTGGCCCTCGAAACCGAGCTCACCGCCGAGCAACGCGAGTATCTGCTGATGGCCAAGGCGTCGGGGCAGTCGCTGTTGGGAGTCATCAATGACATTCTGGACTTTTCCAAAGTTGAGTCGGGCAAGCTGGAACTGGACGATATTGCCTTCGATCTGCAGGATCTCATCGGCGAAACCATGAAGAGCCTGGCGTTGAAGGCGCACCAGAAACGGCTGGAGCTGGTCTGCCGTATTGGCGAGGAGATCCCGCGGCGTGTCCTGGGAGACCCAGGGCGGCTGCGGCAGATTCTACTGAACCTGGTGGGCAATGCGATTAAGTTCACCGACAAAGGCGAGGTGCTCCTGGAAGTTCAGGCCGCGGTGCTCGATGACCAGCCGGAACTGCGCTTCACGGTTATTGATACCGGCATCGGGATTCCGGCCGAAAAGCAACACCTGCTGTTCGGTGTGTTCTCGCAGGTGGATAGCAGCAGCACTCGCAGGTTTGGCGGCGCAGGCCTGGGTCTGGCTATCTGCATGCGCCTGGTGCGGCTGATGGACGGACGCATCTGGGTCGATAGCGAGGCCGGAAAGGGAAGCCGATTCCATTTCACCCTCCCGCTGCGCCAAGCCGGCGCCGAACCACCAGTGGCGCCTTCCGCCCGACCGGAAATCCTGGCGGGCGTGCCGGTACTGGTGGTGGATGACAACGCTACGAATCGTAGGATCCTTTGCGACCTGACGCGGAGTTGGGGCATGCAGGCGCAGGCTGTGGAGGATGGGCCGTCCGCGATTCGCCAGATGGAGTCCGCCCGGCAAGGCGGGAAGCCTTTTCGCGTGGCCCTTATCGATGCCTGCATGCCGGACATGGACGGATTCGAACTAGCGGAACGTGTGCAGCAAGATCCCCGCTGGGCCGGAGCGGTCATTATGATGCTGACTTCGGCCGGACGGCGGGGAGACGCCGCCCGCTGCCGCCAACTGGGCATTGCTGCCTATCTGCTCAAACCCATCCGCAACAATGAGCTGATACAGGCCCTGCTGACGCTGCTCGGCCAACCCGAGGGCAAGGCGCCGCCGCTGGTCACGCGCCACTCTTTGCGCGAGGCGCGCGCGGGCCTGCGCATCCTGGTGGCGGAGGACAATCCCGTGAACCAGGCGCTCATTCTGCGTTTGCTGGAGAAGCAAGGCCACTCGGCAACCCTGGCGCGCCACGGAGGGGAGGCTGTGGCTTTGGTAGCCACCGGAAGCTTCGATCTCGTGTTCATGGATGTGCAGATGCCGGAAATGGACGGCTTTGCGGCCACCGCCGCCATCCGCCAGCGGGAACAGGTGCTCGGCGGGCATCTGCCGATCGTCGCCATGACCGCCCACGCCTTGAAGGGTGATCGCGAGCGTTGTCTGGCGGCGGGCATGGACGGTTACATCCCCAAGCCGGTCAGTATCGCCGCCATCCAGGCTGAACTGCAGAAGCTGGTAGCACAGCACGGCATTGTTGTGCCTGACCCTCCCGCCTGGGATTACCAGCAGGCTCGAGCTCGTACCGCCGAGGACGAGGTGCTGCTGCGGGAGATCGTAAGGATCTTTCTGGAGGAGTCGCCCCGCCTGCTGGAAAAGATCGAACAGGGTTTGGCGGAGCGCAACGGGGATGCACTGGAGCGCGCCGCTCACAGCTTGAAAGGACAGATCCGTTGCCTGGCTGCGCCGGAAGCGCTAAGCGCAGCCGAGAAACTGGAGGAGAGCGCGCGGACCCGCGACTTCCCTGCTGCAGCCGCAGCCTTGCCCGAACTGGATGCGGCCATGGCCCGTCTGGAGTCCCAGCTTCAGAAATTTTGCGAGGTGCCGAGTGAAGATCCTGCTTGCCGAAGATGATCCCGTCTTCGCCCTGCTGCTGCGGCGGCTGCTCGAAGGCGAGTATGAGGTTTCGCTGGTGCGAGACGGGGCTGAAGCCTGGGAGGCGTTGCTGGCCGAGGGCGCGCCGCAACTCGCGGTGCTCGACTGGCTCATGCCGCGCATGGACGGCATTGAGGTTTGCCGCCGCGTTCGCCGCCAGCCTGAGATGGCTTCGACCTACATGATCCTGCTCACCTCTCGCGATCACATGAAGGACATCCTGGCGGGCTTCGAGGCCGGGGCCGACGATTATCTCGTCAAGCCCTGCGATCCCGAGGAATTGCGGGCGCGCGTTCGCGTGGGCCGGCGCGTGGTGGAACTGCAGGGCGCGCTGGCAGCTCACGTCGCAAAGTTGCAGCAGGCGCTGGCCAGCGTACGCCAATTGCAGGGATTACTGCCCATCTGCTCCTACTGCAAGCGCATCCGCAATGACCAGAACTACTGGGAACAATTGGAAACTTATCTTAGCGACCACACCGAGGCCCTCTTCAGCCACGGTATCTGTCCCAGTTGCTACCAGAAGATCATGAAGCCGCAATTGGAAGGCGCCACTGCGGACAAGTCCTGATTAAAAGGCTACAATGTGTGCCCTTTGGGGGTGCGCTTTGCGGGCGTTAGCGAAGCGGAGTTCCAGCCGAGGCCCGGCAACAACCCGAGGCCGAACCCTCGCGCTTGTGCTGTTCACTGCGTGCGCGAGCTTTGCTGTGGTCAAGAATCTGCCTGACCTTTCCGGAAAGTGGAAGCTCAACCACGAACGTAGCAGTGGTCCGTCTCTCCGTAAGGCCGCAACCGAGCTGGAGATTACTCAGCGCGGCGACGAGGTCAAGTTCACCTACTATTCCGGCGGCGCCGTCACCGGGTCGGAATCTTTTCTGGCCGACGGCGTGGAGCGTGACCGCTACACCACCCGCATCGAGCGCGCGTACTACAAGGTGCAGTGGCAGAAGGACGACCTCGTTATCGTCACTCGCCATCTCATGGATGTTTTCGGCTATCAGACTTATTCGGAGACGGACAGTTGGATGCTTTCCGGAGACCGCCAGACGCTTACTGCCAAGCTCTCCGACGGATCGCTGCTGGTTTATGAAAAGGAAGCCGCCGATCCCGAGCCTGTGATCCCCCTCGACCCGCTGAAAGACGTTGCCTCATTCCATGCTGTGGGCGTGATCACCGGAACCGGTCCCTGCCATGGCACCAGCTTCGAAGGCAAGCTGAAGGGAGAAGTCATCGGCCTCGGCCAGATCGTCTTCTGCGGCCCGCCTCCGCACAACTGGGGAGGAAAGCCGGGCAGTTGCGGCACTGAATCCGGCACACTGACGTTCAGTAAGGACGCCGGGGGCAGCAGCTTCCGCATGAATGTGATCGGCGAGTTCTGCATCTCCGAGAATGGCGGCAGCTTCCGCGGCACCTATGAAGTGGACAAAATCACTGTCGCAGGCGGATTCCAGGGCCACATCAAAGGCGGCTCCGGCACCGTGGAATTCAGCCACGCCTCAAACACGGTTTCGATGAACGGAGTTTTGCTTCACGATGGGCTGGATTTGCCGGACCAGCGGCCTGCGGATAAGTCTCCGCAAAGTGCCTCCAAATAGGAGCTTGAAACAGGCCAGGACATCTTAGAAACCCACTAACAAAAAATTCAGCGGAGCCGCCCGGGTGGGAAACTCCGCTGAAGGTTGGTAGGTTCGGACCCGATTAGAAAGTGAAGATGGGACCGAACTCACTACGGAAGTCGTGCCAGTAACGCGCCGGACTGGAGCGGAACAGAGTACCAGCGCAACTCTCTCCGTCGAAGCTTCCTGTGATTACACCGGTCGTGGTGCCGTTGCCGCCGATGCAGGTGGAACGCGTCAGGTAGACCGACTCCTCAAGGTTGAAGCTGACAAACTGGTTCATCTTCCACACCAACGTCCCCACTCCCACGTTGGACTTGTTACGGCTGCCGTTCGAGTTGGCGACGTAACCGTTGGCAAGCAACCCACCGGTGGTTCCGGTACCATTGATAGCACCCTGGGGTCCGGCCGCGGCACGAACGTCACGCGCTTTGGCCTGGTCGATACCGTAGGCAAAAGCAATGGTCCAGCCGGCATTGCGTCCCGCCGGATTGGCGTCGAAGATGCGCGACAGCGGGAAGGAGATTTGCGAGAACCCGCCCTGCGCTCGAACCGGACGCTGCGGAACGATCTGCCAGAAACCGGCAGGATTCCACCCGAAGGCCGCGTTGGGCGCTTCGGCGTCGATGTTGAACGCGTTAGGACAGTTGGTGGGGTTGATGTTGCACATCAGCACGCCGCCGGTCCCAATGGTGCCGGGGGCATTCTGCAACCCAACACGGTTGTCGTTGAAGACGCCGAAGACCTGGCCCGCGAAGTAGTATTTCAGGTCAGCGCCCGTATAGTAACTTGCCACCAACGTTGCGTACCGTGTGGGCAGCTGGATGGAAGCATTCGCGCCCCAACGCTCGCTGCTGGGCTCAGCACCGCGAGGGAAAGCAGACAACAGCGAAGTGATCGCACCTGCCACGCAGCCAGTTCCTGCTACTCCCGAGGCTGCGCAGTCCGCGGCCGCGATCGCCGCCCGGTTGACGATCTCCACGCGTTTGGCGTTCATGCCGCTGAAGATGATCTGCGCCGGCGCC
>Ga0335078_10018745_pt1 | contig 10289 bp, 10 predicted proteins | sample Lox_Sample_32_FD_206711 | JGI IMG/M metagenome (GOLD analysis project Ga0335078, IMG submission 206711) | Soil microbial communities from Loxahatchee National Wildlife Refuge, Florida, United States - Lox_Sample_3.2 | ecosystem: Environmental > Terrestrial > Soil > Wetlands | place: USA...
TGGGAATTTGACTTCCTGGGTCAGGGCAATTTCAATGGTTCGTTCACCAATGCACCGGGCTTGATCAGCGATCCGTTCAATTTGTTTGGTACGGACAATCCGCAGATCTCGAACGCGACGTTCTCAATCACGCCCGTTGCAGATGGCACAAATCCGGGACGGTATGATTCCGATTCCTCGAGTCTGTCGATCACGCCGCCAACCTCGTTCCTGTCGCCCTTGGAAATACCCACAGCGATTTACCAGGCGGACGGCGGCCTGCTGGTTTGGGTCGGGCTAGGTCTCGAAAATGACAGTGATCCCAACGCGTTCGCCGGCGTGGTCCAGCAGCAGACCCTGCCGATCACGACGCCAACGATACCCCCGACCCCCGGCGTGAAGATTCAGTCGCCGGCAAAGACAAACCCGAAGTAAATACCCTCGAATCCCGGACGGGAGTGCGGTCAGCAATTCGCTGGCCGCGCCCCCGCGCCTAAGGGTTTCCGCATTTGTCCCGCTAAGGCGCGGCATCGCCAAAACCTCCGCTCGCCGCTTCACCTCGTCAGAAGCTCGGCCTGCGCTTGTTTGGCCTCTCTCTTGGTGATATAAAACTTCTTTAGCGTTTGCGTGTCCGTGGAGACCGGCGCGCTCTAATTCCAGCTCTCATCAGGAGAAACTTCGAATGGCTTATGTAATTGCCGAGCCTTGCATCGGAACGAAAGACACGGCGTGCGTTGACGTTTGCCCGGTGGATTGCATCCACCCCCGCAAGGACGAAGGCGAGTTCGAGGCCGCCAAGCAGCTCTACATCAATCCCGACGAGTGCATCGACTGCGGCGCCTGCGTTCCGGTTTGCCCGGTGACGGCCATTTTCGCCCTGGAAGACCTGCCCGAGAAATGGGCCGAGTACACCAAGATCAACGCCGACTATTTCAAGAAGGTCTAGCCTCTCGGGTGCCAACAAGCCAGAAAGGCTGGCCCGGCTGAAGCCGGCTGCTAGGTAGGTATGCGCTCGATCCTGGGGATTCGTTCCAATCCCCAATTCTGACTCGCTTGCAGAGTGCCCAGGCATGCCTTGGCGTCGCCATGGAGCCTTCGTATGTCCACTCCGTGCCAATTGGGCGGCGCGGCCTCAATTCTTGCAAGGCCCGCCGCCAATAATGATGCCGTCCCGGTGAGATTTCCTCGCCTGTAATGATGGAATGCGGCGGCAATCTGAATGACCCCTTGAAACAACGGCTTCTCCTCAGCGGGCGCGCGCAGCCAAAGTTCCTCCCACACCTCGTGCGCCTCGAAAAACTCGTGTGCGTTGAAGTGCGCCACTCCTCGTTTGAATTGTTCGTCTTCGTTCATCGCAGTCGAGAAATTTGCCTGTAAAATTCGACTCGCAGGGCGGATGAGCACCGTGCAAATCGCTACCGAATTGCCCGACGTCAAACTCGGCATTCTCGAAACCGACGGCGTTACCGTCGCGCCTGCTGATCCCGCGCTCGGTCAATTGATGAACGTCGTCTGCGATCGCAAGCGCCGCGAATTCACCATCGAGGCGCTAGCCGAGGCCGAACCAGTTCGCGCCGTTCGCGCCATGTTTCGCGCCTGGGGTGTCGATCCATCGAAGTATCGCCCATCCTCGGAAGCGCTGCTGCGCCGCATCGTGCAAGGCAAAGGACTCTACCGCGTCCTCAACGTGGTGGATATCGGAAACCTCGGCTCGATCGAAACCGGATGGCCCTACGGTTGCTACGACCGGTCGTGCATTCATCCGCCCGTAATGTTGCGCTCGGGTTCAGATGGGGAAAGCTATGAGGGCATTGGAAAACGCGTCTGGCATCTGGCGGGCAGGCCGGTGCTCGCCGACGCGAATGGGCCGTTCGGCAGCCCGATCAGTGATTCCACGCGCAGCATGATCACCGATTCCGCTCGAGACGTCCTCGCCGTGATCTACGCGCCCTCGACTGCGCCACTTGCAGCCATCGAATCCGCCCTCGCGGTCATGGAGGAGCGGCTCGGCCGATTTGCGAATGCCGCGGCCACTCGTCACCAAATTTTCTGATTACATACATAAAAAACTGGAGGTGTGAACTTAGGCTGCTTCGGTTATGCTGGTCGGCAGGCCCGAGGTTTGCGGTGCCCAAATTCGAACTCGTCCTTCTGATTCACGCCCACCAGCCCGTCGGGAATTTCGACGACGTTTTCGAGCGCGCGTATTCGGTGTGCTATCTGCCGTTCATCGACGTGCTCGAACGCCACCCGTCAATTCGCATCGGCCTTCATTACACCGGGCCGCTGCTCGAATGGATCGAGCAGAAGCATCCGGAATATTTCGACCGCCTTCGGGCGCTCGTCGCCAAAAATCAGATTGAGGTTGTCGGCGGCGGCTTCTACGAGCCGATCCTCGTCACCATTCCACCGGAGGATCGCCAGGAACAGATCACGCGGCTGGCGGATTACGTCGAAAAGCATTTTCGCGCCCGCCCCCGTGGCGCCTGGATCGCCGAACGCGTCTGGGAACCTCAGATTCCGTCGTCCCTCGCCGCGGCAGGCGTCGAATACACGCTCGTTGACGATAATCACTTCCTCGGTGCAGGTTTCGAGCTTGATCAGCTCTATGGCTATTGCCTCGCGGAAGAACTCGGCCACACGGTGAAGGTCCTTCCGGGACTCAAGATTCTCCGCTACCTGCTTCCCTTTCACGAGGTTTCCGAGGCGATCGATTTTCTGCATCAGGCGGCCGTCGTGCACCCGAGCGGCTTCGCAACGATGGGCGACGACCTCGAAAAATTCGGCGTTTGGCCCGGCACGCACGACCTTTGCTATCGCGATGGATGGCTCGATAAGTTCTTCAGCGCGCTTGAACAAGCTTCCGATTGGCTGGCTACATCAACGCCGGGGCAAGCCGTCGCTTCGCACCCGCCCCTTGGCCGCGCGGACCTGCCCACCGCTTCCTATACCGAAATGATGGAATGGTCGCTGCCGACGACTGCGCGCGATCGTTACCACAACCTGGTCAAGGAATTCGATTCCCGTCCCGAGGCGCTGCCCTTTCTTCGCGGCGGAACGTGGCGCAATTTCTTCACGAAGTATCCTGAATCGAATCTAATGCACAAAAAAATGCTGCACGTTTCTGACAAGGTGCAGCGCCTTTCGCAAAGCCGCCGGCGCGACAAGGGCTTTCAGCAAGTGCAGGATGAGGCGATGACGCTGCTCCTCCGCGGCCAGTGCAACGATTCTTATTGGCACGGCGTTTTTGGCGGCCTCTACGCCCCGCACTTGCGCACCGCCGTCTGGAACTCGCTCGCTCGCGCCGAAGCCATTGCCGATGGCCTCTCGCACCGCAAAAAGCAGTTTGCCGAGGAAACGCGTCTCGATTTCAACGCCGATGGCCGCGACGAGGTTTACTTCACCTCCGACCGTTACGCGGCGCTCCTCGTTCCCGGCGACGGCGGCACGATCGCGGCTCTCGATTTTCGCCCACCCAACGTGACGCTCATCAATTCGCTCACCCGCCGCCTGGAAAGCTATCACGCGAAGCTTCGCAATCTTTCCACGCATGGTTCCACCGGTGTGCACACAATTCACGAACAAACCCGCGTGAAAGAGGACGGCCTCGATCGGTGGCTGATCTACGACCGCTGGCCGCGAAACGCGTTCCGCTTGCTTGTTTTCGCTCCGAACAAAACGCAGCAGGATTACGCCTCGCTCAAGCTGGATGAAAACCCGGCGCTCGCCGGCGGTCAATATCAGGTGGCGGACTCTTCGGCAACCCACGCCGCGCTTGCCGGCTGCGATACTCCCGACTGGTGCGCGAAGAAGAGCTTTTTCTTCGCTTCGGCGCCCGCCGGCTTCGACATCACGTGCAATCTTTCTCTCCGGCGCAACTCCCTTTCCTCCGCCTCGATTTATGTGGGCCTCGAGGTTATCCTGAATTTTCTCGCGCCCTCCGCTCCCGATCGCTATTTCGAGTCCGACGGCAAGCGTTTTCCCTTGCGATGGTCTGCTGCGGTCCCAGGAGAACAACTGGGGATCAAGGACGAGTGGCAACGCGCGGGCGTTACGCTCGATGCCCCTGGCGCGCGCTGCTTCTGGATAGCGCCCGTCGAGACCGTCTCAGAATCCGAAGACGGCTTCGAGCGCATCTATCAAGGCTCGCAGATCATGACCGTCTGGCCCGTTGAACTCACCCAAGGCGCCGAGTGGAACGGCCAGTTGATTCTGAGAGCGCGGACAATCGAGTAAGGGCAAGAGTTGATGGCCGTGTTGGCAGTAACAATCGGCTCTATTATTCGGGCTCGATGCGGGCTTCTTCGATGAGCATGACCGGAATATCATCGCGCACGGGATAGACGCGATGGCACGTTGCGCACTTCAGTCCCTGCTGATCCGGCGTGGCTTTCACCGGTGTTCTGCATTGCGGACAAACCAGAAGGTCCAGCAGTTCTTTGGAAACAGCCACGCGATACCTCCGTGTCGTCGCGCGTTCGCCGGAACAGCACAGGTCGAATCTAATCCAGCGGAAACCCGATCGACTGATCCTTATACTCGACGCGTAATTTGAATTCCTTCGTTTTCGCCTGCTTCACGAAATCGTCTTTTTCTGGAAATGGATTGTACGGGCTCACCTGCACCGCGATATCGACGCACGCGCATCCCGACGGGTGATCCGTATCTTTCACGTTATAGCTCTTCACCGGCCCATAATATCCTTCCGGCCCCCAATCCTCGAGAAACCGGTCATACGTGTACGACGGAACGGGCTTCCAGATCTGGTAAGCGCGCTGCAGATCGTTGTCAGAAACGGAGTTCAGGAATTTGTGAATCGTGCTCCACTCCGAGTGATAGTAGATCGGATACCACAGCAGTTTGGGAAGGACCGCGGCGAAAACAGCGTAGGTGACCGCCACCGCGATCACGATGATGATGCCGAACCGCAATTTCTTTGACGGAGGTCGAACAGGAACCGGCTCGAGTAGCCCCACGCGCGCCTCTCACAATTGGCGTTTGAACAGCGCAACACTGCCCGCCAACATGATAGCCGAGAAGCCGCTCAAAATTAGAATGTCCATGTAAATTCCCGGGAGGCCCGTGTCTTTCAGCGTGAGATTCCGCAGCGCGTGCACCGTATACGTGAACGGATCAATTACCGAAATCCAACGCAGCCAAGAGGGAAACGCCTCGACTGGATACACCGCCCCTGAGGGAAAGAACAGCAGCATGTTCAGCACGCCAAAAATCGCGCGGGGCACGAGCGGGTCGTCGATACGCACCATCACCAAAAACATCAAACTGATCATTGCCAAGGAAGCTATTGCAATTACCACGCACAGATACACCAGCCTCAGCGGGTCCCAAATGCGCGGAATTCCGGCAATTAGACCGCCGATGATTACGAGAGACATCCCTGCCATGAACGCTTTAATGGTTCCCGCGCCGATAAGCCCGCCGATCAGCTCCGTCTTTTTGATCGGCGTGAGCAGATAGCCTTCGTGCAACCCCCGCATTTTGTCATCAATGTAGGTAATGCCGCCTCCGATCATCGCCGTGATGAAAATTGCCATCGCCGTCGAGCCGGAAAGTAAATACTTGATGTACTCGATGTAGGGATAGATCTCGACGATATTCAGCTCTACCTGCCCATCGAGGCGGCCTTGAACGTCAGGCGCGTTCAATTCGTCGGTCATTTGCTGCACGCGCTCGAGAATCGCGCTGGAGATGAACTGGTCGCTATTGTCCTCCGTGAAGACGACGCGCGGCCGGTCATGCTGGTAATAGCGGCGCGAAAAATCGTAGGGAATATGCACCACGCCGCGCACGAAGCCAGTGCGCAAGTCGTCCGTCGCCTCCGTTAGCGAATCGTAATGGAGGACGCGAAAGGTTTCCGGGCCCGCGGAAATGCCATCCAGCATCTCCTCGATACGGCGGGATTCAACCGAATGGTCCTGATCGACCACTGCGATGGTCGCGCCTTTGATCTTCCCGCCGAAAGCGTAGCCCAGGACAATCAGTTGCACGAGCGGGAAAATCAGCGAACTGAGCATGAGCGCCGGACTGCGGAAGAATTTCCGCATGTCGCGTTCAATCAAAGCAAATATGCGATACAACTTCACGCGTTCATTTCCTTCCTATGAGCCCCCGCAATCCGGCCCTCATCTCGAAAATGGGCTCGGCGCGTATGTCGGCTTCTGCACGGCATCGCGCAGGGCCGTTCCCGTGTAATGCAGGAATACGTCGTCCAGCGTCGTGCTTTGCACTGAGACGCGCTTCACCGTCACTTTCTTCGCCCGCGCCGTGTCCATCAGCGCGGCGACCGTCACCGGCCCATCGTGTGATGTGATGTGGAAAACGCCATCGTGCTCGGTGGCGCCTGTGGCGTGATCAAGCGCGCGAAGCTGCTCGATCCAGTCTTCCGGCGAGCCTTCGAATTCCGCTTCAACGATTTCCGTTCCTGGAACGCTGTCTTTCAGACGGACGGGCGTATCCAGCGCCGCCAATTTTCCATGATCGACAATCGCGATGCGGTCGCACAGTTTGTCCGCTTCCTCCATGTAATGCGTAGTCAGCAAAATGGTCAGGTCCGATTTGTCGCGCAGACTGCGAATCATTTCCCACACGTGTGTGCGCGACACGGGGTCGAGTCCCGTGGTCGGCTCGTCGAGAAACATGATTTTGGGCGAATGAACGAGGCCGCGCGCGATCTCGAGTCGCCTGCGCATGCCGCCCGAGAATGTTTTTACGAGCGCGTCGCGGAATTTCAGCAGCTCCACCGATTCGAGCAGCCGGTCGATCAGCGCGTCGCGCTCGTTCGCGGGCACGCCATAGAGCTTGGCGTGAATCGCCATATTTTCTTGCGCGGTCAGGTCTTGATCGGACGTGAACGCTTGAGGAATCACGCCCAGCGTGCGCCGGACGCCATCCGGATCGCTGACGATATCGCGCCCGCCCACGCGCGCTGTTCCTGACGTTGGCGGCGTCAGCGTGGTCAGAATGCGAATCAGCGTGGTCTTTCCTGCTCCGTTTGGACCGAGCAGGCCAAAAATCTCCCGCTGCTCGACGTTGAAGCTCACGTCGTTTACCGCGATGAGCTCGCCGAATTTTTTCGTCAGATGATCGACCTCGATCGAGTTCATAACCCCGCACTATTTCCCTGAATCGGCCGTTACGGCTCTGCTGAACCAGTTCTTTTTGTCCGGCGGCGGCAATAACACTGTGGCCGTCATTCCCGTAAACAGCCTGCGCTCCGGATTCGGAACCGCAACTTTGATCGCAAACGTCTTGATATCGCGCTTCGTCCGGCTCACGTCGCGCTGCGTCGCGAAATCGCTCTCCACACCTTTGAAAAATACGTGACCCTCCAAAATGTCGCCCGAAGGCAGCTTCACGTGCAGCGTTTGCCCGAATCGCACCGAATCGATATAGCTCTCTTCCACATCCGCGCGCACCCACAGATGATCTACATCCACAACAACCACGATCGGCGAACCCTGCGCAACCACTTCGCCCTGTTTCGCCACGCGCACGGAAACGATTCCGTCAATCGGGGCGTAAATGTTCGTGTAGCCGAGCTGCGTCTCGGTCTCTGCAGCCGTCGCCCGCGCCTGCTCGAGCTGCGCCAGCATCGTCGAGATCTCGGCCCCGCGCACGTCCACCTGTTTTCGGTTCGCTTTTGCGAGCGCCAGCGCCGCTTCTTGAGCGCCCACGGAATCCTCGAGCGATTTCACGTTTGCCTGCGAAGCCTTGAGCGTGGCGATCGCGTGATCGCGGTCTTGCGCCGACGCGACGCCGCTGTCGAATAGCTTCTGCGTGCGGTCGAAATCAGTTTGATCGCGCCAGAGATTCGCTTGCGCCTGATCGAGTTGCGCTCGCGTCGACGTCAAGGTCGACTCGGCCTGCTTGAGCGACGCGCCCGTCGTGTCGTCTGTCAGGGTGTAGTTGTGATTCGCCTCATTCACCTGCGCCCGCAGGCTTGCGACGTTCGCTTTCGCAGCGGCGAGGCTCGCCTGAAGCTCCTTCGGGTCAAGCTCCGCGATCAGATCGCCCTTTTTCACCTCCGAGCCTTCATCGACCGTAAGATTCACGATTCGCCCCATGATCTGCGGGCTGACGATCACTTCGTTCCCGTCAACGATGCCGGTGAGCGGAACCTCCCGGCCGTGCGGAACGGTGAAAATATAAAACGCAAGTGCGATCAGAAAGACGAGACCAATGATCGCAAAGGATCGCATGCTGCCTTTCATCGAGGTTTCGCTCCGTTATGTCCAATCGCATGATTCAGAAAATCGAGCAGCGCCTTTTTTCGCGCAGCGACCGCTTCCGGCGCCAGCAAATCATGGCCCACAACCCGGCTCAAAATCGGTGCGGCGGCAAAATAGGAAGTCGTCATCTGCAGAGTCATCAGAGCGGTTTGATCGGGATCGACACGGCGAAAATCGCCCGTCGTGGTTCCTTCCTTCACCATGCGCGCGAACTCCTGATGCATCGGGCGGAAAAACTCCTTGATCATCCAATCGAAACCACGCCCGGCCTCCATCGCCTGTCGCTGCACCAGGCGCGGGTAATTCGGATGCGTCGCCAGAAAATCGAAATAGCCGCTGACGCCCGCGAAAAACCGTTCGCGGGGTGATTCGCTCTTCTTGAGCCGAACAAAAACTGCCGAGCGCAGTTGCCGCAGCAAATTTTCCAGTACAGCGCGATGCAACCGGCGCTTGTTGCCGAAATAGTAGTAAAGCATCGCCTTGTTCGCATGTGCCGCCATCGCAATTTCTTCCGTGCGTGCGCCAGCGAGCCCCTGCGCGGCGAAGTGCTCTTCTGCCGCAGCCAAAATGCGCCGCGCTGTCGCCGGGTCCTGTACTTTTCTACGTCCGCGCCCCATGTTTCTTTCAGACTCCCAGGCGGTTCATGTACTCCTCGGGATAACGCGCTCCCACTGCAACGCCGCGCGGAAACGCCTCATCCAGCCGCTTCAGGTCACTCGGCGTCAGCTTGACGTCGAGTGCGCCCAGATTCTGATCAAGGTAGGTCCGGCGCTTCGTTCCCGGGATCGCAACGACATCCTCGCCCTGCGCCAGCACCCACGCCAGCGCCAGTTGCGCCGGGGTGCAGTGTTGCTCCTTCGCAATTTCCTCGACGCGTTTCACCAACGCCAGATTCTTACCGAAATTCTCTCCCTGAAAGCGCGGCGAAATCCGCCGGAAATCCTTCGCGCCGAACTCGTTGCTCTTCACCTGGCCGGTCAGAAGTCCGCGGCCCAGCGGGCTGTATGGAACGAGCCCAATCCCGAGTTCGCGGCAGGTCTCCAGAATTTCGCCCTCAGGGTCACGCGTCCAAAGCGAGTATTCGCTTTGCAGGGCGGCGATCGGATAGGTCGAATGCGCCCGGCGAATCGTTTTCGCGCCAGCTTCCGAAAGCCCCAGATAGCGCACCTTGCCCTGCTCGATCAGCCGCGCCATCGCCCCGACCGTCTCCTCGATCGGCACGTTCGTGTCCACACGATGCAGATAAAAGAGATCGATCGTTGAAATCTTCAGCCGCTTGAGGCTCGCCTCGCACGCCTGCTGCACATATTCGGGCTTCCCGTTGACGCCGAGAAATCTTCCGTCCGGCTGGCGCATGTTGCCGAATTTCGTGGCCAGCACGATTTCATTCCGCCGCTTCGCCAGCACCTGCGAAAGCAGCTCCTCGTTTGTTCCGCCGCCGTACATGTCCGCCGTGTCGAGCATCGTGATTCCGCGGTCGATGGCGTGATTGATGGTTGCGAGAGACTCTGCGTCATCCGGCGTGCCGTAGGATTGCGACATTCCCATGCAGCCGAGCCCCAGCGCGGACACCACGAGCGAGCTTTTCCCCAAACGGCGGTATTGCATGTCGCTTCCTCCAACTATGGCTTGCATTCTTCAACTAACCGGTTAGTTTAATGGCGCACTGGGGGACTGTCAAGCTGCTGGCGTATAACTCGACTGGTTTGAGGTTGGATGTAGCGGTGCTGTCAGGCCGCCCTGCTTTACGCTTCCAGCGCCCCGGCGGCGCCTTCGGGCAGCTCGATCGAATATTTTGTGCGTGCCTTTTCGCGATGGAGCTCCAAGGCGAGTTCGATAAGCCGGTCGATCAATTTCGGATACGGCATACCCGACGCTTCCCACATCTTTGGGTACATGCTGATCGACGTGAAGCCCGGAATCGTGTTCAGCTCGTTGATGAAGATTTTTCCCGTTCTCTTCTCCAGAAAGAAATCGCAGCGCGCCATGCCTGTTCCGTCGATTGCCTTGAACGCGCGCACCGCGCAATCCTGAAATGTCCTGACCTGCTTCTTCGTCAGC
>Ga0335078_10018746_pt1 | contig 10289 bp, 7 predicted proteins | sample Lox_Sample_32_FD_206711 | JGI IMG/M metagenome (GOLD analysis project Ga0335078, IMG submission 206711) | Soil microbial communities from Loxahatchee National Wildlife Refuge, Florida, United States - Lox_Sample_3.2 | ecosystem: Environmental > Terrestrial > Soil > Wetlands | place: USA: Florida...
TGGATCTTCCTGGACAAGAACCTGCTCGCCCATGCGCTGGCGCAGCACCACCTGCCCGAGCGCCTGGCGCAGCACTTGCCCGAGGACCGGATCTCCGAGATCAAGGGCATCATCGGCGAATTCATGGGCATGCACCCGCCGTTGTGGGAGCTGGAGCATCAGGTGCTGGAGGCGATCCTGCAGCTCGCCCAGGTCGGCCGCGTGATCTTCGTCGGTCGCGCCTCGTTCATGGTCACCAAGTCGCTCCCGGCCGGCTTTCATGTGCGGCTGATCGCCTCCTTCGAGGTGCGCCTCCGCCGCACGATGGCGCTGCTGAATTGTGGCGAGGCCGAGGCCCGGGGGCACATGCAGCGCACCGACCGCGGACGCGGGCGTTATCTGAAAGCCCGCTTCGGGAAGGATCCGGAGGAGCCGCATCTTTACGATCTAGTGATCAACACGGACCGGATTTCGGCGAAGACCACGGCGCGCATCATCGTCAACAGCCTGTGCGACCGCCTCGCGGGACTGGAATCCACGCCGCCGCTTCCGCTGGGCGCGGAGGGAGCGGGACCCGCCGCGGCGCCGCCGCGTTGACCGGCCTCCGGCCGGGGTCAGCCCGGCAGCAGGCCGGCGACCATCGCCCGCTCGTCCAGCAACTCCCGCTCGTTGGCGGCGAGGCGGGAACGGGCAAAGGCGTTGACCGGCCAGTCCGGCACCACCGCCCACCGCCGGCCATCGCTGCGCACGGGAAAGGAGTAGATCAGCCCGGGCGCGATGCCGTGGGCCCCGTCGGAGCAGACTGCCACGCTGAAACAGTCGTGGGCGGGCGTCGGCGTGATCAGCGCCCGCACCGTGTCAATGACCGCGTTGGCGGCGGAGGCGGCGGAGCTGGCGCCGCGCGCCGCGAGGATGGCGGCGCCGCGCTGCTGCACGCCCGGCAGGAATTCCGTCGTGAACCAGGCCTCGTCCGCGATGACCGCGGGCGCGGGCCGGCCGCCGATCCTCGCCTGCTGGAAATCCGGGTACATCGCCGGGCTGTGGTTGCCCCAGATGGCGAGGCGGGTGACGGCGGCGACGTCGACCCCGGCCTTGCGGGCGAGCAGGGCCGTGGCGCGGTGCTGATCCAGCATGGTCATGGCAAACCAGCGGTCCGTCGGCACCGCCCGGGCGTGGCTCCGGGCGATGAGACAGTTGGTGTTGCAGGGGTTGCCGACCACGAGAATGCGGACGTCGCCGGCGGCCCGGCGCGCGATCGCCTGGCCCTGACCGGCAAACACCCGGCCGTTGATGCCGAGCAGATCGCGGCGCTCCATTCCGGCCTTGCGCGGCACCGAGCCGACCAGCAGCGCCCAGTTGACGCCCGCGAAGCCCTCGTCGAGCGACGCGGTCGGCACCATGCCGCGCAGCAGCGGGAACGCGCCGTCTTCCAGTTCCATCACCACCCCGTGGAGCGCGGGGAGGGCCGGTTCGATCTCGATCAGGTGGAGAATCACCGGCTGGTCCGGGCCAAACATCGCGCCGGAGGCGATCCGGAACAGCAGCGCGTAGCCGATTTGTCCGGCGGCGCCGGTGACGGCGATGCGGAGCGGCGGCATCATGGCGGGCACCGGGCGGGGAGTCCGCGGCTGAACCGCAGGCCCAGGGCGGCGTGCGTCTCGCGGATGACCTGCTCCGTCGTGCGCCAGTCGATGCACGGATCGGTGATGGAGACCCCGTAGCGCAGGCGCCGGGGGCGCTGCGGGAACGCCTGGTTGCCGGCGTGCAGGTTGCTCTCGAGCATCGCGCCGATGATGGAGCGGCTGCCCGCCGCCACCTGGGCGAGCACGGCGCGCAGGACCGCGGGCTGGCGTTCGGGCTGTTTCGTGGAGTTGTCGTGGCTGCAGTCCACCAGGACCGCCGGGGGCAAGCCGGCCTTTTCGAGCAGTTGCTCGGCGCGGCGCACGGCGGCGGGGCCGTAATTGGGTCCGGAGGAACCGCCGCGCAGGACGAGGTGGCAGTTGGCGTTGCCGCGCGTAACGATGGCGGAGGCGGTGCCGGCGAGGTTGATGCCAAGAAAGGTCTGGGGCTGCGCGGCGGCGCGGATCGCGTTGATGGCGGTCTGGACGTTGCCGTCGGTGCTGTTCTTGAAGCCGAGCGGCATCGACAGGCCGGACGCCATCTGCCGGTGGGTCTGCGACTCGGCGGTGCGCGCGCCGATGGCGCACCAGCACACCAGGTCGGCGATGTACTGCGGGGTGATCGGATCGAGCATCTCGGTCGCCGTGGGCAGGCCGAGGTCGAGCACGTCGCGCAGAAAGCCGCGGGCGAGGCGGAGCCCGGCGCCGATGTCGTGCGAGCCGTCGAGATGCGGATCCATGATCAGCCCCTTCCAGCCGACGGTGGTGCGCGGCTTCTCGAAGTAGACGCGCATGACGATCAGGAGGCGGTCCTCGACGCTGCGCGCCAGGGCGGCGAGGCGGCGGCCGTATTCGCGGCCCGCGGCGAGGTCGTGGATGGAGCACGGGCCGACGATCAGCAGGAGGCGGTGGTCGTCGCCGAAAATGATGTCGTGAATCTGGCGCCGGGCCCGGGTCACGAACTCGGCCTGCGCGGCGGTCTTGGGCAGGCGGCGCAGGAGTTGATGCGGCGTCGGCAGCGCGCGTGTGGTGACGACATTGATGTCGGAGGTTTTGCGCACGGAGGGGGCAAATTGCGGGTGCGCCCGCCGGCAGGCAAGCCCGCGATGGGGCGCCAGCTCCCGGCCGGGGCCTGTTTTCTAAGCCAAAAAATAAAGCGGGCCGGCTACCCCTAACCGGCCCGCTATTGCTTTCTTAGTTACCCCAAAACTCCCGCTAGGCGGGAGAAGTGGAAAATCGTTACGCGCCAAACAAAAGTCAGGGTCCGCGAATCGTCAAATCAAACCTGGCAATTTGTTGTCACCTGGCGTCGTATCCAGCTGGCCAATCGGTGGATAATGCGTTGGGTCATACTGTCAGAATAATCCCGAGGCGTCGCGGGTGGTCCGGAGCCTCCGCCTGACCGGCCGTGCGCCCGACAACCCGCGATCCGGGCGGGTCGGCGGGACGCGGGCGGGGGGAATCGGGCTCGCCTGCCGACGCAAACCCCGAGAAACTCGGCATTAATTTTCCCGCTGCATGAAGGAGATCGCCGTTGAGCATTTCACGCGGCGCTACGGACGGGCCCCGCAGGCCGTGGCCCGCGCGCCGGGACGGATTGAGTTCGTGGGCAACCACACCGACTACAACGGAGGCACGGTGCTTGGCGCCGCCATCGACCTTGGCGTCTGGGTCGCCGCGGGGCCGGCGTCCGCGGGCCGGCTGCAATTCGCGTCCGACTCGCAGGCGGATGCGGTGACCGTGGCGGCCGCGGCCGCGCGTCCGTTGGACGGGGCGCAGCGCTGGGCCAACTATCCGCTCGGGGTCTGGACAACGTTCCGGGAATTCGGTCTGCACCCGCCGGCCGGACTGGAGTATCTTGCCGTCTCGAACCTGCCCGTGGGCGCGGGGCTGAGCAGCAGCGCGGCGATCGAACTCGCCTCGGCGCTGGCCTTCCTCGGCCTCACGGGGGAGCGCCCGTCGCGGGAGACGCTCGTGCAGCTGGGGCGGCGGGCGGAGAATCAATTCGTCGGCGTGCCCTGCGGCATCCTCGACCAGAGCGTGTCGGGCTTCGGGCGCCGGGACCATCTGGTGTTCATCGATTGCCGCGGCCCGCGGATCGAGACCGTGCCGCTGCCGGCCGACGCGCATTTCTGGGTATTCAACACCCACACCAAGCACGCGCTGGTCGACGGGCTGTACGCCGCGCGCCACCGCGAATGCCAGGACGCGGCGCGGGCCCTCGGCGTGGAGCTGCTCGCCGATGTGACGCCGGGCCGGCTCGCCGCCGCGCGGGCGCAACTCCCCGAAGTGCTGGGCCGCCGCGCGCAACACGTGGTGGACGAGATCGAGCGGGTGGCGCAGGTGCGGACGGCACTGGCCCGCAGGGATCTGCCCGCGGTCGGCCGGCTCCTCACCGCCTCGCACGAGAGCTCGCGGAGCCAATTCGAGAACAGCACGCTGGAGCTCGACCTGCTGGTCGACACCCTGGCGCCGCGGCCGCATGTTTACGGCGCGCGGCTGACGGGTGGCGGCTTCGGCGGCGCCGTGATGGCGCTGACCGACGCGGCGTTCTCCGCGACCGACGCGGCGGGGGTGACCGCGGCCTATGCGCGCCGTTTCGGCGCGGTCCCCGACGTCCTCCACTGCCGGACGGGCGAGGGGGCGGAGCTGCTCGTGCCGTAACGGGCCGGCCCGCATTCGCGTCTCGCCAAAACGAGTTTCGCCGGCTAGTCACGCCGGCGTTTTCACGCGCCCTTCCGGCGGCGCAGCCCTTCGCCCACCACCGACCCGCCCATGAGCCAGCCGCCCGTCGACGCTCCCGACCAGCCCCCGCCGGCGACCCAGACGGGCGAAGTCCGGGACCCGATCGCGATCGCGAACGATCCGGCCTGCGCGGAGGCCGACTGGTACCGGTACGTCTACCAGGGCGACCAGGTGCCGCAGCTCACCGTGCGGGCCGTGCTCCTCGGCGGCGCGCTCGGCATGGTGATGAGCGCCGCCAATCTCTACACGACGCTCAAGATCGGGTGGTCCTTCGGCGTGGCGATCACCTCCTGCGTGTTGTCCTACGTCATCTGGAACGCCCTCCGCCTGGTGACCGGCGGGCGGATCTCGGCGATGTCGATCCTCGAGAACAACTGCATGCAGTCCACCGCCTCGGCCGCCGGCTATTCCACCGGCTCGACCATCGCGACGGCGTTCGGCGCCTTGCTGTTGCTGGAGGGCTACCACCAGCCGGTGTGGATCGTGGCCAGCTTCACGCTGCTCACCGGCGCGCTCGGCGTGTTCCTCGCCGTTCCGCTCAAGCGGCAGATGATCAACCAGGAGAAGCTCGCGTTTCCGTCGGGGACGGCCGCGGCGGTCACGCTCAAGAGCCTCCACAGCCACGGGGTTGAGGCCGTGCGCAAGGCCTATGTGCTGCTCGGCGCGCTGGCCGCCGGCCTGGTCGTCGGGGTCTTCAACACCGACGAGGGCACACTCGGCATCCTGGACCGGCTTTTCCGCAAGACCCGCCTGCATCTGCCGGATCTGATCCCGGAGGGCGGTTACTTCACGATCAACAACCGGCAGCTCATCGGCTTCGGGTTCGAGCCCAGCGTGCTCCTGATCGGTGCCGGGATGCTCGTGGGGATGCGCGTGGCGCTGTCGATGCTGGCAGGCGGCTTGCTGCTCTACCTGTGGGTCGGGCCCGCGCTCATCGCGCTGGACGCGGCCCACGTCGGCGAGACCGCCTACAAGATTTCCATCCCGCTGGTCGGGGGCGGCACGATTTATCAGCTGCCGCGCTGGGCGCTCTGGGGCGGCACCGCCGTCATGGTCTTCTCCAGCCTGACGGCCCTCGCCCTGCAATGGCGCACGATCGCGCGCTCCTTTCGCGGTCTGCGGCGCGGGCGGCGCCCCGCGGCCGACACCGACTTCGAACAGCGCATGGCCGCGATCGAGGTGCCGGTGCGCTGGCTGGTCGCCGGCCTGGTGCCGATCACCGTCGCCCTGGTCGCCCTCCAGTACGTGGCCTTCCACATCAGCCTCTGGCTGGGCTTGGTGGCCGTCGGCATGTCGTTCATCCTGAGCCTGGTGGCGTCGCGGTCCACGGGCGAGACCGACACCACGCCGACCGGGCCGATGGGCAAGGTCATGCAGCTGCTCTTCGCGGTGCTTTCGCCGCCGGCCGCGTCCAGCGTGCATCTGTCGCTGGAGCACAATCTCATGGCCGCGGGGGCCGGCGCCAACTCCGCGTCGGCCAGCTCCGATCTGCTCACCGATCTCAAGAGCGGGTATCTCCTGGGGGCAAATCCGCGCCGGCAGTTCCTCGCCCAGTTCGTCGGGATCTTCTTTGGCACCCTCGCCGTGGTGCCGGCGTGGTTCCTGATGGTGCCGACGAAGGCCCGGCTGGAGGCGTTCAATCCGCCGGCGACCAACATGTGGCGGGCGGTGGCGCAGCTGCTCGCCGGCGGCGGCCTCGACCAGCTGCCGCCGAGCGCCAAGCTCGCGATCGTGGCCGGCGCGTTTGTCGGTGTGCTCCTGCCCCTGCTCGCCTGGCTGCTGCCCCAGGCCGCGCCGTACCTTCCGTCCGCCATGGGGCTGGGGTTGGCGTGGATCATGACCTACAGCAACTGCCAGTCGTTCGCCATCGGCGCCGTGATCATCTGGCTGTGGGGCAAGGTCCACACCCGCACAGCCGACGCCTACGGCGTGCCCCTGGCGTCCGGGCTCATCGCCGGGGAGTCGATCATCAAGGCGCTGATCGCGATGGCCGCCACGGCCGTCGGCTTGTGGGCCGCCCGGCACTGACCGCCCGCCGACGGGAAAAAGGGTCGACGACGCGGGAAAATCCGCGTTCGCTCGGAGACGGAGGAGAGAGACTTCCGGCGCCATGAAAAAGCAACCCGTCAAGCGCATCGGCATCATGACCGCGGGCGGCGACAGCCCGGGCCTGAACGCGGCCATCCGCGCCGTCGGCAAGGCCGCGATCGGTGAATACGGGTGGGAGATGATCGGTTTCCGCGACGGCTTTCTTGGCCTGGCGCAGAACCGGTGGGTGCGTTTCGACAAGCGCCTGCTGGCCGGCATCCTCACCGTCGGCGGCACCGTGTTGGGTACGAGCCGCGAAAAACCCCACCGGATGGAGGTCGACGGCCGGATGCGCGACATGACCGGCGTGATCGCCGCCAACTACCGGCGCCTCAAGCTCGACGCCCTCGTGTGCATCGGCGGCGGGGGCACGCACAAGAACGCGCTGCGCCTGGTCGAAAAGGGGCTGAATATCATCACGCTGCCGAAGACGATCGACAACGACGTGGCGCTGACCGACGCCACGATCGGGTTCGACACGGCGCTGGGCATCGCGACCGAGGCGCTCGATCGCCTGCACAGCACGGCGCACAGCCACCACCGCATCGTCATCGCCGAGATCATGGGCCACCGCGCCGGCTGGCTGGCGCTGGGCGCCGGCATGGCGGGCGGCGCCGACGTGATCCTGATCCCGGAGATTCCGTATGACATCGGGCACGTCGCCGCGGCCATCCGCCGCCGCCTGCGCAGCGCCACCAATTTCAGCATCATCGCCGTGGCAGAGGGCGCGAGGTCGAAGATCGACGCCGCGGCGTTGGCAATGGCGGAGCGGCATCGCCGGAATGCCCGGAACGACGCGGAGCGCACGCACGCCAAGGCCGAGCTGGCGGCCCTCGAGTCCCGCCACGAGGGGAACACCCTGCGGCTGGCCAAGCAGCTCGAGGATCTCACCGACCTGGAGGCGCGCGTCACCATCCTCGGCTACGTGCAGCGCGGCGGCACCCCCTCGGTGGCCGACCGGCTCCTGGCCACGCGCTTGGGCACGGCATGCGCCGGACTGATTCAAAAAGGGACCTTTGGCGTGATGGTCGCGGCGCGCGGCGACAGCGTGCGGGCGGTGCCGCTCGAGGACGTCGCGGGCAAACTCAAGATCGTCCCCCGCGATCACCAGTGGATCGAGGCGGCCCGGCGCGTCGGCACCTGCCTCGGCGATTGAGCCGCCCCCGCCGGCTCACAGCAGCTCGGCGATGGTCGCGAAATATGCGTCCACCCAGGTGTGGACGACGAGGAAGTAGAGCAGGGCGCCCGCGGCCAGCATCGGACCGAACGGCACGTGCACGCCGAAGCCGATGGCCCGGGCGGGGGCCGGCTCACCACCCCCCGTGGCGGCGGCGCCGGAGGGTGGCGCCGGGGCCGGCCGGTGGAAGAGCCCCTGCCAGAGCAGCGCGAGCGCGAACCACAGCGAGCCGAGCACGGCGCCGCCGAAGACCGCCGCCACCGCCCCGTGCCAGCCGGTGAACGCGCCGATGGCACCGACGAACTTCACGTCACCGAATCCCATCGCCTCCTTCTTCAGCACCGCCTCGGCGAGCAGCGCGATCCACAAGACGAGGCCGGAACCGACCAGCAGCCCGGTCAGGCCGTCGACCGAGGAGCGCAGGCTGGCGATGATGAACAGCTCATGCCGCTGCCCGTGCAACGCCGGCACGGCGAAGGACAGCACCAGGCCGACGACCCCAAGCCAGAGCGTGAAGGCATCGGGGATGATCATGTGGTCGAGGTCGATGAAGGTGGCGGCGATCAGCGCGGCGCACAGCACCAGGCCGCACAGCGCCTTGGCGGGCGGGAAGAGCAGCCAGCAGGCGAGGAAGAGCCCCGCGGTGAGCGCCTCGACGAGCGGATAGCGGAAGCTGAAGCGCCGGCCACAGCAACGCGCCCGCCCGCGGAGCACGAACCAGCTGAGGATCGGAATGTTGTCGTACCACGCGATCGACGCGCCACAGGCGCAGTGCGAACCGGGGGTGACCACCGACTCGCCCGCCGGGAGGCGGTGGATGCACACGTTCAGGAAGCTGCCGATGCAGGCGCCGAAGACGAAGACGACCAGCGGAAAGAACCACGGAAAGGCAGAGTTGATCGCGTGGAGCTCGGGCATGCGGCAGGGGAGATTGCGGTGCGCGGGGAGCGAAAGTCAAACCGCCGGTGCTAGCGGGCTGCCTGCGCCGCCCGGGCTGCGGTGCGCATGACCGGGGCCGTACGGTCCGCCGGCACGCCGGTCCAGAGTTCCAGCGACTTGGCACCCTGGTGGACGAGCATCGACAACCCGTTTGCCTGCGGCACGCCGAGGGCGGCGGCCTGGCGCAGCAGCGGTGTGACCGCCGGATTGTAGATCATGTCGTAGACGGCGGCCGGGCGCGGCAGGCGCGCGAGGTCGAGCGGCGCGGCATCGTCCACGCGGAGGCCGAGCGACGTGGCGTTGATGACCACGGCGCCGGCGGGCAGGCTGGCGGGCGGTTCCGCAGGCGGAAAGCCGTGCAGCGGCACGGTGCCGGCCAGCGGCCGGAGCCGCGCCAGCAGCTCATCCAGCCGGGCGCGGGTCCGGTTGGCGATCCACAGCGCGGCGCAGCCGCGCCGCAGACATTCGACCGCGGCGCCGCGGGCCGCCCCGCCGGCGCCGAGCAGGATCACCGGGGCGCCGTCGAGGGCGACGCCGAGGTCTTCGCGGAGCCCCGTGGCCAGGCCGTAACCGTCGGTGTTGTCGCCGGCCCAAGCGCCCGGCGCCTCGCGCCGGATCAGGGTGTTGACCGCGCCGACCGCCGCGGTGCCGGGCGCGGGCGACGCGATCTGCGCCCAGGCGAGAACCTTGTGCGGCACCGTGAGATTCAGGCCGAGAAAGCCGTGCGCGTGAAAACGCGGGAGCGCCGCGGGCAGCTGATCCGGCGCCACGGCAAACTTGAAATAGCGCCACGACGCGAACCGGGGGTCCGTGCGGGCCAGCGCGGCCAGCGCGGCGTTGTGCATCGCCGGACTGAGGGAGTGCGCGATGGGCTGCCCGAGCACGGCCAGCGCCGGGCCGGAAAACGACCAGCGGTCGAGGTCGTCGAGGGAAAAAACGGGATCGGGGGCGCTCACGGGAATCGGCGGGGCCGGCGCGCGATTGGAGCGCAGGGGGCGGCGCGCGCCAAATCCAAAATCGGCCGGCGGCCGCCGGTCAGGGGGCGGCGTGGCGCCGGCGCGTCGCCTCGAATTCGCCGACAAAGCCGGCGAACAGCCGCGCCCGGTCGTGGTCGCCGCCGGCGGCGTAATGGCTGGCAAGATTGCGGCAGCAGCGGCACAGGACCTCGCGCGTTGGGGACGGCGCCAGATCGGCGGCTCGCAGCGTGATCTGGTGCTGCCGGAGCATCTGCACCAGCTCGCCCGCGGTGCGAAAGACCCCCCGGGCGAACGCGTCGATGAAAAACGGCGGGTCCTCGACGAAACAGCCGACGACAAAATGCCCGGGCAGGCCCACCGGCTCGAGCGCCAGGCCGATCCGCTGCGCGACGAGCAGATAGACCACGCCCAGTGTCAGCGGCAGCCCCTGGCGGCGCGTCAGGACCTGATCGAGGAGGCTGTTGCGCGGATCGGTGTAGCATTCGACGTTGCCGCGAAAGCCATACTCGTGGAACAGCACGCGGCTGAGCGCGCGGCACTGGTCGCGGGGCGTCGCGGGTTCGACGATCAGTTCGCGGCAGCGTTGCGCCAGTTCATCGAGCCGGGCGCCGCAGGCCGCGGGATCCAGCGCCGGCGAAACCGTGCGGCTGAGCAGCAGCACGCCGGGTTCGAGGTCGTAGTGGAGGGCGCGGATGTAGGCGGTGAAATCGGCGACCGGATCGCCGCATTGCAGCTGCTGCAGGAACCACGTCGCGTGCCGGGCGA
>Ga0335078_10018747_pt1 | contig 10289 bp, 8 predicted proteins | sample Lox_Sample_32_FD_206711 | JGI IMG/M metagenome (GOLD analysis project Ga0335078, IMG submission 206711) | Soil microbial communities from Loxahatchee National Wildlife Refuge, Florida, United States - Lox_Sample_3.2 | ecosystem: Environmental > Terrestrial > Soil > Wetlands | place: USA: Florida...
TGACCCGGCGCTTCACATGTGCGCGCTCGCCTATGCCTCCGATTTCTCGTTGCTCGACGCGGCGATGGCGCGCTACGGCCGCACGCTGTTTGACCGGCGCATGATGGCTGCAAGCCTCGACCATGCCATGTGGTTTCACCGGCCGTTTCGGGCCGACGAATGGCTGCTCTATGCGCAGGACTCACCCAGTGCGCTGGGCGGCCGCGGTCTGACCCGCGGGCTCATCTTCAAACAGGATGGCACGCTGGTCGCTTCCGTGGCCCAAGAAGGATCGCTGCGCGAGCGAAAATAAGCGTCAGTTACGCATCGGCCTCGACACCCCGTTCGACCAGCACGGTCTGCGAGGCAAGCCAGTTCAACATCCAGCGCGCCACCCAGGGAATCGGGATGATGAAAGCGCTCGCAAGAACGCAGACGATGGCACGCCAGAGATATTCCAGGCCGGAGGCCTTGAAAAGTATCTCGCGATGCGTGCCTTCGATGTTGCGGCAGATCCACCGTGTCTGCGCGGTGTAGACCCATGCCCAACCGACGATGGTGATCGTGGACAGCGCGCCCAGAAGATTCCAGCCCAGATAGGCCCAGTACGAGCCGGAGAAGCTGAGCCCCAGCGGCTGCCCGCCCGACGACAGGTTGGCAACAAACCAGCGCAGAGCGGCCCAACCCAATCCAATCTCGATCAGGAATGACAACAGATTGGTGATACGGCCGCCGACGAAATGGAGAACGATGATCGCGGCGACCGCGCCGAGGTAGTACCACAGCACGGTCATCGGCTCGCCCGTGAAGCCGAGGTCAGGTCGTCCAGGTACCCGCGTGCGAGCCGTCAACCACTTCAGATTGCTGACCAGAACCCACGGCAGCGGGACGATGAAGATCAAGGCGACAAGAAACAACAACAAGCGGCCGGTGAATTCCAGTATTTCAAAATCGACCGACAGCGACGCACCGTCAGCGTTCGCCATCGCCGGCATTCTGCCGGGCATGGAAGGCGGCTTCGCTGCCGAAGAAAACAGGCCCGGAATATCGCCGGCGCGTTGCCAATTCGCCATCCCGTCGGTCCAGACCAGCATATCGGCGCGAATGATGCCCCTGGCGATAAAGTCGCGGAATTGAGCTTCCGGAAACGGGCCCTGCTGTTGACCACGATCCGCATAGAACCACGCTCGGTTCGACATTTTTCCCCCTTGCATCCGGCGGAAAGACCCGACGCTCTCGCGAGCAGCCCCGCCCCGCTCTTGGCAGATGACACCGGTGCCGCTACAGGGAACTATCGGCCGAAGCGACAATTTCGCAATTGTTTTTCGGTCACACCGCCATTTATGGTGTGATGGTGTGGGGGAACGCCGCTCCCCTTGACTGACCTTCAACATCCGGGAAATGAAGGCCCTAACATGAAGCTTGTTGTCGCCATTATCAAACCCTTCAAGCTGGACGAAGTCCGGCAGGCGCTGACCGCCATCGGCGTGCACGGAATGACCGTTACCGAGGTCAAGGGTTACGGCCGTCAGAAAGGCCACACGGAAATCTATCGTGGGGCGGAATATGTCGTGAACTTTCTGCCGAAGCTGCGGATCGAGATCGCAGTTTCAGCCGATATCGCGGACAAGGCGGTCGAGGTGATCACGTCCAGTGCGCGTACCGGGCAGATTGGCGACGCCAAGATCATTGTGACGCCGATTGATCACGCGTTGCGGATTCGGACCGGGGAAACCGACAGCGACGCTCTCTAAAGCTCGGACAATTTCATCGCCCCTAGGCAACGGCGCCAGGGCAGCGAAAAATACTATATCGGGGTGGGGAAATTCCTGATGAGGGCACATTCGTGTCGTGCAGCGAAGCTGGCTGCGCCGTTTGCTCTTGTTTTCGTTTTTTTTGCCGGCAACGCCATCGCTGGCGGCATCGTTATGACGATTCGCTCGACGTCTTTGGCGTTCACGGCATCGGCGGGATGACCGGCATCCTGCTGACAGGAATATTTGCGACCGCCGCCATTGGCGGGAGTTCGGGTCTGCTTGAGGGCGAGCCGCGTTTGCTGCTGGTCCAGCTTACGGCGTTGCCGTTACGCTCGGTTGGACGGCCGTCCTGACTTACTTGCTCCTCAAGCTGGTGAGCCTCTTCGTACCCTTGCGGGTCTCGCTGCAGCAGGAGATGGAGGGGCTCGACATCTCGCAACACGGCGAAGCGCTGCAGTAAGTATTTTGTTACCTCTTACATGCTTGCCCACTAGGCATCTCCCGGCCGTAGCCTCAGGCATGCTCGATCGTTAGGCTGACATGCCTATAGATTAGGCGATCTCCTGCACTATCCCGCTGCGCCTATGCCGTAGCCAGCAAAAAGCGCGGCGTTTCCACGAGCGGCGGAACTGGCACGGCATTTGATTCTACCCGCATTGGCTGTGCCCGCGTCGTGACCTTCTCTGCGTGGTGAATATCAGTCGGGATCGCTCGGTCGTTCGTGCCGAGTCCAAGCGGGGATCAGACCCATGAAAATCGTTATGGCGATCATCAAGCCATTCAAGCTCGAAGAAGTTCGCGATGCCCTGACTGCCATCGGCGTTCACGGCCTGACGGTCACCGAGGTCAAGGGGTATGGCCGGCAAAAGGGTCACACTGAAATCTATCGCGGCGCCGAATATGCGGTGAGCTTCCTGCCCAAGATCAAGATCGAAGTCGCGATCGCTTCGGACCAGGTCGACAAAACCATCGAAGCCATCACGTCAGCCGCCAAGACCGGCCAGATCGGCGATGGCAAGATCTTCGTCATCAACCTCGAAAATGCAGTCCGCATCCGCACCGGCGAGGCGGATGCCGCGGCGCTCTAGCGGTCCGTGGGTAGGGAATGTCAAATCCGCGGCACCAGCGCCCTCACCTTTTTTCCAATCAGGAGTAAAACGAAATGACGTTCAAGCGTCCCACCAGCACGGGATTGGCGGCTCTGGCCGTCGGCCTGCTTGCCGCGAACGCTGCCTATGCCGAGCCCGTCGTCAACAAGGGTGATAATGCCTGGATGCTGACGTCGACGGTGCTCGTGCTGTTGATGACGATTCCTGGACTCGCTCTGTTCTATGGCGGCCTCGTTCGTTCCAAGAACATGCTCTCGGTCCTGATGCAGGTGTTCTACACGGTCTGTATCGTCGTCGTCCTCTGGGCGCTCTACGGCTACAGCCTCGCCTTCACCGGCGGCAACGATTTCTTCGGCGGCCTGTCGAAAGCCTTCCTGTCGGGCGTGACGCCGGACTCCAAGGCTGCGACCTTCAGCGTCGACGCTAATATCTCCGAGCTCGTCTACGTCTGCTTCCAGATGACCTTTGCGGCCATTACCCCCGCGCTCATTGTCGGCGCCTTTGCCGAGCGGATGAAGTTCGCGGCGGTCGCGCTGTTCATTCCGCTCTGGGTGACCTTGATCTATTTCCCGATCGCCCACATGGTCTGGTACTGGGCCGGACCGGATGCGATCTCGGATGCGGTCAAGGCGGTTGCGGCCGCGGGCAGCGACGCTGCGGCAAAGGCCGCGGCAGAAGCCAAGCTCGCCGAGGTCATGGCCGACGGCGGCTGGATCTACAAGAAGGGCGCCATCGACTTCGCCGGTGGTACCGTCGTGCACATTAATGCCGGCATCGCCGGCCTCGTCGGCGCATTGATTATCGGCAAGCGCATCGGTTACGGCAAGGACCTGATGGCGCCACACTCGCTGACCATGTCAATGATCGGCGCCTCACTGCTCTGGGTCGGCTGGTTCGGCTTCAATGCCGGCTCCAACCTTGAGGCTACCGGCGGTGCTGCACTCGCCATGACCAATTCCTTCGTCGCGACCGCGGCAGCGGCGTTATCGTGGATGTTCTGCGAGTGGATGCTCAAGGGTCACCCCTCCGTACTCGGCGTCATTTCCGGCGCGGTTGCGGGCCTGGTAGCGGTGACGCCTGCGGCCGGCTATGCCGGTCCGATGGGCGCGATCGTGCTTGGCCTCATCGTCGGCGTGGTCTGCCTGTTCTTCGTCACCACGGTCAAGAACGCGCTCGGCTATGACGACTCGCTCGACGTCTTCGGCGTACATTGCATCGGCGGCATCATCGGTGCGCTCGGCACCGGCATTCTGGTCAACCCGGCGCTCGGCGGCACCGGCATCATGGACTACGCCGCTGGCAAGATCGCCGACTACGAGTTCGGGGCGCAAATGCTCTCGCAGACCTGGGGCGTCTGCACCACGCTGGTGTGGTCCGGCGTCGGTTCGGCGGTTCTCTACAAGGTCGTCGATGTCATCGTGGGCCTGCGCGCCAATGTCGAAAGCGAGCGCGAGGGCCTCGACCTCACCGACCACACCGAACGCGCCTACAACATGTGAGTTCTCCCGAGGGCGTTCCCTCTTCGGAGGGCGTCCAGAACTACGGTTTGAGCACATACCCGGCAATGCTCCGACCGTTGAGGGGCTTCAGCGCAAGCTGGAGCCCCTTTTTTCTTGGCCTGGTACCATCGATCGGAAGTCCCTGCACCAGCACGAACTTCGGAAACTGCGCACTAGGCCCAAGTCAGATTTCGATGCCAGCGTCGATGGTTAATCGCGTCTTAACCTCGCCGTATCTATGGTGGTTTGATCCCTCTCCCACCGGCCCCGACCCGCGATCGGCGGCCTGAACGAGTGCTGGCGCGACACGAATGGCCATGACCGCAACATCCCGCGCGCCCCAGGGCGGTGGAAACGAGGCAAGCGAACGCTCGCCCTTCCTGCGGGTGACCGAATTGCTGGCCCCCTATCAGCCGGCCAAGCCATTGATAACGCTGTCTTTAGGCGAGCCGCAGCACCCTGTGCCCGCTTTTGTGGGCCCAATCCTTGCCGCGCACATTGCCGACTTCGGCCGCTATCCGATCGCCAAGGGCATCGAGCCGTTTCGACGCGCAGCATCCGGCTGGCTGTCTCGTCGTTTCAACCTGCCGCGCCCCGTCGATCCCGAGAGCGAAGTGCTGGTGCTATCGGGCAGCCGTGAGGGGCTTTTTCTGGCGGCGATCGCGGCCGCTCGTTATGTCGGCGAGCGCCAGGGAAAACCGGCGATCCTGATGCCCAATCCCTTCTACCCGGCCTATGGCGCCGGGGCGCGCGCCGCGGGCTGCGAGCCGATCTACCTGCCGGCGACGGTTGCAAACGGCTTCTTGCCGGACCTCGACACGCTCGATGAGGCGACGCTGGCAAGGACGGTCGCGATGTACATCGCTTCGCCCGCCAATCCGCAGGGCTCGGTCGCGTCCAGGGATTATTTCGTCCGCCTGAAGAGGCTCGCCGATCGCTACGGCTTCATGATCTTTGCCGACGAATGCTACTCGGAAATCTACACGCAAGAAGCGCCCGGCAGTATGCTCGAATGCGCCGGCAATGACTTCGCCAATGTGGTCGCGTTTCAATCGCTGTCGAAACGCTCGAACCTGCCGGGCATGCGCGTCGGCTTTGCCGCCGGCGACAAGCGCTTCCTCAGCGCGTTCCACGAACTGCGCAACGTCGCCGCGCCGCAGGTGCCGGTCCCGGTCCAGTATGTGGCGGCCGCCGCCTACAATGACGAAACCCATGTCGAGGAAAATCGCCGGCTATACCGGATCAAGTTCGACCTCGCCGACCAGATCCTCGGGAATCGCTACGGCTATCGTCGTCCCGCAGGCGGCTTCTGTGTCTGGCTCGACGTCTCGGCGAAGGGCAGCGACGAAGCGGCAACCGTCACCCTTTATCGGGATGCCGGCGTCCGCGTGATTCCGGGCAGCTACCTCGCAAGGCAACAACCGGACGGCAGCAATCCCGGCGCGGGCTTCATTCGTCTTGCGCTTGTCGCAGACAGCGAAACGACGGCCGAGGCGCTACACCGGCTGGTTCAAAATCTGGGCTGATGAGCATGGCGACAATCGAACGCGTCATTCCCCTGGTGAGCCAGTTACCCGCCGCGATCCGCGAGGCATTGTTCCGCCGCCTGCGCGAACTTGCAGGTCTTGGCCTCTTGACGCTGTCGGGCGGCGCCGCCGCCTCGCTCGCGACATGGTCGGTGCAGGACCCGAGCTTCAGCCACGCCACCTCGCGTCCGATTCACAACGTCGCGGGCTATACCGGCGCCATCAGCGCCGATCTCCTGATGCAGATTCTCGGTCTTGGCTCGATCATGCTGATCCTGCCGGTCGCCGTATGGGGCTGGCGCATGCTGACCCATCGCAGCTTCGACCGCGAAGCGCTGCGACTCGGCTGCTGGATGTTGTGCACGGTCCTCGCCGCCGGATTTGCCAGTTGCTGGCCGCATGGCGGCGCATGGCCGCTGCCAACCGGACTTGGCGGCGTAATCGGCGACGCGCTGGTGCGCGCGCCCGCTGTCGCGCTCGGCCCACCCGGTTTCATTTACAGCCTCGTGCTCGGGATCATCCTGGGCGCCGGCATGATCGCCACCTTCGTGTTTGCGAGCGGCTTCGGATCGCAACCGGACGAAGAAGACTCGTCCGCCGTCGAGGAGGACGATGACGAGCCTCTCGCGGAAGATCACGATAGCGGCTCGATCTCGCTCGGCTGGCTCGTCCACGCCTTGATGAGCACCAAGGCGCGCCTCGCCTGGCTGATGGGCGCGGCCTATCGCTGGCTGGTTTCAAGCGGCTCCAGCCAGCGCGCCTCGTCATTCGACCGCCACGAGCCAAACCTTGGCGGCCGCGCGGCTCCCAGCATCACCCCCGAGAGCGAAGACGAGGAATACGAGGAGGAGGAGGAAGAGGAGGAAGACGACGAGGAAGAGCCGGCAGCGCGAGCGCCTCGCAAAAAAGCCGCTCCCAAATCACCCGCACGAAGAAATGAGAAGTGGGATTTCCCGGCGATGTCGATGCTTGCCGCGCCAAAGGCGGCCGACCGTCAACCGCTCTCCAAGGCAGAACTGGAGGCCAATTCGCGAAGCCTCGAAAGCGTTCTGCAGGACTTCGGCGTCCGCGGCGAAATCGTCAAGGCCAATCCAGGTCCGGTCGTCACGCTGTACGAACTCGAGCCTGCACCCGGCATCAAGTCGTCGCGCGTGATCGGGCTTGCTGATGACATTGCACGCTCGATGAGCGCCCTCTCGGCGCGCGTCGCCGTCGTGCCCGGCCGCAACGCCATCGGCATCGAATTGCCGAACGCGCATCGCGAGAAGGTCTACCTGCGCGAACTGCTTGTGGCGAAGGAAGCGACCGAGTCCGTCGCAAAACTTCCGCTCTGCCTCGGCAAGACCATCGGCGGCGATCCCGTCATCATCGACCTCGCCCGAACGCCGCATATGCTGATCGCCGGCACCACCGGCTCCGGCAAATCGGTCGCGATCAACACCATGATCCTCAGCCTCGTCTACCGGCTGCGGCCGGATCAGTGCCGGCTGATCATGGTCGATCCAAAAATGCTCGAACTCTCCGTCTATGACGGCATTCCGCATCTGCTGACGCCCGTGGTGACAGATCCCAAGAAAGCGGTCGTCGCGCTGAAATGGGCGGTGCGCGAGATGGAAGAGCGCTACAAGCGGATGGCCAAGCTCGGCGTCCGCAACATCGACGGCTACAATGCCCGTCTTGGCGAGGCCAGGGCCAAGGGCGAAGAACTTACGCGCACGGTGCATACCGGTTTCGACAAGGAGACGGGCAAGGCGATCTACGAGGAAGAAAAGCTCGACCTCGATCCGCTGCCCTACATCGTCATCATCGTCGACGAAATGGCCGATCTGATGATGGTTGCCGGCAAGGATATCGAAGGCGCGGTACAGCGCCTCGCGCAGATGGCGCGCGCCGCGGGCCTGCATGTGATCCTCGCCACGCAACGGCCGTCGGTCGACGTCATCACCGGCACCATCAAGGCGAACTTCCCGACCCGCATCGCGTTCCAGGTGACCTCGAAGATCGACAGCCGTACGATTTTGGGCGAAATGGGCGCCGAGCAACTGCTCGGCCAGGGCGACATGCTTTACATGGCGGGCGGCGGACGGATCAGCCGCGTCCACGGCCCCTTTGCCTCGGACGAAGAAGTCGAGAAGGTGGTGCGCCATCTCAAGACACAAGGCACGCCCGAGTACCTCGAAGCGGTTACCGCCGAGGAACCTTCCGAAGAGGACGGCGCGGTATTCGATTCCACCGGGATGGGCAGCGACGGCGGCGGCGACCTGTTCGCGCAGGCGGTAGCCATCGTCAAGCGCGATCGCAAGGCCTCGACCAGCTATATTCAGCGGCGGCTGCAAATTGGCTACAATCGTGCGGCATCGCTGATGGAACGAATGGAACTAGAGGGCATCGTCGGGCAGGCCAACCACGCCGGCAAGCGCGAAATTCTCGTTCCGGAAGAGGAAGGCGGCTTTTGATTAGCCGCTTCGGGGACCTCCAGTATCCCCCTAACTGCTGCCTTTTTTTCACGGAAAAACGATGGCCCCCTTGGGGCGAAGCACGATAAAAGAGCGGCGAACCAGCGGGACGATGCGTTGACCGAAAACCAGAAAAGTCGAATGGCCACACGATTCTCGGCTCTCTTCGAACACGCTACCCTCAGGCGAGTCGCCGCGGCGATTGCTGCCATCGTATATTCCAGCGCGTTGTCGGCCTCGGCCGTTGCGCAGGCCCCGATCCCGCCGCAGGGCATTCCAACTCCCAAGTCGGCCCCGAAGGTCCGCGATGGCGCGGCGGATGGAAAAGGACCGACGACAACGGGCGCGACCCAGACGCCGCCCAATCCTTTCATCCCTGAGCCGCGCCGCAATTTGCCGCTGAGTATTTTTGCGACCTTCGACGACAGGCAGAAGGCACAGGCCGCCAAGATCAGCAACTACCTGTCATCGCTGCAGACGCTGGTCGGCAATTTCGTTCAGGTCGGCCCCGACGGCACCAAGACCAAGGGCCAGTTCTTCATCCAGAAGCCGGGCAAGGTGCGTTTCGAATATGAAGCGCCTAATCCGATCGCGATCGTCGCCGATGGATCGATGGTTGCGATCCGGGACCGCAACCTTTCGACCCAGGATCTCTACCCGCTGTCGCAAACGCCGTTGCGGTATCTGCTGTCGGACCGCATCGATCTGATGAAGGACACCAATGTCGTCAGCGTGACCGCCGACGATCTCTTCGTCAGCGTGACCATCGAAGAGCGGCAGTTGCTCACCGGCACCAGCCGCCTGATGCTGATGGTCGGCGCCAAGGACGGCCAGCTCAAGCAATGGACCGTGACCGATCCGCAAGGATACGACACGACGGTTGCGGTCTATAATCTCGATACGTCCAGGAGGATCGATCCAGGCATGTTCAAGATCGACATGTCGGAAAAGACCTTTCCGCCGGGTTGAGCTTCTCACGGGTCGTCTCGAACAATCCACCGCTCCGTGGCTGGGTTACAAAATCATCCTTGATTGCGGGTCTGAGACATGCGTTCTCTAAAAACGCATCCCGTCCTTCCGGCCTTTTATGCGTTTTTCCCTGACAACCTGGAACATCAATTCGGTGCGCTTGCGCATCAATCTCGTCGCCAAGTTCATCAAGTCGGTACGGCCCGACGTACTGTGCTTGCAGGAAACAAAATGCATCGACGATGCGTTTCCGCTCAAGCGCTTCAAGCGCCTGGGCTATGAGCATATCGCCCTGAACGGACAGAAGGGCTATCACGGCGTCGCCATCATCTCGCGACTGCCGTTCGAGAAGACCGGCATCCGGACCTTCTGCGACAAGATTGACTCGCGCCACGTCTCGGTCGAGTTCGGCGAAAACGCCCAGTTCGCCAGGCCTTTGGTCCTGCATAATTTCTACGTGCCGGCCGGCGGCGATATCCCCGACCCCACGATCAATCCGAAATTCGAGCACAAGCTTCGCTTTCTTGATGAGATGAAAGCGTGCGAGCCGCTGCATCCGCGCGGTGAAGATCATCACATACTGGTCGGCGACCTTAACGTCGCGCCGCATGAAAATGACGTCTGGTCGCACAGGCAGTTATTGAAGATCGTTTCGCATACGCCGATCGAATGCGAGAAGCTGCTGGCGGCGCAAAATCATGGCGAATGGATCGACGTGGCGCGCGACCGCATTCCGTTGTCGGAAAAAGTCTATACTTGGTGGAGCTATCGCGCAGCGGACTGGACGGTCGGCGACCGCGGCCGCAGGCTCGACCATATCTGGGTCTCGCGTGCACTGAAAGAACGGGTCAGCGATTTTCGGATCGCACGCGATGCAAGAGGCTGGGAGCGGCCGTCCGACCACGTTCCGGTGACGGTCACGCTCGAGCTTTAAGTCTCGACTGCTTCAGGGAATAAGCTTGCCGCTCGCCATCAGGATGTCGCTGGCGATCTG
>Ga0335078_10018749_pt1 | contig 10288 bp, 5 predicted proteins | sample Lox_Sample_32_FD_206711 | JGI IMG/M metagenome (GOLD analysis project Ga0335078, IMG submission 206711) | Soil microbial communities from Loxahatchee National Wildlife Refuge, Florida, United States - Lox_Sample_3.2 | ecosystem: Environmental > Terrestrial > Soil > Wetlands | place: USA: Florida...
CTTCGCCAAGCGCCTCAAGACCCTTCGAGGACTTACCCCCTATCAGTTCATCTGCCAACAATGGCAGAAAAGCCCACTCCGATTCTCCATCAACCCGCTCCATCACACCGTGGGACTAAACAGCTAGTGCTGGGTATGGAATGCCAGGGAGGCGGCTTCCTAGGGCCGAGTGAAGGTCCTATGGTCGCGTTCTACCCGAGCGGCAAGGTCAAGGTCTGTTTTCTGGCCAAGGATCGGGCCGTTCAGGGCGTCCCATGCAGCCACGGCGGCTTTTTCACGACTCTCTCCGGTCCCGATCCCGGCGTGCATCTTTACGAAAACGGCAAGCTGCGTCAGTGCCGGTTGACGGCCGATTTCGGCGGCAAGCACAAAGGAGAGATCTTCACGCAGGCTCCTTAGTCGGTTCGCCTTCGGGGCGCGCGGCCAGCGTTATCCTAAATCTGACTCATGCCGGATTCGGTTCCAACCACCAAGTCTGCGCCCAAGACTGCCAGGAAGCACCGGCGCAAAAGCCGCTGGCTGCGAATCTTTCTTCTGGTTTCGGTTTGTATTCTTCTGATTCTGGGCTTTGCGGCAGGTGTGGGCGTGTTGTGGTTGCGCTCGGTGGCCAAAGCCGCTTTGCCGCAACTCGACGGCGACGTGCATCTTGCGGGGCTTTCCGCGCCGGTCAAGGTGCGCCGCGACGCGCACGGCGTTCCACACATCGAAGCCGCGACGCAGGACGACCTGTTTGTGGCCCAAGGCTACGTCACGGCCCAGGACCGCCTGTGGCAGATGGACATGTCGCGCCGCGCCGCCAACGGCAACCTGGCGGAAATTCTGGGGCCGGCGTTCGTCAAGGACGACAAGACGCAACGCGTGCTCGAAATCCGCCTGGCGGCGCAGCGCGTCTACGACTATTTGCCGGCCGCCGATCGCGCCGTCCTCGACGATTACGCCCACGGCGTGAATCTTTACATTGCACAATGCGAAAGATCGAACACGCTCCCGCCAGAATTCCGGCTGCTCGGCTACCGGCCGGGACCGTGGACCGGCGTGGATTCGGTGAGCGTGGGATTGATGATGGTCGAGACCCTCGACTTGCGCGTCACCACCAAGCTCTCGCGTGGGCGCGTCGAGGCCAAGCTCAACCGCGATCCGCAGCTCATCGGCGATCTCTACCCGGTCGGTTCCTGGCGCGATCATCCGCCCACCGGCATCAGGGTGGATCTGACAGCCCCATTGCCGCGGTTGCCGCACTCCAGAAAGGATGACGACGAGGACGACGATGACGAAAATACAGAAGCCCGCATAGCGCTCTCGCCGGCTGCGGCGCGGTTGGCTTCGAAGATGGAATGGGGCGCGCCCGAGGATCCGGCCGAGCTAGCCTTGCTGGGGCCGGGCAATTGCGACGGCTGCGCATTCGGCTCCAACAACTGGGTCGTCGCCGGCGCGCACACCGCCAGCGGCAAGCCGCTGCTCGCCAACGACATGCATCTGACCCTGCGCGAGCCCGACACCTGGTACATGGCCGATCTATATGCGCATGGCGATCAGGGCGCGCCAGGTTTCCATGCCGCTGGAGTGACGCTGCCCGGCCTGCCGCTCATTGTCGCCGGTCACAACGAGCATGTGGCGTGGGGATTCACCGCGCTTTACGCCGACGTGCAAGACCTCTACACGGAGAAGCTCGACGGCAAGGGCAACTACGAAGGGCTCGACGAGCAGTGGCACCCGCTCACCGCCGACCGCGAAGCGATTCATGTGCGTTGGGGCCAGGACGTCGTCGTCGAAATCCAGTCCACCGAGCACGGCCCGCTGCTCAATCCGCTTCTCGCCGCGAGCGACCCGCCAATCGCTCTCAAATGGACGCTCTACGATCCCACGCTCAACGGGCTGCCGCTTTACGAAATGAACACCGCGTCGAACTGGACGGAGTTCTCGGCTGCGCTCGAGCAATGGGACTGGCCTACGCAGAATCTTGTCTATGCCGACGATCAGGGGCACATTGCGTACCACGCCATCGGCAAGGTGCCGATCCGCGGAGGCGGAGTCGGCCTATTCGATGTGCCGGTGCCGCCGGTTCCGTTCGACATAAAAGACAAGTGGTCCGTGTGGGGGTACGCCCAATGTGCCGGGGTTTGTCCGATCTATATCCCGTTCGAGGACATGCCCAACGCTTTCGATCCGCCCTCGGGCTTTCTGGCTACGGCCAACTCCCGCGTAACTACAGATAAGTCGATTTACCCGATCACCAACGACTGGGAGTCGCCCTACCGCACTGAGCGCATTTACAAATTGCTCGACGGCCGCGATCATCTGACGCCCGCCGATATGCTGGCCGTGCAAACCGACATCTACAGCGAGGTCGATCAGGAGATGGGCCATCGTTTTGCCTATGCCATCGACCACACGCCCGGCCCCGAGGGCAACGGCGATCCGGAACTACGTAAGGCCGCCGATCTGATGCGCAGTTGGGATGGCCGCCTAACCATCGATTCGGCGGCTGCTTCTCTTGTTACCCAGACGCGCGTAGCGCTGTGGCCCATGATTCTCGAGCCCAAGCTGGGCAACGTAGCCGCAGACTATCACTGGGGCGAGTCGAACTTTGCCCTGGAGGAGATCGTGATGCACGCCAAGCCCGAGTGGCTTCCCAAGGAATACAAGAATTGGGACGCGCTGCTGACCGCGGCCGTGCGTAAAGGTATGCGCGACGGCAAGGCGCCCGCGGATGTGGACCGCTGGACCTACGGAAGCTGGCACGTGGTCGATGTGGAGCATCCGCTGGCCGCGTTTCTGCCGTTCATCGGCCGCGTGGCCGGGACCGGGTCCCAGCCGCAAAGCGGCGACGGCACCACGGTGAAGCAGGTCGGACGCACTCTCGGCCCCTCGCAGCGCTTCACCATGGATTGGAGCAACATCGATGGTTCCACAGAGAACATCGTGCTTGGCGAGAGCGGCAACCCGCTCAGCCCTTATTTCCGCGACGAGTGGAACGACTGGTACAACGGGACGACCTTTCCGCTGGCCTTCACTCCCGGCGCGGTCGCGGCGCAAACCCGCCATACGTTGCAGTTGCTGCCATAGCTACCCGAAGCGCCGGCTATGGCTGCTGGAGCTTCTGCGCCTGTGAATGGCGTTCCGTTAGCCGAGCCTCAAAGGAAGGCCGCCACACACTCTTCGACCTCCTGGTGGTGGACCTTGAGCGCCGCGATGCTTGGTTTTGCCGTGTGCGCGTTTCTTATTCGACGACGGCAGAGCTTGCGACGCCGGAGGTTAACCCACGTGCCGCTGCCTCCCTCTTCGTCGGCACGATCTGCCGCACCTCTCGTGGATGCTCTGAAAGAAGGTCTTTTTCAGCTGGAATCCGATCGCTTGCGCGGTGCAATTGCCGGCGAGGACTACAGGTCTGCAAAGCACGCCTTGGAAGGAACCATCCACTGGGCACTAACGCGCACTCAGCACCGCAAAGCCAATTCGTCCCTGCTGCAATAAGCACTTCGCCAGGCGCCATTGGCTGCGAGGCGGACACAATTGAGCGGCAGCGGATGGCGAGATCGTCCGCCGCCGTTTCAAGCAAACTTCATTCCACGGCAATGCGGTGCAGATCCGGCGCCCAGGCCGCATTGTTGAAGAGCTTAATCGGCGTGCCGAGCTTAAGAGGGAGCGATCTGGCGGGGGGAGCGGGCGAGTCTGGCTCAATCGGCAACTACGATACGAGTTTTGACGGTTTTTAGCTGTGTTTCTCTTGGATTTCAGGAAACTTCTGTTGAATCTAAATTGGTTATCGTCACAAATTTACCTCCGCAGGAAATCGATTTTTGGCATATTGTGCGGTTTTCATGGCTTATCTCATTGATTGCGATGACGTTGCGTTATCTTGTGCTGGTCGCTAAGCGGCACTTGGCGGCGCTCCAGTGGCAGATACGAGACTTGCACTCAAGCGACTGCAAGATGCGCCGGGATTTCGCTCTTCTTCTTGTCCACCGTGGCGGAAAGGCGGCAAGGATGGTGCGCCGGCCGGTTCATTGCTCGTGGTTACAGTGTGCTGCGAAAGAGGGAAAAGATCTGCAAAAGCAAATGACTAAAGAAAGCGTTTGGTTTTAGGGGGTTGGACGTGGGAGTGAGGGGGTGGGGGTTGACGGCGTTACCAGGTTAGCGGGTTCGCAGCCGGCAGCACAATCGAGGATCGCGATTCGGGTTCGCACGGGTCCTATTCTTCTTCATATTCGCGAAAAAGACGGAACTGCGTAACGGAGTGCTGACCGGGCGGTAATGAAGGGTAGGCGCGGCACTACGGGACGCTGTCGATAGCCGGAATACCCGCCGATTCAAATCTCAATACCCACTTGTTTGGATTTCGCGCAAGTTCTTAGTCTTATTCACGGTCAAAAATGTCAGCCACGCGAATCTGTCAAAAGAGGGATAGCGGAGCTGGGCAAACTCTAGCCACGCATCGCGATACTTAAGCCAGGCGCGCTCAACCTGTCTTTGTGCCTCAGGGCAAACGCACCATAGAAGAACCCAAACCTCAACGGCGAGTGAATGCAGCAAAGCAAGAGCAGCAGGGGCCGAAGCCCCACTAAATTTTGTTTCATATGGCCCGGCTAAAGCTGTGCCCTTGTTACAAAACACCCTGCGATGGGTTTTCTCTCAGCCAGTAACGCCGTGCTCTCGTGCCTTTTCGCCTCGAAAAGGCGAGGTGCGTTTGCCCTGCTTTGTGCCTTTTGTCACAGGACGTTCACACTCCGCTTGTGATAGCATCCGGTTTTCGACTGGTCGCCCGGCGGAAATCCCTCCTACTTCTCCGCCCCGCGCCGCCTGAGACCTCCGGCTGAGATCTCCGCCTGAGAGTTGTACATGGATGAGGAAGACGGCAGACCGGGAGCCGTATCCCGGCAACTCGGCCCTTCGGACGCCCGCGCCGGCGCCATTCTGCAATCTCTGCACTGCTCACCATGTTCTACGGAAACCGCGCAATCCTGTTTTGACCCATCGAGGAGAACTCCATGAAGACCTACCAGGGAAGTGAGATTCGCAACGTCGCTGTAGTGGGGCATGCACAAAGCGGCAAAACCACGCTTATTGCCGCGCTGCTGCATGCCGCCAAGATGACGCCGACACAGGGCCGCGTGGCCGACGGCTCAGCCCCGACCGCCTACGACGAAGAGGAAGTGGCCCGCGGCACTACCATGCAAAACGCCGTGGCCTATGCCGAATGGCAAGGCATCAAGATCAACTTTGTCGACACGCCAGGCTTTCACATGTTTACTCATGAAGCCCGAGCCGCGCTCTTCCCCGTCGAATCCGCCATCATCGTCATCAATGCGCAGAACGGCGTCGAGCCCGTCACCGAGCGCGTATGGAGATTCGCTGAAGAAGCCAAGGCGCCGCGCATCGTTCTCATCAACCAGATGGACAACCCCAAGGCCGGCGGCGAGGGCGGTTTAAGTGCCCTCCTTGACGATCTGACCGAGCGCTGGGGCCGCAACTGCGTTCTCGTCCAGTTGCCTATTGTCGACGCCAACGGATTTCACGGCGTGGTCGATCTCGTCACCATGGAAGCACACACCTACACCGCCGGCGGCGACGGCCGTGGCAAAGTCTCCGGAGAGATTCCCGCCGCTCTTGCGGCCGACGCCAAAGCCCGCCACGAGGCGCTGGTCGAGCTCGTCGCCGAAGGAAGAGACGAGCTAATGGAGGAGTTCTTCGACAAGGGCACGCTGGTCCCGGAGCACCTGGTCTCCGCGCTGCATGAAGCCATTCGCGATGACCGCATCTTCCCCGTGCTCTTCTCGAGCGGCCTAGCCAACATGGCGCTCGATCGTCTGCTCGATTTTTTGAAGGTCTATACGCCTGCGCCAACTGAGCGCGCGCCCATCGCCGGCGCACCGTCCTCGCCCGACGCCGACGCCCCCACGCGCAAAGTCAGTGACGCCGAGCCCGCTGCCGCCGTGGTCTTTAAGACGATGGCCGACCCCTTTGCGGGCAGAATCAGTTTCTTCAAGGTGATCAGCGGCGTAGTCAAAAACGACGCCAGCCTCGAAAACTACACTCGCCGTTCATCGGAAAAGCTTTCGCACTTGAGCATTATGCAGGGCCGCAAGGCCGTAGAAGTCGCCGAACTCCACGCCGGCGACCTGGGCGGTGTCGGCAAGCTGCGCGACACCCTCACCGGCGACACGCTGGGCATCAAAGGCTCCGAATTGCAAATATCGCTTCCCAAGCCGCCTGAGCCCGCCATGACCTACGCTATCGAGCCCAAGTCGCGGGCCGACGAGGACAAGCTCGCGCCGGCTATTCACAAGCTCATGGAAGAGGACCTTCTCATTCGTTTCTTCCGCGATCCGCAGACCAACGAATTCCTCATCGCCGGCGCCGGCCAGCCGCACATCGAGGCCATCGTCAGTCGCCTCAAAAAGCGCTACCACGCCGAGGTCACGCTCAAAGCGCCCAAAGTTCCGTATCTCGAAACCATCCGCGCCAAGGGCGAGGCGCACGGCCGCCACAAGAAGCAGTCCGGCGGCCACGGCCAGTTCGGAGACTGCAAAATCCGCATGGAGCCCATGCCACGCGGCGGCGGCTTCGAGTTCGCCAGTGAGATCTTCGGCGGCGCCATCCCCAAGAACTTTATTCCCGCCATCGAAAAAGGCGTCGTCGAGGCGGCAGCGCGCGGCTATCTCGCAGGCTACCCCGTCGTCGACTTCAAGGTCATCGTGTACGACGGCAGCTATCACGACGTCGACTCGAACGAGCTTTCGTTCAAGACCGCTGGGCGCCTAGCCTTCAAGAAAGGTATGGAGGTATGCAAGCCTGCGCTGCTTGAGCCCATCATGAAGGTCGAGATCGAGGCTCCCGAAGAGTTCGCCGGCGCCATCATGGGCGACCTCAGCGGGCGCCGCGGCCGCCCCCAGGGCATGGAGAGCAAGGGCAAGATCTCCGTCGTCAACGCCGAAGTCCCCATGGCCGAGATGCTCACCTACGGCACGCAGCTCACATCGATGACGCAAGGCAAAGGCAGCTACCGCATGGAGATGGATCACTACGACTTCGTGCCGCAACCCGTCGCCGAAAAGATTCTGGCGAACGCCAAGCGGCCTGTCGAGGAGGAAGAGGAATAATTGTAGTCCTCCAGGTTTTGACTGCGAAATCCTAGTCAACCGTCAGGGAGGGGTAGCTTAGCCAAAGATTCGAGCGGCCCCGTCTATTTACTTTCAACGGTTGTATTCTGGTATCGCCCTCCAACGAAAGGAGAAGACCCGTTGGCCGGCGACAAGCATCCCTATGCATCGCGCGGCGCAATAACCGGGGCCGTCAATCAGTTCCGCAGGACGTTTCCGTCCCCAGTCAACGCCGATACTTTGCGTAGGGTTCCTCTCCTTTTCAACTTTCAAGCCTCGTCGTGAAAAGGATCGGCGCGGCGCGCTCATGCGGGCAAAGGCGGCGGCACAACCGCGCAAGCCAAAGAGTTACCGCGGGCGGGAGGAGCGCCGGCACAGTCTCGGCCGGCGATCGCCTTTTCGGCATCAACACTGAAAATATGTTTTCAATATCCGACCGACGTGTCCGCGTCGAATTCCACGGCATGCAATTGGCACACGTTTCGGCCGTCCGGGTAGGTTTGCTCACTCCCATCGTCGAACACCAGCTTGAAATCCATATAGCAGGAGGTTCGCCACGAAGACGGGAAGACCATCAGTGTTCCTACTCCGTCGGCGAGAGTGGCGCGTCCCAGCACATCCTGGCCCCAGCTCTTGCTCTCGTGCGGCGAAACATAAACCTCGTGGATGGTTTTCCCCGTATTGTTCAAAAACCAGAAGTTCCTGTCACGCGATTCTTGTGAACCCGCCGGGTGCGGAAGCGCACAGATCAGCAATATCGCGGAAAAAGTCAGTCGCATAAACGGTCGCATATTTCCCCTCGAACCGAGTTTTCGAATCCCCATTGATCGTTTCGCTCTTCCGGCTAAGCCCAATACAAAGAGGTTCAATATGTGCGGCTCCTGCTGCATGGCCACACCACAACCTGGCAACCAAGGTTTTGCTATTTGAAGCGGACGCCGCCGATCCTTGAGGGAACGGCGCTCATCCAGCAAATGAAGCAGGAGAAGGGCTCGCCGTGCGAGAATACGCGCTCAATTCACGTCGACACAACACACTTCGCGCCAGGTTGACGTGTAGAGCTTGTCTGTTTGCTTACTCTCTAATGTACGAGGAGATCAGTGATCACTATCACGATAGAGGACGCAGGGCACGTCTTCGTCCTTTGATAGTCTCAATTTGCAAGCCCATGTACCGCTGGCCATCAAGCTAGCTTTTATTACAGCTTGCCCGCGGCGGGTTCCTAATCCCGCAGGCGCCGGCCCGCCCTCCCTGGGGCGTGTCCCAGAGCCCTGTCCGCCACGACGGGCGACCCCAGTCGAAGGACATTTATCAGGCGCCTTGCCACTCGCAATGTCTCTGTTATTCCGCCGAAGGCGGGGGTTCGTTTCCTGCTCGCCAATCTTCCCCTATCGGATTGCGCTATACTTGTGTCGCGAAAGCGCGAAACATTCCTCGTTTCCATTTGGGATCTGGGTAGCTCCCAGATCGGGTTCTCCTCAGATCGGCTCAAATGCAGACCTGACGCAGCATTGATCCGCGATCTACTGTTCGCCCCGGTTTACCTCCACTGACTTCCCGATCCTGGATTCAATGCTCTTGCCGGCCGTCGTAGCTTCGTGCCTTTCCATCAGGCGCACTTACAGGTGCGCATCAATTTCAACCACCCCTAACCATGCCACCGGAGGAAACGCCCATGAAATTCTCACGTGTCGTTCTCCCAGCGATGATAGCAATTTGGATCGTGATCTTCTCTGGCCCAGTCTCGGCGCAGCTTCACACTTACATTCCACATTCGAGCCTTCCACAACCACCCGACCAGCAAGGCAAGCCGATGTTCCACACAAATCTCCGTCTCGTCGTTCCCAGCGGAGGCCGGAATGCAATCGGCGAGCAGGCGGCTCAACCCTACGAATTACCGCCCTTCCCAGGGTACCTTTACGAAACGCCGGCTTCACTCGCCTGCGTCTATGGACTGGCGGCGCCACGGCTCGATGGGTGCAATCCGAATCTCACCACCGTCAATCCGAGCGGCGGAGCCAAGGCGATCGCGCTCGTCGACGCATATGACGATCCCACGGCGGTGGGCGACCTAGCGACATTCGCCGCCCAGTTTGGACTTCCTGCAGCCGACCTGACCGTGGTGTTTGCGAACGGCGCCCGCCCAGTGCTTGACCCTACCGGGGGTTGGGAAATCGAGGAAGCTCTCGATGTCGAGTACTCCCACGCGATGGCGCCGCAGGCCCAGCTGTTTCTTGTAGAAGCTGCGGACAACAGCTTGGCGAACCTCTTTAACGCGGTTGTGGTTGCGAGCAAACTCGTGGCAACAGCGGGCGGTGGAGAGGTTTCTATGAGCTGGGGAGCCCCGGAATTTTCCCAGGAAACCGCGGTCGATTCCATAATGACTACCCCCGGCGTAGTCTACGTCGCCTCCGTTGGAGACATGCCCGGCGCAACTTATCCGAGCACGTCTCCGAACGTCGTCGCTGCGGGGGGAACAAGCCTTTCGCGCGACCCGGCGACCGGTGGCTTCTTTCTGGAAAGCTCATGGCAGGAATCCGGAGGAGGGCCAAGCGTGTACGAGACGCGGCCAGCTTTCCAGAACGATGTGCGATATATAGTAGGCAACACGCGGGGCACCCCCGACCTTTCCTTCAATGCCAACCCCGCCTCCGGAGTCTGGCTCTTCGACTCCAATCCAGTCATGGGAACGGGATGGTACGTTGCGGGAGGCACCAGTGTTTCCGCTCCCTCTCTGGCCGGCGTTATCAATGCAGCAGGAGGCTTTCGGGCTTCCAGCAGCGCGGAAAACACGTTGATTTACGCCCACATGAGAGACCCCTTCGATTTCACCGACGTCTTTTACGGAAATTGCGGTCCCTACGTCGCTTACTACGCCTGGCCAGGATACGACCTATGCACCGGTGTCGGCAGTCCAAAAGGGCTGAAGGGCAAGTAGCAACACGAGAGACCCTGTCGGCGAACAGGGTCTCTTCTTGTTTGCCGAGCATGTTCAACAGCTTGGAGGTGCAAGTCGTCTTCACATCCTGATGGAGGAGAAGTGATAGCCAAGCGCCCGGGAATCGCCGCGAGGTGATTTCTGAAAGCAGCGTGGAGCAAAAGCGCGAGCCGATGGACAAGAACCGGATATGAGGCATACGGTGCCGGACCGCATGGTGCAGCAGGCGGTGATGCAGGTTCTGCAAAGC
>Ga0335078_10018750_pt1 | contig 10287 bp, 10 predicted proteins | sample Lox_Sample_32_FD_206711 | JGI IMG/M metagenome (GOLD analysis project Ga0335078, IMG submission 206711) | Soil microbial communities from Loxahatchee National Wildlife Refuge, Florida, United States - Lox_Sample_3.2 | ecosystem: Environmental > Terrestrial > Soil > Wetlands | place: USA...
CTGCTCGAAGGCAGCGAGCCGCGCATTCTCGACTACAGCCTGACGTGGGTCCTGACCGACGCACCGTCGACCGTCCGCCCGGAGGCCTTCTTCTACCAGCTGATGGACCAGGACTCCGCCCTCTCCCACCGGGAGCAGCTCGTGGCAGCCCTTTCCTTCGCCGAGATGAGGAAGCCCAGGAGCGCAGAGTGGCTCTTCTCCGCCTACAGGACGATGTTGAAGCCCAAGAAGAGCAAGTCCACCATGGAGAAGCTCGCGGCCATCTCGAGGTTCCTGGAGATCATAGTCAAGACCGACTCGAGGCTCGGCGTCACGCTGGACGCGCGCGACCCGAGGATCAGGCTGAGGATAGTACCCGGCAGGGAGGAGTTCCCCGAATCGCTGCTGCGCGATTCGCTGATCGACCTGGGGAACCGCCTGGACCGGTTCGTCGAATACACGGTGAAGGGGCTTCCACCAGTTTCAAAAACAACCGGTGGGAGGGGGATCGAGGCCTAGATGACAGGCGACCCGCGTCGCGGCGGCTCGGCGGATTCCTCGAGGGGAGCCCTGATAGTCGTCGAAGGCGTAGATGGCTCGGGCAAGTCGACGCAGCTCCGTCTCCTGGACAAGTGGCTTCGGGCGAAGGGGATGTCGGTCTACGCCACCGAGTGGAACTCCTCCGACGTCGTGAGGGAGATAACGTCGAGGGGCAAGAAGAAGGCCCTGCTCACGCCCACGACCTTCAGCCTTCTGCACGCCACCGACTTCGCGGACCGCTACGAAAGGGACATGGCCCCCCTCCTCAGGGCGGGCTACGTCGTCCTCGCCGACAGGTACGTGTACACGGCCTTCGCCAGGGACGTCGTCAGGGGCTGCAGCGCCCGCTGGGTGAGGAAGGTATACGACTTCGCCGCCAAACCCGACATCACCTTCTACTTCCAGGCGCCCATCGACCTGGCGATGAGCAGGATAATGGTCGGGAGGCCCAAGATAAAGTACTATGAGGCGGGGATGGACCTCAACCTCAGCAACGACGCGCTCGACAGCTACAGGATCTACCAGAGCCGCATAGTCGAGGAGTACGAGCGGATGATACGGCGCGACGGCTTCTCCGTGGTGGACGCATCGAAGGACATCGAAGAGCAGCAGATGCTCGTGAGGCGCAAGGTGGTCGACGCCCTGCCCGGGCTCGGGCTCGGCGACGGGGGCGCCGGGTTGGGCGCGGAAGGCCCGGAGGCCCGACGCTAGAAGTGCTCACCCGTTCCTCGGAGCCCCGTCCGCTCGAATTCTACGGGGACGGCCTCCCCTACCTGGGCGAAGTCATGGTAAAGGGGCGACTGATAGTGATCGAGGGACCCGACGGCTCCGGTAGGAGCACCCAGGTCCAGTCCATAGTCACGAGGCTCGAGTCGGACGGCCACGCCGTCGTTGACACGGGGCTGAAGCGCTCCGAGCTGATCGGTCAGGGGATCCTGGAGGCCAAGCAGCGGCTCCCCCTCGGCAAGCGGACCCTCACCCTCTTCTACGCCGCCGACTTCGTCGACCAGCTCGAGCACAAGATAATACCCGCCCTACAGGCGGGCTACATCGTCCTGGCTGACAGGTACATCTTCACCCTGATCGCCAGGAGCATAGCCAGGGGGCTGCCCAGGAACTGGTCGCACAACGTGTTCGGCTTCGCACCGAAGGTGGACCTGGCCTTCTACCTCGACGTCAAACCGAGCGTGCTGTTCCACAGGGTCTTCCAGAAGTACGGGAACCTCGACTACTACGAGTCGGGCGCGGACCTCGGACTCTCGGACAACCTGTACGATTCCTTCATCGCGTACCAGAACCGCATGGCGAAGGAGTTCGCGGCCATGGCCAGCCAGTACGGCATGGTCCGGGTCGACGGCGACCGCTCCATCGGCGACGTGAACGCGAGCCTGCAGAGCAAGATCGACGAATACCTAAAGTCCATCTAGGCGTGACCCAGTCGGGCCTTGACCTCGAACGGCGACCTGGGAAAGGAGTTCGGCGAGCTCGCGGAGGAGCTGGAGAAGAGGCTGAAGGACCTGGTCGAGGACCCCAGCCCGGAGAACGTCCATGAGGTCAGAACCCTCCTGCGACGGATAGGCGCGGTCCGTCGGCTCCTGCCCCGCGGCATCAGGCGGAAGAAGAAGGTGGCAAGGTATCTAGAGTCGACGGAGAGTCTCTTCAGGGCCACGACTCCGGTCAGCGACCTCGACGTCACAGCTTCGCTCCTGGGCAGGATGGGGCCCTCCGGCGGGACCGGTCTCTCGTCGGCCGTGAGCGCCATCGGCTCCCGCAGGTCGGCCCGGCTCTCCGAAGTCCTGGCGTCCGGGAGGTCGCTCCAGGGCCGGAGCCTGCCGAGACGGCCCGTCAAGGTAAGCCGCCCAAGGCTCGCGAAGAACAGGCGCAAGGCGGTCGGGAGGCTCGACGCCCGCCTGCGAGACCTCCGCCCCCGCATCGCCGCCGACCCGAAGGCGCTGCACTCCTTCAGAAAGGACTGCAAGACGCTCCGCTACGTGCTCGAGATCGGAGGTCCGTCCAAGGGGGCGAAGGAGCGGATCGAGCGGCTCAAGCAGTGGCAGGGCGCCCTCGGAGAAATCACGGACATCGACGCCGCCCTGAGGTACGTCTCCTCCCTGCGGCCGAGCGGTCGGCTTGCAGGCGTGAGGGATGCTCTGGCCGCCCAGAGGCGCGAAAGGGTCGGCTCGCTTTCTTCGATGCCCGCGGCCTAGAGCGCACCCGCACTACCGGCCGGTCCAAAGAACGAAAGAGAGAGACATGAATTGGGCCGACTCAATCAATTCAACGGCATCATGCTTAAATAATGTGCGGAGGGGTCGGTCTTCATACAGTGAACGTTGTAGCATGGCAAATAAGCCCCACCTGAACCTGATAGTCTGTGGTCACGTTGACCACGGGAAGAGCACCTCGATGGGCCACTTCCTGTTCGATCTCGGCGTCGTCGACCAAAGGATGATCGAAGAGTTTGCCAAGGAATCGGAGAAGACCGGAGCCGGCGACTCTTTCAAGTATGCTTGGGTCCTTGACGAGCTGAAGGACGAGCGCGAGAGGGGTGTCACCATCGACCTCGCATTCCAGAGGTTTGAAACGCCGAAGTTCTTCTACACGCTGATCGACGCGCCCGGCCACAGAGACTTCATCAAGAACATGATCACAGGAGCTTCCGAAGCGGACGCAGCGGTACTCGTCGTCTCCGCGAAGAAAGGCGAAGAAGACGTGGCGCTCGGTCCCGGAGGACAGGCCCGCGAGCACGCATTCCTCCTGAGGACGCTGGGGGTCAACCAGCTCGTGGTCTGCATCAACAAGATGGACGACCAGACTGTGAAGTACTCCGAGCAGAGGTTCGGCGAGGCAAAGCAGGACGTGGAGAACCTGCTGAAGCTGGTCGGGTACAACCCTTCGAAGATCAACATCATCCCGGTTTCTGGCTGGACCGGCGAGAACCTCGTGAAGAAGTCGACCAACATGCCCTGGTACAAGGGCGTGACGCTGCTCGAGGCTCTGGACCAGTTCGTGGAGCCCCCGAAGCCCATCGACAAGCCACTTAGGATCCCGATCCAGGACGTCTACAGCATCACCGGCGTCGGCACCGTGCCGGTCGGAAGGGTCGAGACGGGCAAGATCAAGGTCGGCGACTCCGTGATAATCATGCCGGAGGGCCTCACGGCGGAAGTGAAGGACATAGAGACCCACCACACCAAGATGTCCGAGGCAATGGCCGGGGACAACATCGGGTTCAACCTCAGGGGAGTGGCGAAGAGCGACTTCCACAGAGGCTCGGTTGTCGGGCCCACGTCGGCGCCTCCGACCATCGCGAAGGAGTTCCTTGCCCAGATCATAGTGGTCTACCATCCCACGGCCATCGCGCCCGGGTACACGCCGGTGCTCCACGCGCACACCTCCCAGGTTGCCGCCACAATCAGCGAGATAGTGGCCAAGATCGACCCGAGGACGGGCCAGCCCACCGAAGAGAAGCCCAAGACCATAAAGACAGGCGACTCGGCCATCGTCAAGATCACCCCGCTCAGAGCGCTGGTGCTGGAGACGTTCAAGGAGTACCCCGAGCTCGGAAGGTTCGCGCTCAGAGACTCTGGCAGCACCGTCGCCGCGGGCATCGTAAGGGAAATCACTCAGAAGGGCCAGATCGAGAAGGCCGCCGCGAAAGCATAGCCCACCCGCCTTCCTCAGACCAAGCCGCAGATGCCCACCGGAGGGTCTATCCCACCACAGCCCGAAGGGTGAGCCTCGAAACCGCCTTCGACCCGGACCGCCGCAGACGCGCCGCCGGGCCGCCTCGACTCGGCCCTCGCTCATATTTCATTACCACCGCTTATAGCCCTCCTCCCGCAAGTGTCCGCCGATGCCCATAGGCACGACGATGACAGGGAGCTGGTTCCGCACCGCAGAGATCCTGAAGCTTCTGCCCGCGGCCCCGCGGGGCGAGATTCCGCAGGAGCACCGCGCCGTTATCGAGGCGGCAGAACGCCGGGCGGTCAGGGACCAACTGCACCCCAACGGCAGCCCGATGGGGCTCAGCTGGGTCAGCAACGGTGAGCAGAGGAAGGCCGGTTACACCCAGTACCTCCCGAACCGATACAGTGGATTCTCTAAGACGGAAGTGGCGCCCATGCCCTTCCCTCCCCGTCTCCTGGAGGAGTTCCTGGAGTCGAACCCGCAGATGGGGGCGCTGATGCAGACGCAGGCGGGCGCCAAGGCGTTCAGCCTCGCGAAGATCGTCGACCGGCTCGAGTACCTGGGCGCGGACGCCGCCGTGGCCGAAGCGAGGGACGCCGCGAGGCTCGCCAAGGAGGAGGGAGCCAAGAGGATCTTCGTCCCGTCGGCCTCGCCAGGGGTGGTGACTCTCTTCTTCGCCAACAACCCCGCGGTCTACCGGACGCACCTGGACTACCTGAGCGACGTCAGTAAGCAGCAGAGGGCAGAGTACAGGGCGATACTCTCCGTCGACGGAGTGGACCTCCAGATAGACGCGCCCGACCTGGCAATGGGGAAGCAGACGGCGGGCGACTGGGACATCGACTTCTACGACGCCCTGCGCCATCACGTGGACGCCATCAACGACGCGATAGCCGGACTCCCCGCCGAGCGCATCAGGGTCCACTACTGCTACGGCAACTGGCTGGGCTCGCACCGTTTCGACGCCGACTTCTCCAAGGTGCTCGCCGAGGTGACCAGGCTCAAGGTCGGACTGCTGGTGGGGGAGTTCGCGAACCCGAGGCACGAAGGCGACTTCATCGCTCTGCAGCAGCACGTGAAGGAGCACGGATGGCCCAGGGGCCTAAGGTTCGCCATCGGAGTGCTCGACGTTAAGACGCCGTTCGTCGAGAGCCCCGAGACCGTGGCGCTCAGGCTCGAGAGAGGAGCCCAGATAATCGGCGCGGAGAACGTCCTCGGAGGCTCCGACTGCGGATTCGAGACCTTCGCGAACTTTGGGAACGTCCCCTACAAGGTCGGACTGCTCAAGCTGGAGTCGATGGCCCGAGGGGCCGATCTCGCTGGCCGAAGGCTGGGCGGGGCCTGAGAGCGCCGCACCGACAAGCTTAGAGCGTGGGCCAAGTCCGCACCCACGTTGAGTCGTGCTCTGCTGGAGCGGCCGTTCATCACGGTGGTCGAGCTCTTCCCGCCCCTCGTTCCGTCGACGCCCGGCCGGCGCGCCAAAGTCGACCTCGCGGATCTGCAGCGCCGCTTTGTCGACAGCGTGAGACCGATATCCCGGCTGGCAGACTGCTTCCTGGTGGCCGACCTGAAGGATCCGTCGCAGGAGCAGATCTCTCCGGTTCAATCTGCTGCGATTCTGAAGGCCGAGCTGGGGCTGGACGCGGCCCCGGTCGTGGTCGCCCGGGACGGGAACAAGCGCAGCGTCGCCACCTCGGTGGTGACCGCCTTCGCGCTCGGGATTGACTCGATCTTCCTGGCCTGGGGAGACAGGTACTCCGGGGCAGCCCAGCCCGCGAACGTCTACGACTACGGCTCCCTGGCGGAGCTGATATCGGAGACCAGAGCCCTCTCCAGGACCCTCGGGATAGACGCGGCGATCCTCGCCCCTGTGGATCTCTCCGCAGGAGGCGGAGGACCCAGGCTTGGCAGGAAGAGGCTGGCGGCCGGAGCGGACCTCCTTATCGCACAGCCCCCCACGACCGACTCCACGGTTTCGCTCAGCGCCCACGAGACCATCCTGCGAGGGGCCGGCCTCTCCCGGAGAGTCTTGCTCGGGGCCTTCCCCTTCCGCGGACAGGACGACGCCAGGCAGTGCGCCGAGAAGTTCGGGTGGCAGCTCCCCCCGCAGCTGTTCAAGCTAGCGGCAAGAGGGAGGCGAGCCCTCGACGCAGAGAACCGGCGCGTCGTGAAGTCCGCCAGGGAACGCGGCCTCAGGGGCGTCTGCGTATCCACGCGAGGGGAGCCACGAACCGCGGCTCCTATGCTAGCGTAGGACCTTGGACCAACATAATCGTTATATCGTCTCTCCGAGACGCTCTGTCGAACGATTTGGCAAACGATTCAGCTGTAGGTGGAGCGATATTCGCGGGAAGCATCGCCGGGATAATCATCTACGGGCTCCTACTGGTCTTCTGGTGGGAGATAACCATCCGGGTCACGGCGTTCCTAGCAGTCGCCCTGCTCCTCGCGATACTCGCGTGGATCGGGTACACCATGGCCACGACGCCACCGCCCGAGCCCATAGCCGAGATTCCGACCGTGAGCGCGGAGCAGAAGCCCGCGGAGCCTGCCGCCTCGACGGAGCAGAAGAAGGAAAGCTCCAGCTAGAAACCGAAGGCACCGACCGACCTGCGTCACCCGACCCGACAGGGAGCAGGTTGGCCGAGGATGCCGGGCAATACTAATTAGTTCGAAGGTATCGGCGAGGGTCTCCGACCGGTGTCCTGACCTTGAAGATGAAGCTCACCCTCACGATAGTCGCGGTCGCCGTAGGCATCTTCGCGGAGGCGGCGCCCTCGTTCGGCGCCTATGCCGTCGCGGCCGTCTTCGGCCTCTTCCTCGTCTACGGGATCCTGGCGAGCCTCGCCCGCAGGCTTGACCCGCTGAACGACGTGCCCAACGCGGTCAGGGTCCTCATGGCCTCCTCCGGAGCCTACCTCTTCGCCGGCCACTCGAACTTCGTGGCCTTATCGCTGGCCGTGGCGCTCTTCGTGGGCTCGATTCTTCTGAACGACGAATACCAGCGAAGGACCCTGGATTCGCTACGGAGGGGGAGGAGGGGCGGGGCCGTCGCCCTATTGGGCATCGACGGAAGCGGCAAGTCCACGCACACGGCCAAGCTCGAGGCCTGGTTCAAGAGCAGAGGCTACTACTGCACCAACGTCCCGTTCCACCGCTACCTCTTCGTCGAGAGGATAAGGCCGCGCAGGAGGGCCGACAGGGCTACGCTCGGGAGGAAACGCGGCGGCAACCCGCTGCGCCCGCTGCTTTCGGCCGTCGACAACCTCGTCCTCAACACCATCGCGTCCTTTGGTCGCGGAGTGGAGGGGCGAGTCATTCTGTACGACCGGTACATCTGGAGCACCTACGTGAAGTACCTGGCGCTCGGATATCCCGTGAGGCCGGTCCGGTGGCTCTACCTGCTGCCCAGGCCCAGGTACGCGGTGATACTCGACGTGCCCGTCCAGAAGTCGCTCGGCGTCATCGACTCCCGTCCTGACCACATAAGGTACGGCGGAGACGTACTATCCCAGGAGCGAGAGGCCTACCTCGCCATCGCCAAGCAGATGGGGTTCCCGATACTTGACGCGAGTCGAGACGTTGACAGCGTCCAAGAAGAGATCGAATCGAAGCTCGCCGCCGTCTTCCCAGTGGTGAGAGGAGGCCCGAAGGGATGAGCCCCGAGGCCGCGGAGTACGTCGCCGCCTTCCTGACTGACAGCCTCGGCCTCGCCCAGGGCGCGCTCCCGCCCGGCCAGGTGCCCAGTGACCTTGCCGAACTCCTGGTCGCCGCGCTGAGCGGGAGAGAGGACAGCGCCTCCGACCAACCAATCCTCGAGCAGAAGATCCAGGCCTTCCTTGGCCAGTTCGAAGAGGCCACCCTGGACCGGAGAGGATACCTCCTGCGGAAGGCGCGATGGCCCGGGGGAGCGAGCTACGCCGCCTGCCTTACTCACGACGTCGACAACCTGTCGAGGCCCATGGGCCACATCGTCAAGATCCGCGGTCGCTTCTCAGCAGCCGACTTCTGGCTCTCTTTGCTGGGCCTCCGCTCCCTCTACGACAACCTCGCCTACACCGCCGCGCTGGAGGAGTCGAGGAATCTCCGGTCCAGCTTCTACTTCCTTTCGTCGAACTACGACCTGTCAAAGATCTCCGCCCGGGTGCGAAGGCTCAGCGAGGGCGGCTGGGACATGGGGCTCCACGGCGACTTCGGGACCCACGACTCGGCGGAGAAGATGGCGGCAGCGGTGGCCGCATTCAAGGAGAAGACGGGGCTCACCCCCCGGGGGCTGCGGGAGCACTTCCTGCAGTTCGACTACGCCAAGACGTGGGGCATCATCGACGCCCAGGGCTTCGAGTACGACACAAGCGTGGGGAACAGAGACCGGCTCGGGTTCCGACTGGGGCTGTGCACGCCCTTCCATCCCCCAGACTCTCACTGGCGGCCGATGAGGTCGATCGAGCTCCCGCTGGTTCTGATGGACACGACGCTCTGGGGCTACCTGAAGAGGACAGAGGAGGAGGGCATGCGGGACTTCTCTTCGCTGCGAGAAAGAGTGCGGCAGGTCGAAGGACTCTACACGGTCCTGTGGCACCAGGAGGCGATGAGAATGAAGGGCGGCCGTCTCTATCCTCTCATGCTGGACGCCCTGGTCAAAGACGGCTGTTTCGTGGCCCCCGGGGCGGTCCTCGCGAAGTGGTGGAGAGAGCGTTCTGCTCCCATGCAACTCGGCGAAAAGGAGCTCTCGATGGATACCGCCCCCGCGGGCCTCCGCCTGCGGTTCAAGGCTAAAGAAGAGATGAGGCTCAGCCTAGGCGGAGGGCTGGAGACGAAGGCGATAGAAACCGTGGTGCGTGCGCCGGCCGGGGCGCTCAGGCTGAGGGTGAGCTGAGCTGGCGTCCGAGCGGATCCTCGTCACCGGGGCAGGGGGAGTGGCGGGCGTCAACTTCGTCCGAGCGCTAAGGGCCTCCAAGCGGGGCTACCACGTGGTCGGCTGCGAATACAGCAAGTACTACATCGAACTGCCCGACCTGGAGGCGCGCTATCTGACGCCGAGGCACGATTCGCCCGAGTTCTTCTCGAAGGTCGCAGGCATAGCGAAGCGCGAGAAAGTGAGGTTCATCCATCCGCAGCCTTCGAGCGAGGCTCTGGTTCTTTCGGCCCAGCGCGACGAGCTCCCCGCCCCCGTCTTCCTTCCCCCAGCTGCGGAGATGGAGCTGGGGCAGGACAAACTGCTGTCGGAGAGGAGGCTCAGGGCCGCCGGCGTCCCAACCGCCAGCACCTTCGCCGTCGGGTCGCTCGGCGACGTCGAGCAGGCCTTCGAGCAGCTCCCCAAGCCCCTCTGGGTGCGGGCCAGGCACGGCGCCGGAGGAAGGCTGAGCCTGAAGTGCGATTCAAAGGTGGAGGCCAGAGACTGGGTGGACCTCTGGGTCCGGCGGGGCACGCCGCTCGAGGAGTTCATGGTTCAGGAGTTCCTGCCCGGGAGAAACATAGCCTGGGACAGCGTCTGGAAGGAAGGGCGGCTCGTGACCTCCTACTGCAGAGAGAGGATCGAGTACCCGTTCAAGCACCTCTCGCCCTCCGGCATCACCGGGACCCCGTCGGTCGCCAGGACGGTCCACGACGACAGAGTAAACAGGGCGGGTGAGAAGGCCGTCAAGGCCGTTTCAAAGAAACCGAACGGCGCCTACTCGGTCGACATCAAAGAAGACGCGAAGGGGCGGCCGTGCGTGACAGAGGTCGATTCGGGCAAGTTCCACACGACCATGCCGCTGTGGGGCTACGTGGCCCTGAAGCACTTCAAGCTGCCGTGGTATTCGAACCTCGCGGACCTCTACGTCCGGATTGGCCTCGGGGACGAGGTTCCGGACGAGGCACCGCGCTTCGACCTGATTCCCAGCGGCTACTACATGATAAGGAACATCGACTCGGGCGTGCTCCTGTGGAGGGAGGACGGATGGAAAGAGAAGGTTCTGTGAACGCCGGCAGCTACCGCTCGTTCGTCTTCGACCTCGACAGGACCCTCGTCACGATACCTATCGACTGGGTTTCTGTCCGCAAGGAAGTGGAGCGGATAAGCGGAGTGACGCTGGA
>Ga0335078_10018751_pt1 | contig 10287 bp, 7 predicted proteins | sample Lox_Sample_32_FD_206711 | JGI IMG/M metagenome (GOLD analysis project Ga0335078, IMG submission 206711) | Soil microbial communities from Loxahatchee National Wildlife Refuge, Florida, United States - Lox_Sample_3.2 | ecosystem: Environmental > Terrestrial > Soil > Wetlands | place: USA: Florida...
ATCGCCCTCGCCTTGTGGGTGCAATCCCTCTGGTACGGGGTTCTTGCCGTCTTTATGCTGATGAATTGTTGGAGCGGCTTGCGGCACGCGCAATTCCTGTCGCGTTTGGCCAAGTTACCGCGTCGCCATGGATTTGCCTGTCCGCGCTGCAACACCGCGCCCCCGGTCGGAGACTTCTGGAAGTGCGGCCAATGTGGCCAGCCCTTCGATACTTTCCAAACCCAGGGCGAGTGCCCGCACTGCGGAGCCCGCTTTGCCGCCGCCCGCTGTCTGGACTGCGGCGGGCTGCATCCCATGAGCGAGTGGTTCGCTCCCGGCAGTGGGGCCAGGCTGTAAACTGCAAGTCGGCGTGTCAACCAAGGCAGGAGAATTTTGCATGAGCGAGCATACGGTGCGTTTTATCGTCGATCTGACCATCAACGAGAGACAATTCGAGGCATTCGAGGCCATGGCCAAGACCATGATCGCTGGCACTCAAAAGGAACCGGGTGCCCTGGGCTACGACTGGTGTTTAAGCAGTGATCGCAAGCGGTGTCGCATCGTCGAGACCTACGCAGATCAGAATGCCGTGCTGGCGCACCTGACCAGCCCGGTGGTACGGGAACTGGTGCCGAAACTCTTCCAGACCGCGACCCTCAACTGCTTCGAAGTTTATGGAGACCCCGGTGCCAAGTCAGCCGAAATCCTGGCTGGAGTCGGGGCTGAGATCTTCCCCCTCTGGCGCGGCCTCAGCCGCTGACGGAACACGCTGTGGAAGTTGACTTTTAGGAAGCGCGGTTCGGAGTGATGGGATTGAAGCAACTTCACCTGCCCAGCCTCGGCACGATGGCAGGCACTCTCGCCTTGTATCGCCGATACGTCTCACCGAATCGGGCTTCCAGTTCTCGGTCCTCCATCCGAATCATGACTGCGCCCGTAACCACGGCGAACACCGTGAGCTTATAACAAGCCATCAGCCCAGTCCCGATACTCCACGCCGCCATTTCACATAAGTGTGCCAGGTATACCGGATGCCGCACTCGGGCCCGAATCCCCGTCATCACCAGCCGCTGCTCGTGACCGCCTGAAACCACCTCCGGCAATCCGCCCAGTTGCCGTGCGCTGAAATTCTTGCTCGATTGCGAGTACAGCCACAATCCCATGCCAAACAGAAGCAACGCCGGAACCCATGTCCATTCACTCGAGTAGAAGCCGGTCCGCCGCCCGCGCACCGTGATGATCCCCATCACCGCCCACATCGTCATCCAGGCCGGCAGCAGCACGAGATACGGCGATCGTTTCCGCGTCCGCCAATACTCTGCCCGGGGATGCACCAGAAACCAGAAGCAGGGAATCGTCGAGTACACCACGCAGGCCAGCCATCCCAGCAGATTGAGCCATCGGATCATCGAATGATTGAGTCATTGTCTCATCCGATCCGGGGGATCCCTCAAAAGGCTGCCTTGCCGTTCACTGCGTCCTCTGCGGCCGTGCTCTGCGTCCTCTGCGATTTAAGACTTTGCCGGAGGCTTCGTCGAGTCTTGGCTCCATACCGTGTCGTCGGATTTCCGCTTTTGTGGCACATTAGATATTCATGTCCACCTCGCCCGACCTCAGGCTCGCCGGACACATCGCCTTTCATTCTCCCGACTTCACTGCCTACGCTATCGCCCGCTTCTGCATCGTGGTTGCGCTGGAAATGCAGTCCGTAGCCATCGGCTGGCAGGTTTACGAAATCACTAAGCGTCCCCTCGACCTCGGCCTCGTCGGCCTGGCCCAATTCCTTCCGGGCATCGCCTTCTTCCTGCCAGCCGGCCATACTGTCGACCGGTTCGATCGGCGCCGGCTCTTGATCGCGTGTTACGCCGGCTTCGCTGCCTGTTCGGCGCTGCTCTTCCACTTCGCGCTGCGTGGAATGAACTCTGCCCGCCCCATCTATGCAGTCGGAGTTTTGCTCGGCACAGTGCGATGCTTCAATTTTCCCACTGGCCGTGCTCTGCTCCCGCAACTCGTTCCCCCAGAGCATTTCTCTAACGCCGTGGCCTGGAACTCCAGCATCTTTCAGGGTGCAACCATTCTCGGTCCAACTTTCGGCGGTCTAATATATGCTTTTTTTCGCGGATCCGCCGCGGTGTACGCAATCGCAGCCCTCATCGCCCTGGGCGCAATCGTGTCAACTTTGAGGATCAAAACCCGCGAAGAACCTCGCCCGCGGGAGCCCATCCGTCTGGCCACGGTTCTGGCCGGCTTCGGCTACATCTGGAGACAAAAAGTGGTCCTGGGCTCCATCTCGCTCGATCTGTTCGCCGTCCTGCTGGGCGGCGCAGTCGCGCTGCTGCCGGTCTACGCGCGCGAGATTCTTCACACCGGCCCCTGGGGATTAGGCCTGCTGCGCAGCGCTCCCGGCGTGGGCGCCGCTGCCATGGCCATCTTGCTGGCGCATCGCCCGTTAAAGCGCCGCGTCGGCCCCGCCATGCTGTGGTGCGTCGCTGGATTTGGCGTGTTCACCATTATCTTCGGCCTTTCGCGCAGTCTCATCCTCTCGCTGATCTCGTTGCTGCTGGTCGGCGCCACCGACATGGTCAGCGTCGTCATCCGCGCGATTCTGGTGCAACTCGGCACGCCCGATGCCATGCGCGGCCGGGTCAATGCCGTCGATATGATCTTCATCGGCGCCTCCAATCAACTCGGCGAATTCGAGTCCGGCCTCACCGCCCATTGGTTTGGAACCGTACCCGCCGTGGTGTTGGGGGGTGTGGGAACGCTGCTGGTGATCGTGATCTGGGCCTGGAGATTTCCCGAACTGCGGCAGGCAGACCAGATGCTCAGCGCTCACGAACCTGTGTGAAAACCGGTGGAGTGGTGCTTCACCCCGGCAATAAGATCCGAAATCTGCCCCAGCCGCGGAGCGGCGCAAGAAGAGTCACTTCGCCCGCATGACCGTCTTCGCCGAACTCATGTTGTCGTAGCGGTCGTAGACCCGCACTACCACCACATGATCAGCCGCTCTGGTGGTGCCCGCCGGTGTCGGCGCGTCGAAGTCGTAGTTCTCGTTCTTTGAATCCGAAAGCTGGCCTACCGGCTCGACAAACTGCCAATCGCCGGCATCCACCGAATACTCCGCCTTCTTGATGGGAGAAAAACTGTCCTGCGCGCCAAAAGTCACATGAATCTCCGCTCCCGCAACCGCAGCTTTCAGCTCTTTGATCTGTGGCGGAGTGGTGTCCACTTCAAACCGCGCGCTTTCCCGTTCTGCGCTTAACCCCTGACCCGGAGAATGCGACGGCGCGTCCGAAGCCACCACTTTCACCATGTAGCCGCCATCCGGAAGCAGCGAGGCATCAAAAGAATAGAATTTGTCGGAAAGATTGTCCTTGAGCAGAAGCCACCGGGTCTCCCCATCTCCGCGGTAGTAAACCGAGTACACCATCTGGTCATCGTTATCGTCGTGCACACTCCACTTCACGCCCACCGATTCGCGGTCGCGACTCGCGGGCGGTTGTACATCGAAGTGAGCCTGCCCGCCCCCACCCGGGTCGCTTGCGCCGGCCTTAGGCATCGACGGATAGCGCACCCCCGTCTGCACCGTCACCTCATCGAAATCCGGCGCGACATTCTTGGGGAGATAGTTGAGCGTAACGCTCTCCACTCGCGGAGCTACGCTGCCAGAGTGCAGTACCGCCTTCCATTGCACGAACCGCGCCGAGGGAACGCTGATCATGCTGTCTTTGTCCAGCTCAACCTTCGTCCACGGACTCCAGTTGCGGTCAGGATTGTCCACGTTGCCGCTGCGCGCAAAAAGCTCCACGCTGCCTGCCCCCCGGAACTCTGCACGTCCCCAGCGCGAGAAGATATGCGCATCAAAAACATCACTCTCATAGCTGCCTTCCGTGGCCGCCGGCCCTCCCAGCAAAAACACCTTCCCCAAATTGCTGGTGGAGGCGTACAGCCCGTTGGGAGCCCCGGCAAACGCTGTGACCTGGGTGGCGCTGGCTTTCCGCAAATCGGTGAACCGATCCTCGCCGCTAATCGCGAAGACGTGCCCGCGATTGCCGGTTCCCGCCAGCAGCACGCCCTGCTGGTCAAAGGCCAGCCCATACACCAGGTCCTCGCGCGAACTCCAGATCCTTGACGGCGAACCATCAGGCGCAATCCGATAGACTTCCGACCCGCCCGCGGCCCCGGCTCCCGAGATCGGAACGTTAATCACCATCGGCGGAGCTGCGCTCGGCGCCGCACTCGCCCCAGTCTGCGCTCCGCCGCTGGGAGCTGCCGGGGGAATCGAAATCGGCGCCGCCATGAAATTCGGTGGGCCCGAAGCACGTTTCTCTCCCACCCCGGCCGCGTAAACATTCCCATCCTTATCGATCGCGAGTGCCGTGATCTCTTTCTTCGGCGCGCTGTAAAGTACGAATCCTTCCCCGTTCGGCGAAATCCGGTACACCAGACCGCTGCTGTCAGATCCCGCAATCAGATTACCCTTCTGGTCGAAAGCCAGCACCCGTATGTGCGATTCATCGCTCTTGAAAAAGACCGAATGCTCGCCCTTCGGAGTCACGCGGAAAATCTGCCCCTGGTCGCCCGTAGCCGCAAACAAATTCCCCGCCTCGTCAAGAATGAGGTCCCAAATGTACTTGCTGCCGGGATCGAAATAGACTGACGAACTCCACTCCGGATCAACGGTCGAACCTTTCTCTCCGGCCACCGCCTTCTCTTTCTGCCCAGCGCGACGTTCAAGTTTGTAAATCTTCCCATCAGGATTCGTGGCCGCGAACACGGCCCCGTTCTTGTTCACCGCCAAAGCCTGGACCTGCAATTCCTGCGGCTCGAAAATCACCGTGGACTTGCCCTCCGACGTGATCCGGTACACCCGGGCTGGAGACCCCGCCGCCGCATAAACATTGCCCTCGCGGTCCGCCGCAATCGACCAGATGTAGGCCGAGGGCGTCGTCGCCAACAACTTGAACGCGGGCGCCAGCTCCAGGCCACCCGTGCTGCGGATGGCAACGCCTTGAGTCGTCCCCTTGATCAGGTCTTCAAATTTCGATTGTTCCCAGGTGCGAGTGCCATCGGCAAGAAGCAAGCCGGCGAAAAGCGCCGGGAACACAGCTAAAAGCAGGAATTGATTACGCAGGCGAAGCGCCAAGTCGACACCTCAGTCAGCAGAATTGGAAGGTGAGTCTCAGGTTACCACAGCCGTTGCGAAGGCAAACCACGCAGGTTCGATCCGCGTCCTCCGCGTGAATCCGCGGCGAATTTGTTTTAGGCCTATTCGATCCGCGGTACACTACATCCCAATGCCTTCATCCCCCAATGGCGCGCGCAATCCCGACCTGGGTGTCAGTTTTGCCGGCCTTCAGCTTAAGAATCCCGTCATCGCCGCCAGTGGCACCTTCGGATATGGCATCGAGTTCGAAGAGATCGTCCATCTCAACAAACTCGGCGGCTTCGTGGTCAAAGGGCTGTCCAAAGAACCGATGGCCGGCAATCCCCCGCCACGCCTCTATGAAACCGCCGCCGGAATGCTCAACGCTATCGGATTGCAGAACATTGGCGCCCGGGCCTTCGTCGAGGAAAAACTCGCCAAACTTCGCCAGATCCAGAACATCGTTGTCCTCGCCAACGTCTTCGGCTACACCCGCGAAGACTACGAACGCACCATCCAGATCCTCAACGAAGGCGAAGGCATCGCAGCCTACGAACTGAATGTTTCTTGTCCCAACACCGCCCACGGCGGCATCCAGTTCGGCAGCGATCCCCGTTCGCTCGACGAAGTTGTCTCCCTCGCCCGCCGCACGTCCAAACGGCCGTTGATCGTGAAACTCTCTCCCAACGTGACCAGCATCGCACAAATGGCGCATGTCGCCGAAGAGGCCGGTGCCGACGCCATCTCCTTGGTGAACACTTTCGTGGCCATGGCCATCGATGCCGAAACCCGCAAGCCGCGCATCTCCAACGTGACCGCCGGACTCTCCGGGCCGGCCATCAAGCCCATCGCTCTCCGCATGGTTTACGACGCCGCCAAGGCCGTGAAGATTCCTGTCATCGGCATGGGTGGCATCTCCACGCCGGTCGATATCGTCGAGTTCATGCTGGCCGGCGCCAGCGCGGTCGAGATTGGCACCGCCAGCTACTGGGATCCCTGCGCCACTGAAAAAATTGTCGACGGCCTCCGCGACTGGTGTGTGGATCACAAAGTCGCCCGCCTCGCTGATCTCACCAACGGACTGGTTGTCGACTAAAGCCGGTCTCCTAAGTGTCTGAGGGACGCCGCACCGCCGCTTGGGCTCTTCACGTTTCACATCTGTGCGGTGACGGGAGTCACCTTCTCCGGTGATAAGCAATACAGACCTGAGCTGCCCCATTCACCGAATATGATCCCGTGTGGGTTGGTCCCATGCCCCGAGAACAATCACCCCCAGGATTGTCGTCGGCCCCAAAGGCAAGGGCTCGCCGTGTTCTGAGACAAAGACCAGGAAAAATAATCCCTGCGGAAACCAAACCCGACGAGATTCTCGGTATTAGAGACGTCGCCACTCTGCTCAAGATCAAGACCCGCGTGTTGCGTGCCCACCTGCGTAAGATCACCTGCAAGGCCCCAGGCCAGCGTTATGCCTGGAAAGCATCGGACCCTTGCCTGCGTAGCCTGCGTGCCCTGATTAAAACCGAAGAAGCCAAAGAAGCCAAAAGAGCCGGGACCGCCACATCCAGCCGCCCCGCTCCAGCCTATCCTGCAGCGAGTGACGTGAGTCTGGCCGCTTGAGCGGTGAACTTCGTCAGGACGCCCCTATTGTCTTTCCAGATTTTGGTTCGGAATTCTGCCAGCCCGAGGATTAGAACTCAAACGCCCGCTCACCTTCCGCTGCTGTACCAGATCGAGCCCGGCGAGCGGAAGTTGAGCCCTTCCCCCCATACCACTTGAGTGCGGCCTTGGTTGTCGATGTCCATCTCGAAGTAATCGCCAAACGGGAAGCTATAGCCCTTCGACTGGATATAGCGATAGCCCGGCACATAGCTCGAAAGGCGCGATTCCGCTGACCAGGTGGCCCCGCCGTTGGTGGAGCTGCGATAAAACGTGTTCCATAGCGACGCATGACGCATGTCCATCCAGGCAATGCGCACGTCGCCGGCCTCCCCGGCTACCAACGCCGGAAAAGCGTGTTCCACACCCTTAGGCGCAAGCGACACATCCACCGGCGCTGACCACGTTTCTCCCGCCGTCGTCGAGGAAGCAAAATAGATTCTCTGCGGCGCTTCGTACCCCTTGCCCGCATTCCACAGCGCATACAAAGCTCCCGCCGCATCCGAGGCGATGGTAATCTGCGCCCCCAGAAAACCCGCATCGCAGTGAAACATCCAGCAGTCTGGAGCTGCGCTCGAACTGCCCATCCGTACGGACGTCCAGGTCTTGCCACCGTCGGAAGATCGGCTGGTGTATAGGTTCACCCGCGTACTCGTCGTCCTGGCGCTGCTATAGCCCACCAAAGCCAGATGGGCGCCCTGACCTGCGCTGATGCCGCGGGGATAGCCTACCCACGCAACATGGACGCCCCCCTGCGGATCCACCGTCGCTCCGCCCCCCAAGGCGCGTACTAAATTCAACTCGGGAGCTACACTGCTGACCGCGAACGTAATCCCGCCATCATGCGATGCTGCCACTCGCATCTCTCCATCGGAATTGAACCCAAGGTACACATCTTGACCGCGCACCGCCAACACCGGCTTGTCCACATCTTCCCTGCCGCGGTTCGCAATCACCACCGACCAGCTCTGCCCAAAGTCCACCGACTTGGCCACCATCGCGTCCATGCTCCGGTCTTGCAGCCAGGCCGCATACACCGTCCGATGGTCCGCGGGATCAACCACGATCTGCGGATCAAACTGACCCGTAAGGTGCGAAGTAATCTGCCGCGGCGGTAGCCAGCTCACTCCGTTATTATTGCTGACCAGCAGCGTCATGGAAGGTAGCGGACAGTCCGGGCAGATGGGCATTCGTCCGTACTGCGGATAGAGTATGTACAGGTGGCCATAGCCGTCGGCCGCAATCGCCGGTTCCCACTGGTCTCCGGTCTGGTACCCCAGCCGCACTTGCGGGCTGAACCCCGTCCCGCCAACCGCTGCGCGCAGCGATGGCGCCAGCAGCAGCGCCAGACAAAACACCAGGGCATACCGTGGAATCCCACGCTGTGGAAGGGTTAGGGTCACAGAACCTCAAACCGGCTCGGGAGGAGAAGCCTGCTACCGGAGTTTATTGCGGAATCCCCCCGGCGTCAACCGCTGCCGACCGGCTTCTTCGCGACCTCCGCGAACCCTCTGTGTCCGTTGCGCTTACCTTATCTTGGACCGCGCGAACGGAGGCTGCCCTTGGTATACAATCGGCCCTGCCTTCGTTTCGCGATAAACGCCCGCAGACAGCTGCCGGACTCCCAGGAGGCTCGATCTGATCGGCCGCACGCTCGCCCACTATCGCATCACCGCCGCCATTGGCGCTGGCGGGATGGGCGAAGTGTATCGCGCCACCGACCGCAAGCTCAGCCGCGAGGTTGCGCTCAAAGTGCTGCCGCCTGACATGGCCCGCGATCCCGAGCGCCTGGCTCGCTTTCAGCGCGAGGCTCGTGCCATTGCCGCGCTCAATCACCCCCACATCGTCACCATCTTTTCGGTCGAGGAAGCCGACGGCGTGCACTTTCTCACCATGGAACTGGTCGAGGGCCAGTCGCTCGATCGCCGCATTCTCGAGGGCGGCCTTCCCGTCGAGCAAATCGTCGAGATTGCCAATGCCTTGGCCGACGCGCTCGCAGCCGCGCACGAGAAAGGCATCGTGCATCGTGACCTGAAGCCCGCCAACGTCATGGTAACCAGCGATGGCCGGGTTAAAGTGCTGGATTTCGGCCTGGCCAAGGATATTCGCGCCGACAGCTCCAACAACGCCACTCTAACCTCCGCGGGCCACACCCAAGCCGGCATCGTCATGGGGACTCCGGCCTACATGTCGCCCGAACAAATTGCGGGCCGTCCCCTCGATCATCGCACCGACATCTTCTCGCTCGGCATCATCCTTTACGAGATGGCCACCGGTCGCCGCCCCTTTGAGGGCACCTCTTCGGCGGAGTTGGTCTCGTCGATCCTGCGCGACACCCCCGCTGCCATCACCTCGGTGCGCGCGGATTTACCCCCCGATTTGGCCCGCATCATCCGTCGTTGCCTCGAGAAAGACCCGCGTCACCGCGTCCAGACCGCGCGCGATGTCAGCAACGAATTTCGCGACCTCGAGCGCCAGTCCTCGCCGGCGGCCACAGTTCCCGTCTCGCGTGCCGTAGCCGCCACGCCGGTCTCGGGCGCCGCCCGCACCGACGAAGGCTTTTGGGTCGCGGTGTTGCCTTTCAAATACACCGGCGCTAACGCGGATCTCACCGCCTTGGCCGAAGGCTTGACCGAGGACATCGTCACCGGCCTCTCCCGCTTCTCCTACCTTCGCGTGATCGCTCGCGGCTCAATCGTGAAATATTCCAGCGAGTCAGGAGATGTCCGCGCCATCGGCAAGGAACTCGGGGCGCGCTTCATCATGGAAGGAAGCCTGCGCCAGGCAGGAACCAGGCTGCGCCTCGCTATGCAACTCGTCGATGCGACTTCTGGCGCCCACTTGTGGGCGGAGACCTACGATCGCGCCTTCAATCCCGAAGCCGTTTTCGAACTCCAGGACGAACTCGTTCCCCGCATCGTCTCCACCGTCGCCGAAACCCATGGCGTTCTGCCCTACAGCATGAGCCAAACCCTCCGTAACCGAAACCCTGACGAGTTGACTCCCTATGAAGCTCTGCTCCGCGGCTTTGCCTATTTCAAGCATGTCAACGCGGCCGACCACGCGGGCGCCAGGGCGGCGCTGGAGAAGGCCGTCCAGCAATCCCCCGGCAATGCCGATTGCCTGGCCATGTTGTCCATGCTGTACCGCGAAGAATACAACCACGGCTACAACCTCCGTCCCGACCCGCTCGGACGGGCGCTGGCGGCGGCCCGCCGCGCCGTGGACGCCGCCCCCTCCAATCATCTCGCCCATCACGCGCTGGCTTCGGTCTTGTACTTCCGGCGGGAACTGCAAGCCTTTCGCAGCGCCGCCCAGCGCGCCATGGAACTCAACCCCATGGATGGATTCACCCTTGCCTACATGGGTTTTCAGATTTCCTTCTCCGGAGACTGGGACCGCGGCTGCGCTCTGATGGAAAAGGCCCGCAGCCTCAACCCCAACCATCCCGGCTGGTATTGGTTCCCGCCCTTCTTCAACGCCTATCGCAAAGCTGACTACCGTGC
>Ga0335078_10018752_pt1 | contig 10287 bp, 6 predicted proteins | sample Lox_Sample_32_FD_206711 | JGI IMG/M metagenome (GOLD analysis project Ga0335078, IMG submission 206711) | Soil microbial communities from Loxahatchee National Wildlife Refuge, Florida, United States - Lox_Sample_3.2 | ecosystem: Environmental > Terrestrial > Soil > Wetlands | place: USA: Florida...
CTCATCCTATCATACGTGCCGAAGGCGCCTTATGTTGCACATGGGCGGCAACTTGAGCGCGATCACGGTTGTTTGCGCAGAAAACTAAGGACTTAGACGCGGCGCGACCCGAAGCCGATTGCCGCTTGCGGCCGGACCACCAATGTCCTTGATGGATATGGGCTTCGCGATCACTTGCTCGCTCGCCCGGCACCGTAGGCCTCAACTCCGGTTCTTGTCGATCGGCTCGCGTGTTTGCTCCACGCTTCTTTCAGACCCTGCTCGGCACCCAAGAAAAAGGGCGTCCCGGCTACTGCCAGGACGCCCTCGAAACTGCCAGCCGCTCGCCGCAGCGCGCGGGTTAGGTTAGAACGTGAACTTTAAGCCCCACTCGATCGCCCGCGGTGCGCCGAGCGAGAAGACGCCTGTGCCCGTTCCGATGGCGTTCGTCCGGGTACCAATACCGTTGACGCCATTGCCAAAGGTGCCGTTGATAGACCCGCCGGCTCCGCTCAAAGCACCGCTAAGGGTATTTCCCGAAGCATCCCAGTTCCGGAAATTGAACACGTTGAAGAAACCAACGCTCGGTTCAATGGTGAGCCGCTCGCCCACGTGTCCGACCCAGCTGATCTGCAAGTCAACAGTCTTCATCCAAGATGGGCCGACCTCACGCGGAATCACGCCCGGAATGAGTGTCGCGCCGGTCGGATCGCTAGGATCGACGTACGTGATCGTCGACGGTGTTGCGCCGAGAGCGATCAGCTGAGATTCCGTAATGAGGCCTGCGTTGATCAGAGCCTGACCCGCCGGGGTGACCGTGTTATTTGCGATCACGCCGTTATAGGCGTTGACGGCCCTGGTCAAACCCTTCGGTGACAATGACCGACCAAAAGCCCCTGTACCCGCGAGTTTGTAGTTGCAGCTCCCGCCGTAACTGCCGCATGTCGGGTCCGTCTGACCAAGTGGCAGCGGATCGTCCACCGTACCGTCACCCGTAAAGTCGGACACAAAAATCGCGCCCGGCGCCCCCGACGAGCCTGGGTCATTCAGCAGAGGAGTGATGGCAAGTGGGGACCAGATGTGACCTACGAGTCCCAAACGGAATCCGCCCGGAACGTCCGCGTACCCTCCGAAGTTTAGCTGGTCTGTTCGGTCCAGCAGCGTAGGCCCATAGAATCGGCAGGGACTTCGGTTGTCAAGAGCAGCGTCGATGAAGTCCTGGTCCTGGTTCTCAGGTGTGCCTGGGCTCGCCAGACCGTTTGACGAACCGCAATACTTGAATCGTGAAAGCGTATAGGAGACCTGCCCGTTCAAGTACTTAATTCCAGGCAGGGGATTAGTGGAGTTCTTGGTCAGCTTGATGTCCATCGCGTTATACAGCGATCGCCCGATGGGCTCCAGGAACGCGGTGGGCCCCACATTCGGATTGGTTCCTCCAAAAGCGCAAGGTGCGCCAATCCCTCCAAAAGGCGAAGGGCACGCGCCCACATTTAGGTCCTTCGGCGAATCCAGCCCATTCCCCGCGTAATCGGCGATGGTCGCACCGTTTTCGATGGCGCAACTGATTCCCGACAAATTGGCCGTGCCAGGTGCACCCGGCGTGATCGGTCCGCAACCGAAGGCTTCGTTTGTCGTGTTGATCGCGTTAAGGGCTGCCGGCTGGTTCAGGAACGCTGCGTCTCCCGTGTGATTTTCATCGACTGACAAAAGGAAGTGAGTGCCGATGTTACGAACATAGTCAACTGTCAGAACCGTACCTTTGGCGATCTCTCGTTGGATTCCGATGTTCATCTGAACTGATCGCGGAGAGAGATAATTGGGAGCGAAGATACTGGAAATCGGAGATCCGCTGGCAAGCTCCCCGCAAGGGCTTGTTGGCGTCGATGCCGGGTTAACTCCGACGTAGCCGCAATTCGGGCCAAGGGGATTAGCCCGGAACGACGCTGCATACGCCGTTTGGAAGTTAGCCATGCACTGCGCAACTGTTATGCCCGCCGCGCATGTTGCTCCAACGGCACTCGCGGGTATAGGCTGTCCAAGCCCCGTAGAACAAAGCGTATTCCCGCCGGGAATCGTGACAGATGATCCATCCCCAAAGGTGACCGGCCCTGCGGCGCCTCCGTTGCAAGGAAAGGCGTCGGCGAAGAAGAAGGTTCCGGTCTGGAGGCGAGGACCGCGATCGAACAACACGTTGTTAAAGATCGCGTTCTCATAATAGATTCCGGCGCCGGCCCTGATGACCGTTTTGCCGTCCTTCCAAGGATCCCAAGCGACACCCAATTGCGGACCAAAGTTTGCGTTGGGCTGGTGTACGCGGTCTCCGAACCCAGGTAGTGCCAGATTCAGGGAGTTGATCGCGGGCAGGTCGCTATCGGTTCGAAGCGTATCGCGCACGTACCGAACGCCGTAGAGCAGCGTGAAGTTCGGCTTAATCTTCCAAGAATCGCCGACGTAGAACGCGATGCGATTATCCGGTCCGTTGCCGCCGAATGGCTGCCCAAAGGCAGGTTTCTCAGATCCATAACCCTCGCCGTTTCCTATGATCAAAGTGTCCGCCAAGTAGTTCAGCGGGCAGGCGTTACCGGTCTGCCCTCCAGGGCATGTCAAATCAGAAGCTGGATCAACCCCGCCAAAGTTCAGGGCTAGGGGAGCAAACGCAAAGAAGCTTGCGAAGCCGCCCCCGTGGATATGGTTGTAGGCGAAACCGTAACGGAAGATGTGCGTACCCCACGTGCGGCTGCCGTCGTATTTGAATTGGTGGTCGCTTTGCGGCGTCTCCTGCGGCGCATCAGGGCTTGGTCCGGTCGCTAGGTTCGAGACAAGCGAATCGAATGAGACCGGGAAATCGGCGAAGGGTTCTCCGCTTCCGCGCACAGCGTCTGTGATCTTGTTTTGGAACTTTAGGTACTCGAACCGCACGGTATGCGTCCACGGTCCGTTGGTCCAGTCGGCGCCAGCCACATCGTTTCGAGTGATGTCTTCGTTTGCAAAAAAGGAGTAGCTCGGCGCCCCGAACGCTGGAACGAGGTAGTTTGTGAAATAGCTGTAACGATAAAAGAGGTGCAAGCTTTTCGTTGCTTGAAAATCGACGCGTCCCAGCAGGTCACCTTCTTTGAACGGTGACGGGAAATTACCTGCGAATGACTGGAACGGAGGAGAAGGTGCCACGCCGGCTCCGGCGTGCTGGAGCGTTCTCTCTCCGTCCGCGAAGAAGAACAGCTTATCCTTGATGATCGCGCCGCCAAAGTTGCCGCCTTCCTGATTTCTCTGGTATGTGCCGTCGCCAGGGAGTTCAGCCCCCTCCGTCGAAGTCCGGAAGAGCCCATAACCTTCGCCGTGGAACGCATTGGTTCCAGAGCGCGTAACGACGTTCACCGCGCCCGAGGAGGTCAGCTCATTGGACAGATCGAGACTCGATTGAGCGACCTGGAACTCTGCGATCGCGCTGGCAGGAATGCTTTCTGTCGTGGTGCCGACGGTTTCGTCGCTCACGTCCACACCGTCAACTTCGATACGCGCCGTGCGGCCGTAACGTCCGCCGAATGAAATCGAAGAGAAACCGGTTTTCGTTGGGTCGAAGTCGCCGCCATCCTGGATCTGGACGCCAGGCTCAAGCTGCGCGAGGTCGAGGAAATTGCGTCCATTGATGGGAAGATTCTCGATCTGATCTTGTGTCACAACGCCCTGCACTTCGGCCTGTTCGGTATTCACCGCGACTGAGGAAGCCGTGACCTCAACAACAGCCGATGCGGCTCCAAGCTCCATTTGGATGCTGCCGTTTGTAATAACGCCGACTTGCACGGTAAGAGCTACGGCAGTTGTCTTGAATCCCTGCGCTGTCACGCGCACGTTGTATATGCCCGGGATCAGGGCACCGGAGTTGTACAATCCCGAGGCGTCCGTGGTTACGTCGATCGTTTTGCCTCCGGCCTGAACCGCAATGGAGACGTGGGCGCCCGGCACCGTCCCCCCTTGCGGGTCCGTGACGGTACCCTGAATGTTGCCAGTCGCGATTGTCGCCTGCGACCATGCCGGTCGGTAGGTCAAAACAAGGGCCGCCAAGAACACGATTACGGCCAAGGCCTTACGATTCATAGATCGCCTCCTGAAATTTGCGGCGCTTGACGGGTCTCGACAGAAAAGGCTTCGCCCCTAGGACCAACGACCACGGACACACGCCTGTTGGTCTGTAACGCAAGTGAATGTCCATAAATGGACATTACTAACAGCCCTTATTTCATATAGATAGGAATAAACGAATTTGTGCAGATAGAGCCTTATACGCTTTGTAATATACGCAAATTGGAAATCGTCTGTTGAGCTGTAGATTGATGCCCTACAGAGGGTTGGTAGGCCATTCAATCCATGCACCTATTCCGTCCGGCGCGGCATCGTAGGTAGTCTCAGCCACGGGCGAGGTTTGGTTTGTTCACCAGATCCGTCGCGTTCGCCTCAGCGAACCCCAGCAGTTACACCCCGCTCCAGCCGGGTACAAGCCTATCGATCACTAGGGAGGAGTCCTCAATGTTACGGAAGCTGTCTTTCGTGTTTGGTCTTGTTCTTGTGGCGTGCTTTTCAGCCGGAGCGCAGGGCATTGGCGACAAAGTGGAGCTGTACGGCGGGTACAACTACACGCACATCGGAGAGCCTTATTCCTTCAGCACGAACGGCTGGGAGCTCGGGGGTGAGTACAAGTTCGCGCCCTTTCTGGGCGCTGTGGCGGACATCGGCGGAACGTACGGCTCTGACAGCGCGCTACACACGGCGCTGTTCGGTCCGCAAGTCAACTTTCCCGCGCGCGTTTCGCCCTTCGCTCATTTTCTGATCGGCTGGGGACACGGTGATGCTCCCGGCGCCTTCACAGACACGGGCTTCGCTTTCGCGCTGGGCGGGGGAATCGATACTCAGATCGTGCCGCACATCGACTGGCGCATTTTCCAGGCCGATCTCCTTCAGACCCATCTCTTCGGTGCGACCGAAAACAATGCACGATTCTCCACAGGCATCGTCGTTCACTTTTAGTCCAAGGCCACGAAACCAAACGGGCGACTGGCCTAGCGTTTCCCGCAAAGCCAGTCGCTCACGCCCGTCGTTCCTGCTCACCGCTGCTGCATTTGAAACTGCACGGTGACGACCGTGTCGACCTCGACGGGCTTCCCGTTGAGTTGCGTTGGCTGATATTTCCACTGCCGCACAGCACCAACCGCCGCATTCGCGAGGATGGGATTCCCGCTCACCACTTCGATGTTCCGAACGCTCCCATCCACACCGATGATCGCGCGCAGCTGCACGGCGCCGGATAGATGAAGCCATTTCGCAGGTTCTGGATATTCCGGCTGCACGCGGTGAATCAAAAGCGCGTTCATGACATCCCCGCCTCTTACAACTGGCGCGTTGTTCCCGGGCTTCACCAACGGTGGTGCGGGACTTGAGGAAAGATTTGTAATCGTAGTTGCGTTCGGATCACCGGGGCCGTCTCCGATTTCAGGTGGCGCAGACGAAATCGCGTCCGCGCCCGTGAACACATGTACGGGAATGTAGAACGGCTGAGTGAGTATGTTCCGTCCGAGGGTCGGCCTGCCTGTTGCCGGGTGCGTGTTCACGTTTTGTGGGCTCGGCTGTTCTTGCACGGCGTGAAATATTGGAACTGGCGTAGGCATGTGCTGTGGCGGCAGAACGGCCGTCGCCAATAGCGGCCAGAGCAGCAAAGCAGCGACTGCAGCAACCTCCAAAATCGCTGAGACAGCAAATGTACCGCCCCGGACGCGCCTTGGGCGGCCGATTGCAGTCGCGTCTCGGTCCACGATGCACTGCGACAGACGTCCGAAGTCGTTCATGGACACACCTCCGTTTCACAAATCCGGCATTGGAAACCCGCCGCTAGCCCCAGGCGGCTCGCCGTAGCGCGAGCCTGGCTTCGCGGCAACTTTCGAGGTCGCGATCTCTTACAGCCAATAGACACCGATCGCGAAAACCGGTTCCCCGGCAGCACGCAACCTGCTGCAAAACGCTAAGCCGGAGTCACTTGTGTGTCATGTGGCAAAAAAGCATCGGAATGTGGTGCTCGTGCGTCTAACAGGGCGTAGTTCCTAATTTTGGGGTTATAGAGGTGGCCATCATGAATCGCCCAGTCTTTGAAGCGGTTGGGGTTCGCTATACCGGTTGGGCCGCGCTGAATCGCGACCCGCTCGAGGATCAGGTCGAATATACCTGCCCGAATTGCGGCGCGCACGAGAGGAAAGCAGCTCGCCGGCCGCGCTCGGCCTATCATTTCACCGACGGATTCATCCAGGATGTAGAAGGTGAAATGAGCAAGTGCCACGCCTGCAAGCAGGCGGTGCATGTGGCGCCCGTAGTTCTCGTGCATTCTCGCGACGAGCAGCGCCGGTTCCTCGCGGTTTTCTCAGCCGATCCCGACGTTTCGAAAAATTAAATCTGCTGTAACGGCAAAGAACCGAGACTTAAAAAGCGAGGGAGATTCGATCTCCCTCGCTTTTTTGCTTGCCGCCTGCGTGGTGATTGCTCTAGCGGTAAGGTCGCGCATTGCACTGACCGATCACGCGCTCAAGCTCGTGTCGTTCATGCTCTGCCTGCCAACTGCGTTCACCGTGGTGGCGAATCGCTTCGTTCAGCTCATGCCGCTGATGCTCAATGTGCCGTGAGCACCAATCGGCCGCGCTGGCCGTTCCTGCCATACCGAACATCAACAACGCTCCCAGAACGATTGCGAATGATTTGATGTGAGCGAACATGTTGACCTCCGCAGCAGCCCGGACGCCCGCTGGGTGGCGACGCCGACTGGCTGCTTACAAAAGGGATGGCTCGAAGGCGCGGTGTGGTTGTACGAGGCTGTAACCCGATGGAAATCGGTAAGATACGCCGCGCTGTTTAGTGGACTTCGAGCGCGAGGTGGTACTTTTCCATCTGCCTGCGTACCTGGTTGAACGCATCGTCTACCGTGTCGGCGAACTGCAGCAGCTTGTAATCGGCCTCGTTCATCGTGCCGGTGCGAACCATGTGCCGCCAGTTGAGGACTTTGTCCCAATATTTGCGGCCGTAGATAAGAATCAGGTGCTTCGAGGCGAGCTTCCCGGTTTGCAGCAGCGTGAGCATTTCCCAAAGCTCGTCCATCGTGCCGAACCCGCCGGGAAAAACGATCAGCGCCTTGGCCATCTGCGCGAACCACAACTTGCGCATGAAAAAGTAGTGGAAGCAAAAATTCAGGTCCGGGCTGATGTAGGGATTTGGGCGCTGTTCGTGCGGCAATTGAATGCTGAGGCCGACCGACGATCCTCCGGCCTCGGCCGCGCCACGATTCGCGGCTTCCATGATCCCGGGGCCGCCACCGGAGCAAATCACGAATCGGCGCGGCTTCGTGCCGAGCGTCATCGCCCAGGAAGTGATGCGATGCGAAAGCTCGCGCGCCTCTTCGTAATAGCGCGACATGCCCAACACGGATTTCGCGGCGTCGATCTTCCCGCGCCACTCTCGCGTTTTCCGGCCCCGCGCCTCGCGCTGGATTCGTTTCAGATTGGCCAGCGCCACGTCGCGTGGGTGAATGCGCGCGGAACCGAACATAACGATCGTGTCCGCCACGCCTACTTTTTGCAGCCGGACCAGCGGATCGAGGTATTCCGCCAGGATGCGCAGCGGCCTCGCCGGGCGGCTCTCCATGAATATGGGATCCTGGTAGGCCAGGTCGGGCATCGGCAGGTGGCCGGAACGCTTCATGTTTCCCCCTGGAACAAATTGCGAACGAACATTCTAACGTGAGAGGGTTGCACTTCGCGCGCGAGTTCACGGCGAGATGTGCGATTTCGCAAATGCAGAAAAGCGAAGGCTCGCGACAAAACTGCTGAACAGAGCTCTCTCGACTCACTGCGTTCAGGCAGGCGGGAAGTCTCTGATTCGAGCGCGAATCCCGGCCGTTAAAACCGGCGGCATTGTCGATTAGCACCGCCCTGTGCTGAGCGCAGCTCCATGCTGCACTCCGAATCCTTTGTGGCTTGAAACGCAAGGAGCCAGACTCACACAGCCTGGTCATCCTGTCCTTTGAAGTTGTCCCCAGCAATGGATCTCGTCCAGTTGCCGTTTGTGAAAATTCTCGGCGGCCGACGACGAGAGTGAAAAGCCGACGAAAGAATTTGCTTGGTGTGGCTACTGGGGCTAGCTTAAGTGGATTGGCGAGCCGACGCCGAGGACTCGGCGAGCAATTCGCGGGCGGTGAAGATCGAGCGGTAATTGTATTTCGCGCGAAGCATGTCCGATCCGCCCTCTTCGCGGTCGACGAGGCTGATCACGGCGATCACTTGGCAGCCTTCGCGTTCGACGGCCTCAATCGCTTCCTCGGTCGAGCCGCCCGTCGTGCAGACATCATCGACGATCACGACGCGCTTGCCCTGCGGTTCTTCCATGCCTTCGATCTGCTTCTGTCGCCCGTGCTCTTTCGCTTTCTTGCGCACGAGAAATCCGGGCAGCGGGCGCTTCTCGATCACGCTTACGACTCCCGTCGCGGTCACCAGCGGATCGGCGCCCATGCTGAGCCCGCCGATGGCGTCCGGCTTCACGCCCATTTCATCCAGCAGTTGGAGCACGCAAAAGCCTGTGTGCAGCGCGCCTTCGGCATCAAGCGTCGTCAAGCGGCAATCCAAGTAATAGTTACTCTTCTTGCCCGATGCGAGAGTGAAGTCGCCGCGCTGGATCGATTTCGCGCGCAGCAGCTCCGCTAGTTTTTCACGATGATCCATCAAGTTCTCTCGAATCGAGCGGCCACATTAGCATAGTCCTTGCTGGCGCCGGCCCGGCGGCGAGCAATCCGTCGAAGTAAACACGCAGCTGGTTGATCTCTGATTGCTGCGCGAAGCCAAGCATTGATGCCGGGCACAGCATGCGGTTGCCCGTACGAAATCAGCGCGAGTGGTTACTTCTTCTCGGGCTCGGCGGTTTCGTCGCCTTCTTCGAGGATGCCGGCGGCGGCGGCGATGCGGTCGCCCTCGTCGAGACGCAGCAAACGGACGCCCTGCGTCGAGCGGCCCGCTTCGCGAATCTCCGCCGAGTGGACGCGAATCACCTTGCCGTGGCCGGTGATGATCATGACGTCTGAATCCTCGCGCACTTGCAGCGCCGCGACCACCGGACCATTGCGGTCGGTCGACTTCAAATTGATCACACCCTTGCCGCCGCGCGACGTGACGCGATATTCCGCGAGCGGCGTCCGTTTGCCGTAGCCCTTTTCGGCCACGGTGAGCATCAGCGAGGTGAGCGATTCGCGAATTTCGTCGCTCTCGAGCTCGTCGAGATTCTGGGTGGTCTTCTTGTATTCCTTCGCGATGATGCCGAAGTCGGGCTGCACGGCGTCCATCGAGACGACGAAGTCGTCCTTTGCGAGATCCATGCCGTTCACGCCTCCGGCGTTGCGGCCCATCGAGCGGACTTCGGACTCGCGGAAGAGAATCGCCTGACCGTCGCGGCTGGCCAGGAAGATCATCTGCTTGCCGTCGGTGAGCTTGGCACCGATCAATTCGTCCTTGTCCTCGAGATTGATGGCGATGATGCCCGAAGGACGCGGATTCGAGAATTCCGCGAGCTCGGTTTTCTTCACCGTGCCGTTTTTCGTGGCAAAGAAGACGTATCTGCCCGTCTCTTCCAGATTCCGCGCCGGGACGATGGCCTTGAGCGTTTCGCCTTCCTGCAAGCGAACGAGATTCGTGATGGCCTTGCCGCGCGTGGCCGCGGCGGCCTCGGGAATTTCGTAGACCTTCAGCCAGTAAATGCGGCCCTTCGAGGTGAACAGCAAAATGTAGCTGTGCGCCGACGCGGTAAAGAAATGCTCGACGAAATCGTCTTCGCGCGTCTTCGCACCGATGCGACCCTTGCCGCCGCGCGATTGATGGCGGTAGGTATCGACCGAGGTGCGCTTGACGTAGCCGGCGTGGCTGACCGTGATCGCCATTTCCTCGTCTTTGATCAAGTCTTCGAGCTTGATCTCTTCGACGCGGTCGACGATCTGCGTGCGGCGGTCGTCGCCATAGGATTTCGAGACGTCGCGCAACTCGGCGATGATGACGCCCTTGAGCTTCTTTTCGCTGCGCAGAATTTCCTCGAGCTCTTCGATGCGCTCGCGGAGTTGCGCGAGTTCCTTGAGGATTTCATCGACGGAAAGCTGCGTCAGGCGGTGCAACTGCAATTCGAGAATGGCGTCGATCTGCGCATAGGTGAGGCCTTCGCCTTCGGCGGGCCCGATCGCAGCACCTGTGAGCGCCACGATGCCGTACTTCTTGCGGTCGACCTTAATGCCTTCGACCGTGC
>Ga0335078_10018753_pt1 | contig 10286 bp, 11 predicted proteins | sample Lox_Sample_32_FD_206711 | JGI IMG/M metagenome (GOLD analysis project Ga0335078, IMG submission 206711) | Soil microbial communities from Loxahatchee National Wildlife Refuge, Florida, United States - Lox_Sample_3.2 | ecosystem: Environmental > Terrestrial > Soil > Wetlands | place: USA...
TCTGGCCTTAGAGAGTGTCCCGATGCGGGTGGGGTTCGGGGGGCGACCCGAGGTCCATGAATCGGAGGTCGCGCTGCTCATCGCGCACGGAACTCAACGCGTCCATCACTTCTCGCAGATAATATACGGCGCTAATCAAGAGACAGATCAGCGCCACAACGAATGCGATCGCGGCTGCCAATGCGGCGCCCGTGTAGTAAAGTCCCAGCCCAAGCAGCAAACATGAGGCAATCGTACCTGCAAGAGAGATCAGTGAAAACATGAAACTGCGCCGGATCATCTCAGCGCGTTTTTCGATTGATTCGATTTGCGTGTCGTAGGCCTCGGCTTCCTGCAGACGGTTCCCTCTGCTGGCGTCGTACCTGGCATGGACAAAATGCCGAAGCCGCGTGACCATTCCCATCAACCGTACGTTGATCGAGAGGATAAGGAGACCGGTGGCAGAAATAACAATCGCGGGCGCGAGAAATGCCTGGAACAAACGGACGACTTCATTCATATCCATGGACGATTGTAATGGGCGACAGCCGATTTGACTGTGAGGTTGGTCCTTTGACTACCCGGGATAACGAGTCCACAATTTCGCCGATGTCCTTGAAGATTTCCGCGATCGCAAAGACAGTGCTGTTCACCGTGTTTGTGCCCGGCACGGTGGCGGGGTATATACCGTGGAGACTCGGCGGCTCGAAGGGTGTGGCTTTGCACGGATTTGAAGCATGGGCAGCGGAGGTTGTCATCTTTACCGGAGCGGCAATTTATCTCTACACTGCGCTTTGGGGATTCGCAGCCATTGGGATGGGGACGCCGGCGCCCATCGATCCACCGAAAATTCTTGTGGTGCGTGGACTGCACCGCTACGTTCGCAATCCGATGTACATTGGCGTGGCGCTTGTGATCGCGGGGCAGGCGTGGTTATTCCATTCGCCGCAGGTTGCCATTTATCTGTGTTGTGTGCTCGTCATCGCTCACCTCTTCGTTCTTTTCTACGAGGAGCCGACGCTCCAGCGGCAATTCGGGGAGGAATACGAACGTTATCGGGCGCGTGTCCCTCGCTGGTTCCCGAGATTGAGGCCCTAGAGCGGCCTGCAAGCCTAGCGCCTCATGCCTCGATTCTGCTAGTTTGAATAGTTTGCCAGCAGCAGTCTGCAAACTCTGGGGTGACCACAAATGCCTGCCATCAAATTCCGTGGTGTGGACTTTATCTACTTCGATTCCCTGCTGAACGATGACGAGCGCCTGGTACGCGACACCGCACGAAAGTTCATCGAAGACAATCTTGTCCCCATCATCGAGGAATGCAACCGCGCTGGACGCTTTCCTCGCGAACTAGTGAAGCCGATGGCTGATCTGGGATTTTTTGGCGCGTCGCTGCATGGATATGGTTGTGCAGGCATGTCGAACGTCGAGTATGGCTTGGTAACGCAAGAACTGGAACGCGGCGATTCGGGCGTGCGGTCATTCGTAAGCGTGCAATCGGCGCTGGTGATGTATCCCATCTACACGTTTGGTTCGGACGAGCAGAAAAACACCTGGCTGCCCGCCATGCAAAAGGGCGAAAAGCTTGGCTGCTTCGGACTGACGGAGCCAGGGTTTGGATCGAATCCGGGAGGAATGCGGACACGCGCACGGAAATCGGGGAAAGAGTATGTGCTGAACGGCGAAAAGATGTGGATCACCTCAGGCTCCATCGCCGATGTCGCCGTGATTTGGGCAAAGGTGGAGAACGAAGATGACAAGATTCGTGGCTTTCTGGTTGAAACCGATCGCCCGGGGTTCAAGGCCGACGATATCCACGGAAAGTGGTCACTGCGCGCGTCGGTGACTTCAGGACTGTCACTGCAAGATGTGCGAATTCCGGAGTCGAACTTGTTGCCAGGTTCGGGAGGAATTAAGTCTCCTTTAATGTGCCTGAACCAGGCGCGCTACGGAATTGCATGGGGAGCAGTTGGTGCGGCCATGGCCTGCTACGATTGCGCGCTGCAGTATTCCTTGTTGCGAAAGCAGTTCCGCGATCAGCCAATTGCCTCACATCAGTTGGTGCAGGAAAAGCTGGCGTGGATGATCAACGAGATCACAAAAGCACAGTTGCTCATCTTGCAGGTGGGGCGGCTGAAAGACGAAAACAAGGTGCAGCATCAGCACATCTCGATGGCGAAGCGGAATAACGTCTGGATGGCACTGGAATGCGCGCGCATGTCGCGGGACATTTTGGGTGCAAACGGGATTGCTGATGACTATCCGGTGATGCGCCACCTGATGAATCTGGAATCCGTAAAGACCTACGAAGGCACGCACGACATCCACACGTTGATTATTGGATCGAATGTGACGGGGATTGACGCGTTCTAGCCGCGGAAGTGCGACCCGACCTCAGGCATAAAGCTCGCTCAACAATTCGTAGGCGTGCCTCAAGTGCGGGACCACGATACTGCCTCCGACGACCAGGGCGACATTCAGCGCTTCTTCCTGCTCGGCTCTGGTGACGCCCAAGCGATAAGCCTGAATGATGTGGTAGTGAATGCAGTCATCGCAGCGCAGGCAGGCCGAGGCGACTAGACCCATTAATTCCTTGTATCTCGCCGGAACCGCTCCTTCGAGATAGGTATTGTGGTCGATGTTGTAAAACCGTTTGACCAGAAAGTTATCGGCCTTCTCGACATTGAGGTTCAAACGCGTGCGGTTCTCGAGAAACCGGCGGGCGATTTCGCTTTTGTCAGCGACCTGTTTGTCGGTGAAATGATAGGTTGGCTCTTTGCGGTCCATCATCATGCGGTCGGTGGTCATGCGCAGAACAGGTTAGCAGAATCGAGAATGAGGTGGTCAGCCGTCACGCCGAAGTGTGTCGCCGTTCACTTCCATTGATTTCGGGAAGGGGCTATATTGCCAAGGCGCTCGAAGTTGAAGTATGCGTCGTGCGCAAGACAATCGTGCAGAAAGAATTGAAGGAGGGCCGAGATGCCAACCCACGAAGCGCCAGTTCGTCATGAACCCCATGCAAAGAGTTTCGGGCAAAACCTTGAGAGCGATCTGGCACTGGAATTCCTGCGTGTAGTGGAGGTTGCCGCAATTGAATCGGCGCGCACGATGGGTCAGGGCGATCGCCCCCTGAGTGATCAGGTCGCGACGGAAGCGATGCGCAAGACGATGGACTCCGTTCCGATGCATGGCACGATTGTGATCGGCGAGGGTGAGCGCGATGAGGCACCCATGCTTTATATCGGGGAGCACGTCGGCGGGACCTTCCCTGATGGGGCATCCGTTCCACATGTCGATATCGCGGTCGACCCTCTGGAAGGCACGAACCTGTGCGCCACGGGCGCCCCGGGCGCAATTACTGTATTGGCGGCTTCGGAAAAGGGCGGCCTGCTGCACGCTCCCGATTGCTACATGGAGAAAATCGTGGTTGGGCCATCGTGCAAGAACGCGGTGGAACTTGATGCTCCAGTCCATGTCAATCTGAAAAACATTGCGCGGCGGTTGCACCGCGGCGTGGAGGATCTGGTTATCATCGTCCTCGACCGGCCGCGGCACGAAAAATTGATCAGCGATATACGAAAAGCTGGGGCGCGCATCAAGTTGATTGGGGACGGCGATCTTTCTGCCGGCATTGCTGCGGCCGTCATCGGAACCGGTGTGCATGCCGTGATGGGTTCGGGCGGAGCGCCCGAAGGCGTCATTACCGCTGCTGCGATCCGCTGCCTGAACGGTTATATGCAGGGCCGGCTGGTGATCGACAAGCCAGAACTCGAGGAACGCATTGCGAAGATGGGAATCAAGGATGCGAAGAAGATTTATGAAGCTGAAGATCTGGCACCGGGCAAACAGATGATTTTTGCGGCCACCGGCGTGACCGAAGGTGCGCTCCTGAAAGGTGTGCGCTTCTTCGGCGAAGGCACGCGAACTTCATCGGTTATTCTAACCCTGAAGACCGGCCGCGTGCGCTTCATCGAGAGCATTCACCTGGATAAGAGTCCGGATGTGAAGGTAAGGTTCTCGTAGAAACAACTTTGAGCTTGAGGACCCCGGATTGGGGCTTTGCACTTCCGGAAGGATTTAAGCTCAGGCTGCGTTTTCCCGGTCGGCTGTTTCCTGCACGCACAGACCGGCCCGTCTGCCAAACCGGCCAGCCAAGCTTCGCTTTGTGCGAAGATACCTTGGACTCGCATGTCCGCCCTGGCAATTCCAGCCCAGTCAACGTGTGCCCCGCGCATTCAATCGGTGGATGCTCTGCGCGGTTTCATCATGATGTTGATGGCGATCGACCATGTCCGCGACTTCATCGCGCAGAGTGCCATGCAGTTTCTGCCGACGGACCTTACCCGCACCACACCAGCAATTTTTTTCACTCGTTGGATCACACATTTCTGTGCGCCGGTTTTCCTGCTTACGGCCGGCCTCGGTGCTTTTTTCTGGATGAGTCGCGGGCACCACTCTAAAAGTGAGTTATCGCGCTTTTTGATTACTCGCGGCACTTGGCTCATATTCCTCGAACTCACCATCCTGCGACTGGTTATGTTCTCGCAGATCAGCTTTTATGCCGGTCCCGTAATCCTGCTCATCCTATGGGCAATTGGAATCGCAATGATCTCCCTAGCGGTTCTGATTTATCTGCCACCGCGACTTCTCGCGGTCGTGAGCGTCGCCATCATTTCTTTGCATAACTTGTTCGATCGTGTTTCGGCAGTGCGCTTCGGTCGGGCGGCGTGGTTGTGGGACGTGCTCCATCAGCAGAATGTTTTCACCCTTCATGGCATAAATTTCGTGAGCGCATACCCCGTGTTGCCCTGGATCGGCGTCATGGCCGCAGGCTATTGTCTAGGCCCGGTCTTTTCATGGGAAGCTGCTTGTCGAGAACGTTTCCTGTTGCGCCTGGGGCTTGGGCTCACGGTCGCATTTATGGTGCTGCGTGCGACCAATATCTACGGCAACCCAACCGCTTGGCACCATCAGTCCTCAGCACTCTTCACGGTCCTTTCTTTCGTCAATACGACGAAGTATCCGCCGTCGCTCGACTTCCTGATGATGACACTTGGTCCAGCGATCGTTGCTCTGGCCTGGCTCGAACGCTTTCGTTTCTCTCCGACCAACCCACTGATCGTTTTCGGGCGCGTCCCATTCTTCTACTACGTTGCGCACCTATTCCTCGCACATCTGATTGCGATTGCAATGAACTTCGCGCGCTATGGAAAAACGCCGTTTCTTCTTATCGCGCCGCCTTCCATGGGAGGCCCAAGTGATCTATTCCCGCCAGGGTATGGGTTCCCCCTATGGACGGTGTATGCCATCTGGGGCGTGGTTTTGACGCTGCTCTATCCGCTATGTCTGCAGTTCGTGCGGCTTAAGCAACGCGGCCATGATTGGTGGATGAGCTATCTATGATTGAAACGGCAATCTGACAATTTCAGACGCCAACATGGCAACGAGAGGATGTGGAAGGCTAGGGCGCCTTGCTGGCGGCAACCACGCATGGCTTGTCGACCCACTCCATAGCATCTTCGAAGCTGGTAAATACCCGGATGTTCGAGCCTTTGCGAACAATGCGGTATAGGTGGGCCGCATGGCTCTGGTGGCGATTGTTCACAACGAGGGCGCGCTTGCTTTGTGGGAAGAAAGGTATCTCGTCGCGCAAACTCATCATTTGCCGGCCGCTCACTGCGATTTTTTCCACCCGGGTTAAATCGACAATTTCCGAGTATCGCGGGCTAAATTCCTCGTGGGCGCGCAATTGGGTGTCATAGAGCTCGATGTCCTCAAGTGTCAGAATTCCGGTGAACTTCGCAGAAACCAGGCCGTTGACGGGGTCGATGACACAGGATTTGAGCATCGGTTTCGTTCGCGCCTTTGGACGGGCAGCTATGGTTGTATCGGCTGGAACCCGCGCCATCTTTAGTGAGGCTGACATGAGTTGAACTTGGACAGACTACCGTCTGGTTCCCTATGACGCAGGCCTCCTTATCTAACGGCCGCCTGATCGCTGCAATTCAGCGAACCAAACCGAGAAGGGCTTGTACACCACGCACTCCCGCCTGATCTGCTATTCATCGGGAATGCTTTCCACGGTCCAGCTCCCTGCTACAATCGCTAGCTCCCTGATTCACAGGAACTTGCGGCTGACCAGAGACGTATCTACAGTGTCTTGTGAGCCCGTGAGATGTCAGGGACCTTGCCTGGGAAGTGGCGAAGTGGCGACAAAGTCACTTGTCTCTTCATCAACTGAAAAGCGGAGTTGGGATTGGACGAAGCCCAAGTTGTCGGATTGCTGGTCCGGCGCTGCATCGGCGGTGACGCCGTGGCTTGGGAGGAGATCGTTCAGCGCTACCATCGGCGTATCTACAACATCTGCTATCGGTTCGCAGGGGACGCGGACAGCGCGCAGGACCTGACCCAGGAAGTCTTCATCAAGATGTACCGCACCCTGAATACCTTTGACGCCGGTAAGGGTGCGTTCATGACCTGGGTAACGACGATCACCCGCAATCTGCTGGTCGATCATTTCCGCAAAACCAAGGGTGACCGGGTAACGGATTCGCTCGATCAGGCGCCCTCGGAGCATGAGGACGCACAGCCGCTCGGCGAGCAAATCGCCGACCGGGGCCTGCCGCCGGACGCCCACGTGGCGAGTCGGGAAACGCGGGAAATCGTCCACCAAGCACTCCAGAAGCTGTCTCCAGAGCTGCGGGAAGCGGTTATTTTGCGGGATTTGCAGGATATGGACTATCGGGAAATTGCCACGGCTTTGAGGGTCCCGGAGGGGACCGTCAAGTCAAGAATAAACCGGGGGCGAGCGGAACTTGCGCGCCTTCTACAACGTACATATAAACAGGTGATCTGATGCCAGGCGAATTCAATCACGGAACACCCACCCCACCGCCCGAAGGCGGAGGGGGAGCCCAGATGCAGTGTGCGGAATTCGAAGCACTGCTGATGGAGGCCCTGGATGGAGAATTGAGCGAGGTGGGGCGAGCGGGTTTCGATGCGCACCGACGAACCTGCGCGATATGCGGTCCTATGTTCACGGATGCGGAGGCCGGCCGGATGTGGCTACGCTCGCTGGAACCGGTCGAAGCACCGCCCTATCTGGTACACAATATTCTGGCCGCGACGACCGGAGTAGTCGGCACCGGATTGGGGATGTCCACCGCAGGTGGGAGCCAGGGGCGACTTCGCACCTGGTGGGAATCGTGGTTCCGTCCATTCGAGGCCTTCGTTCGGCAGCCGCGCTTCGTCATGTCGTTTGGCATGATCTTCTTCACCTTCTCGCTAGTGGTGAGTGCTGCCGGGGTGAAACCGGCCGACGTGGCCAGGATTGACCTGCGTCCAGCCGCTCTGCGGCACGCGTACAATGACGCGCAGATCAAAGTGATCCATTACTACGACAACATCCGGTTCGTGTATGAGATTGAGTCGAAGGTGCGCGAGCTGAAGCGAGCAACCACGCCTGCTGAACCGGCGCCGGCGCAAAAGAAGGAGAACGGTAACGATAATACGAGTGGACAACCAGAACAGAGACAAGATCGCAACTACTCTCGCGAAGAAAACGAAACGGTACTTGCCGCACTCTCCGGAACTCCGGATGAAGTCCATGGCTGCGGGCTACGAGGTGTGAGCTACGAGCAAACTCAGGCTCTCTCGTGGCTCTCCCCCCGGTCAGCGAAAAGCGTGCTGTCTGGGGACTCTGAGCTCGAGGCTCGAAGCTCGAAGGCACCAATGGTGGCCTTGACCATGGACAGGAGGTACCTATGAACTGCGCCTATCATGCCGATCAAGCGGCAGTGGCTTACTGCCGCACCTGCGGAAAGGCACTCTGCGCCAATTGCACTCGCCCCGTGCGGGGCATCATCTACTGCGAGGATTGTCTGGGAGCGCGGATGGAAGGTGCGGGGATTGCAAGTGCGCCCGCAGCGGGATTTGTTCCGCGGCCCACTGCTGGCGTGCCAGCAGCAACTTTTCAACCTGCGCCAACGGTAGTTCCGCCATCGACCGGTAGCGGTCCGAATCCGACCGTTGCGGGAATTTTGGCAGGGTTTTTCCCGTTCGGCGTTGGCGCGGTTTACACCGGCCAATATGCCAAGGGACTGGCGCATCTCGTTATCTTTGGGGTGCTGGTCGCTGGTTGCAATGTCGCGTCCAACAGTTCGCACGGCGACGTACTTGGGGTTATCTGCGGGCTCGGCCTAGCCTTCTTTTACGTCTACCAGATTGTCGATGCGGTCCGGTCTGCGCGCGCCTTACAGGTCGGTCTACCGCCGCCTGATCCCTATGGTCTAGCGGCAACATTTGGCGGCGGAGCGAAGATAGAGCCCAGCAAGGCTCCCATCGGAGCCATTGTTCTGATACTGATCGGCGGGTTGTTTTTGCTGAGCACGATGGGTATTAATCTCGGATTGGATCGTCTGTGGCCGCTTATCCTCATTGCCATCGGCGGCTGGATGTTTGCGCGTAACTACGGCGTTGTGGGAGTCGACGCCAGGCGAAGAAATTTGGATAAGCTCGAAGGCTTTGCTGGGCACGGAGACCATCCGATGATTCAGCAGGCGATCGCAATGCAGCGTTGCCAATGTCCCCGGTGCCGCGCAAGGCGAATCACTGGGCCGGCCGTGCTTGTCACTATTGGAGTGCTGTTTCTCCTCGAGACGTTAGGCCACATGGGGTTCGGTCGCACATGGCCGATTCTCTTGCTGGTGATCGGCGCGGTACAGCTTTTCCAACACAGCGCTTCTACCGAGGGGCACATCTCTTTTCCACAGGGCCAAGGGGTACCGCCCGCACCTGCGGCAAGCAATGCGCCGCCGAATGTTCCTCCACCTTCAGTACCGCCGGTACCGCCGGCTGCTTCAGGTGGACCGGGCGAGGTGAGCCATGGGTAACCCCGTGATGGCGCCGACTCCAGCTCCTCCGCAGCCGCCCTTGCCGCCGCGTGCGCCGCGGTCGATCGCCGGGGCAGTGGTGCTCATTCTGCTCGGAATCTTGTTTCTGCTGGGCACGATGGGAATTGTCGGCGTGCACGGCCTCGCGGAATTCTTCAGCAAATTTTGGCCAGTGCTGCTCATTTTGTGGGGCATCGTCAAGCTGATCGAACACGAGCAGGCAAAACGCGCGGGGCTTCAGAGCCGCGGCATCGGAGTGGGGGGCGTGTTCCTGATGCTCTTTGTAATCGTCGCTGGCCTCGCCGCCACTGGCATCTCGCATTTCAACTGGGGAGATTTGCGCGACCAGTTGCAGATCGACGACCAGGATTTCGATGAAATTTTCGGCGGGTCGACGTTCGATTACAGCGGAGATGTCAATGCCGATCTTCCGTCCGGCGCTACCATCGTTGAGATCAACGACGATCACGGCGTAGTCACAGTCAATGTGGCTAATGAAAAGAAGGTTCGGGTTGCATGGCGCAAGAAAATCCACGCGGAGAACCAATCTGCCGCCGACAATTTCAACAAGAAAACTGATGTGACCATAGTTCCCACTGGTAAAGGCGCGCTCGTGAGCGCTGCCGGCAACGAGAAGGCCGTCACGACCGATATTGACGTGTATGTGCCTCGTGACGCCCAGTTGGTCATCAGCGCAAAGCGCGGGGACGTCAACATCAACGGCATGGGTGGTGGAGTTCAGGTTACCGGCGCTCACGGCGAAGTGAACATTACCGACTTGGTGGGATCCGCCGCGGTTACCTTGGATCGAAGCGCCACTCACATCCGTCACGTCAAAGGGGACGTGACAATCCAGGGGCGTGCAAACGAAGTAGACGTTGAAGACGTGGACGGCGCCGCCCAGCTGAACGGCGAATTCATGGAGAGCGTTCGCCTGGTACGCATCAGCAAGACCGTTGGATTTCACTCTTCCCGCACCGACATGGAATTCGCTCGCCTCGACGGGCGACTTGATCTCGATTCGGGCGACCTGCGCGCCGACTCGCTCTTTGGACCGATGCGGCTGAATACGCGCTCCAAAGACATAGCGCTGGAAGGCCTGTCGGGAGATATGCGGCTGGAAGACGAAAATGGAACCGTCGAGGTCGGGCTGCAAAAGCCGGGCAACATTCAGATAGACAACCGCAAAGGCGATGTTCAGATCGCGATTCCGCCGAAGACTGCAATCAAGGTCGAAGCGCGAACGCGCGAGGGCGAGATTCAGAGCGATTTTGACGAGATTAAAATCGAGAGTGGCGAAAAGCAAGCTAGCGCAAGCGGATCAATCGGAACAAATGGCCCGCGACTCGCGATCAATTGCGACAAAGGAAACATTGAGCTTCGCAAAGGAACCGTGGCTGTCGCGCCGCCTTCTCCGCC
>Ga0335078_10018754_pt1 | contig 10286 bp, 10 predicted proteins | sample Lox_Sample_32_FD_206711 | JGI IMG/M metagenome (GOLD analysis project Ga0335078, IMG submission 206711) | Soil microbial communities from Loxahatchee National Wildlife Refuge, Florida, United States - Lox_Sample_3.2 | ecosystem: Environmental > Terrestrial > Soil > Wetlands | place: USA...
GCGCAACGGAATCCAATCCGCCGAGCCAGACGGCTGAAAGAGACGGAGACTCGCACCCGGAAGCAGATTTCCCAAGCACTGAGGTTGCCCGATCTAAGAAACAGTGCTTATTCAGAGTGTCCCTAGCCGGAATCAACCATGTGGGCGCGCCGCCTGAGCCAGAGAAACGCGGCGGCGCGGCCGCTCGCTAGTTCCGTAATGTCTTTCCCGTCTTCAATGTGTATTGAATTCGCTCCTGGGTCTTGCGTTCACCACAAAGCGATTTGAAGGCCTCCCGCTCCAGGTCGAGAATGTATTGTTCACTCACCGGCGTTCCGGAGGTGACATTTCCGCCGCACAGCACTTCCGCGATCTTCGTGCCCAGCTTGACCTCGTACTCAGTGATGAAGTCGCCTTGGCGCATGATGTGAATACCAAGCTTGAGCGCTGCCAGAATGCTTTCTCCGGGCGCGGGAATATCGCTCCTCGGCTGTGGCGGCTCATAGCCTGCGCGGAACATCTCCAACGCGCGCGCTTTTGCATCCGAGAGCACCCGCTCCCGATTCATGGTGATGCGGTCAGAATTGCGCAGGAACCCGAAACTGCGGGCCTCATGGGCGGAAGTAGCGACTTTCGCCGTCGCGATCGTCTCGAAGGCCTTCTTCATCGCCTCCATCAGTTCAACCGACTCACCCCGTCCGCCAGGCCGAATGGCGTTCGCAGAGTCAACCGCACGCAACAGCATCTCTTTGCAGCCGCCCCCGCCAGGAAGCAAGCCAACGCCGACTTCGACTAGTCCGGTGTAAAGCTCGGCGTGCGGTTGCAGAGCGCCGGCATGAAGCGAAATCTCGGTTCCACCGCCAAGACACAGCCCGAACGGCGCGACCACGACAGGCTTTGGGCTGAACTTGATCGCCTGCGTCATCCCTTGGAATTGGCGGATGGCAAGATCAACCTCATCCCACTCTTCCTCCTGCACAGACATGAGCAGCAGCATGAGATTGGCGCCCACGGAGAAATTGGTCGCATCGTTGGTGATCACAAACGCGTCGAAGTTGTCGCCCGGGCCGCCGGTCTTGAGCGACTGCGTAATCAGGCTGACGATATCGGCGCCCAGCGCGTTCATCTTGGAGTGAAACTCGATGCACCCCACGCCATCGCCCAGGTCAACCAGAGACGCCCCCGAGTTCTTCTTCACCTCGCCGTTGGATTTCTTCGCCACTCCCACCGACCAGACGCCCTCCGGGACTTTCACCGCTTCATACTTTCCAGCGCTAAGGTCCCAGAACTTGCGGCCAGAGGGCGATTTCGCGTCATCCGCGTACCAGGATTTTTGCCCGGACGCCAGCAGCTTCTCGACATTTGCCGCAACCGGCTTATTTTCCTTCTTCATGCGAGCCACGGTCGGCTCGACTCCGGCAGCGTCCCACAACTCGAACGGCCCAAGCTCCCAGTTGAAGCCGAGTTTCATGGCACGATCAATCTCGACGATGGAATCGGAGATTTCTGGAATGCGATTGGCAGAATAGGTCCACAGATCGGAAAGAGCGGGCCACAAGAAGGCAGCAGCTTTGTCGCCCTTGGCCGGTCCCCCATTTGATCCCAGTAACATGCGAATGCGGACGGCGGTGTCTTCGACATTCTTCGCCATATCGAGCGCTGCAAATTTCGGCTTCTGGCGCGGATGGTATTCCAGCGTCCTCCAATCGAGTGCAAGGCGCTCGTCTTCCTTGGCTTCTTTAGAGGCATCGGCCGGCGTCCGCCCCGTATTTTTCTTGTAGAATCCGCCCTTGGTTTTGTCGCCCAGCCATTTGCGCTCGAGCATGTGACGGAAAAAGTCGGGCAACCGCAGATCGCTGCGCTCGTCGCGAACATTTTGAGTCATGTTGCCGACGACATGACCGAGTATGTCGAGGCCAACCAGGTCAATGGTCCGGAACGTGGCTGATCGCGGCCATCCGACTGCCTGGCCGGTAAGCGCGTCCACCTCTTCGATGGTCAGCCCCATCTCTTGCATCAGACGCATCACGTTCAGAACCGAAAAGGTGCCGATGCGGTTGCCAATAAAGTTGGGCGTGTCTTTGGCAACGACAACGCCTTTCCCGAGATGCACGTCGCAAAAGCACGCTACCGCGTCAATGGCCGAGCGATCGCTTTCCGAAGTGGGGATTAGTTCGAGCAGCCGCATGTAGCGCGGTGGATTGAAAAAATGAGTGCCGAACCAGGAGCGGCGAAAATCGTCCGAGAAGCCCTCCGCAATTTTCCCCACCGGGAGCCCACTGGTATTGGTGGTGATGATGGTTCCTGGTTTGCGAATCGCCTCAACTTTCCTCAGCAGGGCCCGTTTTAGCTCGAGATTTTCTACTACTGCTTCGAGAACCCAATCCACATCGGCGAGCTTCTTCAGATCGTCATCGAAATTCCCGATCGTGACCAGGCGGGCGAGCGAATTCTCCATGAACGCGGCGGGCTTTGCTTTCAGGCCCGCTTCCAGGCCACTCGCCGCAATCTTGTTCCGTGCCAGCCCATCTGCATCGGGAGGAACAATGTCGAGCAGATAGCAAGGCACTCCGGCATTTGCGAAATGAGCGGCGATACGGGCGCCCATAGTTCCGGCGCCGAGGATTGCGACTTTATGAATTCGTTTCATGCTAGGAGAGTAAAGCAAAGCTGTGAAGGCTGCCAACCACGTGGAAGAGGTCCATCATCAGACCTCGTTGAGTGGAATCTACTGAGACAAGAGCAGGTAGTCAAGTTCCCGGAGCACCGGGTCAATGGAGCGGACTAATCGGCGGGCATGGCTGCGGGACGGGGCACTCGCGACGCTCTGACCTGAGGCGAGGGTTGAGCTTGCAGCCATTTTCTGATTTCAGGAAGCGCAGTTCGGGTCACCAGTTCACCGGCATGAATCAGATCCGCAGCGTGCTCGAAGTCGTCGTATTTGTAGCCGTTGGTGTCCGGCTCGATGATCAGGTCCGAGGCTTGCTTCCATGCGCCGCAGTTCATCTCCTGAGCAATGGCGAAGCATTGCCCTATCACATCGAACAAATGCCGCGGCCCGGCTTCTCCGTTGGCCCAGCGCCCTTTTAAATGAACGGAGATCACACGATCGGCGCCCATGGCGCGCAGCGGAACCGCAGGAACGGCATGGGCCAGCATGCCATCTACCAGCATGCGCCCGCGGATTTTTACCGGCAAGAACATCCCGGGATAGGCACAACTTGCCCGCACCGGATCAATCAGCGCTCCCGAGTGAAACACAACCGCGTCGCCAGTTGAAAAATCAGTGGCAGTAACCGCCAGCGGAATGCGCAATTCCTCGAAGGTTTTTCCTTTGAGGATGCTGTTCAGGAATCCGATCATGCGCTGGTTGCTGGCGAAGCCGTAGCGGGAAAGCGTCCAGCGGGCGAAGTGTTTAAACCGCACTTTAAGGGCAACCTGCTCGAGCTCAGCGATGGAAAGTCCGCTGCAATACGCCGCACCGATCAGCGCGCCCACGCTGGTTCCGGCCACGCACCGGATGGGAATATTTTCTTCTTCGAGGACTTTCAGAACGCCGATATGGGCCATGCCGCGGGCAAAACCCCCGCCCAAAGCAAGGCCAATGCCGCTCCTAGGGCGGGTCGGCGGGAGGCCGGAAAGCTCGCGCCCGAGGGCCTGTACGGACCGAATAATTTTGCCCAGATGCTTCATCAGCACCCCACTTCAGTGCCACTTTTGGGCTGGCACTGTAACTCACTTACAGCAAATAAGATGCCAGCAACCGCTTGCCCGTCCTTGCTCTGGCACGAACGGGCCAGATTACCTCCTGGTTGCTATGGTGTGACCCCCGGCGGCGGGTGACTAACTACCCTATTGCTGGTAACTTGAGCGCATGGTCCGCGAAATCTCCTCGGGCGGGATCGTAGTCCGCCAAGCCGAATCCGGATGGGAGATTGCTGTAATCGAGCCCCAGAGCGAGCCTGTGTCCTCTTCGCCCCGCCCCAAAGGGAAAAAACAATCACAAAAAGTGGTACTTGCTTTGCCCAAGGGACTGGTTGATCCCGGCGAGAAACCGGCAGAAACTGCCGTTCGCGAGGTGCGCGAAGAAACTGGACTCGAGGCGACGGTCGCAACCAAGTTAGGCGATATTCGCTACGTGTACACGCGCACATGGGGAGACCAGCAGCGGGTGTTCAAGATTGTGAGCTTTTATCTGCTGCGGTTCGAATCGGGGCACATTGACGATATTCCGCCGGAAATGCGCCTCGAGGTGAAGCGCGCTCTGTGGATGCCGCTGGACCAAGCCATAGAAAAGCTGGCTTACCGCGGGGAGAAGGAAATGGCCCAGCGCGCGGCCAAGTACCTTGCGCCGTCAGTGTGAAGTACGTCACACGACATTGTGATCCATAACCTTGACTTCGATCTATCGCTGCTATAGGTTGAACATAATTTAATAAGGCGCGTACCGCTGCCATCCTCACCCCACATCAATGCGGTACGCGCCGGTCTTTTTTGCTGAGGAATTATTTCAACCAGATTTCCTGCAAGAGTTCGGAGCTGATTTGCTCACGGATTTCGTTGCGTTTATCACCCACCTGCTGCGCTTGCGCTTTGCCTCCCAGAATCTTGTCGCGCACCGCCTCAACCTTTGCCGTCAAACCGTCCATGGCGGCATGATTCTTGTACTCCACGGCAAGGGCCATGTCCCAATCCTGCGGGCTGTCCGCGGTTTCCTTGATAAAGAACTTGTAGTCCATGATCAGCCCCTGACGTTTTTCTTCCTCCAGAAACGGTTTGCTGGCTTGTTGCAGGCTGGTGAGGTAGGCATCCATCTGGCCGGGTTTCACATGCACGGTTGACACGCGCCAGATCGGTCCTTCGGTGTAATGTTCCTGCGCAACCGCTGCGGCCGCCGCCACAAATAGAAATACCGCTACCACGGAAAGGCGTTTCATAAGAATCTCTCCTGATTTGTGATTTTCCCCGCGGGAGGATGATACTGTATTTGCGGGAACAGGAACTTTCAGATTTTAATCCGCGCCGGGAGCACGATTAGCGTTTCTTTTTCAACTCCTGCATTTCATCCCGCAGCCGCGAATAACGCAGATACAGCGTGGCGAGGTAGCCGATGTGGATGATCCAGGTCGCTGCATACGCCGCGTAAAGATAAGTCATCGCAAAGCTCCGGAAGTACGAGTCGGTTCGGCGAGAGACTGCATCGCCTGAATTTGCTCAACGTCGCGGCGCGTCACCTCCAGTCGGTAGCGCGACCAGAAGACCAGCATCCCAAAACACAAAAACGCCGCCCAATTGATGAGCCATACCTGAAACATGCGCGGATCAATCGACCCTCCATCGCCTACCACCGGTTGCGGGTGCTGTGTGCGGAAGAACCAGATGGAAAAATAAACCAGCGGCATATCGAGCGCGCCAAAGATTGCTAAAGCCGCGGCCAGCACCGGCATGTTTCCGCCGCTGGCGAAGCGCCGCAAGGTCAGATAGCTCACGTAAATCAGCCACAACACCAGCGTCGAAGTCAGGCGCACGTCCCACGTCCACCAGATGCCCCACACCGGCCTCGCCCAGATCGGCCCCGTCACCAGCACGACCGTGCAAAACACAACGCCAATTTCGGCGGCAGAAACAGCAACGGCATCGGCCTTCAGGTTGCGCTTAATTAGATAGACCACCGAGGCCACAAAATTAATCGCGAAAAAGACGAACATCGTCCAGGCCGAGGGCACGTGGTAGTAGATGATGCGGTACACATCTCCCTGCAGAGCGTCGGTAGGCGCAACCACCAGCGCCTCATACAAGGCGTAGCTCAGCAACACGGCCGTGAGCACAGCGAGGATGGGGAATGCTCGTTTCATGGTCGGCGCATCCTGTTTCTACTCGGCATGTAAAATCAGTTCGAACAACACCAGACTGGCGATAGTAAAGATTACATCATAGGCGCCCAGCAAGACGATCCAGAACTTGGCGGAAAGTTCGCCCGTCAGAATTGCGCTCGTGGCCTCCACCATCGCCAGCAACGCGGGAATCGTAATCGGGAATAGCAGCAGCGGCAGCATGACTTCGCGGTTGCGCGTGCGCACCGACATCGCGGCAAAGAATGTCCCGTTGACCACCAGTGCCCATGTGCCCAGCACCGCCACCACGGGAAGCTGATACGCCGGCCCGAGAGCGCGCAGGTTATAGAAGACGACGAACAGCGGCGTCATGATCGCTTCCAGGACGCTCACAAAAATAAAATTGCCCAGTGCTTTCGCCAGGAATAAAGCGTTCGCCGGAGCTGGCGACACGCGATACGCATCGAGCACATGATTGCGCAACTCGCGCCCCCAGGTCTGGTTCAAGGCCACCACCGCTGCAAACAGAAATGCCACCCACACCAGGCCACCGGCAATCTGCCGTGACTCCTCCGCCGTGGGATCGAAGGAAAAACTGAAGATCACGACCACCAGCAAAGCAAAAAACAACATCGAGTTGATGGCATCTTTCGATCGCCATTCCAGACGCAGGTCTTTGACCAGCGTGGCGCGAGTCAATCCCTTGCTCATCCTTGCTCCGGCACTCGGAAGTCGAGAGAGCGGCGGAGGATCTGTCCGGCTTGCATCCAAACGAACTCATCAGCGATGCCCACGAGCAAGCCTGCCTGGTGCGTCACCACAAACAGCGTCTTGCCCAGGTCGCGCAGACCACCGAGCAAGGTGACCATCTCACGCGCCGAGGACTGATCCACGTTGGAAAAAGGCTCATCCAGCAGAAGAATTTTTGGGTCATTGACAAGGGCTCGCGCCAGCGACATGCGCTGCCGCATGCCTTGCGAATATTGCCCGACCGGGCGTGCCAACTCCGGGTCCAGCTTGACTGCGCTGATCACCTGGGCGCATCGCGCCACGTCCCTAATTTCATACAGGCCCGCGAAATATCGCAGGTTCTCCATCCCGCTCAATTCGTCATACAACAACGAGGGATGCGCCATATATCCGATCTGCGAGCGCACCGAACGCAAGTCTCGCGAGCCCAGCATCGCAACGCTGCCGCTGGTAAGCGGGGCCAAGCCAGCCAGCACCCGCAGTAGAGTTGTCTTCCCTGCCCCGTTATCTCCGAGGATGGTGTACATGCGGCCAGGAGCAAACTCAGTCGAAATGCCCCGTAAAGCGGCAAAGCGTCCAAATTGTTTGACCGCTTTATTGATCGTAATGATTGGGTTCGTGAGAGAGGCGCTCATTCTGGCATTGCCAGAAATCTATGCATTTTTCGCAACATTTGCAAATGGCTGGGTGCCCAAGAGGTGGTGCGGCTTGCTTGTCATCCTGAGCAAGTATCTTTTGCGCAGCGAAGGATCTGGGCGAGTGCGCGACGGTTCGCGCTTTTTGCTAGACAAGAATCGCGCGTCTGGCCCGCTTCCGCATCAAACTACACTGAATGCGGCAGCCCCGGCTGATGAACGCTGACAGGGCTAGTTCGACATCGCGCCCGAAGTTCCCTGCACCTGGGTCATGCTCTTTGCCGGTTCTGCAGGAGCGCCTTTCGCCGGCGTTCCCGGCGCCGGAGCATACTTGGAGGCGCATTTGGCTTGCAATTGCTTGGCGTGAAACACGCCATCGCGGCCAAACGTGCCGTCGGCGAGCGCCTGGGAGTTGTCTTTGAAAGTATCCGGCGGCGCCTCGGCGCCGCTGTAAACCACCGGCAGCGTCTGGTCATTCTCAACCAGCACAAATTCCACTCTGATTCCGTTCCGCTTGATCGAACCCGGCTGGACATTTCCCGCCACACGAAGCCGCTTGCTGTAGGAACTGTTCCCCATCGTGTGCAGCTCTTTGATGGTGACGTAATAGCTCTTGCTCTCCTGCACGCCTGTGTAGGCGAGGTAGGCGAGCGAGACCAGGATAACCATGGTCAGGCCGCCAAACTTCAAATATCGGCTGGTTTCAGAGGACATTGGCACCCCACGCGTTCATAAGAAACTCTATCCCCGCCGTGCTGCGGGGTCAATACCCCAAGGGTGCTGCCTGCCACGACGCGAAATCGCGCGATGCGAAGTTTGACTAAGCCTATGCAGTGAGCGAAAATTGCTTCTGGCAGTTCTTTCCTTTCTATTTCGTGGGCCTGTGGCGCAGTTGGGAGCGCGCTTCCATGGCATGGAAGAGGTCGTCGGTTCGAACCCGACCAGGTCCACCAAACTTCCCAACAACTTACACGGGGCGACTGCTTCCCGCCCTGGTATTTGTGTCGTAACCCGCCGTTCTGGTGCTTGCAGCAAGGCTTTCCATCGCTGTCCACTTCGCTTCCATCCTCACGTGGCTGTACCGCTCCAACATACGACGGCTGACGTGACCGGCAATCGCCATGCCGTCGCCGACAATGCGACATTTGCCTGTCGTGGACAACTTCCCGTCACTACCGCGTCAGCTTAGGGCGTTGTCCGGTTCCCACACTCGACTTGAGGGTAACTGGCGGTGCACTGGAAGCGTCAGAGGTGTCTCTGCCTCGACGGGCCGAGGCCGAAAGGTCGTGCAAGCGCATCGAGTGCCCTCCGTTTTGCTTGTAACCTAACATGCGAATACTGTGCCAGCATTTTTGGGGAAACATGACCTGCGATTGCCATGATGGCGCTATTATGCCCTGTTAATGCACGATCTCGAACACTGTACCGTAGTCTTTCGGACCTCCTCCCCCAGAAGTGGTGCCGTAGATGTTTCCCGACGCGTCAACCAGGAGAGTGCCAACGGGGCGCGTGCCGTCCTGCCGGTTCGATCCGAAGTTGTACAGCACCTCGCTATTCCATTTGCCGCTATCCGGGGTTAGCTCAAAAACGAACCCTTCTTTATGGCTACCGGAGCCGGACATGCAGCCATATAGGTTGCCGGCTGCGTCGAACGTTAACCCAGCATACGGACGCGGCTGGAACTCCACGCTGCCTTTGGCGATGTAGAGTGTCGTCTCCGTCCACAGTCCGGTGCTGCTCGGGCTAAGTTCAAACACAGTGCCATCGGCATAATTGCTCGGGAAAAAAGCGCTTCCATATAGATTCCCGGCGGCATCCATAACGAACCCAGCCTCAAGCTCGCCTCCTGGCGCGTCGACCTGAGCGAAGTAATAAAGGATTGTCTCAGTCCAGCTGCCGTCGCCGACTGGGGTTAACTCGAATGCCGTACCTCCGAAGCCTTCTCCGCCGCCGAGAGTAGTGCCGTAAAGATTGCCCGATGAATCAAGAATGACCGACCCGACCGGGCGGATTCCATCTATATTGCAGCAGCCGTCGAACGTGTGAATGACAGTTTCCGTCCATGTTCCGGATGAGGACGGTGTCAACTGGAAGACGGTTCCATAAGCGTACTCTCCGCTACCGCCGCTATACGTCGTCCCATACAGATTGCCTGACGGGTCGATAGTTAAACCAGGCATTGGGTCGAATCCGTCTACTCCGTCGTTCTGGAAATCGTGCAGGATCGTCTCTCTCCACCTGCCATTTCCCTGCGGGCTGAGTTTAAAAACCGTGCCGCAGCCCACGCTGAAGTTGGTGTCGCACCCCGTGCCAGTGCCCCCGTATTCCGTCGTTCCGTACAAATTGCCTGCGGCATCGAATACCAGACCACCATAGGGATTTATGCCGTCAATCCCGTTGTCGGCGAAGTTATAAAGAACCTTCTCAGTCCACCCGCCGCTGCCGTTCGGCACAAGCTCAAAAACCGTGCCGCACCCGTCGTACGCATACCCCGTACAATGCCCCGCCCCGCCGGCGAATGTGGTTCCATAGAGATCGCCGACGGTGTCGAAAATTAAGCCAGCGGTCGGGCCGATGCCGGTCCTTCCGGTGAACCTGTACAGCACGTCTTCCTGTGCGCGAGACATTCCCGGAAGTAGCTCCAGGAAAATGGCAACGAGGGCAAAAACGAACGCGTTCCTTTTCATGCATCCTCCGGGCTGAAATTGAGCGCAACGGATCAGGGCGTTGAAAGTGTATCCCGGAGGGGTGCCGGAAGCAATAGCTCTGCCAGAGCCGATGACGGAAGACTAAACCTGACGGCAAAAATTCTCCCACCGTCGGGGGCAGTCGGAAATCCGTGAAGCATTCCGGTTCTATCAGAAATTGTGACGTGGAGAGTGGCGTAACCCTGACATCCATGCCCTTGCAAGTGGGTGCAAACCAGTACTAATCACCAACAAGAGCCTGAGTCTAATTCACACCTAGGGACACTCTGAATAAGCACTGTTTCTTAGATCGGGCAACCTCAGTGCTTGGGAAATCTGCTTCCGGGTGCGAGTCTCCGTCTCTTTCAGCCGTCTGGCTCGGCGGATTGGATTCCGTTGCG
>Ga0335078_10018755_pt1 | contig 10286 bp, 8 predicted proteins | sample Lox_Sample_32_FD_206711 | JGI IMG/M metagenome (GOLD analysis project Ga0335078, IMG submission 206711) | Soil microbial communities from Loxahatchee National Wildlife Refuge, Florida, United States - Lox_Sample_3.2 | ecosystem: Environmental > Terrestrial > Soil > Wetlands | place: USA: Florida...
CGGGCAATCATTCTTGCAACTGGCTCGACCCTGAGACCTCTTGGTATTCCTGGGGAGAAGGAATACCGGGGCCGGGGCATCTCCTATTGCGCCACGTGCGATGCCAAGTACTTCGAGGGAAAGGACGTCGTCGTCATTGGCGGGGGGAACTCCGCAGTCGAAGAATCACTTTTCATCGCACGCTTCGCCCGGACGGTTACCATCGTTCACCAGTTCTCGCAGCTGCAGGCAAACAAGGAAGCCCAGACGCAGGCGTTCGAGAACCCTCGCATTCAATTCCTTTTTGAGCACGAGCCGCGGGCCTTCATCAGGCACGGCGACATGGACATGGAAGTGACCGTAGAGAACCTGCGCGATGCGTCCCGAAGAGGGCTCCGTGCGAACGGGGTGTTTGTTTTTGTCGGCTTCATTGCCAACGTCTTTCCCTCACAAGGCGAGCTTCGCCGGGACGCAGCAGGGTACATCCTCACTGACGAGCGAATGCGCACGAACCTTCCCGGCGTCTACGCTGTCGGGGACGTGCGGGTGAAGCCCTACCGGCAGATCACCACTGCGACGGCTGACGGCACGATCGCAGCGATCGCGATATCGCAGGAGCTTGCCTAGAGAAGCGGTTCGTCGGTCGATCAAAGGCCCTTTTTGTTGCTACACTCACTCGAAGTGGCGCGGACATACGACTCGCTGATTCTTCAAGCGGAGTTTTACCGGGGACTGCTCGCGGAAACCGTGGGCAAAGTGCGGAAAGGCTACACGGAGCGCGCCGTGGAAAAGGGCGCATTCTTCTTCCACCAGGAAGACGCGGCCGAGCACCTCTATCTCCTTGCTGACGGACGGGTCAAGATGGTTCAGCTTGCGGAGGACGGCCAGCAGGTCACCATGCGGATCATTCTGCCAGGCCAGCTTTTCGGCGGCATGGCAGTGCTCGGGGGAAAGGCGACATACCCGGTCTCTGCCGAGGCCATGGAGGCCAGCATCGCTTTGTGCTGGAAAGGGGAGATGCTCCTCGGCCTCGCCCGCACGGATCCCAACCTTGGACTGAAGATGACCGAGCTGATGTACGCGCACGTCCAGGAGCTGCAGAACCGGTTTCGAGAGCTGGCCACGGAGCGAGTCGAGCGTCGGGTTGCGCGAACGCTTCTTCGACTGTTGACGCAAGCCGGGCGCAAAGTGAAAGAAGGGGTCCTCATCGATCTCCCGCTGTCCCGACAGGGGATAGCCGAGATGGCAGGAACGACGCTCTTTACAGTGAGCCGGCTTGTGAGCGAATGGGAGCGGGGGGGGATCCTGGATGTCGGGCGCGAGCGAGTTGTCGTTCGAAACCCGCACGCGCTCGTCATGGTTGCAGAGGACCTCAAGGAATAGGTGGCGTTGTTTGCGCGAGCGCAACGAAGAGGCGACACGGGCTGTCTATGCTCATAGCAGAATGCGCAAGCGGCGATCCCTCGAGGATCTGAGTGTTTCCGAGATCCTCCGTCGACACCCAGAAGCGGCGCAAGCCCTTGTGGAGCTGCACACGCAGTGCGTTGGCTGTCCGATGGCTGTGTTCTGCACGCCCTGGGATGTAGCTGAGCATTACGCGTTTGACCTGAAAGGGCTTCTTTCGCTCTTGCGGCGCCCCCGCGCGTCCACGGTGCAGTGATGCGGTCTCTGGTTCTTGCCGGCGGATTGAGCACGCGCATGGGCCAGGACAAAGCCCTCCTTGACTACGGCGGAGAGCCCCACGTGCTGAGGATCGTCAGGCTGCTCGAGCACGTTGCGCCGCCAGTGTACGTCTCCGTCCGGAAGGGGCAAACGGCTGACTCTGCCTTCTCGGGATTGCGTCTCCTCCCAGATCAGGAAGAGGGTATCGGCCCCATGGCTGGCCTCCTTTCCGCGTTTCGCGAAGATGCCACCTCTCCATGGCTTGTCGTTGCGGTCGATCTTCCTCATGTCTCGGAAGAGACCCTGCGCTTGCTTGTCGAGCATAGAGATCCAAGCGTCTGTGCCACTGCCTTCCGCAATCCTGAGATCGGCCAGCCGGAGCCGGTCTGTGCCATCTATGAGCCCCGTATTCTGCCAGTTCTCCTGAACGCTGCGGCGCAGGGGCGATACACGCTCAAGTTCCTCAGAGACGTTCCCGTTTGCCTTGTGGATCCAGCGAATCCACGGGAGCTTTCCAACGTGAACTCCCCTGAGGAGTACCGAAGAGCAAGGGAGGAGTAATGCGATGAAATTGCCCTCAGCGGATTTTTATCCTGGGTCGTTCGCCCTTGTGATGGCAACCGGAATCATTTCCACGGCGGCCTTTCTTCTTTCGTTTCTCGTTCTCGCCCGGATCCTTCTCTTTGCGAACATTCTCTTCTATGCAGCACTGTGGCTCATGACGTTGCGGCGTCTGATCGTGAGCTTCCCCCGGCTTCGGGCTGATCTGCGAGGCCACGCCACTGGCGCAGGTTTTTTCACGACCGTCGCTGGAACGTGCGTGCTTGGCACCCAGATCGCGCTGGTCACCGGGGACTACGCCGTTGCCATGGTCCTGTGGATCCTCGGTCTTTTCTTGTGGCTCCTCCTGACCTACGCATTCTTGGGTGCCGTAATCACAAGCCGGACAAAGCCCGATTTCGGGGCCGCGATCAACGGCGGGTGGCTTGTGGCAGTGGTTGCTACGCAATCGATCTCCGTCCTGGCAACCGTTCTCTCCCCCGGCTATCCGGCCTCCAGCGAAGCCCTCCTCTTCCTGTCTCTTTGCTTTTGCCTGGCAGGCGGGATGCTCTACATCATCATTATGACGCTCCTCTTCTACCGCCTTGTTTTTTTTGCCTTGGCTCCAGGAGACCTTTCGCCTTTGTCGTGGGTCTCCATGGGTGCTGCGGCGATCACGACTCTGAGCGGCGCCCGGCTTGTTCTCAGCGCCGGGGAATGGAGCTTTCTCGCCGGGCTGGGATCATTTCTCACGGGATTCACCATCCTGTTCTGGTCTGTGGCTACCTGGTGGATCCCCCTTCTCGTGGTCCTCGGGGTCTGGCGGCACCTGGTCAGAGGAATCCCGTTCCGCTATCAGCCCCACTATTGGGGCATGGTGTTCCCCTTGGGAATGTACACAGCGTGCACGTTCGTGACGTCGCGCGCTACGGGGCTCTCGTTCCTGACCGTCATTCCCGGCGTTTTTCTGTGGATCGCCCTTGCCGCGTGGCTTGCAGTGTTCGCAGGAATGCTTGGAGAGATCGGCAGGAAAAGGACGACCTGAGAATCTGGTTTCCCGTTTTTTCCCGTCGTGGGAACCTCGATTCTCACGTCGTTCGTCCTTGCGCGTGCAACCGCTCAAAACCCCTTCAAGACATGCGAATTCCTCTGGTTTTTCCGGCATGTCGGAGTGCCTCTCCTGGCACGCATCGTGCATACTGTCGGGGATGCCTCCGCTCGTTTCCATGAAAGGGATTACGAAGCACTTCGGACCGGTCCGAGTCCTCGACCATGTGGATTTCGAGATCTACCCGGGGGAGGTGCACATCCTCGCAGGGGAGAACGGGGCCGGCAAGAGCACTCTCATGAAGATCCTCGCTGGGGCATATGCCGACTATCAGGGTCGCATCGAGATGGCGGGCCGGGAGATCCGGCTTTCAAGCCCTCTGGACGCAAACCGGCACGGCATAGCGGCGATTCACCAGGAGCTGTCCCTCATCCCCTCCATGACCGTGGCTGACAACCTCTTCCTTGGCCACCCGATGACGAGTCAGGGCTTTGTCCGCGCCCGGGCTCACCGGCGCAGCGCAGAAGACGTGCTGCAAAGGACAGGAATCAACGCCGATGTCAGCTCGCTTGTGGAGGATTTGCCCATTTCCGTTCAACAGCTCATCGAAATCGCAAAGGCCATTCGGCTGGAGGCCCGGGTACTCATTATGGACGAGCCTTCGAGCGCTCTCAACGCCCACGACGTGGAAACGCTCTTCGCCCTCGTGCGACAGCTCAAAGCTGAGAATCGAAGCATCATCTATATCACGCATCGGTTGGAGGAGATCCACCGGCTCGCAGACAGGATCACGGTGCTTCGTGACGGGCGGCTGGTCGGAACGTCCGAGGCCGCGGAGCTTCCCGAGAAGAAGCTCATCCAGTGGATGGTTGGTCGCGAGATCGAGGAACAGTTCCCGCGCCATACCCCGCAAATCTCTACCGAGGCCTTGCGCGTGGAGAACCTGAGCGTTCGCGCGGCAAGTCGGGCTTTGCGGCCGCTGGTGAACCGCGTGTCGCTCCACGCCTCTCGCGGCGAGATCCTCGGAATCGGGGGACTCCAGGGCTCCGGCGCCAGTGAGCTTTTCCTCGGCCTGTTCGGCGCACTGCCCAAGAGGACCGAGGGTCGCATGACAGTGGATGGAAAACAGGTGCGGATTCGCTCGCCGCGGGAGGCGATAGCCAACGGAATCGCCCTTCTCACGAACGACCGCAAAGCCACAGGGCTCATTGCTTCCATGTCAGTGACCGCCAACATGTGCGCCGCCAATATGCGAAACCTCGCGCCCCATGGATGGCGGCACCCACGGCAAGAGTCTCGCATCACCGCTGAGATGGGCCAGGCTCTGCAGCTTCGCGCGGCGTCCGTGGATATGGAGGTCGGCGACCTCTCCGGCGGAAACCAGCAAAAAGTGGCGATCGGCAAATGGCTTACAACAAACCCACGGATCATGCTCCTCGATGAGCCGACGCGAGGCATCGATGTGGGGGCAAAGCACGAGATCTATCAGCTCATGAACGAATGGACTGCTCACGGCATATCCATCTTGCTCGTGACATCCGAAATGCCCGAGCTGCTCGCCATGAGCGACCGGATCATCGTCATGCATCGCGGGACCATCACGGCGGAGCTCTCTCGAAAGGAAGCGACCGCGGAAAACGTTCTGGAAGCTGCCATGGGCAGGACAAATGGGGGCGGGAATGGTCGGTGAAATACGAGAGCCTTTGCGCAGGGATACTGATGCAGAATCGCGGACCCAGGTCAAAGCCAGCGGGATGGCGGGGGTGCTCCAGACGGTTGGCCGTGCGCTCACAAGCTCCGCGGGCAGAGCGTGCCTGGAGCTCTTGATCGTCCTGCTCCTGGGTGTGATCTTCAACGCCGACGGGGCCTTCTTTAAGGAAGGGACCCATCGAGACACGCTGCGCCAGGCCTCTGTCTACGGGATTCTCGCCTGTGGGATGACTCTCGTCATCATTACAGGCGGCATTGACCTTTCCGTTGGCAGCGTGCTCGCGGTCTCCTCGGTCTCCTTCGCCCTCCTGACCATGCACATGGACTGGCCCTGGTGGCTGGCCATTATTGCGTGTCTCGGCCTGGGCGCCGTGCTCGGCTCGGCCTCAGGGGCCCTCGTCTCCAACGCGAAGCTCCAACCCTTCATCGCAACGCTAGCGCTCATGACCTTTGCCCGCGGGTTTGCCAAATACATCACCGGCGGTCAGAAGATCTCCACCTATGTCACTCAAGGGGACAAGGTGATCATCAAGGAGCTCCCCGCGATCTTCAAGGTGATCGACTCCCGCATCCTCGGAGGCGACGTCGCGATCGTCAGCGTGATTTTCATCGTCTGCTTTCTCATTGCCTGGGTTTTCCTTGCCCGGCACAAATGGGGCAGGGAGCTCTATTCGATTGGCGGCAACGAGGAAGCAGCCCGGCTCTCCGGAGTCCCAGTACGCATGGCCAAGTTCCTCGCCTACACGTTCTCTGGCCTCATGTGCGGCGTTGCAGGCATTTGCCAGGCTGCCCAAGAGACGCAGGGAGACCCCGAGACCGGGTCAGGCTATGAGCTCACAGCGATCGCCATGGTCGTCATCGGAGGCACGAGCCTCGCGGGCGGTCGGGGAAGCATGGGGCTCACACTCCTCGGGATTCTCACGATCGGCTACTTGCAGAAGATCCTCAGCATCAATGCTGTCCCGGAAGCCGGCCGGCTCATGATCACCGGGATCATCATTGTGCTCGCAGTTCTCACACAGAAGCGGAGGACCAAGTAGGGTCTCTCCCGGAAAGGAGGACACACGCCCGAAAAACCCTGTTCTGAAACTGTTCGAACCAACTCTCTGGAAAGGAGATGATTCATGAGATTGACGGTGAAGTTCCTGCTCTGCGCAGCTCTCCTGTGCTCCTTGGCCGTCTTCCCGGTGTTTTCCGCTCCGAAGTACATCATCGGGATGAGCCAGTGCAACCTCGGCGAGCCCTGGCGCGTGCAAATGAACGCAGACATCAAGGCAGAAGCAGCCAAGCACCCCGAGATCCAGGTGATCTACAAGGATGCGCAGAACGACGTCCTGCAGCAGCGCGCTCAGGTCGAAGAGTTCGTCGACGCGAAGATCAACCTGCTGATCATCAGCCCGAAGGAAGCCCAGCCCCTTGCCGAGCCTGTGTCAAAGGCAATGGCGGCCGGCATCCCTGTCATCGTGCTCGATCGGGACATCATCGGCCAGAACTACACGGAGTTCATCGGCGCGGACAACGTCAAGATCGGCCGCGCGGTCGGGAAGTGGCTCGTGAAGAACTACGGCGGGAAGAACGCCCGGGTCGTCGAGATCATGGGCCTTCAGACCTCCACGCCGGGCCAGGACCGTCACAACGGCTTCATGGAGGCGATCAAGGGATCTGACTTGAATGTAATCTTCCGCGCTGACGCGAAGTGGCTGGAGCCGGACGCACGCAGGGAGATGGAGTCTGCCCTTGCCAGGTTTGACAAGATCGACATCGTGTACGGGCACAACGACCCGTCAGCCCACGGTGCGTATCTGGCAGCGCAGGCTGCTGGCCGAGAGAAGGATATGGTGTTCGTCGGGATCGACTCTCTGCCCCAGGAAGGCGTCGCGTATGTGAAGCAGGGGATCCTCACAGCCACCTTCCAGTACCCGACCGGCGGTGATGTGGCGATCAAGCAGGCCCTGAAGATCTTCGGTGGCGAAAAGGTCGTCAAGAGGATCGTTCTCGGGTCGCGGATGTTTACGAAAGACAACGTGGATGCCGGAGGCGAGGCCATCGAATAGGCAGACCATCCTGTCCACGTCCCCCGGGCCGGCTCCTTCGGTGCGACCTGGTGTTTTCGCACATGCGGCCCGGGGGAACTTTCGTTGTGGGCGTGCTATACTCGCGGTGAACCGCTCGATGCGAGGCCCGCCATGGATTACCGCATCCTGATTGTTGACGACGAAAAAGAGCTCTGCGTTTCTCTTTGCGAAATCCTCACCGAGGAGGGGTATGAGACCCTTTTCACAAGCGATCCTCGGGAGACCCCGGCCATCCTTGCGCGAACACGAGTCGATCTCATCATTCTGGACATCCGTATGCCGGGCATCGGGGGGATCGACCTCCTGAGAACGGTCCGCAGGAGCAACCCGAACATCAAGGTGATCATCCTCACAGGTCACCCCAGCATCGAGAACGCCGTCCTCTCGATGAAGTACGGCGCGGTGAACTTCTACGAGAAGCCGCCAAACCTGAAGAAGCTCCTCAATGAGATCCGCGAGTTTTCTGCTCGCGGCGCCGCGGCGCCGGGGCCGGTGGCGCTCGACCTTCCGCCGGCGCGCCGGGTCGTCACGAACGACCCTCGGATGCTGAAAGTGCTCCAATCCGCAGAGAAGGCTGCAAACGCTACCGCTCCTGTGCTCATCACGGGGGAGAGCGGCACCGGCAAGGAGCTGATCGCAAGTTTCGTGCATGAGGCCGGCCCCCGGTCCGCGCGGCCGTTCATCAAGGTGAACTGTGCGGCAATCCCCGAAACGCTCCTGGAGAGCGAGCTGTTTGGGTATGAGAAAGGGGCGTTCACGAATGCCATGTTCCAGAAGAAGGGAAAGTTCGAGCTTGCCCACGAAGGCACGATCTTTCTGGACGAGATCGGAGACATGAGCCCCAGCACACAGGCGAAGATCCTGCGCGTTCTGCAGGAGCAGGAGTTCGAGCGGGTTGGCGGCACGGAGACAATCCGCACTGACATCCGTATCATTGCCGCCACGAACAAGGACCTTCGTCTCCTCATCCAGAAGGATGCTTTTCGCGAAGACCTGTACTATCGCTTGTGCGTGATCACGCTGCACGTCCCGCCCTTGCGCGAGAGACCGGGAGATGTCGAGCCTCTAATCCAGCACTTCCTCAAAATCTACAGCGCCCAATACGCGAAAGAGATTCTCGGGCTGGACAACGAGACACAGGAGCTGCTCCTTGCCCACACGTGGCCGGGAAATGTTCGAGAGCTGAAGAACTGCATCGAACGGGCCACTATCTTCTGCGAAGGAGATCGCGTCACGCTCGAGGACCTTCCCGCGCAGTACATGGAGCTGGAGGGAACGCACCTGGGCCAGAAGCTGCAAAGCAGCTTCGAGCAGCTCAACCGAACGATGATCATGGAGGCCCTGGAAAAGGCGAAGGGCAAGAAATCGAAGGCCGCCGATATGCTCAATATCAACCGGCGCACGCTGTACAACCGCATGAGGAAGCTGGGCCTGAGCTGACGATGAAGCCACAGGGACCCTTGCTTGTTTCCATGAGGAACATCCACGTCAGCTACGACAGCGTCCAAGCGCTGCGCGGCGTGGACTTTGACCTGGCGGTCGGGGAGATTCATGGCCTCCTGGGTGAGCACAGGGCCGGCAAGTCCACTCTCGTGAAGCTGCTTTCGGGCGCGGTGACAAAGGAGCGGGGCACCATCTGGCTGCGCGGCAAGGAGGTGCAGTTCTTCACGCCCAAGTCCGCCATGCAGAACCACATCGCGATCGTCTATCAGAACATGAACGTGATTCCGACCATCAGCGCCATCGAGAACATCTTCACCGGGCAGCGTCTGACCTCGCACCTGGGATTTCTCGACAGAAAGAGCATGGAGACCACGGCGGCGCGACTGTTCGAGGCGTTGCGGGTCGACATCGATCCCCACACCCGTCTTGAAAACCTCACTGAGGCGGAGCAGCTCATGGTGGAGATTGCCAAGGCGCTTTCCATCGAGCCCGAGCTTCTCATTTTCGACGAGATCTCGAGCAAGCTGACCCCGCGGGAAATGGAGACCATCTACAGGCTCCTGTTCGAGTTCAAAAGACGGGGCAAGAGCGTCATCTACATCTCCCACAACATGGATGAGATCTTCCAGCTCGCAGACCGGGTGACGATATTGAAAAACGGGCTTCGCCAGGGCACGGAAGACATCCAGGATATCGACAAGCTCAAGCTCATCAAGATGACCTACTCGTTTGTCCTGAGCAGGGAAGAGCTGGAGCAGGACAACCGCGAGCTGTTCTTGTTGAAGAAGTACAACGAGAACATCATCCGCAACCTGCCCATCGGTGTGGTGATTCTGGATCAGCTGAAGAGAGTGTCCATCGTCAACTTCGCGGCAGTGAAGATCCTTGCGCTCAAGGATGACGTCCTGATGGACCAGCCCGTCCAGACGCTCCTTGGTGGCTGCGCGATGGAAAAGGCCGACGAGATCGAGGAGAGAATTGGCACAAAGGAGGAGTTTTGCTGGGAAGAGCTGCACTGTGCGCAGAAGGGTTTGGTACGCCTGCGGATCTTTCCGTTCAAGGACGACGACTACAAGCACCTGGGGACGATCCTCGTGATCGAGGACATCTCCCGAGACCGCTACTTCCAGGACTACCTCCTGCGCTCCGAGAAGATCGCCTCCATCGCGGAGCTGGCCACGGGAGTGGCCCACGAGATCTCAAACCCTCTCAGCGTCGTCCTGAACTACGTCGATCTCCTCAAGCGGCACCACTCGGAAGACGCGGACACGGAGAGGCTGTCCAAGATCGAGCGGGAGCTGAACAGGATTGGGGAGATCATCGGGAGTCTGCTTTCCTTCTCAAAGGTCAGGAAGATTCCCATGGAGCCGCTCAGGGTGGCCCGACTCATCTCGGATGTTGTGCTCCTCGTGGACCACAAGATCCACGAGAAATCGGTGAACCTTCGCCTGCCAACGGTGCCGGATGACCTCCTTGTCTACGGCGAGGAGAACAGCCTGAAACAGGTCTTTGTGAATCTCCTCATCAACAGCGCCGAGGCTGTGTTGGAACGCGGGACCGTGGAGATCGCAGTAAGGCGCATCGAGGCTGACGACTGTGTAGAGATCTCGATCATCGACGACGGGTGCGGGATTCCGCCCGAGATCATGGACCGGATTTTTGATCCCTTTTTCAGCACGAAAGCAGGGAAAAAGAACACCGGTCTCGGGCTTTCCATCTGCCAGCACATCGTGGAGTCACACGAGGGAGTCATTACCTGCTCCTCGGACGAGAACACGGTGATGAGTGTGCGCCTGCCTACCTATCACGGCGACTGACCGAGGGAGGGG
>Ga0335078_10018756_pt1 | contig 10286 bp, 5 predicted proteins | sample Lox_Sample_32_FD_206711 | JGI IMG/M metagenome (GOLD analysis project Ga0335078, IMG submission 206711) | Soil microbial communities from Loxahatchee National Wildlife Refuge, Florida, United States - Lox_Sample_3.2 | ecosystem: Environmental > Terrestrial > Soil > Wetlands | place: USA: Florida...
ACGCGCATGACGTGATGCTGTGCGTGCAGACGGGCGCGAAGATTCACGAGGCCAACCGCTTCAAATTCGACTCGGACCAGTTTTTTGTGAAGAGCGCGGACGAAATGACGGCGCTGTTCAAGGATGCGCCCGCCGTGGTGAAGCGCACCATGGAGATTGCCGAACGCTGCCGCCTGAAACTCGAGAAGGTCGACAATCCCTTTCCCGAATTTACCGTGCCGCAGGGGCACACCATCGACAGCTACTTCGAAGAGGTGTGTCGCGCGGGTTACAAAAAGCGCCTGGAGACGGCGATCCACCGCCTCGAGGCACGGGGCACGTTACGCACCCCATTGCATGAATATGAGGCGCGGCTCGAACGCGAGATCGCAATTATCAAGCAGATGAAGTACGCGGGCTACTTCCTGATCGTGTGGGATTTTATCAAGTACGCGCGCGACCACGGCATTCCAGTTGGGCCGGGGCGGGGCTCGGCGGCCGGATCGCTCGTGGCTTACGCCATGGAGATCACGAATATCGATCCGCTGCAAAATGGGCTCCTCTTCGAGCGCTTCCTGAATCCGGAGCGCGTGTCGCTGCCCGACATCGACGTGGACTTCTGCATGAACCGGCGCAGCGAGGTGATCGACTACGTGACGCGCAAGTACGGGCGCGACCAGGTGGCGCAGATTATCACCTTCAACACCATGGCGGCCAAGGCGTCGATCAAGGATTGCGGGCGCGCGCTCGACATGCCGTACGGCGACGTGGACCGAATCGCCAAGCTGGTGCCGGCAACGCTGGGCATGACGCTCGACAAGGCGCTCGAAGAGTCGCCGGACCTGCGCAAGGTATACGATAGCGACAAGCAAATTCGCGAGCTGATCGACACGGCGAAGAAGCTTGAAGGATTGGTGCGCGGATCGGGCGTGCACGCGGCCGGGGTGGTGATCGCGCCGCGCCCCCTGACCGAATTGGTGCCCGTTGCGAAGACGAAGAATGACGAAATCGTGACCGCGTACGACATGAAGGCCGTGGAAAAGATGGGCCTGCTTAAGATGGACTTTTTGGGCCTGACCACGCTCACTATCATCGACGATTGCGTGAAGCTCATCGATAGGCACCGCGGCGAGAAGCTCGACATCGAGGCCATTCCGGCGAACGATCCGGAGACCTTCGAGAAGGTGTTTCACTCGGCACTCACCTCCGGTGTGTTTCAGTTTGAGTCGGGCGGCATGCGCGACGTGCTGCGCCGCTACAAGCCCGACACGGTGGAGGACTTGACGGCGTTGAATGCGCTCTACCGGCCGGGACCAATCCAGGGCGGCATGATCGACGACTTCATCGAGCGCAAGTGGGGCCGGCGCAAAGTGGAGTACGTGCTACCCGAGTTGGAGCAGATCCTGAAAGAAACGCTGGGCGTGATCCTTTACCAAGAACAGGTGATGCAGATTGCGAACGTTCTGGCAAGCTATTCGCTCGGCGAGGCCGATCTGCTGCGACGCGCGATGGGCAAAAAGGATGCTGAAGAGATGGCCAAGCAGCGCGACCGCTTTGTGAGCGGCGCGGTCGAGCACGGCGTTGCGAAGGACACCGCGGGCGACATCTTCGACCAGATGGACAAATTTGCCGGCTACGGATTCAACAAATCGCACGCGGCGGCGTATGCGCTGCTGGCCTACCAAACGGCGTATTTGAAGACGCACTACCCAGTGGAGTTCATGGCGGCGCTACTGACGTCGGAGACCTCGAAGCCGGAGAGCGTGGTGAAGTACATCGGCGAGTGCCGCGAGATGGGCATCCGCGTGGAGCCGCCGGACGTGCAGGTTTCGGGGGCGCAGTTCACACCGCACGGCGAGGCCATCCGCTTTGGGCTGGCCGCGGTGAAGAACGTGGGCGGCAACGCGATCGAGTCGATCCTCAGAGCGCGCGCGGAGGCGGGCGGGCGATTCAGGAGTTTCTGGGAGTTCTGCGAGAAGGTGGACCTGCGCGTGATGAACAAGCGCGTGATTGAGTCGCTGATTAAGGCGGGCGCGCTCGATTCGCTGGGCACGCGCGGGCAGCTCAACACCGCCATCGATAAAGCCATGGAGCGCGCGCAGAAGGCGCAACGCGACGCGGAACAAGGGCAGAGCGGGTTGTTCGGCCTGTTTGACGAAGCGCCCACGCGCGGCCGCGATGCCGATGCGTTGCCGCCTGCGCCCGACTGGGAAGAGACGGTGCGCCTCGCAAACGAGAAGGAAGTGCTGGGGTTTTTTGTTTCCGGGCATCCGCTGGACAAATACGCCGAGAAGCTGCGTAATCTAACGGGCGTGATCACGACGGCTGAGGCGCTGGAGCGCAAGCCGCCGGAGCGCCGCTGGGGCGGGCAGCAGGAGATGGCAGACGAGATCCAGGTGGCAGGCATCCTGCACGGCGTGCGCGTGCAGAAGAGCCGGCGCGATCAGCGGCTCTATGCGCAGGCCGCGCTTGAAGACGCGACGGGCAAGATCGACTTGATCTGCTTTGCGCGCGACTATGAGCGGCTCGCTGCACAGTTGCGGATCGAAGTGCCGGTGCTGGTGCGCGGACAATTGATGGGCGATGAAGACGCGGCGCCCAAGATTGCCATCAGCCAGATCCAGGCGCTTGACGAGGTGCGGGTGACGCTGCCCACTGGCGTGCGCATCCGCATCAATCTCGATCGCGCCACCGACGAGATGCTCGCTGCGCTGAAGAGCGCTGCCGACGCCGCGCCAGGCCCCGGCAAAGTGATGCTGCATCTCGAGAAAAAGGGCGAATACGCCGTAGTTCTGGAACCTGAAGGGATGAATGTGGCCGCCGATCGCGGCTGGGTGGAACGCGTGGAAGAGCTGGCCGGGAAGGGATCGGTGCAGGCGGTGGGGTAAGAATCCAGGGGTCAGCCGTCAGCGGAACGGCAGGTGAGATTTGTGCGCTATCGGAAACTGGGCCATGGCCCGCTGGAAGTCTCGGAGCTGAGTTTCGGCACCTGGCTTACGGTGGCCGGCGGCATCGCGCGCGAACAGGCTATCCGCTGCATTCACGCGGCGATTGACCACGGCATTACCCTCTTCGACACGGCCAACCAGTACGGAGCGGGCGAAGCGGAGCGTGTGCTGGGCGAGGCACTCAAGAGTTATCCACGTGACCGTTACCTGATCGCGACCAAGCTGTATTTTCCTGTAGGCGACGAGCCCGGCGACGAACGCGCGGGAGGGCTCTCTGCCGCGCAGATCGAAAAACAGCTCGACCGATCGCTGCGGCGGCTAGGTGTCGATTCGATCGATCTCTATCAGTGCCATCGCTACGACAAACAGACTCCGCTTGAAGAGACGCTGATCGCGCTCGACCGCATGGTGCGCGCAGGAAAGGCGCGGGCCATTGGATTTAGTGAGTGGACCGCGGAGCAGGTCGACGCCGCGGCGGCGATTACCGGCGCGAAGGCGCTGATTCCCTTCTCATCGAGCCAGCCGCAGTACTCCATGTTGTGGCGTAAGCCCGAGGCCGCGATCTTTCCGGCGTGTGCGCGGCATGAGATCGGCAACCTGGCCTTCTCGCCGCTCGCGCACGGTGTGCTCAGCGGCAAATACGCGCCGGGCCAGCCGCCTCCGCCGCGAACGCGCGCCGCAAGCGAAGAGATGAATCAGTTCATGGAAACGGGTGGGCGGCATTACCGGTCAAAATTTCTGCTTGAGGCTGTTGCGCAGCTGAGGCCTGTTGCGGCAGAACTGGGATTGACCATGGTGGAGATGGCGCTGGCGTGGGTGCTGCGCCGGAGCGAGGTGGCTTCCGCGATTATCGGCGCCTCGCGCCCCGAGCAGATTGCCAACAACGTGCGCGCCGTGGGTGTCACTCTGCCCGACGAGGCGCTGGCGAGCATCGATCAGGTGTTGGATGGGGTTGTGGTTCGTTAAAGTCGCTTGGCCGCTTAGCAAGCGGCTTTGGGATTGGGATAGGTGTCGGAGTTGCCGGCGTGGCCGGCGTCGAGACAGGCATAGTCCTTCTCGATGGCGAGTTCGAGGGACCCCGAACCATTCGGCACCGCGCCGTAAATACCGACATCGTCGCCATTGGCCCACGCATGCGCGACGCCGGCGGGCACAATCACGGCGACTTCGTGCGGCGTGTGACGAACGGAGATGGATGGGACAGCCGTGGAGTACTCCAGCGCGTAGATGAGGCGAGCGCCAGGCGCGAAGTGGACAGTTTCCTGGATGCGGCCCGAGTCGATCAACCGCGTAACCTCCGAGGGGCCGACGCGGAGGCGCAAGGAATTTCCATTGATACGCAATTTCATGACACTTCCTCACGGCGTGCGACTCACCCCCTGGAGGGGTTCCCTGGCCGTGCCTTCAGATTGATGCTACTCAATGGAGAAGCCTGCAGCAAAGCGCGCGCGGTGTATTGACAGTTCATCGCGCGGTGAGCGAAGGTCAATTCCAAACGCGTGTCCGACAAGGAGCGGCGATGAGACCACCGGCGCACAGTGTGGTGCTGACTCAGGTAACGGAGTGGCAGGACGGCGAAGTGAGCGCCGTCGCGGACATGCTTGCCGTCGAAGAGCCCCTGGAGATCCGCGTGAACGGCGCGCCCGTGACGGTGACCATGCGGACGCCGGGCCACGATCTGGAGCTGGCAGCCGGATTGCTGCTCAGCGAGGGCATCATCGAGAGTGGCGATGAGATCGCCGCGGTGCGTGCGGCCGATGTCGCGGGCGGCGGAAAGAGCAACACCGCCGACGTGGAGTTGCGCACGCAAAGCTTTGAAGCCGCCAAACTGCAGCGGAATTTCTTTGCCGCCTCGAGCTGCGGCATCTGCGGAAAAGCGACGATCGAATCAATCCGGCGCCGCGGATTGCGAGCTCCGAACCCAAATTTCCGCGTGCGGCCCGAGGTACTGTGTCTTCTCCCCGAAACGATTCGCGTCGAGCAAGCGGTGTTTGCGCGCACGGGAGGCCTTCATGCTGCGGCGTTGTTCGATGCAGAGGGTGCGCTCGTGGCCCTGCGCGAGGACGTCGGACGGCATAATGCGGTCGATAAGGTGATTGGCTGGGCGATGCATGCGGCCAAATTGCCGCTTGCGGAATCTATCCTCATGGTCAGCGGGCGTGGGGGCTTCGAGATCGCGCAGAAGGCGCTGGCGGCGGGTGTGCCCGTGCTGGCATCGGTTTCCGCGCCGTCGAGCCTGGCGGTGAAACTCGCGCGGGAGCTGGGCCTGACGTTGATCGGCTTTTTGCGAGGGCGGCGCTTTGTGGTCTATGCAGGCGCGGCGCGGTGTTTGCCGGAAACGCGAGTGGCCGGGTTTGGTGCTCGGTGAAGAAAGGTCGGTTGAGGCTTGTGCTTTCCCACCCTCAACGCACAGGACGCGTTGAAGATGGGGCACCCCTTTTCGTGCGGGGCGCCGATTCATGAAAAATTCATGGAGGCTGATTTCTCTTTTGAAGAAAAAGCTTTACGGCCCCAAGGGAGGCGTTCTAGCATCCACAAATCGGTCACGGGAGGTCGCGATCGAGCATGTCTGTGACTGTAAACCGCATCGCCGTGGATTTTGTTCCGGGCGAGCGCCTTGTCGATCTGATGAACCGAAGCGGCGTCCCGCTTTCCCAGGTCTGTTATCACCCCCAACTCGGCCCCCTTCAGACCTGCGATACCTGCATGGTGGAAGCCGACGGCAAGCTGGTGCGCGCCTGCGCGACAGAGGCAGTGGACGGCATGCGCGTGGAGACAGTTTCACCGCGGGCGTCGGCGGCACAGCGCGAGGCATTTGACCGCCTGCTCGGCGATCACCTGCTCTATTGCACGGTGTGCGACAACAATAACGGCAACTGCACCGTCCACAACACCACGCGGCTGCTCGAGATCGAACATCAGGACACTCCATTCAAGCCGAAGCCCTATGCCAACGACGTTTCCAATCCGTTCTATCGCTACGATCCCGACCAGTGCATTCTGTGCGGTCGTTGCGTGGAGGCGTGCCAGAACCTGCAGGTGAACGAGACGCTCAGCATCCGCTGGGAGGATGAGCATCCACGCGTGCTTTGGGACGGAGGTGCGGCGATCAATGAATCGAGCTGCGTTTCCTGCGGACATTGCATCTCGGTTTGCCCCTGCAATGCGCTCATGGAGAACTCGATGCTCGGCGAGGCCGGCTATATGACAGCCCTGCCCCAGATAGCACGTGAAAGGATGATCGAAGTTGTCAAGGACCTCGAGCCCGAAATGGGCTTCAGCACCTTTCTTGCTCTCTCTGAGGTTGAAGCTTCCATGCGCGGCTCACGCATCAAGCGCAGCAAAACCGTGTGTACATACTGCGGCGTGGGTTGCAGCTTCGACATCTGGACCCGCGACCGGCAGATCCTGAAGGTCGAGCCCGCGCAGGGACCGGCGAATGGCGTGTCGACGAGCGTCAAAGGCAAGTTCGGATGGGACTACGTGAACAGTGCCGACCGGCTGACCACTCCGCTGATTCGCGAAGGCGGAAAGTTCCGCAAGGCGACGTGGGATGAGGCACTGTCGCTCATCGCGCGCCGCTTCGCCGAGATCAAGGCCGCCACCGGGCCGGATTCGCTGGCTTTTATCTCTTCGTCGAAGTGCACCAATGAAGAGAGCTACCTGATGCAGAAGCTGGCGCGGGCTGTCATCGGCACCAACAATATGGATAACTGCTCGCGGTACTGCCAGGCGCCGGCGACCGTCGGACTGTGGCGCACGGTTGGTTACGGCGGCGATTCCGGATCGATCCGCGACATCGAGCAGTCCGATCTGGTGATTGTCATCGGAAGCAACACGGCGGAGAGCCATCCCGTACTGGCCACGCGCGTCAAGCGCGCGCACAAGTTGCGCGGGCAAAAGCTGATCGTCTCCGACCTGCGCGAACACGAGATGGCTCGCCGCGCCGACGTGTTCCTGCACCCCAAGCCGGGTACCGATCTCATCTGGCTTTCGGCCGTCACGCGCTATCTCTTTGACAACGGCCTGGCGAAGACAGAGTTCATCACGCAGTGGGTCAACGGCGCAGACGAGTACATCAAGAGCCTTGAACCCTTTACGCTGGAAATGGCCAGCCAGCGCACCGGCCTGCCCCAGGAAACCCTAATCAAAGTGGCTCACATGATTGCCGAAGCCGGAAGCGTATGCATCCTGTGGGCCATGGGCGTCACCCAGCACATCGCGGGCTCTGACACGTCGACGGCGATCTCTAATCTGTTGCTGGCAACCGGCAATTACATGCGCCCAGGCACAGGCGCGTATCCGCTGCGCGGGCACAACAATGTGCAGGGAGCCAGCGATCACGGCGCCATGCCGAATTTCTTGCCCGGATACCAGCCGGTCGCCGATGCCGCAATCCGCGAAAAATTCGAGTGCGCATGGAATGTGACGCTACCGGCCAAGCCGGGCCTGAACAACCACCAGATGATCGATGCCATCTGCGACGGGCGCCTGAAATCCATGTATGTCTTTGGTGAAGAGCTCAGCCTCGTCGACTCCAATGCTAATTATGTTTCCCAGGCACTCGCGAAGCTGGATTTCTTCGTGATGCAGGACATCTTCTTTACCCAGACCTGCAGTTACGCCGATGTCGTTCTACCAGCCAGTCCGAGCCTGGAGAAGGAAGGCACGTTTACAAGCACGGAGCGGCGCATTCAGCGGATCTACCAGGCATTTGAGCCGCTCGGCGACAGCCTGCCCGATTGGCAGATCATTCTTGAGATCGCCAACCGGCTAGGCGCGAACTGGAAATACAAGCATCCTGCGGAGATCTATGGCGAAATCGCGCCTCTCACGCCCATCATGGCCGGCGTCACCTATGAGCGCCTGAGGGGCTACAAATCTCTGCAATGGCCCGTCGCCACCGATGGCTCCGATGAGCCCCTGCTCTATAAAGAACAATTCAACATGCCTGGCGGCAAGGCGAAGTTCTTTCCTCTTGCCTGGACCGAACCCAGCGACCAGCCCGACGCGTCCCACGATCTGCATCTGAACAATGGGCGCCTGCTGGAGCACTTCCACGAAGGCAATATGACGTATCGCACCCAAGGCATTCGCGAGAAGGTTCCCTGCACGTTTGTCGAGGTCTCGCCGGAGTTGGCCTCTGAACGTGGCATGGCCAGTGGAAGCGAGGTTGCGTTGACTTCGCGTCACGGCACGGTCCACGTGCGCGCGCTGGTCACCGATCGTGTGAAGGGCAATCAGCTTTACATGCCCATGAACTCGGTGGATGAGCCAGTAAACCGCCTCACCAGCAGTTGCACCGACAAAGTGACGAGCACGCCGGCCTACAAGGAGGCGAGTGTGCGCATGGATCTGATCGAAGTCATCGGCAGCTCGCCGCTGCCTCGGGACAATCCGCGTTTCGGACATCCCACGCCGCAACGGGGAGTGGAAGTGGAGCGCAAATGGAAGCGCAGCGACTATTGCCCGCCCAGCGGCCTGGTGCAGATTCAAACCAAGTAGGGAGCGCAACGATGGCTCAACCTATTCCTCTCGAACTGCCTCCGCGCGACCCGCGCAAAGAACTGCTCGACCGGCTCGAACGCGCTCCGCAGGAACACGGCGAAGCCCTCCTCGAAGCCTACGAGCTTCTCGAGCAGCTGCGCCAGGCGGGGATCCTTCAACTGCTGCGCGGCACGCTCAGTGCAGGCGATGAAATTCTCGATCGGGCAGTGGGCGCGGCCCGGTCTCCGCAAGGCGTGCGCGCGCTGCGCAATCTTCTCATCCTCGGCCAGATGCTCGCTTCCATCAATCCCGACCTTCTCGAGTGCATCGCAGTGGCCGTGGGCCAGACTCTGGGCAGCGAGCGCAAACCTGTCATCGAGCCGCCCGGACTTTTGGCGCTGCTCAGCCAGTTCCGCCAGCCCGAACTGCGTCGCAGTGTGGCGCTCATCAACCGCTTCCTCGATACTCTGGGCACTCAATTGAAGATCGTGGGCACGAGCCGGCCGCAACGATAAATCGCTCGCGGCGGTCCTCCTATCGCCACCTGATCGGGGTGATTTACAAGAAATTCACAAAAGTCGCTTCATTCTCAACCGATGGAGCTTTACGGGCCCAGAGAAGGCATAATAGCATCCTCAAATCGGTCACGGAAGCCGTGAGCCAGATCAGGTCGCAGCCGAACTGCAGGATCGCGAAGCTCACGCCAGGGTCAGCTAACTCCCCCACAGGAGAGAGTCAATGAAGAATCGCTGGGGTATGGCTGTAGCAGGTTTTTTCATGCAAGTGGCGCTGGGCGCTGTCTACGCGTGGAGCGTCTTCCGCATTCCGCTTGGCAAGAGATTTGGATGGTCGGTGACCGACGTGACGCTCACCTTCACCATCTGCATCTTTGTGTTGGGCGTGGCCGCGTTTTTCGGTGGCCTGTGGCTCAACAAAAAAGGCCCGCGCGTGGTGGCGCTCACGGCCGGCTTCCTTTTGTGGGCTTGGCGTGTTTCTCGCGAGCTACACCAGCAGTCTGTGGTGGCTCTATCTCACGTATGGCGTCATCGGTGGCATCGGGCTGGGTTTCGGCTACATTGTGCCAGTGGCCGTGCTGGTTAAGTGGTTCCCCGATAAGCGCGGGCTGATCACCGGCATCGCCGTAGGCGGATTCGGCGCCGGCGCGCTGGTGACCGCGCCCGTGGCCTCGCATTTTATCCAGACCGCAGGTGTACCTTCGACCTTTGCCTACCTTGGCATCGCGTACTTCGTGGTCATCATGATCACGGGTTGCTTCATGCAGAGTCCGCCGGAGGGCTACCGCCCCGAAGGCTGGAGGCCGAGCGCCACACTGCAGGCGCAGCGCGCCACCAAGGACTACAAGCTGGGCAAGGCGCTCGCCACCTGGCAGTGGTGGGCCATGTGGCGCATCCTCTTCCTCAACGTGACTGCGGGCAACTCGCTGATCTCGCAGGAATCGCCCATGTTTCAGAAGATCTCTGCCGTGACGGCCGCGGCGGCTGCAGGCATGGTGGGCATTGTGAGCATTGGGAACGCGGCGGGGCGCATTTTCTGGGCCTGGGTCTCCGACGGTATCACGCGGCGCTGGACCTTCGTGATCATGTTCCTGCTGCAATGTGCGCTGTTCTGGATACTGCCTTCGCTCGCGAACTACCAAATTATGACCGTGGTCTCATTCGTCATCCTGATGTGCTACGGCGGCGGTTTCGGCACCATGCCGGCCTTTACGGCCGATTACTTTGGCAGCAGAAATGTGGGGCCGATTTACGGGCTGATGCTGACAGCCTGGGGCACGGCGAGCGCATTCCGACCGCTGCTGCTGGCCCATACGCTTAAATCCACCGGCGAATACACGAGCGGCCTGCACATCAT
>Ga0335078_10018757_pt1 | contig 10285 bp, 9 predicted proteins | sample Lox_Sample_32_FD_206711 | JGI IMG/M metagenome (GOLD analysis project Ga0335078, IMG submission 206711) | Soil microbial communities from Loxahatchee National Wildlife Refuge, Florida, United States - Lox_Sample_3.2 | ecosystem: Environmental > Terrestrial > Soil > Wetlands | place: USA: Florida...
AGTATTCAGGTCGCGACGGTCAACGGTTCGGGTTCGCAGAGTTCAAACACAGTGTTGTTGCGCAGTATCTTCCAGATGGGCGTACCGGTGTCCGGCAAGAACATGTTCCCGTCGAATATCGCCGGATTGCCGACCTGGTACACAATTCGGGCGAATAAGAACGGCTATATCGGCCGGAAGAAGGAAATCGATTTCCTGGTCGCGATGAACCCTGAGACGGCGACGGAAGACACGATGTCGCTCGCTCCGGGAGCGTCGGTGCTCTACGACGAGCCACTGGCGCTGCACAAACTGCGCAATGATCTGATCTTCTACTCCGTTCCCTACGACAAACTCGTTGCTCAGGTCTGCCCCGAAGCCAAGCTGCGCAAATTGGTAAAGAACATGGTGTACGTAGGCGTGGTCGCCAGCCTGCTCACCATCGACATGGCAGAGGTGGAAAAAGCCATTCGCAAGCAGTTTGCCAAGAAAGTGAAGGCAGCCAATCTGAACCTGGCAGCGGCACAGGCGGGATTCGAATACGCGAAGGCGAATCTGGAAAAGCGCGGCGCGTTCTACATCGAGCGGATGGACAAGACTGCCGGCAAGATCATAATCGACGGCAACTCGGCGGCGGCTCTGGGCTGCATGTTTGCCGGATGCACCGTCGTCACCTGGTATCCGATCACGCCGTCGTCCTCGCTGGTTGAAACCATGATCGAGTACATGAAGGAGTACCGCATCGGTCCCGACGGAAAGGCGACCTTCGCGATCGTGCAAGCGGAAGACGAGCTCGCCGCGATTGGCATGGTGATTGGAGCCGGCTGGGCCGGTGCGCGCTCGATGACCGCTACCGCAGGCCCGGGCATCTCGCTGATGGCGGAATTCGCCGGCCTCGCCTACTACGTCGAGGTTCCCGGCGTGATCTGGGACATTCAACGGGTCGGCCCCTCCACCGGTCTGCCGACGCGCACATCGCAGGGCGACATTCTCTCGACCGCCGTTCTATCCCATGGCGACACCAAGAACATCATGCTGATTCCCTGCTCCGTCGAAGAATGCTTCACGATGGCGACAGATGCATTCAACCTGGCCGAGCAATTTCAGACACTGGTGTTCGTCATGTCGGATCTCGACCTCGGCATGAATAACTGGATGTCTGATCCATTCCCCTATCCGACTGCGCCGATCAAGCGTGGAAAGGTGCTGAGCAAGGAAGATCTCGACCGCCTCGGCGGATTCGCACGCTACAAAGACGTCGACGGCGACGGCATCGGATACCGCACGCTTCCAGGAACGTCTCATCCGAACGCCGCCTACTTTGCGCGCGGCAGCGGACACAACGAGAGAGCGCAGTACAGCGAACGCGCCGACGATTTCGAGAACAACATGGAACGGCTCAACCGCAAGTTCGAGACAGCTCGTTCGTTTGTTCCGCGACCTGAAATCGCCCGTGGCAATAACGCGAAAATCGGCATCATCGGCTACGGCACCTCGCACTGGGGCATCACCGAGAGCCGCGATCAACTCCGTGCTGAGTACGGCATTGAGACCGACTACCTCCGCCTGCGCGCCTATCCTTTCACGCGCGAGGTGCATGAGTTCGTCGAGCAGCACGAGCACGTATATGTCGTAGAGCAGAATCGCGACGCGCAGATGCTCAGCCTGCTCAAGCTCGATGTGAAACCCGAACTGACGCCGCGCCTGCGCAGCATCGCCCATATCACCGGACTGCCGCTGGACGCGCGGTCCATCACTGACGAACTGACCTCTATGGAGGGGAAGTGAGTTGTTTCGCCACATCGCGTTTCAGATGTGGGCTGGAGATAGGGGTGCTTCTGCTTCTAACAGTCTCTGGCCTCGCCCAAGAGAGAGGCGGCCTTGACCCAAGAGCTGCAACGCCGCTCATAATAGAGGCTCTAAGCAAGGCGCAGCTTTCCGGATCGCTCGAATATTGGGGTCAATGCGAACCCTACAAGGCGTATCCGGATTTTCCGCAGCTTCGATGGCCGAAAGGCCACGATGACTCACCGCTCGAGTTCCTGCAGGCGATGTTCGACGTTGATCCGCGAATGCAAGTCACCCAGGAAGCCGACGGAAAGGTTCGCATGGTCGAAACCGATGTTCCTATCGACCTGCTCAACGTCAAGATTCACCATCTGTCGTTCTTTCCCGAGGATGCAGGAAAATCTGACGCGGTCTATGGCCCTCGGATGGCTTTGCTTGCCATTCTAGAAACACCCGAAGTCACAGCATTTGGGAAAGCGCACGATATTGAAGGCCTACCATACCCAGAGAAGAACCTCATGATGCCGGGCGATTGCTGCGGGGGCGGGCCAATTGTCCACGGGGAACTGGAAGACGTAACTGTCTCGCGGGCATTGGATTATGTTTTACAGACCTTTCCAGGGTTTTGGCTCTATGAAAATTGCAAGAGCCCGGCAGGTGTGAGAAGAGTCTTATTCAATTTCTATCCGACCCTTCCGGCAAGCGTCTACACCCGTAAGACCGCTTCCACAATGGAGAAGAAATAAATGTCCACGACCACCGTTGAACCCGGCTCCGCCGCACCTGGGCCAAAGACCAATCGCATCGGCCTCACCGTAATCGACTACAAGGGCGGCAAGACCACGCTCTGCGCCGGTTGCGGCCACAACGCGATTTCCGAGCGCATCATCGAGGCCATGTACGAGATGGGCGTCGAGCCCGAATACGTGATCAAGCCCAGCGGCATTGGCTGCTCGTCAAAAACTCCGGCCTACTTCCTGACGCGCTCGCACAGCTTCAACGCTGTTCATGGGCGCATGCCTTCGGTGGCGACCGGCGCTCTACTGGCCAACCGCAAGCTGGTTTGCATCGGTGTGAGCGGAGACGGCGATACGGCCTCCATCGGCATTGGCCAGTTCATGCATCTCATGCGCCGCAATCTCCCGATCATCTACATCATCGAGGACAACGGCGTCTACGGACTGACCAAGGGCCAGTTCTCCGCAACAGCCGACTTGGGATCAAAGCTGAAAAGCGGCGTGCTGAACGATCTCCCTCCGATCGACACTTGCGCGCTCGCCGTCCAACTCGGGGCGACGCTTGTCGGACGTTCATTCTCCGGCGACAAGAAGCAGCTCAGCGCCATGCTGAAGGCAGCCATCGCACACAAAGGGACGGTCATGCTCGACGTGGTTTCCCCGTGTGTGACCTTCAACGATCATGAAGGATCGACCAAGTCCTACAAGTACGTGAAGGAACACGAAGAGGTTCTGCAGGACGTGAGCTTCGTGCCGCACTTCGAGGACATCGACGTGGAATACGATCCCGGCTCTACGATCGATGTAACGATGCACGACGGATCCCACTTGCACTTGCGTAAGCTGGAAGAGGACTACGACCCAACCGACAAAGTCCGTGCCATCACGCGGCTGACAGAGGCTCACGATCGCGGCGAGGTGCTGACCGGCGTGTTCTATGTGAATCCCAAGGCGCCGAACTTCATCGACATGCTGAACGTCGTGGACCAACCGCTGGCCACCTTGCCAGACTCGCTGACCCGGCCCCCAAAAGAGGTGCTGGACGCGTGCATGGAAGAGCTGAGGTAGGGGCTTATCAGAGGGATGCCCCATGTCTCGCCGGTTTTGCGAGACATGGGAAGCTGCGCCGCGAGCCCGTGGCAGCGGTCTACGCGCTCTTCCTCTGCGGTTCCCCGGTGTGCTCAGGATTTTCTCCGGGCTCCGGAAAATCCGTGTCCGCATCCTTCAACATCGGGTCCTGATCGCGGTGCCCGAGTTGCTGCTGCATCCCAATATTCCCGGGAACATCGTGGTTTTCGGTCTCAATCGCACCCTTCGCCGTATCCTGGTCGAGATGATTCTGTGGCATGATTTCAGCCTCTTGAGATGAATCGGGGCATACGGATGATAAGGAGCCGCCCCTTGAAAGTAAGTCTATTCTTCTACGGTTTGGAATAGAATAGCTTGCACCAGAAAAGGTCGCGGGATGGCCCTATGAAGAAGATTGCCTTACTGCTGTTGATGTGCTTCCTGTTCGCCACCTTCGCGTTTGCTGCCGGATCGCACGCCTCCGTGAGGCAAGTCAGACACCGAGTGCAACATCACGTTCAACGGCACCACGCGCACCGCGCTGGCCGCCATCACACGGCGAGACACCGGCACTATCGCTCCGTGTGACCAATCTCAGCGGCTGGCGGAAAGTGCGTCGCCTAGATTCCACGTCCGGTACTGGAAACACCCGCCTTCCGCAGCCGATCGCGCGCCTGCAGCGCCTCCGGAGAATGCGGGTAGCGCTGAATCAGATGCTTCAGCTCATTCACTCCGTCATCCTGCTTGCCCAGTTCGAGCAAAGCAAATCCCTTCTTCAACTGCGCTGACGCGGCCTTGTTTCCGCTGGGAAAATTCTGCAGTACCTGGTCGTAGCTCTGCACGGCCTGCTGGTAGTTTCCCTGCCTGAACTGCAACTCGCCCAGATAGAAGTAAGAGTTTCCGGCAAGGTCGGTATTCGGATAGAACTTGATGTAGTCGGAAAACTCCTGCAACGCCAGATCGTTCTTGCCGCCGTTGTAGTCCCGCAGCCCATTGTTGTAGAGCACGTCGGGAGGCGGAGCCTGCTGCTGGGCCTGCTGTTGCGCCGCATTGGTCGCCTGCTGTGCCTGAATGCTTTGCTGCGCCGCCTGCATGTCTTCCAGTTGCTTGGTGACTTTCGCCAGGCGCACTTTGATTTCATCCATCGTGTCGTTCAGAGCCTGGATTTGGCCGGAGAGTTGGTCGACCTTCGAGCCGCCGTCGGCCTGCTGCTTCTGCAAGGTGGTTTGCAGCCCATTCAGCGCGGTGGCCACTTTATTGACGGCGTCTGTGTCTTGCTCGACCAGATTTTTCATGACGCCCATGCGCTCGTCGAAGCTGCGCTGCATGGCCGTCATCTGCTCCTGCAGTTGCTGCACCTGCGTCTGCAGCTGAACCATGTCCTTGTTCGCTCCCCAACCAGGGGAGATCGCGAACCAAAGCACGCCCAAGACCACAATAGCGATCGACATCCGAGGTGTTTTCATAGACATTTCCTGAAAATTAGATGCCTTGATTGTCCCACAGGCTGGGAGGTTTTCCGTAGACAAAGGGGCAAGGTGGGAACCGAAAGTTTCAACGGCGACGCAACAACCTCTTCGTCCTCTCACAAACTCGACGCGGAGCTACGCGCCGGCGCGGGAGAGAGATACGGGGGACGCGCGAGCGTCCCCCCACTTCAACTAACTCTACTTCTGCAGTACGAGGTGACCACGGCGGTTCTGCTGCCAGCAAGCTTCGTTGCTCTCCGTGCAGAACGGTTTTTCTTTGCCGTAGCTGATCGTCTTGATCCGGCTGGCGGGTACTCCAGCAGCAGTCAGCGCATTCTTCACCGCGCTGGCGCGTTGGTCGCCCAAGGCCAGGTTGTAGTCCGTCGAGCCACGCTCGTCACAGTGACCTTCGATAGTGAAGTTCATGTTGGCGTGCTGGCTGAAGAACTGAGAATCAGCCTGCAGCGACGACTGCTGGTCGGCGCGAATGTCGGACTTGTCGTAATCGAAATACACGTCCTTGACATTCTGGCTGAACAGATCCTCGTCAGAGACCGTCGGCGTCTGCGGTGGCGGCGGTGGCGGCGGCGCGGTCACTGTGAGCCGGGCGGTTGCTTCCTGAGACCCACCTGTCCCTTTGGCAACTAGGTGATAGGTCGTGGAATCGGTGGGCGACACACTCTGCGATCCGTTGGCTTGCACAGCCCCAATGCCATCGATCGAAACATCGGTTGCATTGCTGGTCTGCCAAGTCAGAGTCGCGGATTGACCCGTCTGAATCGATGTCGGATTCACCGAGATCGATGCAGTCGGAGCCGGCGGTGCCGGTGGCGGCGTGGGCGGTGGAGGTGCGACCTTCTTCTTGCACGCACTCAGTGTCAGGAAAGCGCTAAGGCCTAGTATGAGCAAAAGCCACTTCAGATTGTGCTGCTTCACTTATTCCTCCTGCGACCCTGGAGGGTCTCCTCTGGGGCCAGACGAAGTTATTTACTATTTCCAACTCCAATTCGGTTGCTCGTTGTGTCCTGTAAAAGTCAGTTGCTGCACTTTGGTGCCGTCGGCCAGCATCGACCAGATTTGAAGGCTCCCCGACCGGTTGGACTGAAACACTATATGCCGCCCATCCGGCGACCATGAAGGAAAATCGTTGCGGCCACCATCATGTGTGAGTTGAACCCACTGCTTGCTGGCAATATCCATCAAGTACAGGTCAAGCGCGCCGGGATCGCCGGGCCCATACTTGCGTACCCACGAAAAGGCCAGAAACTGGCCGTTGGGCGCCCAGTTTGGCGATACCGCATATCCCTGATCGGTCATCCGCTGCTGGTTCGTGCCGTCGGCTTCCATGGTGTAAATCTGCGGCAGCCCGGTGCGGCCACTGACGAACGAAATCTGTGCGTTGGTCTTTCGGTTGAATACCGGAGAAACATCGGGGCCCTTGTCGGTCGTCAACCGGCGGGCATTACCTCCCGAAGCATCGGCGACAAAGATCGCTGGATCACCCGCGCGCGACGAAGAGAAGGCCAGTTTGGTCCCATCTCCGGACCAAGCCGGGGAAAGATTCGTCCCGCCCATATGCGGGAAACTCACCAACCGGTTCAAATCGAGGGAGTACATCATGATCTCCCAGCCGCTCTTGGTCAGAGCGGCAAAAGCGAGGCGCGATCCGTCGGGCGAAATGCGCGGAGCCAGTGCGATCGAACCAACGTGAGTGAGCTGGTGCTGGTTCGAGCCGTCATAGTCCATCGCCCAGATTTCTTTGTGGCCAGTGCGGTCGCTAACGAAATAGATTTGTGTTTCGGCGATGCCCTGAATGCCGCCTCCCAGGCGGAAGATAATCTCGTCGGCAAACCTGTGCGCGATCATGCGCGTCGCAGCGTCGCTGGCCGTGTCGGCATATTGCTTCCCCAGGATTTGCGGCGATTGTATGTTCTTTACGTCGTAGAGCCAGCCCTGGACCGTGACCCTGCCACCAGCAACGCCCAGATTCCCGAAAGCCAGCATCGCCGCGTTAGGAGGCGGCGCATTCCAGGCCAGGAAATTCACCTCCGGCGGCTGCCCGGGCACTTGCAAGGGATAAAAACTCTTGGAGACGAGATCCACGACACCGGAAACATCGAGATCATTCCACAGAGTGTCGTTGAAAGTTTTCAGGAGCGCAGCGTTTTGCGGATCGGCGTTGGCAGGTTTGAAATCAGCCACCGCCAGGCGAACCTTATCCACCCCAAGACTGGTGCCAGTCTTGACCCAATCTTGGGCCTGCACTGGGGAAGAAAGAAGCGCGCAGACAAAAGCCAGCGCGAACACCACACTGCTGGAGAATTGCCCTGGCCTTTGCTCAGAGACTGATCTAGCTGCCTCGTCCATTCGCTTGGAGGAAGAATCTACCCTGTACGATAATATCGTATCCCGATATGATTTTCTATGCAAGAACTTGTCCCTTTTTTATGGTTACCACTGAGCAAGTTTCCCTGTTTTGCCGCCTTTTCTGCTATGTGAATCTGTGGAGTATCTGGTTGATTAACGCTCAGAGGTACACGCGGCTTCACTTCTTGTAGTCGAACCAATATTCGACCGTGATCTTACTGCCCGGATAATCGGCGGGCAATGGTCCGAAAGTATCAATGCGCTGCAGTGCGCGCGTCGCTGAAATGTCGAGCGACGGTACACCGCTCGACTGCTCCACCTGCACATTTGCCGGATGCCCGTCGCGCATCACGTCGAATGTGATGTAAACGCGCTGCGCCGAAGTGATCCTGGGATCGATTTCGTACTTCATCCAGTTCTCCGAAACCTTCTGCTGGATCACATGCACGTACCACCCGTACCTTGTGCCGAAGTCGCCACCGCCGCCAGTGATCCCGAATCCACCCTTCGCTCCACCCGCGCTGAATGTCCCATAAGGCCCGCTCACCGGTCCGCCTTCACCAAACGCGACTTGATTCTCCTCAGGTTCAGGGGCCTTCTCGGGGCTTTCCTTCGATTCCGTGATCTGTTTTTTCTTTGGCTTGATCTTCTTGTTTTTGCCCAGAATCTCAATCGCGTCGGGCTCCTTCTCCTGCACCTTCGGCTGAGATTGAGTCAGCCCTTTGGATTCGTTGGCGAGCACATTCTGCGCCTGGGACTGGTTGACGGCCAGTGGAACAGCGCTGACCAGCGTGGCGCCGATCGCGTCTCCGCCTCCACCGGAACCCCACGTACTGCCACTCGTGTGGCTGAAGACCAGCGCATAGCCGAACAAGAGCACCGTGATTCCCACGTGCAGTCCCAGCGACCACGCGAACGCGCGTCCCCATCGGTCGTGCTCGAAATAGATTTCAGCGTTTGCCGGCATTGGTATCCATGGGCTGCGTGACAATGCTGACGTTCGCAAATCCCGCCTGCTTCACCGCATCCATCACGGTTGCGAATGCACCAAACGGAACGTTCTCGTCCGCGCGGACAAAGATGGACTGACGCCGCGGATCGCGAATCCTCTGCCGCAGCTTCGCCCCGATCTCATTGATGTTGATCGGATCATTTCCCAGGAAGACGCGCTGGTCTTTGTTGATCGTGATCACCATCCGCTCCTCAGTGATCTCCTTGACCGTGCGTGTTTTCGGCACAGCGACGTCAATGCCCGACTGCAGCACCGGCGCTGTCACCATGAAAATGATCAGCAGCACCAGCACCACATCGACGAGCGGAGTGATATTGATATCGGCGAGTGCGGTTTGCGTGCGTCCGTTGGAGGTGGTGAACGCCATCAGCGCCTCACTTCGGCCGGAACCGCCGCAGAAGCTTGCGGCTGGCTGTGTTCAGCGGCGTTGAGGAACTCGAGAACAAAGTCGTCGCAGCGTGCCGCGAACTCGCGGATGGACGCGCCGATCAGGTTGTAGGCGATCACAGCGGGAATCGCAGCGGCGAGTCCAGCAGCGGTCGTGATCAGAGCCTCTGAGATGCCGGGAGCCACGGCGCGCAACGTTGCAGCGCCCGCGGTGCCGAGCCCGTGGAACGCATCGATGATGCCCCAAACTGTTCCAAACAAGCCGACGAACGGGCTAACGGCTGCGGTAATGGCGAGCCATGGAACATTTCGTTCGAGCCGTGTGATTTCTTCCGACGCACCAATCTGCATGCCCCGCTGAATCGACACCAGGCTCCTCAGACCACCAGAAACCGAAGCCTGCCGCTTGAACTCCTCATAGCCACCGTCAAACACTCCCACCAGCGGGCTGGGTTTGAATTGGTCGGCGACGGCGGCAATGTCCTGCAGGCGCTGCGCCTTGCGAAAGGCACGCACAAACCGACCGCTTTGCATCCGCGCGCGACGCAACAAGCTCCACTTAGTCAAAATGATGGCCCACGAAATCAGGCTGAACATCAGGAGGAAAAGCAGAATCAGTTTGGCGATCGCGCCACTGTTGGAAATCATGTCGACGACTTCGCCGCCGACGAACACTGCCAGCAAGGGGAGAAATTGCATCGGTTTTCTGGAGAACCCTCCTGAGATTATAGATGACCGGTACGGCGACTTTTTACACGCGAACCCGATCCGACAACGGGATTCTAGCGATCAGGCCGCCCGCAGGCTCGCACAAAGCGACCGCGACGCTCGACTGCTGTTTTGAGCCAAACGCATGACCTGCAGCCACAGCCAGGGCCGAAACGCGGTGAACCAGATAAAACGCGTTTCTAAAAACCTGCCTTCGGAGTCAACAAACCGTTCCATCGACGGGAGGTCGAAGTCAGCCGTGTCAGAAATGACTTTTACAGCGGCAAACTCAATCCCTCGCGCCTCCGCCGACCTCGCTACCGAAGCCGCTTCCATATCTACAGCATGCGCCGCAAACGAGTCCCGAAGCTTCGCTTTCTGTGCCGGGCTGGCAACCGTTTCGAAACTTACGAGTGTACGCTCGCCGCCTTCGAGCGTGACGCGGCTACCGTCGCTGGCATTGATCACGACGCGTGGGCGTATGACGTCTCCAACCGTAAGTTTGTCATCGAGAGCACCGGCAAATCCGGCAGAGTAAATTATTTTGGGGGCGAAAAGCGTGATCACAGCCTCGGCGGCCCGCCGCGCAGCGGCAGAGCCGATTCCTCCGCACACCAACACGACCTCGCCGTTCTCGAAAAAACGGAACCGGCGCCCGTCGTGGTCCCTCTCGGTGATGCGCCATGTCTTGACCAGAGGGCGCACTTCGCGCTCCAGCGCGGCAACAATCGCAACCCTTTTCGCCGAGGAATCAGACATAGCCGTTGGCC
>Ga0335078_10018758_pt1 | contig 10285 bp, 10 predicted proteins | sample Lox_Sample_32_FD_206711 | JGI IMG/M metagenome (GOLD analysis project Ga0335078, IMG submission 206711) | Soil microbial communities from Loxahatchee National Wildlife Refuge, Florida, United States - Lox_Sample_3.2 | ecosystem: Environmental > Terrestrial > Soil > Wetlands | place: USA...
GCCGTGGAGCGGATGGCCAGCGTCAGCGTGTCCCCGGACTGCCGGTGGAAGTGCTGGTTGAGCAGGGTCTGCCCGGGGTCGTTCCCGGTGAAGTTGTTCTGGGCCGGCGCGCCGAACCTGGTCCACAGCGTGATCAGGCAGGCCACCCCGACGAGCCAGGCGATCAGGGTGAGCCAGCGGTGCCGGAAGCAGCTGCCGCCGAGCGTGCCCAGCAGGCCGGGCCCGGGGCGCCGGGTGGGCGATGCGGTTGTGCCTCGCATGTCGGTCTCCTACGAGCCGGTCGAGTAAGTCAGCACCTCCGATCCTGGTGACCGGCGCCGGGCGGCGCGTCATACGCAGGAAGTCAGTTGCCGGGGACACGGTCCCCGCGGTGTACTCCCGGCGGAGTATCAGGCCGGCGCCCGCCCCGGCTCGGCCAGCCCGCATTCGTAGGCGAGCACGACCAGCTGGGCTCGGTCACGCGCGCAGAGCTTGGTCATCGCCCGGCTCACGTGGGTCTTCACGGTCAGCGGGCTGACCACCAGCTTCGCCGCGATCTCGTCGTTGGACAGGCCGGCCGCGACCAGCGTGACGACCTCACGTTCCCGGTCGGTCAGCGCGGCCAGGCCGGGCGGCGGCGCCGCCGGGTGGCGGCCGCCGGGGTGGCCAGCCACCGGTTTCGGCGGGGCGGCGGCGCCGGAGGACGGGCCAGCCGCCGGCCCGGTGGTGAACGCCGCGATCAGCGACCGGGTGACGCTGGGCGCGAGCAGGGCGTCGCCGCGGGCCACCACCCGCACCCCCTGCAGCAGCTCGGCGGGCTCGACGTCCTTGACCAGGAAGCCGCTGGCCCCCGCGCGCAGCGCGGCGAACACGTTGTCCTGGTCATCGAACGTGGTGAGCACCACCACCCGGACCGAGGCCAGCTGGGGATCGCTGGTGATCCGCCGGGTCGCGGTCAGGCCGTCCACCTCGGGCATGGACAGGTCCATCAGCACGACATCCGGCCGCAGCTCGCGGGCCAGGGCCACCGCCCGGCCGCCGTTGGGCGCCTCGCCGACGATCGCGATGTCGTCGGCCGATGCCAGCAGCATCCGGAAGCCCGCCCGGACCAGCGCCTGGTCATCGGCGAGCAGGACGCGGATCATGGCGCCGGGATGGCGGCCGGCGCGGTGACCGGCAGCCGGGCCACGACCTCGAAGCCGCCGGCCGGCCCGGCACCGGCCTGGAGTTCACCACCGACCGCGGCGGCCCGTTCCGCCATTCCGGTAAGGCCATGGCCGGTTCCGGCGCCGGCCGGGCCAGCCCCGGCGGGCGGGCCGGCCCCGTCGTCCGTCACCCGGATGGCCAGGGCGCCGTCTTCGTAGCGGAGCACGACGCAGGCCCGGGCGTCCGGTCCGGCGTGCCGCAGCACGTTGGTCAGTGACTCCTGGAGAATCCGGTACGCGGCGTGATCCACGTCCGCGGGCAGCGGCCCCGGCTGGCCCTCGGTGTGGCAGCTGACCGGCGCGCCCGCCGAGGTGACGGCGGCGCACAGCGCGGGCAGCCGGTCCAGGCCGCCCGTCCGCTGGTCCGCGGGCTCGTCCGGGGCGCCGTGCCGCAGCTGGCCGAGCGTGCCCCGCATCTCGGTCAGCGCAGCCTTGCTGGTCTCCCTGATCGCGGTGAGGGCCTGCCGCAGGCTGTCCTCCAGCCGCGGGCCCGCTGCGCCGCCCGCGCCCGGCCGCGGGCCCGCCGCGCCGCCCCCGCGCGGCTCCGGGCCGGGGCCGAGCAGGTGCAGCGCGGAGCCCGCCTGCACGGTGATCGTGGCCATGCTGTGCGCCACCGTGTCGTGCAGTTCCCGGGCGATGCGCAGCCGCTCCTCGGCCACCCGGCGGGCCGCCTCGGCCTCGCGTTCCTCATCGGCGAGCCGCAGCCGGCTCGCCGTCTCCGCGGCCAGTTCGCGCCTGCTGCGCACCAGCGCGCCCAGCGCGATCGCGGTGGCCAGCACCGCGATGCCGGGCAGGAACTCCGCGGCCAGCGCGACCAGGCCCATGTGCGTGGTGACGTCGACGACGAACAGGCCGACCGTCATGTAAAAGGCGGGAATGACGATGGCCGCCACCAGGAACCCGGCGACCGCCGCGTCGTACAGCGGCAGGGTGAGCAGCGGCGCCGGGGAGATGTTCCGGCGGTCGAGCGAGTAGTAGAAGAACAGCAGCACCGAGCAGGCGATCAGCACGCCCAGCGGCCACTTGCGGCGCAGCACGATCGGCAGCGCCAGCACCGCGCCGAGCAGGTACGCCTGCCAGTCGAGGGGGGACGCGCCGGGACCGCCGCCGACCACCACGCTGATCTCGACCAGGCCGATGACCACCGCGGTCACCGCCACGTCGAACCAGCGGATGCCCAGCCTGCCGTGCGGCCGGGCCAGCCAGGCCGTGACGCGGGCCACCGCCCGGCCCGCCGTCGCCTCCGGCATCACCACGCAGCCCTCCGCCTGCCCCGTTCCTGCCGCTGGGTCCCCGCCGCTGGGGTCCCTGCCGTCAAGGTACGCGAAGCACGCGCCGGGTGCCACGCCCGGCCAGCCCGCCGGGGTGCTCCCCGGTCAGCCGCGGCCGTCCAGCAAGGGCGCCCGCGGGTCGCGGGCGGGCCGGCCCGGGTCGCCCGCCGCGCGGCGGCGCCGCCAGGCGATCCCGGACAGGGCTTCCAGCACCACCCGGCTGGCCAGGAACGCGGTGATCTCCGCGTGGTCGTAGGGCGGGGCGACCTCCACCACGTCGATGCCGGCGACCGGGAGTTCCATGGCGATCCGGCGGACCGCGTCCAGCAGCTGGCGGCCGGTCATCCCGCCCGGCTCGGGCGTGCCGGTGCCGGGGGCCATGCCGGGATCGACGACGTCCACGTCCACGGACAGGAACACCCCGTCGCAGTCGTCGGTGGCGATGGCGAACGCCTCGGTCAGGCACTCCTCCAGGCCCCGGCTGACCACCTCGGTCATCTCGTAGCTGCGCATCTGCTCCCCGGCCATCCAGTCCAGGGTTTCCGGCTCGGGCCAGTAGCCGCGCAGCCCGATCTGCAGGAACCGGTCGCCGCGCACCGCGCCGGACTCGATGAGCCGGCGCATCGGCGTGCCGTGCCCGTACAGCGAGCCGAACTGGGTGTCACCGGTGTCGGCGTGCGCGTCGAAGTGGATCATCGACACCCGCCCCCAGCCGACCTGCCGGGCCACGCCGGTCGCGTCGGGCAGGGCGATCGTGTGGTCGCCGCCGAGGATCACCGGGATGGCACCGCCCGCCGCGGCCTGCTGCACCGCCTCTTCCAGCCGGCGCAGCGACAGCTCGGTGTCCCCCGACGGCATCTCGATGTCCCCCACGTCCACGACCCGCAGCTCGGCCAGCGGGTCCACGCCGAGCGCGAGGTGCGGCCGGGAGCCGTCGTGCGGCAGGTAGTCGGTGAACCGGATGGCCTGCGGGCCGAACCGGGCCCCGGGCCGGTGCGAGGTGCCGCCGTCGAACGGCGCGCCGATGATCAGGATGTCGGCGCCCGCCCATGAGGCGGGGTCGGCCAGGTCCGCCGGCGGCACGCCGAGGTACGTGGCGTCGGGGCCGTACATGTTGCCGAGCCGTGGCATGGCACCTCCCAGACAGGCCGGTGACCGCTCAGCCGCCGACCGGGTCAGCGGCCCTCCGGCGGTAGCGCCAGATCGCGAGCACCGTCACGCCGAGCAGTATGCCGCCCGTCCGCCGGTGTGGTGATCACCGGGTGCTGCCGCACGCGTGCTGGGTGGGGTGGTAGCCGGGCGGCGGCGCGCCGACCAGGTACCGGCTGCCCTGCTCCGCCAGGTACAGCGTGAGCCGCCAGGCCGTGCACGCGGCGGCGTCCCCGCCGCTGCCCGGGCTCGGCCTGCTGGTGAACGTGACCGTGGCCGCCGCGTACGGCTCGTTCACCGAGACGAGGACGAGCGTCACATCGGAATCGCTGACCGACCCGTAGTTCTGCGCGAATTGCGCGGCGGTCAGCTGGCGGCGCGGCGGGCCCACCAGCAGGTCCCGGAAGGCCTGGTAGTCGTGGTTGTTGATCGCGGTGAAGTAGCTGGCCACCAGGACCTGCAGCTGCGCCGCGGCCGGATCCCCGCGCACCGCGGGGCCCATCGCCACCGGCATGCTGCCGCCGGGCGGCTGTGACCCGCCCCTGGTGGCGGGGACGGTCGGCGCGGGCGCGGGCGCGGTGGACGCGGGCGTCGCGGGCGGGGGCGCCGCGGACGGCGATCCGCCGGTCGCGGGCGGCGGGGTCGGGGTGGAGGCCACCGGTGGCGTCGCGGCCGGCCGCCGCCCGGGCCGGGCCACCCCGGCCTGGCTGCTGGACAACCGGGAGCCGGCCGCGTGCCGCGGACCGCGATGGGCGAAGACCACCCACGCGGTCAGCGCGCTGAGCAGGAGGGCGACCGTGGTCAGCGCGGCGCCGGTGATCCGGGCCCGGCGGGCCGGCGTGCCGCGCCGCGGCCGGGCGGGCGCGTAGCGGGACCAGCCGTAGGGGTCGTCCCGGACGCCGTCGTCCGCGGCGCCGTCGTCGATGACCAGCGGCAGCGCGGAGGTGTCGGCTTCGCCCTCGGCGAACAGCCCGTCGACGTGCTCGGCCGCGTCCAGCGGCGCGACGCACCGGGCGCAGTAGCGCTGCGCCCCGGTCGCCACGTACCCGCACCTGGTGCAGACTCGCATGGCGATTTCCCCTTGCTCCTGGCCCGCGATGCTAATCACCGGATGCGGGCCGCGCTGGCTGATCGGGGCAAACCGCCCCGCCTGCTGGCGGCGCGGGCGGGCCGGCTCGCGACGGCCAGGACCCACGGGACACGCCCAGCTGGCAGGATCGGGGGGTGCCCGGTCGACCTGCCGCCTTCGATGAGCTGGACGAGCTGATCGTCAGCGCCCTGGTCGAGGACGCCCGGGCCAGCTACGCCGAGATCGGGGCGCGGGTGGGGCTGTCCGCGTCCGCGGTCAAGCGGCGGGTGGACCGGCTGCGCGCCTCGGGCGCCATCACCGGGTTCACCGCGACCGTGGACCCCTCGGCCCTGGGCTGGACCACCGAGGCGTACGTGGAGCTGTTCTGCCGGGGGCGCACCTCGCCCAGCGAGCTGGGGGCCGCCCTGACCAAGTACCCGGAGGTCACCGGGGCCTGCACGATCACCGGCGAGGCTGACGCGCTGCTGCACATCCGGGCCGCGGACGTGCGGCACTTCGAGCAGGTGGTGGAGCGGATCGGCGCCGAGCCGTTCGTGGTGCGCACCCGCAGCGTGATCGTGCTGTCCCGGCTGGTCAGCCGGGCGGACATCCTGCCGCCCGGGAGCACCGGCCGGTGACCGGGCGGCCCGGCCGATGACCAGCCGTGGCCGATTCCCCGCGAATCCGTGATATGCCCGGCGATCGCCAGGTCAGGACCGCTACAGTGCCAGCCATGGCTAACCCCGAGACCGACCCGTCCGGCACTACCGCTCAGTTCCGCGCGTTCGCGACCGAGCGGTCCGGCGCTGACCAGCCGCCGTGGACGATGCGCGCGTCCCGGAACCGGGTGGTCGTCCTCGCGGCGGTCGCGCTCGGCGTCGCGATCGTGCTGTTCCTCATCGCCCTCCTGGTCATCGGCTAGCCCGGCCACCGGGCCGCGGGCGCCGGCCAGGCGCCGGCTGGTGCCCGGCGTGACCACGCGTGTATCCGGGAAAGAATGCCAGTACGGCATTCCGGACCTGTCGCGGCGCGGGGGGGCAGGATGGGCAGTGATGACGGCCGGTGATGCCACGCCGGAGGATCAGCCGGCGGCCCCGGACCAGGACGACCGGCACCGGCTGACCGCCCTCGAAGGTCTGGCCGCGCTGTCCCTGGACGCGCTGTCCTCGGTGGCCTACGGTCCCGAGGCCATCGTCATCGTGCTGGCCGCGGCCGGCATGGTGGGGCTGGACTACACGCTGCCGGTCACGCTCGCGATCGTGGTGCTGCTCACCGTGCTGGTGGTCTCCTACCGGCAGGTGATCGCCGCCTTCCCCAACGGTGGCGGCGCGTACGCGGTCGCGGGGCGGCACCTCGGCCGCGTGCCCAGCCTGGTCGCCGCCGCATCGCTCACTGTCGATTACATACTTAACGCAGCGGTCGGGGTGTCTGCCGGAGTAGCCGCGCTGACCTCCGCCTTCCCGGTTCTGTACGGCGCCCGGGTGTGGCTGTGCCTGGGCGTGCTGGCCGTGATCACCGGGATCAACTTCCTGGGCGCGGCCGAGTCAGCCCGGGTCTTCATCGTGCCCACGCTGCTGTTCATCGCGGCCATCGGGATCGTCATCGGCGCCGGGCTGATCCGGTCCCACCCGGCCGTGCCCCCGTCCGGCCATCTGCCGGCCGCGGCCGAGTCGGTCGGCGTACTGCTGCTGCTGCGCGCGTTCGCCTCCGGCTGTGCGGCGCTGACCGGGGTGGAGGCCATCGCCAACGCGGTGCCCCAGTTCCGCAGGCCGCGCGCCCGCCGGGCCCAGCACACCGAGATGATGCTGGGCATCATCCTCGGCCTGATGCTGATCGGCATCGCCGTGCTGATCCGTAAATTCCATGCCACCCCGTCGCCCACCGAGACGACGCTGGCCCAGCTGGCCGCGGCGGCCGTTGGGCATAATGTGGGCTTTTACGCCATCCAGCTGATCACCACGGTGCTGCTCGCGCTGGCCGCGAACACGTCATTCGGTGGCCTGCCGGTGCTGGCCGGCCTGCTGGCCAAGGACAACTTCCTGCCGCACATGTTCGCGCTGCGCGCCGAGCGGCAGGTGTACCGGTACGGGATCAGCGTGCTCGCGGTCGCGGCCGCGGGGCTGCTGGTGGCGGCGCGGGGCGACACGCAGAAGCTGGTGCCGCTGTTCGCGATCGGGGTGTTCGTGGGGTTCACCCTGTCCCAGGCGGGCATGGTCCGGCACTGGCGCGAGCAGCGCGGGGAGGGCTGGGCCGGCCGGGCGTTCATCAACGGGCTGGGCGCGGTGCTGACCACCGCGGCGCTGGCGGTGGAGCTGATCAGCAAGTTCACCGAGGGCGCCTGGCTGATCGTGGTGCTCATCCCGCTGCTGGTCGTCTGGTTCACCCGGATTCACCGCGCCTACGACGAGATCGGCACGCGGCTGGAGCTGGGCCGGATACCGGACCCGCCCGAGCCGACCCGGTCGCTGGCCGTGGTCCCGGTGCAGGGCATGTCCCGGCTGACCCGGGAGGGCGTGTCCGCGGCGCTGTCGCTGGCCGATGAGGTCGTCGCGGTCACGGTGTGCTACGGGGATCCCGACTCCCGCACCCACGACGCGCGGTTCCACCAGGAGTGGGACACCTGGCGTCCGGGCGTGCCGCTGGTCAGCCTGTACCCGGACAGCCGGTCGCTGGGGCCGGTCGTGGTGGGCTACGTTCGGGGGCGCGAGCAGGAGGACCTGCACCGGCGGGTGGTGGTGCTGATCCCCGAGGTCCAGCCCGAGCACTGGTGGCGGTGGTTCCTGCACAATCAGCGCGGCGCGGTGCTGAGCCGGGCCATCATCAACGGCACCGACAACGTGGTCATCTGCCGGCTGCGCTTCCGGCTGGCTCACCTGGCGCCGGACGAGGAACCCGGCCCGGTCCCGGTCATCGACCACAAGCCCGCCTGACTGCCCGCGCGACCCGGCGCGGCGCCGTGGGAGGATCGGGGGCGTGCCCATCCGTGATGAGACGATCGCCGGGTTCCTGGACCAGCTCGCCGAGCGCGTGCCCGCCCCGGGCGGCGGCGCGGCCGCCGCGCTGCTCGCCGCGCAGGCGGCGGCGCTGCTCGGCATGGTGGCCCGGTACACCACCGGGCAGAAATACGCCGATCACCAGGTGACGATCGGCCGGATCATCACCGAGGTGGACGAGCTGCGGGCGATCGCGCTGCGGCTGGCCGAGGCCGACATCGAGGCGTTCGCCGCGGTGGCCGGCGCCTACCGGCTGCCCCGGGCCACCGCGGACGAGCAGGCCGCCCGCTCGGCCGCGATCGGCCAGGCGCTGGCCAACGCGGCCTGGCCGCCGGCCCAGGTGATCGGCGTGGCCGGGATGGCGATCGACCTGGCCGAGGCGCTGGCCATCATCGGCAACCGCAACGTGCTGGCCGACGTGGCCGCGGCCGCGGAATCGGCCCGCGCCGCCGCGGCCAGCGCCCGGGTCAACGTCGAGGTCAACCTGGCCGGGATCGCGGACGAGCAGGCCAGGGGGGAGATGAGCGGCGAGGCGGCCAAAGCCGACGGCATCATCGCCCGGGCCGAGCAGGTCTCCGCGGCCGTGCGCGAGCAGATCCGCGGCTGACCGGCGGCTGGCCGGCGCCACCGGGGCCGCGGCGGCGGGCCGGGCCCGGCGTGCGTCCCGGATCATGGCCGGGGCAGGGAGTTGTGGCGAACTGGAGTCAACTTTCTGGCCCCGCCTGTCGTGCAATAACTGTGTGGGACGTGCAGCGAGGCCCGGTGATGAGTGAGGCCGGGCCAGCGGACATCATCGGCGACGAGGACGCCTCCTTCGAGGAGTTCGTGGCCGGCTCGGCCGCCCGCCTGTTCACGATGGCCAGGCTGCTGACCGGCGGGCACCGCGCCGAGGCCGAGGATCTGCTGCAGGGTGCCTACGAGCGGACCTACCGGCGCTGGCGGCGCGTTTCCCGCCAGGCTGACCCGGAACGCTACGTGCGGCAGGTCCTGGTCAACGCGTCGGTGGACCGGTGGCGGTGGCTCCGGCGTCATCGGGAGCTTCCGCTGATCGCCGGCGGGGCGGATCCGGGCCCGGCGGATCCGGCGACGGTGGACACGGCATCGGCGGTCGCGGACCGGGATCTCCTGCTGCGCGGCCTGGCCGGGCTTCCGCCCCGGCAGCGGGCGGTGCTGGTGCTGCGGTACTTCGAGGATCTGCCCGAGGCCGAGACGGCGCTGATTCTCGGCTGCAGCGTGGGCACGGTCAAGAGCCAGACCGCGCGCGGGCTGGCCCGGCTGCGCGAGCGCGGCGGTGCCACGGGCGCCCGCTACAGCGGCGCCCGGGAAGGCGGCGGTGCGCGATGACGGATTTCGAGCGCCGGCTGCGGGCGGCCATGGCGGCGGCGGCCGGGCCGCCACCCGCCGGGCTGCTGGACGGCATCCGCCAGCGGCACCGGCGCTATGTCCGGCGGGCCGCCACCGCGGGCGTGGCGGCGGTCGCGGCCATCGGAATCGCGGGCACGCTGGTCACGCGCGGGATCCTGGCGGGCCCGGCCGCCACCGGGCCGGCCGGTTCCGGGCCGGCCGGTTCCGGCCCGGCTGGTTCCGGCCCGGCGGTGCTGCCCCCCAGCGCGGCTGCTGCCGCGCCGGAGACCGCGCGGCGCGACTGCGCGAACAACAACAACGGCACGGTCGGCTCGCACTGGCAGGCGCACAGCGTGCACGCGGGCCCGGTGTGGTTCATCTATGCACGGCCCCGGCGCACCCCGGCGGCCGGCCACCGGCTGACGGCCGGGCCGGTGACCGCCTCCGCCATGGTCATCGCGATCAGCAACGGCCGCTCGGCGGTGGTGCGGGCGGCCCCGGCGACCGCCGGCCGGTTCCGCTTCCTGGCCGGCTTCCACGGTGGCGGGCAGCCCTACACGCTGGCCGAGGGGGCGCCTCGGCTGGCGCTGTCCGGCTGCCCGGCCGGCCCGGCCGGGGCTGGCATCCCGGTGAGGTATGCGCCCGGCCTGACCATGTTCTGGCAGGGTTATGTCACCGGGTTGCGCGGCTGCATTCCGCTGACGGTGCGCGCCACGCCAGCCGGCCGGCCGGTCCGGGTGACCGTGGCCGCGATGGGCTGCGCGGCTGGCTAGGCAGGGCTGCCCGGCTGGTCAGGCAGGACTGCGGCTGGTCAGGCAGGACTGCGCGGCTGGTCAGCACGTGCGGGACGTGGTCGTGGCCGCGTACCTGATCCAGCGTCCGCTGCTGTTCTTCGTGTGGTAGACGGTGCGGAACTTCCCGGTCCGCCAGGCACGGACGTGCCAGAACCGCCAGGCCGGCGACGGCGCCCGGCCCTTCGTCCAGAACACGAGCCGGCCCTTGGGGTTGTACACGGCGACGCGGTAGGCCCGCGATCCCCCGGAGAACGACTGGTACCACACGCCGACGGTGAACCGGTGTCCGGCGCATACCCGGCTGACCGGCTGGTTGACCAGCACGACCGCGGGGGTCATCCGCGCGGCGGAACCGTCCCGGGCTGATCCGGTGGCCGCGCCCGCGGCCGTGGCGGTGGCCGCGCCCGCGGCGGTGGCCGCCGTCAGCGGGGCCACGCCGACCAGCGTCACGACGGCCAGCGCGATCAGGTTCCGCTTCATT
>Ga0335078_10018759_pt1 | contig 10285 bp, 9 predicted proteins | sample Lox_Sample_32_FD_206711 | JGI IMG/M metagenome (GOLD analysis project Ga0335078, IMG submission 206711) | Soil microbial communities from Loxahatchee National Wildlife Refuge, Florida, United States - Lox_Sample_3.2 | ecosystem: Environmental > Terrestrial > Soil > Wetlands | place: USA: Florida...
CTGCCCGCAACATTCTTTGCTCTGGCCGCTTTGAGATTCAACTCGGCCACATCCTCCACGAAGGTGAAATCACGCGACTGCTCGCCATCGCCGAAGATGACCGGCGCGCGCCGCTCGATGGCCGAGCGCAGGAAGATGGAAAGGACGCCCGAATAAGGGCTCGAAGGATCCTGCCGCGGGCCGTACACGTTGAAATAGCGCAGTGCCACCGCGTCCAGCCCCCAGACGCGCGCAAACACGCCGCAATAGTACTCGCCCACCAACTTCTGTAGCGCGTAGGGCGACTTCGGATCGGGAGTCATCGACTCGACCTTCGGCAGCACGGCGGTATCGCCGTAAGCCGACGATGAAGCCGCGTAAACCACGCGCCCCGCGCCGCCCTCGCGCGCCGCCCGCAGCACGTTGAACGTGCCGTCGATATTGATCTCGTGCGATGGCACAGGGTCATCGATCGAACGCGGCACGGACGGGATCGCAGCCTCGTGAAATACCACAGCCGCTCCGTGAATCAGAGGCGCGATCTCCTCATAGCGGCAGATGTCGGCGCGCTGAAAGTCGATTCGTGCGCGCACCTCCTCGAGATTCTCCTCGTGCCCTGTGAGCAGGTTGTCGATGACCGTGATCCGGCTCGCTCCCTTGGCGAGGAGCGAGCGGACGATTTGCGAGCCGATGAACCCGGCTCCTCCTGTGACGACGTAGTGGCTCATGAGATTTGCGCGATGACGGATTCCAGATGGCGGAGCGATTCGTGGGCGATCCGCTCACCGCCGTAAGAGAAATCGAAAGCTTCGAGCGAGATCCAGCCTTGATACTTGCGCCGCGCCAGCACCTCGAGCACGGGGCGGTAATCATATTTGCCCGCGCCGCAGTGGCTTCCATCGAGCTCATTCACGTGGACGTGCCGGATCAGGTCGAAGTAGCGGTCCACCAGCGCGGCGTGCGGCTCGACTTCATCGACCGCGTTATGCACGTCGAACATGGTGCGGATGGCGGGGCTCGCAATCTGGCGCACAATGCCCACGGCTTCTTCCAGCGACTGCACCACGTCGGACTGGCTGATGGGAAGCGCCTCCACCAGCACCGTGACCGAGCGCTCGTCGGCCTGCGGCGCGATCGACGCCAGGCCATCGACCAAGTGCCGTGTCGCCTCTTTCCGGCCGAGGCCACACGTCGACGACCTCTGCCGCGGAGACCCGAAGACCATCACGCCGTCCGGCCCCAAATCGGCGCAAAGATCGATCAGCCGCCGCACGTGGTCCCAGCTCTCTTGCCGCAAGGCATCGTCCGGCGTAGTCACATGCAGCCCCCGCGAGCTCACCATCAACCAGTGGAAGCCGACGAAAGCCAGCCCCTCGGACGCCATCACGTCCCGATATACCCGCCGCGCCCCCGCGGTGACGTCCGCCGGGCTTTCCGCCAGCGTGAACGGAGCAATCTCTATCCCCGTATACCCCGCGCGACGAATGGCTTTGACCCCTTCCGCGAAGGGCCGTTTGTCGAAAGCCTCGTTGCACATCGAGTGGCGAAACGCGTAGGGCATGAAATTTTAGTATAGGCATTCGGAGGTGCGCCAATCGGTTCGGCGGCGATCGAGAACCGGGCTCGCGCGCACGCCGCGGCGCTTCACGTTCGCCGCCGCGCTAACCGAGCAAGTGGAAGGCTAGAAACGCGCCTCCATATGCCAGGGCGCTCATGTAGGCGAACTGAGCCAGTGGCCACTTCCAGCCACCGGTTTCGCGGCGCACCACGGCCACGGTGGAAACGCACTGCATGGCAAATGCGAAGAAGATCAGCAGGGCAACCGCGGCGCCGGGCGTCAGGTCGTGGCGCAGCGCGATCTGCAAGTCCATGCTGGTGGAATCCGGATGGTCCATGCCGTAAATCGCTCCCAGCGTCGCAATGATGGTCTCGCGCGCCGCGAAGGAAGTGATCAGACCGATGCCGATCTTCCAATCGAAACCGAGGGGCTTGATGGCAGGCTCGATGGTGCGGCCGAGCGTGCCCGCCAGGCTGTCGCGAATCGCCGGCGGATGCCCATGCGTGTAAGGCACGTGCGCCGCCATCCATAACAGCACTGTCACCAGCAGGATCACTGTCCCGGCGCGGCGTAGAAACACCTTCGAGCGATCGACCAGCCGCAGCCCGAGCGATTGCACGGTGGGCCAGCGGTAGGCGGGCATCTCCAGCAGGAACGGCGTGCGTCCGCTCTTCAGAATCGACGATTTCAATAGCCGCGCGGTCAGCACGGCCGTCACGAATCCGAGGGCATAGAGCCCGATCATGGCCACCGTGCGCACACTGAGAAAACCCAGCAACTGCCGGTTGGGCAGGAACGCCACGATGATCAGGGTGTATACCGGGAACCGCGCTGAGCACGTCATGAAGGGCGCAATCAGGATGGTGGCGATGCGGTCGCGCTTGTTTTCGATGGTGCGCGTGGAGAGAATCGCCGGCACCGCGCAAGCGTAAGCGGATAAGAGCGGGATGAAGGATTTGCCCTGCAGCCCGAAGCGCGCCATGGTGCGGTCGGCGATCAGCGCCGCCCGCGCCAGATAGCCGGAGTCTTCCAGAATGCCGATGAAGAGAAACAACAGCAGCACCTGTGGCAGGAACACGAGCACCGAGCCCACCCCCTTCCACACTCCATCCACCAGCAGCGAGCGAACCAGCGAGGGCGGCAGCGAAACCGCGATCCAGTTGCCGGAAACCTCGAACAGCCATTTCACGCCATCCATCAGCGGCGTGACGTAGCTGAAAATGGATTGAAAGACGGCGATCACCACGAACGCGAAAATCAGCGGCCCGGCCAGGGGATCGAGAACCACGCGATCCAGGCGGCGCGTCCACTTGGGGGCAATCGGCGCGCGATAGTCAGCCTGGCTGCCCACTCGCCCGGCCCACTCGCGGCACTTGGGAACGTCGTGCAGCACCGGCAGCAACACGGGTGTGGGCTGCTCCATAGCGCCGGCCAGAAAATCGCGCACCTGCTCGATACCTTCACCCTGGCGCGCGCTCACCAGCGCCACGGGTGCGCCCAGCTCTCTGGCGAGCGCTTCGGTATCGAGGGTGCCGCCGCGGTTGCGCAGGTCGTCGGCCATGTTGAGAATGATCAGCGACGGCAGACCCAGCGACAGGATGGGCGCCGCCAGCATCAGGTGACGGCTCAGGTTCGTGGAATCGAGCACCAGCAAAATGGCTTCGGGCTTGGGCGTGTCATCGCGCCGGCCAGTCAGCACATCAAAGGCCACCTGCTCGTCTTCCGAGTGGGGAGAGAGGCTGTAAACGCCCGGCAGATCAATCAATTCCACGGCTTGGCCGCCGTCCAGCTCGGCGATCCCGGTGTGCTGCTCTACCGTCACACCCGGGAAGTTGGCGACTTTCTGCCGCAGGCCGGTGAGCCGGTTGAAGAGCGTGGTTTTGCCTGAATTGGGCGGCCCGATGACGGCCACCGCTTTGGTCGCGGCCCTTGGGGAGAGGGGAAGCACCGCCGCCGGGCCGCAGCCGGCGCAGTCCCTGCATTCGCTCATTTCAGCCGCGGAACGCGCCCCTTCCGCCGAATCTTGAGACGCCGCGCGGTTTCGCGCCGGACTGCAACCTCCGATCCATCCACTTGAAATACCCGCGGATCCCCGCCCGGCGCACTCTGCCCGGCGACCACACGCGCCCCGGGGAGGAAACCCAACTCCATCAGACGGCGCGCGTCTTCGACCGGTAAGTCTATCTCACTCAACACTGCCTCGTCGCCACGGCGCAAATCCACCAGGCTCGCCGGGAGGGTCTCCGATACAGCCTTGTTGCTACTCAGTTGCATTTCAATTTTAGTATGCGCGACTCCGAAATCCTTGTCAAGATGGTGATTCCCCGATTTACGTTGGGCTTTCCGCATGCCCTCCTCCGGAGGTGTTAAGTATAGCAGAATAGCACTCAGAACCAATGAAACCCCGGTACCATGCTCGGCCCGTTCCGGACATCCGACCTGGACTCCTGTTGGAGAGTCAAGCGCGCCCGTTCCGCCGCCAGCGCTCATGATCGCAACTTGTTTGCAGAGCCTTTCGGAAATGGGGGCGTCTGTTTCTGGCGGCGGGGACCCGAGCCGGCGTCCGCGCCTGCGCAGTCACTCCGACCGCCCGCCGCCCGCTGGCCCGCAGCGCTTCCGGACCTCCGATTCAAACGCCGGGTCGGGCGAGCGATTGTCGCGCAGCGCCTGCGCCAGCTCGCCGGCGGCCGTGCAGTACCGGGCCGGATCGGGGGCGCGGCCTTCCGCCAGGGCTTGACCGGCGCGCGCCACCGCCTCGCCTTGCGCGTCTCCCAGCCCATGGTATGCCACCGCCGCCGCCTCCCATACCGCCGGGAAGCGCGGCGCCAGCATGCGCGCGTAGCGGAGCGCGTCGAGCGCTTCGGCAAATCGGTTCGTACTCAGGTAGTCGTCGGCCAGGTAAAGGTAGAGCAGAACGAAGGTCGGACGCGGCGCCGGCGGCTTCGAGTGCGCCCGTTGAGCGTCATCGAACGCCTGCTCGGCGGCACGGGAAATCCGGCGGGCGTCGGCCAGCACCGCGATCGACTTTTCGTACCAGGCCTGTCGGGCTGCCGCCGCTGCCAACCCGGCCTTCTCGGCATAGTAGATGCCCAGGCGAGCCGGAATCAGCTCGGAGGATTTCTCGGGCGGGAGGGCACGCACCAGATCCCAGGCTGCCTCCTGCTCGGCAATCGCGCGGTCGAGATTCGCGCGCGGGTCCTGGTCGAACCATGCCTTCGCCAGCATATCGTGCAGGCGTGCGCTGCGCGGTGCGGTTGCGACGTCCGTCAGGCCCAGCGTGAGGTTATCCTGCCAGTCCGCATTGCGCGCCCGCGTGCGCCCGGCATAAAGCAGCAGCAGCGCTGTCATGCTTGCCCAGGCCGCACGCGGACCAAGATACCTCCACGCCAGGCCGGCCACCGCCAGGCAAAACGCCGCCGAAGGCAAGTAGAGAAAGCGCTCCGCCATGGGGCTGGCGATCCGGATCGCCAGGTTCGAGGTTGGCAGCAGCGCCACGCCGAAGAATCCGGCCAGCCAGAACACCAGCGGATGCCGGCGGCGCACGGCGAAAGCCAGCGCGAGCAAAGCCACAATCGCCAGCAGCGAAGCCCAGGCCCAGGCGTCGGTCCATGCGGCCGGGCGGATCACGTCAAAGGAACGGTCCGAAACCAGGCTCACCGGCCAGACGAGCAGCCATAGATCCAGGCCGATGACCTTCTGCGCGCTGAAGAGGCCCTGCCAGAATGGGAGCGGGCGCAGCACGTTATCCAAATAGATGGCCGGCGGCCAGGGCAGGGGAGCGAACACAGCGGCCCGTGCCACGAACAGGACCGCGACCGATCCCAGCGCCGCCGTGTACGCCATCCACCGCTGGCGGGCGCCGATGCCGCCTGGAGCGCTGAACACGAGGTCGGTCAGCAGCATCAGCCCCACCAGCACCGCGGCGTTCTCCTTGGAAAACACGCCTGCGGTCGCCAGCGCAAACAGTGCCACCCATCGTCGCCAGCCCGATCCCGCCGTGGCACGGCGATAAATCAAAAGGCTGCCCAGCACCGCCAGCGCCGCCAGCAGGTCGGCGCGGCCCACTACGTTATCCACCGCTTCGGTAGCAATCGGGTGCACCGCCCACAGCGCCGCCGCGCACCAGGCCGCGCGCCGGCTGAGCAGCAGGCTGGCGAGTTTCCACACCAGCCAGACGTTCCCCGCGTGCAGCAGCAGATTCACCAGGTGATACCAGAATTCGCCGCCCGCCGTTCCCGCCAAAGCGTGATTCAGTAACAGGGAGGCGGTGGTGACGGGCCGGTAAATGGCGTCGCCGACCATGGGCCACCAGTAACTTTTGGAAAAAACCAGCGCCAGGTTGCGCGCCGCCAGGCTCTGCAGGCGGGGATCCTGAGTCAGGAGAAACTGGGAATCTTCAGCCAGGCCGAGGCCCAGGGAGTTGGCGTAAGCCAGCAAGGTGAGCGCGAAAAGGCCGGCAGGCGCGAGCCAACCGGACGTGCTCCACACGGCCCCGGCTGTGCGATTGCGGCCGTGCGGGGCGGTAATCGGACTTCGCTTGGGCCGCGTCATGCACCCAATCTAGCATTCGGCCCGGCGCCGTTTGCTGGCCCGGAGAGTTAGGCCGCCGGAGGTTAATTCTCGCTCGGGACCTTATCGGCGCGGTCGATCACGAGAATCTCGACCGGGCCTTTGGCTGGCGCCAGTTTAAGCCCCAGTTGTTCCTGCATGGCCGAGAAAAGGGAAGCGCCGGGCGCGTCAACCGGCGCTGGCTCACCGGTCGAATCCGGCGCCCACTCGAGCGCGATGACGTAGGCGCCGGCCAGATGGGTTTGGTCCAGCACGGGGCGGCCCAGCCGGCGCGATAGTATGTCGGCAAGCTGAGGCATGGAAAGCCTGCCGCTCACGCGAGTTCGTCCCGGATTCAACCCAATGCTGAGTCCGCCCGAAGATTCCGCTTTCTGAAGCTTCAGCCCGCTTTTCGCAACAGCCAGCTTGAGTACAGTCAGCACTTTCGTTTCGCGGTGCAGTTCTAATCGGAACCGGTCGGCCAGCAGGGCTTGCAGCATTTGAGGAATCTGATCGGCGGCGGCGCCCGCTGGGATCTTCGCGGCAATGTCGAATCGTTCGGTACCGAGCCACAGTGGGCCCGAGATTTGATCGTGCTGTACGTGGTACGCCTGGGCGATCACATCGCTCAGCGAGACGTTGGTGTACGTAAGTCTTCCTGCGTCGCTGCTCATTCTGGTGCTCACCCTGCCTGGGGCCTGGGCCGGTGCGGGCTTGATGGATGCCACCTCGAAGGCGGGCGCCGGCGGTGCCGATTGACCCAATGTGCCGTATGATCCCCAGGCGAGCAGAATCGCGATTGCCGTCGCTCTGAGCATGCGCAGAACCTCTTCGATGTTGGTGACGCACCGGACCATGGAGCCGTTGAGAAAAGCTTCGCCGGGGCGATTCAAGAAACGCCCGGCGGCGGCGATAAGGTTTTTGTGAATGGGTTTCTCAGGAATGCCGAAGAGCTCTTCGCCACTGCTTGCCAAGGCTCTGGTGAAGACTGTGAGTTTTCCGTGTTGATCGGCTCGAATGGCGCCATCCACATGATTTTCGGATCGGATTGGGGCCTCGAACCGCTGCGCCAGCGCCAGGGAGCTCGGGCGGCCTACCGGGTTACGCGCTCGGCCGGCGGCGTTGCCTTGGAGGGGCGTTCGGTCGAAGCCTCCTGCCGGCTCGAGACAGCTAGGCCGGCGCGTTTCCTCCTGAACCCCGTGGCCGATATCCCCTGCTATCAGACGGTCTGATCGCGCTCGATTTTCCCTGATTTCTTCCGATAAGACGGTTGAAACCCGGATCCGTCCGGACAGTTTTCCCGGACGTGCGGATCCGGTTGAGGAGCTGTTATGGAGATCAGCGCGATCAACCGCACAGACCCGGCCCTCCCCGTGGCTGCGGTCAACGTCCCTCCTGACATTGCCACCCAGAACCGCGAGCTGGTCCAGGCCGTCAAGGCCCTGAATGGGGCGGAGATGTTCGGTCAGGACGAGGAGCTGGACTTCGAGATGGATTCGGCCACGAAGCGCCTCGTGGTTCGGGTAATCAACCGCAATACCAAGGAGGTTCTTTCCCAGGTGCCGCCGGAATACGTGCTGCGCATGGCTCAGAACCTGAAATCCCCCTAGGAAACGCCTAAAGCCCGCCCCGTTTGGCCGATAAGTACTTGGGGAGAATGAACCAATGTGGCACAACGCACACGACGCTTACCTCGAAAGCAGGGTCCTGTCGGCTGACCCTGTCGAGCTGATTCGCCTGCTGTATCAGACCGGGATCAGCGCGGTCCAGGATGCGCGCCGCCACTTGGCCGATGGCAAGATACTCGAGCGATCGAGAGCGATCACCAAAGCCAGCCAGGTTCTCATTCAGCTCACCACGTCGCTCGACCACGAGCGGGGCGGAGCACTCAGCCGGCGCCTGGCGGCCCTCTACGACTACCTGCTGCGCCGCCTCACCGAAGCCAATTTTCAGCAGCGCGACGAGCCGCTGGCTGAGGTGCTGAGCCTGCTGGCCACTTTGGCCGAAGGATGGGAAGGAGTCCGGCCCACGACGCAGTCCGAACCGCCTGCCGCCGCCAATCCATGGAACCCCGCGGCTGCGGCCGAGCCCGCCAGCGTCGCCGAACACGCCTGGAGCTTCTGATTAGGGCGCTGAGACCGGCAGACCGGCGATCCGCCATCCCCATCGCGGCCCACATCGCGGGCGCAACTTCCCGCCGTGCCCTTTTCCCGTTTCCGGCGGGGTGCGCCACCGCGGCACAATGGGAGTCGTGGGTTGCGACCGGTTTCTCATTGTCGGCGGCGGTATCGTGGGGCTGGCCACGGCATACCGCCTGGGCGAGCGATTTCCAGGCGCGGCCATTGTCGTACTCGAAAAGGAACGCAGCGTGGGGCAGCACCAGACCGGCCACAATAGCGGCGTGCTGCACTGCGGCCTGTACTACAAGCCTGGCTCGGTGAAGGCGCGGCTGGCGGTTACCGGCATCCGGCAGATGGTGGACTTCTGCCGCGAGAACGCCGTGCCGCACGAAATCTGCGGGAAGCTGGTGGTGGCGGCGGAGGAAAGCGAGGTACCGCGATTGCGCGACCTGGAACAACGCGGAGCCGCCAATGGCCTACAAGGACTGCGCTGGCTCGCGCGCGATGCGATGCGCGAGATTGAGCCGCACGTGGGCGGCGTCGCTGCTCTGCGGGTGCCGCAAGAAGGGATCGTCGATTATGCCGCGGTGTGTGCGGCGTTAGTCAAGCGCTTGGAGGAACGCGGCGCGCGCGTCGCTGTACGAGCGCGTGTGCTGCGGCTGTGGCGCAATTCCAGCGAGTGGATCGCCGAAACTCCCGCCGGCCCATTCGCGGGCGGTTTCCTCATTAATTGTGCGGGCCTGCATTCGGACCGCGTCGCCCAACTGGCGGGTGAGCGGCGCGCCGTGCGCATCCTGCCCTTTCGCGGCGAGTACTACAAAATCCGCCCCGAGCGCCAGCACCTGGTGCGCAACCTCATCTACCCCGTGCCCGATCCGGCCTTCCCGTTCTTGGGTGTCCACTTCACCCGCCTGATTCGCGGCGGCGTCGAGGCCGGCCCCAACGCCGTCCTGGCGCTGGCGCGCGAAGGCTACCGCAAGACGGACTTCCGGCCCGCCGACCTCTTCGATGCCCTCAGCTATCGCGGCTTCTGGCGTTTCTTGCAGCGCTACCCTTCGACGGCCTGGTATGAGCTGCGCCGATCGTTCAGCCGCGAGCTCTTCTGCGCGGCCCTGCAACGCCTGGTCCCGGAAATTCAGCCCGATGACCTCACCACCGGCGGTTCCGGCGTGCGCGCCCAGGCCATCACGCCCGATGGAGAGCTGGTACAGGATTTCCAGTTGATCGCGCGCTCCAATGCCCTGCACCTGCTGAACGCCCCCAGCCCCGCCGCCACCGCCTCGCTCGCTATCGGAGCTGAGATCGCCGCCAGGGTAGCCGCGGGGCTCTGAGCGCCCGGATGCCGACCAACCTCTTTGCCTCATCCCCTCCCTTGTGGGTATGGAGATTTACCACAAAAGAGTCTCAGTTGTCCGAATATCCCTCATATGCTTTAGCGCTATACTCTAGTTTCAGAGGTAAGGTATGCGGAAGTACGGCAAATTTGCGGCGTTGATCGCGGTAGTGATTGGAACGCTGGTTTGGCTGGCCTTTGCAGGGTCTGGGGACAGCAAGACCTATTACAAATCGATCGACGAATTGAGCCAAATGGGTGACCGGGCCTACGGTGCGCGGCTGCGCGTCGGCGGCGATGTGGCGGCGGGTTCCATCCAGCACGTCGGTGGCAAGGTGCTGTTCACGCTGAAGCAGGACACGCGAACGCTGCAAGTGGCGTACACCGGCATCGATCCGCTGCCCGATACGTTCCGCGATGGGGCGCAGGCGCTGGCGGATGGCAAAATGGATCGCGACGGCACCTTCCACGCTTCCAAGATTTCCGCCAAGTGCGCGTCGAAGTATGAGGCCAAACCGAACGTGCAACCCGCCGGTCAGCCCGATGTGCACGGCGGGAAACCTAGCGCTTAAAGAGCCGGTTTTGTAGGGAGGGGCGATGGAGAACCTGGGTTCGCTAGCCATTTTGCTGGCCTTCACGGTGGCGCTGTATGCCACGGCTGCTTGCGTAATCGGCCGCGTGCGGCGCAAGCCATTCCTGGTGGAGAGCGGGCGGCGTGCGGTTTATGCCGTCTGGGCGCTGGTGACC
>Ga0335078_10018760_pt1 | contig 10285 bp, 7 predicted proteins | sample Lox_Sample_32_FD_206711 | JGI IMG/M metagenome (GOLD analysis project Ga0335078, IMG submission 206711) | Soil microbial communities from Loxahatchee National Wildlife Refuge, Florida, United States - Lox_Sample_3.2 | ecosystem: Environmental > Terrestrial > Soil > Wetlands | place: USA: Florida...
ACTGCCCGCCCAGAGCGGGATTCAGCAGCTCCCACGGGCCGGCTGTATCAATGGGCGTAACCAGATCTCGAATGCTGCCGCCGAAATGCATGCCATGGCAGCGCAGGCAATCGTCCACCAGTCGCGTTCGCCGATTGTGATCGGCATCCAGAAAAATGTGCGAATAGGTTGCGCTGTGCGGACCGGTGGACCACTCCGCAAATTCCTGCCGATGGCATTTCGCACAGCGCGCTCCGATCTTCAGCACGTCCTCGGTTTCCAGTTGCACTTGTTCCGGCACGCGACCGCGAAGATGTGTGGCTAAGCGACTCAGATTCTTTAGATGGAAACCCGCGTCCAGGGTGAAGACGTCGCCGTGACACTCTGCACAGGGCACATTGCGATGCGCCGACTCATGCCAATCACGATAGGGCTGCCATATTTCATGACAGCGAGCGCAGGCATTGCCTCCCGAATAGTTGTAATAGAAACTCGCTCCTGGCAAAAGCACCGCAAAGAACACGACCGCCAGCAAAAACGCGCGAACGAATTTTCGGGCAATCGTCATACCGAACGCAAGATCTGATCACGACCGGCCATGGGTTCCCTTCCACGACTTCACGAGATTGTCGGACGCGTAATACGCAATCGCCATGATGGTCAGCACAGGATTGAAGCCGCCATTGGTGACGTGAACGCTGCCGTCGATCACATACAAGTTATCGACATCATGCACACGGCAATACCGGTCGACCACTGAAGTCTGGGGATCGTTTCCCATGCGGCAGGTGCCGGCCTGATGCTGCCCGCCGCTCAACGAATCGCGCGACACCGAACCGAAACGGACGGTCGAGGCCGCGCCAGCTTCCTTCAGCCAGGCTTCCGCCTTCGCAGATAAAAATTTTGTTCCGAGCACATCGTTCTCGTGACGATGCCCGGAGAGGCGAACCACCGGAATTCCCCAGGCATCTTTCACTTTGGGATCGACCTGCACTCGGGCGTCGAAGACCGGCATCTCCTGAATCGGTCCCATGACGGAAATATTCCGGCGATAGTAGCGGCGCATGAAATCTTTGTGAGCGGCGCCCCAGCGCGGTAGTCCTTCGCCGCCATGGCTGGCGAACTGATACGGCAAGCGGATGAACTCATTGGCCAACATGCCGCCGCCGACAAAACCAGAATTGCCGTGGTTGTAGTCGCAGATCGCGATGGAGGCCCCCGGACCGAGATCGTCGTAGGTGTCCTGTTCGAACAGTCCAATGGCTCCCGTGTAAGCGTGGCCTTGCAGATTCCTGCCGACCCAGTCATAGCGGTTGCCGAGGCCATTCGGAAAAAGCCGGCTTTTCGCATTCAGCAGCAGGCGCGCCGACTCGGTCGCGCCGGACGAAACCACGACGAGGTCAGACGTCTGTTCCTGCAACCGTCCGTTGGAGTCGAAATACTCGACTCCAGTGGCTCGGCCGCGATCGTTCGTTGTCACCTCGCGCACGATGCATTCCGTTCGCAACTCGCAGTCTCCTGTCTTGAGCGCTGTCGGGATAACCGTGTTCTGTGTGCCGCATTTAGCGTCAACCTCACAAGCAAACCCCACGCACCAGCGGCAGCGCATGCATGCTCCTCGGCCGTTGTACGGAACAGAATTGCGGAGCATGGGGATATAGAAGGGGTGCAGTCCGAGACGCTCCGCGGCAGGCTGCAGAATCTGATGTTCCCGGTTCGGTGGCAGCGGTGGCATCGGCAATGCACGCCGGCGCGGCGCGCGAAAAACATTATTGGAGTCGTCCCCTGATACTCCGATTTCCCATTCCGCCTTTTCGTAGTAAGGCTCGAGATCGGAGTAAGTGATGGGCCAGTCTTCGAGGGTGCTGCCCTCGACGGCGCCATAGGTCGAACGCAGGCGGAAATCTTTTTCCAGAAATCGCCAGGCCATCGCGCCGTAACTGAGCGTGCCACCGCCGACGCAGGCCGCGTTGTTGCTGTAGGCCCAGTGGTTGGAGCGGACCACCTGCGCATGCCCGCTGGAGTCGACGGCAACCCGGGGATTCCGCTCTTCATTCGGGCCGAACGAGTTTCCTAAAACGCAGGTGCGCTGATTGCGGAGATCGTCTTTGCGGTCGTCGAACGCGGTGAACCATTTGCCGCGCTCCAGAAGAACTACGCTCAATCCGGCTTGCGCGAGTTCCTTAGCGACAATTCCGCCTCCGGCTCCGGCACCGACAACAACCGCATTGACATGGTTCAAAGCCACAGTGTTTTCCTGCAAAACTCCAGTCAGACTGCAAAAGACGTCACTTCTGCTCTTCTGCAGCTCCAGATCGCTGCCTTCCGCGGATCGGAGGATACGGAAGCCCAAGCATCTTCCAACTCACGCCATCGCGATTTCCGCCATGACGCGGATCGCCGTAATATCCCTGCATGGTGTGATCGATCAGGAGAGAGAAAAACGCTGCGGGAGAAATGTCGCTCCACAGAGCGCCCGAAGCCGATCCCGTCTCCATGCTGCGAAGCAAGTCGAGTTGCTGCCCCGGCCTGAGATCGGCAAACACTTTGCCGTAGGTCGCATGGCTGAATTGATCAACGGTCGTTAGGCCGTGTCGGTACGTGCCCTGCAGATTTCGGAACGGGCCGCACAACTGACGGTCGATGTAGTTCACCACCCCGGCCCACGACGCCCCCGGATCCTGATCTGACGGAATAATCTGATCGCTAATCGCGGCGAGGGCGCGCGCTTCGTCGATGGTAAGGAAACGCCAGGGACTTTCGTTGCCATTACAGGCAACCGTGCCGCTGATCGCGGCCGCGGCGAGTGCGGCTTGAATGAACGCCCGGCGGCTTAGCGTGTAGCTCTCCACCATTTTCTTTTATAGGCCGCGTGGTGGTCAGTCTGTGACGCGGATCACCACTACCTGGCAGCCGCATGCTGAGAACCGGAACTGGTATCATCCCCATCGCATGCACCCCATCGCAACCAGCGTTCTTCTGGGCTTGACTGCGGCCGCTGCCAACGTTTTTGGAGGCGCAATCATCGTGCAGCGGCACTGGGAGCGCCGCTATTTGCGCTATTTCGTGGCGATCGGCGCTGGATTCATGCTGGCCACCGCTCTGGTGGAGATGGTCCCGGAAAGTCTTGAACTGCGCGGGCGCCCGGCCGCCATTCTCGTCATCTTCGGCTACCTCATCATTCACTTCTTTGAGCACACCGTCACGCCGCACTTCCACTTTGGCGAGGAAACGCACCACGATGAATTCATTCACTCGCACAAGGGATATTCGGTGCTCCTCGGCCTTATCATTCACACGTTTTTCGACGGAATCGCCATTGCTTCCGGATTCCTCGTTTCCAATGCGCTGGGCTGGCTGATTTTTCTGGCGATCTTCCTGCACAAGATTCCGGAGGGGTTCACGGTCAGTTCGGTGATGCTGGCCAGCGGCCGCAGCCGCGGCATCGCCTGGGGCGCTTCGATTGTGCTGGGAGCCTCCACCCTGGCCGGGGTTCTGATCATGGCGTTGTTTCGTCACCATGTGGGCGCGGGCTTGCCCCTCGCAGCGGGGGTGACGATCTATGTCGCGGCTTCTGATCTAATGCCGGAGGTCAACAAAGAGCCGGCGGTGAAGATGGCCGTGCTGGTTTTTGTCGGAGCCGCGCTGTTTTTTCTGCTCGATCACCTGCTGCAGATGCGGTGAAGATTCGTTGGACGTAGAGACCTGGCCAGCTAGGTCTTTATTCGACGGTGTGCTTCGCTGTGTAGCCTTCGCGCGCGACTACATCAATCTTGACGTCCTTGCCCTTTTGATCTTTCACCTTAATCGGTCCGCCATCGGGACCGACGACTTCCACTTTCAGCTTGCGGTAGGTGCCATCGAGTTTCGTGTTGGTCGGAGCGTACGAAAGCGTGTACTGGTTTCGGATATCGTTTGAGATATCGCCGAACAACTCGGGCAATTCGCCCTGGAAGCGCGGGAAATAGGCGCGACCACCAGTCATGGCAGCGAAAGTTTTCATCTCGTTGTCGCCCTGCAAATAATCCATCTGCCCCACGGGAATACCCATGCCATGGGCCATGTTGCGGCACCAGTAGCTGGGGTTCGTTTCGCAATACTCGCGAAGCATGAATCCCACACTGACCGGGAAGATGGTTACATCCTTGGTGTCCTTGATCTTCTTCATCATCTTATCGAGAGTGATTTTGCTGAAGGTGTCAATGCCGGTAGTCACCAGAATGATGTACTTCTTACCTTCCACGCGATCCAGTCGATCACAGGCGTCGTACAGCGCGTCGAACATGTTCGTCTCCGAAAAACCCGGAATGCGCATTTCATTCAGCGCGCCATAGACGGCCTTCTTGTCCTGTGTGAAATCGACCAGCAGATGCGGCTTCATGTCGTAGTACTCCACCGCAATCCAGTCATCTTTCTTCATGGTATTGGCAAAGGCGTACGACGCGCGCAGCGCCTCAACCATAAATGAGTAATTCGTCGAGGCGAACTCGACCAGCAGCAGGGCGGTCACCGGCGCCTGGGAAACCCCGAAATTCTTGATCTGCTGCGGGACTCCGTCTTCGGCGACACGGAAATTACCTGCCTTCAGTCCCGGAATGAACTGCCCGGTCTTGGTTGTGACCAGCACGTCCACGTTAACCAATGGAACGTTGACCTTCAGCGAATAGTCGGGCATATCCTCGGCCTTTTTCGGAGGCGGAGGGGGCGGCGGAGGAGTATCCTCAGCCTTCTTTCTCGGAATCGCATACGGCCCTACGTTGTCGCCGGGGCCTCCCGCATCGGCCGGGACGTCCTGTTTCGGTTTCCCGTTGTCTGCGGGCTGAGAGGACGTTTGCGAGGGTTGCGAAGCAGTCTGGCCGGCTTGATCCTGGGCCATGAGAAGACTGGCACTGCAGAGCAATAGAAAACAAATGGCGAACGCGACACAAAGACCCGCACGTGGATGCCGCCCGCGGTTTCTGTCCTTCTGACCGTGAAACATAGTGATCCCCAGATTTCTCTATGCTAGTATAGACGCACAGATTCGCAATTGGGATGTTTTGCCCGGTCCCAGATCTCCCTCACTTGGCAACGCGGTCGCAGTTGGTCTGGATCTAAGTAGCTTGGGCCTGTTGGCGGGCCTATGTCGGGGCTTTACATGAGAAAATTTGCTGCGCTTCTCGTCCTAGGTGTATCCCTATCTGTTTCGATCCTGAGTGCCCAGAGTTCCCAGCCCACAATTCCGGTGAGCCAGATTCATCCTGGAATGCGTGGTGTGGCTTATACCGTGTTCCAAGGCATCAAGCCCGAGCCCATGGATGTTGAAGTGCTCGGCGTCCTGCGGAATGCCAACGGGCCGAAGGGTGACATGATCCTGGTCCGCTTGCACGGACCGAAGGTTGAATACACAGGAGTCGTCGCCGGCATGAGCGGCAGTCCGGTTTATATCGACGGCAAGCTTGCGGGCGCACTAGCGTTCCGCATCGGCGAGTTCTCGAAGGAACCGATTGCCGGCGTCACCCCGATCGCCGACATGCTCGAGATCAATGCGCTCGATAAATCTCCCTCCGAAGAGGCTTCGGTCGCGAAACCCGCCATCGCCAATGCTGCGGGTAAAACAGCGGCCCCGGGCGAGGCGACTTCTCTGCCGGGCTCGGTTCAGTCTTTCGCCGACGTTTTGAAGCCAATCGATTCGCCGCTGGTCTTCAATGGATTTTCGGAAGACGCGGTCCGCCAATTCGCTCCCCAGTTCGCTTCCGCTGGAATCGTTCCGGTGATGGGCGCGGGTTCGGTGAGTGAAGAAAAGCAGCCCGAACCGCTGGAACCCGGATCGTCCGTGAGCGCCATTCTGGTCCGTGGCGATATGGATATCGCCGCCACCTGCACCGTCACCTATATCGATCCGCAACGCCTGCTGGCCTGCGGCCATCCACTGCTTCAGTTCGGCTCCGTCGATCTCCCGATGAACAAGGCTGAGGTGCTGGCCACGTTACCCTCACCGCTGAACGCCTTCAAGATCGTCAATACGACAGAGCGCGCCGGCGTTTTCGTGCAGGATCGCCATACCGGCATACTCGGCGTCTTCGGCAAGCAGCCGGACATGATCCCGGTTACGCTCACGATTCATGGCGGCACAAGCACGAAGGAATTTCATTACGAAGTACTGAACAATCCCCGCCTCAGCCCGGTCGCGATGATGGCTACGGTCTACAACGCGCTGCATGGCGTAAACGAGTTCGGCGAAGAGATTACGTATCGACTGAATGGCACAATCGACGTCAAAGGGTTTCCTGAAGTCGGATTGCGCAACATGTTTGTCCCCGCGGAAAACGGTCAGCCGGCAGCTATGACCGCTGCACTTTCGCTCGGCGAGCGCTTCGGGAAGATTTACGACAATCCGTACAACGCTCCGGCGGTGAAGAGCGTGAACCTTGATTTCGATCTCGTCCGCGAACGCCGCTGGGCGCGGCTCGAGAGCGCCCGTACCGATGTGAGCGAAGCGCGTCCGGGCGATCAGATCATGGTGGAAACCGTGCTCGCACCCTATCGCGGCGAGCGCGTCGTGCGGCAAATTCCGGTAAAGATTCCAACGTCCGCGGCAAAAGGAACGCTGCGCATTCTGGTCAGCGACGGCGAAACGCTCGATCGCGTCAACCACGCCAATCCGGCCTTCGGACGCAAGTTGGACCTGGCTTCGACCATTGCGCTGTTGAACAAAGAGCATTCCAACAACCGCCTTTACGTTTCTCTGCTGGAGAACGATCCCGAAGCGCGCGTCGCCGACAAGGTTATGCCTACTTTGCCGATCTCGGTCATGAACGTGATGGACGGCATGCGCGGCAACCAAGAGATGATCGTCAGCGGCGAATCGAACGTGGATGAAACTGCGACTCCATCACTGGATTATGTGGTGAGCGGCGCGCAGTTGCTGACGGTCACGGTGAAATAGTTCGTAGGGCGGGAAAACCCTTTATTCGATGTCATCCTGAGGAGCGCGCAGGCGCTCCGAGGGACCGTACATGAGCTGCGGGCGCAGAGGCTGGCGAAGAGGCCATACAAAGCTGCGTGCATTAGGGGCGTACCCACCTATTTCATCGCGAGTGGACACCGTCGTAAGGTCAATTTAATCTGAGAAATGAGTGCCCGCGCCACACATTTGGAATCGGAATTTCGCGGGCATGAGTGCCCGCGGAGCAGGGACTATTCTTCTTCGTCCTCGCCCATCTGCATGCTCAGATAGCGCTCGTAACCGAGCTCCTTGATCTGGTGCATCTGCGCTTCGAGAAAGTCGACGTGCTCTTCTTCATCCTTCAACAATTTCACCAGCAGATCCCGTGATCCGTTGTCGCCTTCTTTGGTTGCGATCGCGACGGCATCGTTGTATGACTTCACCGCTCCGAGTTCCAGGGCGAGATCGCTCTCGAGCATTCCCTTCACCGTGCCGCCCACTTTTAACTCCAGCGGCATCATCGACGGGCTGCCGTCCAGAAACAGAATTCGCTCGATCAGCACTTCGGCATGCTTCATTTCGCCGATGGATTGTTTCTTGATGAAGTCGGAGAGCTTGTGATATCCCCAGTTCTCGCACATTTCGGCGTGCAGGAAATACTGGTTGATGGCGGTGAGTTCTTCCTGGAGAGCCTTGTTTAATTCGCTGAGAATTTTCGCATTGCCTTTCATAGGCTCAGGAGTATCGCAGAAGCTACCGTCTCGCGCAATGGACGCAAACGTTATAACCCGTCCTTGAAACCTGAAACTTCCCGACTTTGTAACCTGAACTTATTCCAGCGCCGCATCCAGCGTCTTCAGCAGCGACGCGCGCGTGAACGGCTTTTCCAGCAGGCGGATGCCTCCGTTCATGCCATCGTGATGCGCCACTAGTTCCCCGGTATACCCCGACATATAGACCACTTTCATTTCCGGATACGAGTCGATGAGCCGCAGCACCAACTCCGGCCCGGTCATGCCTCTCATCACCACGTCAGTGAGGGTCAGCTCGACCGGAGTCTTTGCTGCTGTAATCGCTTCCAGAGCCGCGTTCCCGTCAGCAGCTTCGAGCACATTGTATCCGTGCTGCTCCAGCATTTTGCGCGTAAGTCGCCGCATAACGGCGTCGTCCTCGGCCAGCAGAACCGTGACGCCCTCCCGCCGGCAGGGAAGAGCTTCCGCGGGCTGCTCCACCGCAGACTCCAACTTTTTCTCGGCACTGGGAAAGTAGATTTTGAATGTGGTTCCGTGTCCGAGCTCGCTGTAGACCCAGACGTGTCCTCCGGCTTGTTTCACAATGCCGTACACGGTGGCGAGACCAAGTCCAGTGCCTTTGCCGATTTCTTTTGTGGTGAAGAACGGCTCGAAGATGCGCGAACGAGTCGCCTCGTCCATACCGATTCCGTTGTCACTGATGGCCAGCATTACGTATCGGCCGGCACCCATCGACGGATGCTCCCGCGCGAACGACTCGTCGAAATCGAATGTGCCGGTCTCAATCACCAGCTTGCCGCCATGCGGCATGGCATCACGCGCGTTCACGGCAAGATTGACGACCACCTGATCGAGTTGTCCCGGATCGGTCTCAATGATGGCTGTGGTTGAGCGTGGCACAATCGAAATTTCGACGTCGTCGCCCATGAGCGGCTTCAACAGCTTGCTGACCTCTTTCAGCCGTTCGTTCAAGTCGAGCACCTGCGCCTGCACCGGCTGCCTGCGGCTGAAGGCCAGCAGTTGCTTAGTCAGGGACGCGCCTCGCTTGGCCGCCTCGTGAATGTTATCGATGAACTCGATGCCGTCTGGCTGGACATGGGAGCGCAGCAGATCCGAACACGCGCTGACGATTCCCAGAAGATTATTGAAGTCGTGGGCCACGCCACCGGCCAGCCGTCCGACGGCCTCCATCTTCTGCGATTGCCGCAGCTGATCTTCGACCTTCTTCTGCGCCGTGACGTTGCGCGCGATGGTCGACGCGCCGACGATTTTTCCATCGGAATCGCGAATCGGCGACACTGAAATGGAGACATTCAGTCTCTTCTTGTCTTTGGTAAGGCGAACCGACTCGAAGTATTCAACGCGCACGCCGTCGCGAATCTTCTGGAGGATCCCTTCAATCTCGTTGGCTCGATCGGAAGGAGCCAACGTGGCAATCGGCTTGCCGATCATCTCCTGCGCGGTGTAGCCGTACATCTCCTCCGCGCCCTTGTTCCAGTGGGTCACGATGCCGTCGAGATTCTTGCCAATGATGGCGTCCTGCGAGGAATCGATGATCAGCGCGAGACGGCTCTGGGAGTCGCGTAGCTCGCGGCTTTTGCGGCGGTCGAGTTCGTCGTGCGCGCGGCGCAGGTCCTCTTCAATGCGCTTGCGGTCGCTGATGTCGCGAATCGCGCTCAGCACGATTGTGTCGCCATTCGCGGAAACTGGACTGAGGCTGATCTCTACTGGAAACTCCGATCCATCGCGACGGCGGCCATAGAGGTCGAGCCCGGACCCCATGCGACGAATCTTGGGTTGTCGATGGAAGTCCTCGCGATGCTGGCCGTGTCCGGCCCGCTGGCGCTCGGGGACCAGGATTTCCACTTTCTGGCCGATCAATTCTTCGCGAGTATAGCCAAAGAGAGATTCCGCCTGAGAATTGACCTGGATGATGACGCCCTGCTGATTAACGGCGGCAACGGCGTCAGGAATCGCTTCGAGAATAGACGAGGACAGCAGCGTCTCAGCGAGCGCTTTGTGGGTCGACAGATTGTCTTTTGGTGAATCCGGAAACATCCCCTGCATACTCGACTCGAACCCCAGTAGGAAGGACAGGCTTTCATGATATCCAGAGCGGCGCGCAAGGGGCAAGCCGCCGGGCGGGCTTTTTCAGAGGATGTCACCAATCTGGGAATGATTGTTAATAAGGCGTGAGGGAAGAATATCAGTGCAGAAAAAGAACAGCTTTCTCAAGATGATGGAAGCCCTTCGTCGCCACTACCGCAATCACCATCTGGGCGCCATTGTATCCAACATGAACCAGAAAGCTTGCGCCCACCGATTTTGTAACGGCGCGAACGAGGCCGCAAACGATCCCGACGATCAGGATGACTAGCATCGCTCCCCATGCCCAGCCATACTGTGGCAGGTGAAGGGCCGCGAAAGGAAGAGCGCTCAGAAAGACGCCCCATGCGACACCCCATCGTCGAGCCAGCACGGGATAGAGAAACCCGCGAAAAAAAAGCTCCTCAACCAGCGGCCCGAGAGTGACGGCCATAAAGGCCAGCAAATACGCGTCCCGCGGGCGCACAAAGAGCTTCTCAAAGGGTGTCTCCTGCGGCATGGGCAGAAACCGCTCGAGCAC
>Ga0335078_10018762_pt1 | contig 10284 bp, 6 predicted proteins | sample Lox_Sample_32_FD_206711 | JGI IMG/M metagenome (GOLD analysis project Ga0335078, IMG submission 206711) | Soil microbial communities from Loxahatchee National Wildlife Refuge, Florida, United States - Lox_Sample_3.2 | ecosystem: Environmental > Terrestrial > Soil > Wetlands | place: USA: Florida...
CGAAACGCTGATTCCCGGGGCTCAGTTGCCGACCACGGGAGCTCCCACCGACTGGCCTGGTTGAGGGCTCCATCCCAAAGACAGGCGTACGCTCTGAACCGCAAAGCTGGTCGGGCTTCCGTTGTAGGTGCCGGTGTTGCTCAGATAGACGTACTGCGCAGTGAGCGTGGTGCGGCGGCTGAGCATTTGCGAGATTCCGCCAGTCGCCTGCCAACCGGACATGCTGACAAAACCGGCGTTTCGGATCTGTTCCTGGGAATAAGTGGAGAAGAGCGTCCACCGGCTGCCGGGCGCGTGGTACAGCCAGGTGCCGGTGTACATCGAAACCGTGCCCACCGCAAAACCATAGGTATCGGACGTGTTGCGCTCATAGGTCCCGATTAGAGAATGGCGGAAGGTCCGGAAGCCGATGGAACCGCCGCCGATGATCTGATGGCCTTTGGCGATGACGGGCGCGCTCCCGACCGGCGTGATAATCGATCCGCCGGCGTGCGCCTGCAAAAACCAGCGCATGCCCATTTTGCGGCCGATGGTAGCGTAGGCGTTGGAGGTATAGGCTTTTTGGGCGACGTTGTTGAAGCGGTTCTCTTCCGCCGTGAACCCCAAATCAGTTCGCGGAGACAGCATATACGAGAAGCCGGCTCCGGCGTTCAAGCCGAACGTCCGCGGCACGGAACCGTTCTGGAGCGAGGAATTGAATTCTCCATTCAGACGGCTCTGAGCGCCCGCGGACAAGGAAGCAAAATGGAAGCGCAATCTCTGCGAAGCCTGGTATTCGAGGGACAACTGGCCCGAGTAACTGAGGATGCGGGTGCCGATCAGCGAGTTGACGACGGGCGACTGCAACACCGGGGAAGCGGTGAGCATGGCGGCGATCTGGCTATTGGTGAAGGCTCCGATAGAAGCGGCGGCGGCCAAATCGTTGAAATTGGAGGGTGCCTGCGTCAGTATCGTGGAGGGTTGAAACAGGAACTCGGCCAGTGTCATGTCCTGGGCGGTACCGGAAAATGTCAGCCGCAGTTTGGGCGTGAAATAGCGGCTGGAATTGACCGTCAGGCTTTGACTGTACGCATTGAGATCGGAATAGTTAGCCGAACCCTGATAAGTCCCGGAATAGAGAACCGACAGGTCGGTGCGCTGGTGGTGGATCTGCCATCCGAGGGTGGCGGAAAAGCCGTAATTCTCGTCGGGGCCGAGGGTGGCCGCGCCCGGCGAGCCGAGGGCGGCGCCGGCCTGCGACAGTGGCAATGCGGAAGTAGAATAGCCCGCGAACACTGTCAGGCCATAGAAGCGGAGTCCTCCGACTTCAAAGTTCTGGGAGGCGAGCCGGTCCATCAGCGGCTGCGCGCCGGCCGGTCGAGACGTAATCAAGCTGATCAAGGTCGAAATCGCGAGGAATCCGGCTAGCGACAAAGCGCGTGCGAGAGTTCGCGGTTTCCGGTCGAACACACCTTTCGGCCACTCGGATAGCAACATAGAGACAAAACGCCCCGGCGGCTGGAAGCACGTTTCCTTCCACGCAGAAACCGCGATGGCATCCGCCGTTTCGCGCCTATATATCCGGATATAGAGGAAAGATTGTGAAGAATTCGCAAACAGGCGTCGGATTCCCCGAGATGATGCGGATGAGGATGGGCTAGCCGGATAAGGAGCCGGGCTTAGGCGGCACTACGGATGCCGGCCGGCCCCACAGGCTGGAAAGCGAGGGACTCCAGGCCGGACAGGCTGATCCATTCGGGAATCCTGCTTTGCGAGCTGTAGAGTATGAGTCCTCCACGGCCGTCGATTCTGATTCTGGCCGCACCGACAACTCGTGGTTCTGCTTCATCATACCGCTTGTATTTGAGAATCAGATTGGGCTGGTCCATATGCTCCTCAGGTCCTGGTTCAAGAACAGAGTTTCGGGAACTCCCGAAAACTCTCAGGTTTTTGTCCCAGTACGAGGAGACTACTGGTAGAACCGTAGTACTTGCAATACTGAATAAGGTTAGTATGCCGGCTGGCGACGCTAATTGAAGGTGATAATCGCTTGGGTAGCCGCGATTTCTATTCGCGCCGCCTCTTTGGAAGTGCCGATAATACTGTCGATGGCCACCCGGATGGGCGCGCCTCCGGGATTTTCCGCGGCGGTATAGCGTACCGACGCGATGGCGCCATTGGGAATGGCCTTGGTGCCGCCGGCAAGAATGCAAGTGTAGCGGGGCGGAGTTGCCGAAGCTTTTCGGGGAGCGCAGACGACGCTCTTACCGGCGCCTTTGGCGGCATCTCCCGCCTTGACGTCCTCGATCTTGATCGAGAGAGCCGCCGGCACAGTAAAATCCCACTGTAGGGCGACGGGAGCCTTGTTGTCGGGGGATTCCAAAAAAATGGTGAAGATTCCGCCGTCGTGCCCCAATTTTGAGGAAGGAACACGGAGCGTCTGGGCCCCCAACCCGGCGGTGAGCGCAAGCAGGAACGAGATGATTCGCGGGAGCTGCATAAGTCTTGTATAGCCGCACAGGCCTTGTAAGCGGCACACTTCAGGACCCTCTATACTACACCTCGACATCCTTGTTGTCGAGGTTTTGCAAGTCCGCCGGGGAGGCGGGTTTGTGATGGAGGCTTTGTACAAGATCCCGTTTTGTAGTATCAGGTTACAGACTGTAGGGGATGTCCGCAGATGGCCAGGAGATTGCATTGTTCGGGGTTGAGGGGAGGGCCCACTGGAATTCCGAGACCGCCGGAGTGAGAGGTACCGCGATGAGACCGCAGCCGAGATCGGCGCTCTCCGGAAGTTGACCGATGCGTTGGTTCTGGGGTTCTTCTCGAAAGTCTATTTCGCGGCGCTCTTCTGTCTGAAGCGACGAAGACTCTCTTAATCAGAAAATGCGAAACGCTCTCAGCATCGACGTAGAAGAGTATTTCCACCCATCGGAGGTCCAGTCTCACATAGGCCGAGACCGGTGGAGCAGGCTGCCGTCTCGGGTGGAGGAAGAGACGCTGCTGGTGCTGGATTTACTGGCGGAGCGTCAAACCAAGGCGACGTTCTTCATTCTGGGGTGGGTTGCCGAGAGGAAACGGGCGTTGATGCGATCGATTGTGGCGGCGGGACACGAAATCGGGTGTCACAGCTACGCGCACCAACTGGTTTACCGGCTGAGCCCGGAGGAGTTCCGGCGCGACACCGAGCGGGCGGTACGCGTAATCGAGGATACCTGCGGTGTGACGCCGCGGCTCTACCGCGCTCCGAGCTACTCGGTCACGCGGGAATCGCTTTGGGCGCTCGAGATTCTGGTGGAATGCGGCTTCACTTGCGATTCCAGCATCTACCCGATCTATCACGACCGCTATGGCATTCCCGGTTTTCCGCGTCACGCGCACGTGATCGAGACCGCGTCCGGGCCAATCCGCGAGATTCCGATTGGTTCGATCGAGGATTCGCGAGGGCGCGCGATTCCGATCGGCGGCGGAGGCTACATGCGCCTGCTGCCGTACTGCTACACGGCGGCGGGTATCCGGCGCGTCAATCGGGCAGAGGGACAACCGGTGTGCATCTACTTTCACCCCTGGGAGCTGGATGCGGAACAGCCGAAGCTTGCGGATGGGTTGATCGCCCGCGCACGGACGTATATCGGGCTTCGCGGGATGAAGCGAAAACTGCAGCGGCTGATTACCGATTTCGAGTTTTCCACCTTGACCGCGGTCTATTGCGACGCCGCCGACGCCGAGGGCTCGATGGCGGACGCTATTGAATCGCGACGCTGACGCCCACGGGAGTCGAGGCGGCGCCGACGTATACGATCACGGACGCGTTGGCTGAAGCGGGAGTACCGGGCGGGATCTGGATGTTGATCTGAGCGGCGCCTGCCACCAGACCGGGCGCAGAGCCGGCGTACTTCACGACTGCCGGGGCGCCAGCTACCGACGCCGTTATCTGCGACAGGAGCTGGAAGGGCACGGCCGCCTTCTCGATAGAGCCGTCGGCGACGGCGGTGGAGAGGGCTCCGAAACCGGTTCCGTACAGCATCACGATCGATCCGCTCGGGGCGGGATTCAACGGAGAATTGATCGAATAATCCGGATTCAGGATGGCGCCGGCTCCCAGACCGTCGCCGGACTGGGCGAAGAGCCCGGGCGATGCGCTGGCGGAGGGAAGGGTCGCGGTGGCGACGGTGGCATTGCCGCTACGCAACTCGACTAACGCGGATTGACTCACGCTGAGGCCAAAGGGAACGATGGCGTTGATCTGACTGGAGCCGGCGTAGAGGACTGGCGCCGGCTGGCCGTTCAACAGGACGACGGGCGTGGTGACGGCGGTGAGCGGCGCGAAGATCGAAATGATTTCGCCGGGGGATACGGGACCGGAGACGAGACTGGCGGCATTTACGATCGACTCCGGAGCGAGGGTAGTCGAGACGCCGCTCTGGATTTGAATACTCACGGGATTGGCGCTAGCCGCGGTCTGCTGCACGGGTGTGGTCGCGACAACATTGGAAATTCCAACGGTGGCCGTTCCGGCGGCCGCGGTGGAATCGACACCGATAAGCAGTTGCAGGAGTTCGCCATCCGGGATGACATCCTGATTCATGCCGATTACCAGGCAGCGAAGAGATCCGGGTGAGACCAGGTTGGTAAACAGAAGCTTGGTCGATGTCCGAAGCTGATCGCCGACGGCAACGTTCAGGTGAAGGGGAGGGCTCCAGGACAGATCAAACTGCACGCCGCTGATGGACGAACCCGCGGAGGTAAAAGCCAACGGTACGGCGAGGGTTTGTCCGGGATTCGCGGTCTGAGCGGGCGCAGATAAGTTCGCGGATCGGGCGCGACCACCGAACACGATTAAAAGAAAGACCAGATGTACGGTAACGGATCGCATGGATTCCCTAATGAGCTAGCGATTACAGGGCCAATTCAATAGCCGGGCGATCCTTACGGAAGCGACGCAGCGTCAAACCAGGGAGCAAGCACACGGAAAGCTCCGGGGACCCGGCTGGACGCGATTAAAGGCAGTGTAGCACGGCGGAGCCACGATCGCGGGCAAGCCTCAAACCTGCACTCGCGGCATAACACTTGTGTCGAGCGGCATCAGTTGACGATCTGGCCGACGGTAAAGTTGCTGATGATATCGTCACAACTGTCAAATCCGCCGAAACTGAGGAATTCGGAAGCTCCGAAATCGAAATTCGAGGTGCTGCTCCAGTTTGAACTGGGCTGCGTGTAGGAGCCGGATTGAACCAAGGCATCGTTGAGGAAGAGCTGGCTGGCGCCGCCGTTCCAGACGATCGCAACTTTGAGCGTGACGCCGGTTCCGAAGAGCGAGTCTTCCGTGCCCTGGGGTGCGTCATAAGTCTGAACCTGCGCCGCTCCGCCAACGGTGTAAGCGAAGACCAGCCGGCTGCTGACTACCTGAGTGGTGAAGAAGAAGACGTGGTTGACAATGTTGTTGTCGCGCACGTCGAAGACGGTTCGATAAGAGCTGGCCGTGGAGCGCTGGGCGAAGCTGCTGCGCGATTTGAGATAGAAGGTGATCTGTCCGCGGTTGGCTCCGAAAACCGTTCCCACCGAGGCGCTCGTGAACTTGTAGTAGGCGTTGCCGCTGTTGGTGCAACAGTTCAGGAAATAGACTCCATCGCCATCGGAGTTCGGGGCGAAATTGACGGACCCGGATCCGTTTACCACCAGCGATCCGCCAAATCCGCCGGGAGCGGCGGCGGGAGTAACCGAAGAACCGTTGCTGCTGCCGTGCAGTTCGGAAGGACTACCCAAGAGGCTCAAGGTCACCGGAGGCGATACGAACATGGATATGGATGCCGAGGATGAATTGTAGGCGACGGAGAGCGTGACATTTTCGGCGGCGCTGCCGGATGCGCTGGCGGAGAATGTGGCGGTGGTGGATCCGCTGCTGACCGTCACGCTTGACGGCGTGCTCAACGCGCTGTTTCCGCCCGACAGGGTGACGACAGCGCCGTTGGCGGGCGCGACCATCGACAGGGTGATGGTGCAATCTGCCGAACTGCCGCTGGGCACCATGTTCGGGGTACACGAGAGAGAGGACACAACCGGTGCCGCCAGCAGTGAGATGGTCGCGGTAGCCTGGCTGCCATTGGCGGCAGCGGTGATGATCACATTCGAATTGGTCTTGACGCTGCTGACTTGAGCCGTGAAGTTGGCGCTGGTGGCTCCGCTGCCGACAGTGACACTACCGGGCACGACTACGCTGCCAGAGTTGCTGGTCAAGGTAACCAACTGGCCAGTTGACGGTGCGGCGCTGTTCAGCGAGACCGTACAGGTAATGTTGGCGGAACCGGTGATGGTTCCCGTCGAGCAGGATACGCTGGTGACCAGCGGCGCGGGCGGCGGCGGGGGCTGCTGCGCGGGAGCAGAGAGGGTGATCGACATGGTCCGCTGGATGCTGTTTGCCGAAGCGGTGATGACGGCCGTCTGGGTCTTGGTAACGGCGCTGGCCGTGGCGGTGAAGCTTCGCGACGTCGATCCCGAGCGGACCGTGACGGTGGACGGGACGGCCAGGCTGCTGGAATTGCTGGAGAGGCTGACAGACATGCCGTTGGACGGCGCGTCGCCGGTCAAGGTGACCGAGCAGGAGAGACTGCCGGCACCTGTTATCGTCGTGGGGCTGCAAGACAGACCGGACAGGAGCGTGCTGCCGGTGAGCGTGACGGACGTAGTCTGCTGAATGTTATTGGCCGAGGCAGTAAGTTGCGCGCTCACGGTGGCCGTGACTGCGCTCGCCTGAGCGGAAAAGGTGGCGCTGGTAGATCCGGCGGACACCGTGACACTCGCGGGAGGCACGAGACTGGCGTTGTTGCTGGAGATCTTGACCACGAAGCCGCTTGTGGGGGCGGCGCTGGTCAGCGAAACGGTGCAGGACGTCGTTCCGGAACCCGTGATAGAGGCCGGGTTGCAGGATATGCCGGAGACTTGAGGCGCGGATAGAGAGACCGAAGCCGTCTCTTGCACGCCATTCGCTGTCCCGGTGATCACGGCGGTTTGATTGGCGGACACCGCCACTGCCTGCGCGTTGAAGGTCGTACTGGTGGATCGGGCGGGCACGGTCACGCTGGAGGGGACGGTGAGATTCGTCGAATTACTGGAGAGAGTGACGGTAAAGCCGCTGCCGGTTGCGGCCGCGCTGAGCGAAACCGTACAGGAGAGGCTGCCGGGCCCGGCGATGGTTGAGGGGGTGCACGACAGCGTAAACCCGGTCGAAACCGGCTGGCTGATGGCGATCTGAGCCCCGGAAGAGGCCGACGAAATGGAGCTTCCGGTGGCATCGGACGCGAACGGGCTGGAAAGCGAGACGGAAACGGAGCTGTCTTTCGCGGAGGCTGAGAGGGTCGCCGTGACCTGAGCCACGACACCAGCGGCGATTACGTTGTCGTTAAGGCCGTAGAGGATACAGGTAGTGGTCCCGTTGCCATTGGCGCATACGGCTGTTTTACCAGCGGCGGAAGCGGTGCCGGACGCGGCCACGGAGATGCCGGAGATGTCCGCGGTCGAATAACTCATGGTCCATTCCAGGGCGGCTGGCTGGGCGCCGCCGGATGTCGCCAGCGAGACGTTGATGGTTGCGGTACCTCCGGGAACGCCACTGCCGCTGGATGCCGAGAGTGAGACCGTTTGTGCGAAAGCCCATCCGGGGAGCGCCAGTGAAAGCAGGAAAGCGCAGGAAAGCGAGGATCTATGCGATGACACGAAACCTCCGAGTGCCGATGACGGCACGTACGTCCGAGTGTTGGAATGGTGAACGAGACACGAATCCCATTGCTCCGGCCGGGCAGCACCGGACCACCTAACTTCTTAGAACTAAAGGCACTAACTTAGTCCACAGGATGTTCTCGGCGGCAACACTCGAACCGCGGACAGAGTTCGAGTTCGTATAGGACCTATGTGACTGACATCCCTACAGGCCGAGTCTACGGGGGGTTACCGGAATCGGCAATCCCGACAAAAGTTGGGGGAGTGATATCGCAAACGGAGGGATTTGTTGAGGGAAGGAATCGAACGGAAGGCAGGAAGGGTTTTCAGACAGCCGGCGGAGTATTCAGCTAGCGCCTACGCCTTTGAATGGGGGATTGATCCCAAATAAAAAAGCGGCCCCGGCAAACCATCGCCGGGGCCGCATTGGTTGAAGAATTACTGTCTGGCGGATTCCACCGCGATCGTCACCGTGTTGCTCGAGAGCTGGCGGCCGTTGGGAGAGGCGACAGTGAGCTGAACGGGGACGGCATCACCAGTAGATGCCGCGGACGGGACCTTCACTTGAACCGACCAGACTCCCGCCTGGTTCGGAGAGGGAACGATGGCAGAGACTTCCGCCGGAACCCCGCCGATACTAACGAAAGTCGGAAGCGAAGCATCGAGGCCCGTGGCCAGAAGAGTGAGCGAGTCGCCCGGTTGGGCAGGAGCGCCGAGGGTGCGGGCGTCCTGGGCGGTTGCGAGCTGCGCGGTGCCGCTGTGGAACGCCAATCCTTGCTGGCTATCGCTGGTGGAGAGCAAGCCGGGAGCGGCGGCCGCCATGGTGGTCGAGAATGCAGCGGCTGCGCCGGCCGGAGTTTCGAGAGCCACCTGGAGCGCATCGCCGGGGAGACCGGAGGGGCACAGGAAGGCGGCGTGGGTCTTATCGGCGAACAGGACCGGAACGGCATTTCCGTTGACGCGCACGCTGGTTCCGGCGAGCGTCGTGGAGGCGCCGGTGAAATCGGCGGCGGGCTCGTTGGGTCCGAGCCATTGACCGGAGAGCGTCGCCATAGAACCGGGGCTGCACGAGATCTGCGATGCGTTGGCGACGACCGGGAGCTGATCGCCAACCTGGAAGTGCACGGAAGCGGTCGAATTGCCGGTTACGCCCTTGGCGGCGAACTTCACATCGTAGGAACCCGACTGTCTGGATGCCGGGGTCCAGGAAAAGTGTCCGGTGGCCGGATCAAACGAGGCGCCGGCAGGAAGACCGACGGCCGACAGGCTGGCCGGGTTAGCGGGATCGACGGCGACTTTGAAGGCTACCGTCGAGCCGGATTGAACCAGTTGATCTCCAGGAACCGTGATTGCGGGTCCGGAGGCGGGAAGCACGGTAATCGTGTCTTCAGCGGTCTGACCGTTGCGGGTTGCGGAGACGGTGAACGACTGCGGAGCAGCAGATTCCGTGGTCGCGCCCTGGAAGGAGAGGCTGTGCTGGCCGCTACGGCCGGTGACGGCCTGCGGCAGAACCACCGCGGAAGCGCTCTGGACGTCGACGCTGGCCGGATCGGCGGCGTTTCCGCCGTTCAGTTCGCAGCGGAAGGTTTGTCCGGGCTGGACGGCTCGCGGCGAGCACGAGAGAGAAGCCGAGGCCGGTTGGCCGGCAGCGGCGCGGGAATTGGTTCCGGCGCCGGCGCTGGTCGACTTGGCGGTGACGACTTGCGAGGAAGCGGAGCCTTCCACAAAGAGCACGTCCACCCAGTAATTGCTGGACTCGTAGGTCGATGTCGGGAACGATTGCGAGCCGTAGTGGTAGATGCCATTGGGAGCACTCGAGGTGTTCTTGGGCGCGGTGAGCGGGCCGTTGGTGACGCTGGAACTGGCGAAATAGTTGTCGTCGGCCGAATAATGGCCGTTGGGGCACCAGTAAGACACGATGTAAGTGGTGTTGGCGCTGATGCTCACCGGGGAAGAGAATTGGGCCTGCTGCCAGCCCGAAGAGGTTTCACCGGTGAAGGTAACCGAGGCGAGCAGTGTACCGGATTTCGACCACAGGTGTCCCACATGGGTTCCGGTGTTTTTCGATCCCTTATAGAAGCGGACGCCGGTCACCGATCCACTTGCATTGGCCTGGAAATTCACGCCGAGCTCCACTGCCTGCGAATCGGAATCGGTGACGGTCCCGGGTTTCGCGCTGGAACTCCAGAGAGAATAGGTCTCGCTGCTGGCAGCGTCGACGGTCAAAGCTGCGTTGGCCGAGCTCCCGTTGAACGCGGCAGTAACGGTCGCGGTCTCATCGCTCGAAACCGCGGTGGTGTTGGCCGTGAAGCTGGCCGACGAACTGGAAGCCGCCACGGATACGGAAGCGGGGACGGTGACGGCGGAGTTGTTGCTCGAGAGCGTAACGGTGGTGCCGCCGCTGGGCGCCGAACCAGAGAGCGTCAGCGTGCAGGAGGTGCTGGAGCCGCAGGCAACGCTGTTGGGATTGCACGACACCGACGAAACGGTCATCACGGGAGCGGTGAGGCTGATGGTGGCGGTGGCGGAGCTGCTATTCAGAGAGGCAGTGACGGTCGCGGATTGATTGCTGGAGATCGTCCCGGCGGT
>Ga0335078_10018763_pt1 | contig 10284 bp, 9 predicted proteins | sample Lox_Sample_32_FD_206711 | JGI IMG/M metagenome (GOLD analysis project Ga0335078, IMG submission 206711) | Soil microbial communities from Loxahatchee National Wildlife Refuge, Florida, United States - Lox_Sample_3.2 | ecosystem: Environmental > Terrestrial > Soil > Wetlands | place: USA: Florida...
GGCGCGGCATCGCGAACGCGACGCTCGAGGTCGCGGGAGCGGACGCGCTGCCGTACGGCGCGCGCACCGACGCGCTCGGCCGCGCGATGGTCGGTCGTCTCGGCGATCCGGGGTCGTCCGGTTGGGTCGTCACCGCACGCGCGCTCGGTTACGACGAGGCGAGCGCGCGCGGCGTGCGCGACGGAGCCGCGCTCAAGCTCGTCTTGCATCGGCTCGGATCGATCCTCGTGCACGTCGTCGATGACGCGGACAAACCCGTGCAGAACGCACACGTTCGGATCGCGGGGACTGCGCTGTGGCCGTCGCGCGAGGGGCGCACCGGCGAGCACGGGATGGTGAAGCTCGCCGGGCTCTTCGAAGGATCGTACGCGCTCCGCGCGACCGAGGGCACGCGCGCGTCGCCGATCGAAATCGGCGTGATGCTCGGCGCGGGCGAGGACAAAGAGATCACGCTGCGCGTTTCGCCCGGAAGAATGATCGTCGCGCACGTCACCGACGGCGACGCGGAGGACGCCGACGACATCTCCGGCGCGCGCGTCGTGCTCGCGGAGAGCGGCGTGTCGCCGTTTCCGCTCGAGGCGATCACCGACAAGCGCGGTCGCGCGACGCTCGGTCCGATCGCGCCGGGCCCCGCGACGATCTCCGCGCGCGCGGACGGATTCGTCGGACGCGCGAGCGTCGCGGTGCCGGAAGCGCCCTCCAAAGACGGCGAGGTGCGCGTCGTGCTGTCGCGCGCGGGAACGCTCGAGGGCCGCGTCGTCGACGCGCGCGGATTTCCGATCGCGTCGGCGACGATCGAAATCGTCGGCACCGATTTTTCGGGAGGACCCATCGACGACGATCCGCGGCGCTCGGATTTTCGCGAGAACGAATTCCACGCGACGCTCGCGCCCGCGCAGCTCCTCCCGGCAGGCGAGCTCGGCGTCGTGCCCGGTCCCGTGCCGCCGATCCCGCGCGGACCGATCGCGTTCACGGGATTCGGCGCGCCCGAGACGCGATCGCCGCCGAGCGAGCCGTGGGTCAGCGCGAGCGACGGAACGTTTCGCGCGACGCCCGCGACGCCGGGCCGCGTGCGCGCGCTCGTGCGTCATCCGGAGTACGTCGAAGCGTGGAGTGATCTCGTGACCATCCCGGCAGGCGGAAGCGCGCACGTCGAGATCGTGTTGCACGCAGGCGGAACGCTCGAAGGACGCGTCGTCGACGCGCAAGGACAACCCGTCGCCGGCGCGCGCGTCGAGCTCGCCGCGATCCACGGCACGCTCCAGCGCGACACGAAGACCGCGACCGACGGCACGTTCGCGTTCGCGTCGACGCCGCGCGAGATCTCGCTCGACGTGTACGACTCCGACGAAGACGCATCGCCGCGCCTTCGAACGTCGACGACCGTCGCCGACGGAGAGCGCAAAGAGATCACGCTCACCCTCCCCGCCGCGCGCGACGCGGTCCACGTTCGCGTGCGCGACGATCGCGGGTATGCGGTCGCGTCCGCCGAGATCGACGTCGCGTCGCTCGACGCGAGCTCGCCGCTGCGCGCGACGGTCTTCTCGGACTCGGCGGGCGAAGCGCAAATCGAAAACGCGCGGGGCCTCCCGATCCGCGTCGACGTGAGCGCGCCGGGTCACGCGCCGAGATCCCAGACGCTCGACGCGGCGCCCGCGGATCTCGACGTGTCGCTCGTGCCCGGCGCGTCCGCCTCCGTTCTCGTGCGTGATTCCCGCGGAAATCCCGTGGCGGGAGCAGATGTTGTATTCTACATGAATTCGTCGGTGCGCCATTTGCGGACGGACGCGCAGGGCGCGGCGTCGATCTCGGACGTCGCGCCGGGGGAAGCGCGCGTCGTCGCGCGCGCGCAAGGGTTCGCGACGACCGAGCGCAGCGTCGACGTCGCGTCGTCCGATCGCGGCCAGTCGATCGCGTTCGAGCTCGAGGCGGAAGGCGTCGTGACCGGCGAGGTGCGCGACGCACGCGGCGATCCGGTCGCGGGCGCGCGCGTCGCGAAGGATCGCGTGCCCGTGTTCCTCGCGCAGGGACAAACGCCGGCGGACGTGGCGACGACCGACGCGCGCGGTCGCTTTCGTCTCGGCGCGCTCGACGCGGGGACGATCGCGCTCGAAGGCTACGCGCCCGACGTGGGACGCGGTCACGCGAGCGCGCGCGTGCTCGCGGGTCGCGAGACGACGAACGTGCGCATCGTGCTCGGCGCGAGCGACGAAGCGCCGTCGCAGGATCGCGCGGGCGCGACCGTCGCGGTGACGCTCGGCGAAACTGGCGAGCCGCGCGAGGTCGTCATCGTGCTCGTCGCGGAGGGAAGCGACGCGGAGCGCGCGGGGCTCCAACCGAACGACACGCTCGTCACCGTGGACGGCGCGCCCGTTCACACGATCGAAGAGGCGCGCGAGAAGCTCAGCGGGCCCGCCAACGCGGACGTCGTGCTCGGCATTCGGCGCGAGGGGGTGACGACGCGAGTTCGCGTCGGCCGTGAAATGGTGCGCCGCTGACGCGTCTCACTCTTTCGAAAATTCGATCGCCTTGCCCGGCGCGAGCGTCCAATCGAGCGTTTTGTCGTCGACGAACGTGAGCGTTTGTTTGTCGTCGGGACCGTCTTGATCCGTCGTGATGACGACCTTCTTGTTCTCGTCGGAGGCGACCTTGAACTTCGCGGACTGTTTGTCGCTGCCGGTGTGCACGGACACGACGTCGCCTTTGAATTCGAGCTCCATCGTCGACGCGAACAAATTCGCAGCGCCGACTTGCTCCGCGTCGATCCCAATCGCCTTGATCCCGCGCCAGCGGCCCTCGAGCTTCGGCGCGCTCGCTTTGTTGCACGCGACGATGCCCACGAGGATCGCCGCGCACGCCAACGTTCGCTTCATGCGTGCCTCAACATACCGCATCGTGCGCGACGGCGTGCTCGCCGCGCGCGAGGACCTCGAGGAGCGCGCCGGGGAGCTGCTGCAGCACGTGAGAGGAGTCCACGCACGCGAGCCGCGTGTCGCCGGTCGCGATGACGGGCGCGAGCTTGTCGCCGTCGCGCGTGACGACGTACGCGAAGCGCATCGAGTGCGAGCGCACCTCGGCGAGCGTCACGTCGACGGCGAGCACGTCCTCGAAGCGCGCGGGCGCGCGGTATCTCACGCTCGCTTCGACGACGGGGAGGTGCCAGCCGCGCGCGGCCCACGTCGCGTACGTCACGCCGCGCCGGCGGAGCCACGCGACGCGCGCCGCTTCGAAATACGACAGATAGCTCGCGTGGTGGACGATGCCCATCAAATCGGTCTCGCCGAAACGAACGCGCACCTCGACGCGGCTCGTGGATTTCGCCGGATTGAGCTCGACTCGCATCACGCGCGCCTTTCTGCCATTTTCTTCGCGTGACCAAAAGCGACAAGCGACGGCTCCCCGTCCTGCAAACCAACGCCGAGGAACCCGAAGAGCCGCGACCCGCTTGGCACTGGGTCGGTTTCGGCGCGGTCGCGATTTTCGTCGCGTGGCTCCCGCTCGCGTATTTCGCCGAGTCGATCGGTCGGCGGCTCGCGCAGTCGCGCTTGAACGGCGCGAGCGTCGAGTCGCTCGCGCGCGCCGATCGCGTCGCCGTGCTCGCGCGCATCGCGCTTCCACAGGCGCTCGCGCTCGTGCTCGCCGGCGCGTGCGGAGGGTTCTTGGTGACGCGATTCGGTCGGACGACGAAGACGCGCGACGCCGCGCTCGCGGGGCTCGTCGTCGGCGCGCTCGCGCTCGGTCTCACGTTGCCGCAAACGGGCTTTTCGCTCGCCGTCCTCGCCGTGCCGATGCTCGCGTGCGCCTCGGCCGCAGCGGGCGGCGCGCTCGGCGCGAAAGTGATAACGAAATGACGATGCTCGGTTTGTTGATCGAAACGGACGCCGCGTGGGCGGACGAAGCGGCGCGCGATCTCGACGCCGTGCTCCGCGATCACGCGCACTGTGAGATGAAGGCCGCGTCGCACGCGCTCTCGCTCGCCGCGCGTCACCCGGACGATCTCGCGTTCGTTCGCAAGCTCGTCGCGCTCGCGCAAGAAGAGCTCTCGCATTTCGATCGCGTCGTCGAGCTCCTCGCCGCGCGCAACGTCGCGCTCGGCGCGCCGCCCGTCGACGAATACGCCGCCACCCTCCGCGATCGCGCCGGCAAGCTCGCGAAATCGATCGACGGAAGACCCGTCGCGCCGCTCGTCGATCGCTTGCTCGTCTGCGCGCTCATCGAGGCGCGCTCGTGCGAGCGGTTCAAGCTGCTCTTCGATCGCCTCGGCGAGCGCCACGAATTGTATGCATTCTACAAAGAATTGTTCGTGGCCGAAGCGCGGCATTTCCGCGAGTTCGTCGATCTCGCGCAGGCCGCCTCGAGCGAGGTGATCGCGGCGGCGCGCCTCCGCGAGATCGCGAAGATCGAAGCGGAGATCGTCTCGGAGATGTTCGCGCAGTCCGCGCCCGATCGAAGCCGCGCGGCGATTCACGGCTGATGGATCTCCTTCGCGTCGCGCGTGACGTGGCTTCGGCCGCCGACGAAATCGATCGACTCGGTGACGACGTCGATTGGGAAGCTCATCGTCACGTCGCGGGGCGCACCGCGATGCTGGAGATCGCGTCGCAAAGCGCGAGCGCGCTTCGCGACGCGCTCACCGCGTGGGTCGCGTGGCTCACCGTGGTCCGCGTCGCGCAGCCCGCTGCGCTTCGTGCGCGCGCCGCGCGCCGCGAGACGCGCGCCGTCGTGCGCCTCGAGCGCGAGACGTCCCTCACGTTGGACGAAACCGTCGCAGCGCTGATCGCGTCGAAGTCGCCAAACGAAGCGCGCGCATGCTTCGCCGCGCTCGCCGAGTTCGCGCCGCTCGCGTCGACCGAGCACGCGCTCCGCGAGACGCGCGTGGAGGCGTTTCGCCGGTTGGGAATCGACGACGTCGCGGAGCGTTTTTGCGGCGTCGGTGAATCGAAGCTCGCGCGCTCCGCGCGGCAGTTCCTCGTCGAAACGAACGATCTCGCGCGCGATCTCGTGAAGAAGAAGGACGCGCTCGATCGATACCCGCTCGACGTGGACGCGCGGCTCGCGCGCGGCGCGACCGAAGGATGGCCCTCGCGTTTGACGTGGAGGAGCGCGGCCGCCTTGCTCACCGGATTCGAAATGCGCGCGACGATGCGCGCCGACGCGCCGCGCGCGCTCGGCGCCGCGAGCTTCGCGCGCGCGCTCGGCGCGATCGGCGCAGCGTTTCAATCCATCGCGACCACCGCCGAGCCGTTCGCCGAGCGCATCGCGCCGCTCCGAGCGCGTGAGCGCCGCACCGGCTTCGTCTTCGCGTCCGCGCTCGCGGAGCCCGCGCTCTTCACGCGCGTGCTCGGTCTTTCGCGCGGAAAAGCGTCCGACCAGGCGCGCGTTCTCGCCATCGCGTTTCTTCTCGACGCGCGCTTTCGCGCGATGCGCGTCGCGCTACGCCCGAACCCATCGGCGGACCGCGAAGAAATCACCGCGCTCGGCGTGGGCGCGCCGCTCCCGTCGCCGTGGCCGCTCGCGCGCGACGAAGATCTCGCCGACGTCGTCGCGCTCTTTTCGTCGCTCGCGATCGTCGATGCTCTCCGCGCGCGCGAAGGCGACGATTGGTTTCGCAACCCGCGCGCGTTCGGCGCGCTGCGCGCGCTGGCGACGTCGTCGGTCGCGCTCGACGACGGCGCGCCGGCCGCGCTCGCCCGACGCTTCGAAGGGGTCCTCGCGTGATCTTCGTCGCGATGTTGCCGCTCGTCATGCTCGCGGTGACGCAATCGGGCGCGCCGCAGCCGCACCTCGCCGCGCGCGCGCAGCCCCCGCCGCCCCTCTTCGCGCTCCCCGTCGTCGCGCAGCTCCACGTGGACGTCGAAAAGGATCGCGTCGTCGTCACCCACGAGATCGTGATGGCGCGCGGCGAGTGGAGCGGAGGCGACGTGGATTTGTGGATCTCGTTCGGCCCCACGATGCCGCGCGCGCTCGACGCGCGGCTCCTCGCGGTGCGCGCGAACGCGACCGCGCCGGATCCCGCGGACGCGGGCGAGCCCATCGCGCACGACGCGCTCGCACGTCGCCCGTCGCGGGCCTACGCGCTCATCGGACGAAGCACGATGGCAGGCGTCGTGCTCCACGTGCGCGAGCCCGCGTTTCGTCGCGCGACCGCGGCGAGCGGCGTGCTCGCGCTCCGCGTGCGCCAAGTGCTCGCGCCACCCACGCCCGACGCTCAAAACGCGCGCGAGCTCGTCGTGCGCCTCGGCATGGAATCCGGCCCGCCTCTCACGGTGCGGCGCATCGCGATGACGACGTCCGAGCCCGACGGCTTCATCACGCAAGCCTCGGCGCAATTCTGCGGTCCGAACGCCGATCCCTACGACGTCGGTTTTCACGTCGCCCCACGCGGCGCTCGCACGACGCCCGGCGCGATCGATCCGACCGCCGCGACGCGCCGCTCGACCGACGACCTCTGCGTCCGCTACGTGACGCCCTAATCGCCGCTCATCGCCGCGTCGGCGCCGGCGGTGTTGTAGTCGTAGAAATAGCGGAACCCGAAGACGAGCATCGTGTTCGGATGATCCGCGACGACGTCCTGACGAATCGACGCTTCGACGCTGAAGTGCTTGTCCACCCACCCGAGCCCGCCGCTCAGCGCCTGCGTCTTCTGCCCCGTGTCGATGCGGTAGCCGAGGCGAATCGCGAGCCGATCGAACAAGAAGACCTCGGTGCCGAGCATGAAGCGACTGCGCGGCGTGTCGTACGTCGTGAAGTCCACGAGCGTGTCGAACTCCGCGGAGAACACGTCGAGGTTGAGGCCGATGCCGCCGGCGAGCGTCGTCGGCGCGATGGGCGTACCGGGATAGGTGAGGTTTTGCCCGACGACGCCGAGCGTGAGCTGCTTGACGGGCCGGTACGTCACGCCCGCGTTGAACGTGAACAGGCTCGCGAGCCCCGACGAGGCCGTACCGTCCGACACCAAATCGACGCCGAACGGCCCGCGCGACACAGCCTGATTCACCTGCAAATAGCGCCCGGTCACGCCCACGAACAAGTTCGGGAGCACGGGATACGCGAGCGCGACGCGCAGATCCGTCCACTGACGATCGATGCCGTCGGGATCCATCGTCGACCACGTCCCGCCGACGCCGCCCGCGAGCCCGTTGGCCGCGTCGGTTCCCGCCGGGCGCGCCGCGAGCTGATTCGTCGACGAGTCCGCGATGCCGCCGCCGTACGTTTGTCGATTCGCCTCAGGCGAAAATCCGACGATGCCTTCGAAGTGGTAGACACGCGACGACGCGAGGTTCGCGGGGTTGTCGTAAATGGCCGTCGTCGACGATCCGAGCGCAGTTTGCGCGCCGCCGAACGCCATCCAGCGCGGCGACTCGATGTCGCCCATGTCGTAACCTTGCTCGACCGAGGTCGACGAGGGCGTCGCCCATGCACTGGTGGCCACGAAAAATGAGGCGATCGCAGCCGACACGGATGAACGCACAGCGCGACCCAATCACAGCCGTCGCGCGAAGGCCAAGTTTCAGCGCCGAAACCACCTCCCGTGCGACGACACGATCCCGTCGCAAAAAAGCCTTACGCCGTTGTCTCTTGACACGCGGAAACCAGGCAAATTCCCGCGGTTGCGTTCTGCAAACTTCTGCGCGCGGCGAGAAATGCATCGTGATGTCGTGCGTTTGCATATTCGTGTCGTCGCGCGTCAGCGTGCCTTCGACGAGACACAGGTGGTTTGCAAACAATAATCATTTCGAATTTCAGTCACTTATTCAAATTCGTACGATGACGATGGACGAGCCGACTTCACGTTGATACCCACACGGACTGCCTCATCAAGCAACACGCTGGGAGGCCGGAGTCGTGCGGTTCGTGAGGATCGTCGCTCTGAATGACCGTCCGCGAGCTTATCCACAGGTTGTGGATAACTTGTGAATGGGAGTAGCAAACGTGGCTTGCGACATGGGCGAGTCATCGGAGCGGTTTTCACTTTTTTCCAACGTTACCGAGGTCGCGAGACGTGCAAGGGAGCATCGAAGAGCAGGACGCATTGTGGGCTGAAGCCGTCGCGTACACGCGTGGTCGCTCGCCCGGCAGTTTCGATCAGTGGTTCTCCGGCATCCAGTTCGATGGTTTGACCGATGGCGTGCTCGGCCTCCGCGCGCGCGACGAGTTCGTGCGCGAGTGGGTCGATCATCATTTTCTTCCGACGATCACCGATTTCATTCGAAGCAAAACGGGGTGGAGCGTGCAAGTTGCGTGGAGCGTGGGTGGGGACATGAAAAAGCCCGTGGCGGAGCCCGTGCAGGACGTGAAGCCGGTGCGCGCGAAGGCGCTCGCGGTCGGCGAGGAATCGACGAGGCCGGCGAGCGTTCGTCCGCCCGCGCCGCCGCTCGAAGGTTTGAATCCGAAATACACGTTCGCGAATTTCGTCGTGGGCTCATCGAATCAGCTCGCGCACGCGGCGTCCATCGCGGCCGCGGGCGGCGGCGGACCGCGCCACAACCCGCTCTTTTTGTGCGGCGGCACCGGCCTCGGAAAGACGCACCTCGTTCACGCCGTCGCGCATCGCGTTCGGCAAGAGCGCCCGGAGACGCGGATCCTCTACGTGTCGGCGGAGAAATTCGTGAACGAGTTCGTTCAAGCGCTCCAAGACAACAAGATGAGCGAGTTCCGCGCGCGTTACCGCGAGAAGTGCGATTTGCTCCTGGTCGACGACATTCAGTTCCTCGCGTCGAAGACGCAAACGCAGGAAGAGTTTTTTCACTGCTTCAACGCGCTCCACCAGAGCGACAAGCAAATCATCCTGACGAGCGACAAATACCCGCAGCAGCTCGAGCGCATGGAAGAGCGGCTCGTGTCGCGCTTCTCGTCGGGATTGGTCGCGGACATTCAGCCGCCGGAGCTCGAGACGCGCGTCGCGATCGTGCGGAAAAAAGCGCAGATCGAGCAGCTCGACATCCATCCGGACGTGGTGCTCACGATCGCGCAGTCCGTTCGGAGCAACGTGCGCGAGCTCGAGGGCACGCTGATTCGCATCGCGGCGAAGGCGTCGCTTCAAGGCAAGACGCTCACCGTGGAGTTCGCGCGTCAGGAGATCTTGGCGGCGTCGAGCGTGCGGCCGACGGAGCAGAACGTCGAGGACATCCAGCGGATCGTGTGCCACCACTTCAAGCTGCGCTCGACGGATTTGCTCTCGAAGGATCGTCACAAGAGCGTCGCATTCGCGCGTCACGTCGCGATGTACCTGTGCAAGCAGCGCTTGAAGTGCAGCTTCCCCGAGCTCGGGCGCGCGTTCGGCAACCGAGATCACACGACCGTGATGAGCGCGGTGCGCAAAGTGGAGTCGCTGCGCACAAACGATCCCGAAGTTCGCGCGCACCTCGAAGCGATCGAGCGTAAGCTCGGCGCGGCGGATTAGACGAATCGTCGCCGCGGACCAGGAGAGGGAATCGAATGTTTGAGCGCTCAACGATTGTTACGGGGATTTTCTGCCTTGTCGCGTGCGGCGGCGGGACGTCGGATCAGAAGACGGACACCACGCCGACGTCGAGCGCGACCGCCGTGGCGACCACGCCGCCGCCCGATCCGAAGGTGCAGCAGTGCGCTGCGATCGCGCAGCGCGTGGACGCGTTCACGAGCGACGCGTCGAAGGTCGACATGCACCAAGTCGATGGGTTGACGTCGCTTCAGTCGCTCTCGTCGAAAGCGAGCGCGGATCTCGGAGCGATGCACGCGGACGGAACGCTCAACGCCGTCGTGCAGGATTCGTCCGTTCACCTCAGCGAGGCCGCCAAGATTTTCGGACAGCTCTCGCAAATCCTCGGGAACATCGAGGCGGCGAAGCAGAAGATCGCGCCGGGCGAGGTCGAGAAAATCAAGACGTGCGTCGGCGGCGCGACGAAGGACGTCGTGACGTATTGCAAGGCGCATTCATCGAACGATTGCACCGCGGCGATGGGATCGATCACGACGTGGACCTCGTCGGACGACAAACACCAACTCGAGGGTCTCGCGGCGCTGAAGGCGCTCGTCGTGACCGACAAAACGGTCAAGGCGAAGTACGCGCACGTCGTCACGTGCGTTCAGCCGCTCGCCGACGCGCTCACCGCGATCGAAGCCGAGAAGGCGAAGCTCAAAGGCATCGGCGACGCCGAAGACGCGCGCGAGAAGACGATCGACGATCGCTTCAACACCGAGTGCGGTCGAAAGCTGTTCAACAAATAAGACCGTCCGAAGTCACTGCACCACGCGCCACGCGGTGCCCGCTTCGCCGTCGCTGAGCTCGACGCCGAGCGCGGC
>Ga0335078_10018764_pt1 | contig 10284 bp, 9 predicted proteins | sample Lox_Sample_32_FD_206711 | JGI IMG/M metagenome (GOLD analysis project Ga0335078, IMG submission 206711) | Soil microbial communities from Loxahatchee National Wildlife Refuge, Florida, United States - Lox_Sample_3.2 | ecosystem: Environmental > Terrestrial > Soil > Wetlands | place: USA: Florida...
CGACGGGGCGAAGGCCACAGAGACCATCGATGCGCAAGTCGCTTGTTGCGGCCCTCGCTGCGGTTTCAATCTTCGCTGTCGGAATGCCCGCCAACCGCGCCGAGGCGACGAGCGCGGCCGCTCGGCCGGCGCTAGGCGCTGCGACCGCGCCGGCTGTCCGCGAGGCGGCGATCGTCTGCGGCGGCAACGGCTGCAATGCGGTGCAGACCAAAGCGTCGAAGCGCCGCAAGTTTCAGACGCTCGGCCACGGCTAGACTGAACTGCGAAAGCCGCGTTCGCCGCGGTAAATTCGATAGATAATCCTTTCCGGATCGGGCGCCGAAAAAGAACGTCTGTTCCGTAGCTGCGTTCATTTACAGCAAGACATTTTTATTACTGCGTCAGCTCGGCCAACTCATTGAATATGAGGGTGGAATGCTCCACGTCACGCTTCCAGTGCGCGCCATGCAGGGCCTCAGGTGCAGCCGTGACTCCCATTCCGAATGTCGTCATTTTCGCTGGATTCCTGATCGGCGCCGCCTTTGGCGCGGTCGGCCTTGTCAGCGGCTTTTGCCTGACGACCGGATTGCGCAATTGGTGGACGCAAGGCGACGGCCGCTTGGTGCGCACGTTTGCCGTGGCGCTCGCCGTGGCCATTGCCGGCACGCAATTACTCGCCGCGCGCGGCCTGTTCGATCTCGGCCAGTCGATCTATCAGCAGCCGTCGTTTTCCGCTCCGCTCATGCTGTTCGGCGGCATCTTGTTCGGCTACGGCATGGTGGCGGCGAATGCCTGCGCGTCCCGCGCCCTGGTGCTGCTCGGCCGCGGCAATCTCCGCTCCCTCGTCGTGGTCGCTACGGTCGCGGTGACGGCGGAGGTGACGTTAAAGGGTTTGATTGCGCCGTTGCGCCTCGCCATCCTGCATTGGTCGCAAACCACCCTCAGTGACATATCGGTGCCGGCTTTGATCGCCGCCCTCGGCCTCGGCGGTTCAGTCGCGCGGGCGCTTGCCGTCGTGGCGACGAGCGGCACCCTGTTGGCGTTTGCCCTGGCCCATGCGCCGTTCCGGCGCGCAAAAGGGCAGATCGCGGCCGGACTGGCGATTGGAATTTTGATTCCCGCCGGCTGGTTCGTCACCGGTTATCTGGGCGCCGACCCTTTCAATCCGGCGCCGGTGGCGTCGCTGACCTTCGTCGCGCCGATCGCCGACACGCTGCAATATGCGATGCTGTCGACCGGCTCGACGCTGAGCTTCGGTATCGTCGTGGTCGCCGGCGTGCTCGCCGGCAGCTTCGTCACCGCGCTGCTGACGCGGAGCTTTGAACTGGAAGGCTACGGCTCGGTGCGGCACATGCTGCGCTCGCTCGGCGGCGCGGCGCTGATGGGCTGCGGCGGCGCCTTGGATTACGGCTGTTCGATCGGCCAAGGCTTGACCGGGTTGTCGACCTTGGCGGTGCCGTCGGTGGTGGCCGCGACCGGCATTTTGCTCGGCGCCGCCGCGGCGTTGCGCAGCCCGGTGCGGATCATTGCGCCGGCGGCGGCGTAAGCGCCCGAAGTGAGCTACGCCGCGACGCGCGCGCGCGCATCATCCAGCACCATGTCCGCGCCCTTCTCGCCGATCATCACCGCCGCCGCAGTGGTGTTGCCGGAGACCACCGTCGGCATGATCGAGGCGTCGATGACGCGCAGACCTTCGACGCCGCGCACGCGCAGGCGCTCGTCGACCACGGCATTCGGATCGGAGCCCATGCGGCACGTGCTGGTCGGATGATAAACCGTGGTTCCGGTGTCGCGCGCGAAAGCGAGAAGATCGCCGTCGCTCGCGCAGTTCGGCCCCGGCGCGCGCTCCTCGGCGATATAGCGGCGCATCACCGCCCGATCCATGACCCGGCGCAACAGCTTCATGCCGGCGACAACGCAGTCGCAGTCGGTGCGTGCCGTGAGATAGCGCGGCTGAATCGCGGGCGACACGGCGGGATCGGCGGATTTGATGCGAACGAAGCCGCGGCTGTCCGGGCGCAGTTGACAGACCGAGGCCATGAACCCCGGGAACGGATGCAGCGTCGCCCCGGCGGCGTCGGCGGAAAAGATCAGAAAGTGGAATTGCACGTCCGGCGTTGCCAAGTCCGGACGGGTGCGCAGGAAGGCGCCCGCGTAGCCGGCGCCGATGGTGAGCATTCCCTTGCGCGACAACAGGTAGCGCAAGCCCGCGGCATAGCGGTAGCGCCAGCGATTGATCACGTCATTCATGGTGATGGGCTCGGTGCAGCGATACAGCATGCGGATCTGCAGGTGGTCCTGCAGGTCGGCGCCGACGCCCGGCATGTCGGCGATGACCGCGATACCGAAGTCACGCAATATTTTTGCCGGTCCCAAGCCGGAGAGCTGCAGCAATTGCGGCGAGTTGAACGCGCCGCCGGAAACGATGACCTCCGCGTTCGCATGCGCAGTGTGGGTCGTCGCGCCATGACGATATTCGACGCCGATGGCGCGGCGGCCGGAGAATAAGATGCGTGTGGCGAGCGCATTTGACACGACCGTGAGATTAGGCCGGCGCCGCGCCTCCTTCAGATAACCGACGGCGGTCGACCAGCGGCGGCCGTTTCGCGCGGTCAGTTGGAAGTATCCCGCCCCCTCTTGGGTCGGACCGTTGAAGTCGTCGTTGCGCGGAAAGCCCGACTGCTGCGCCGCCTCGATGAACGCCTCGCACAGCGGGTGCGGCTCGCAGACGTCCGAAACCTTGAGATGCCCGCCGACGCCGTGCAACTCGTCGGCGCCGCGCTCCTGATCCTCGGCGCGCCGGAAATACGGCAGCACGTCTGCAAAAGCCCAGCCGGCATTGCCCAATTGCCGCCAGTGGTCGAAATCCTCGTGTTGGCCGCGAATATAGAGCAGCCCGTTGATCGAACTCGAGCCGCCGAAAACCTTGCCGCGCGGCTGGATCACCCGGCGATTATTGAGCTCCGGCTCCGGCTCGGTCGTATAGAGCCAATTCACCTTGGCGTTGGAAAACAGCTTGCCGTAGCCCAGCGGAATATGAATCCAGATATTGCGGTCGGGGCCGCCGGCTTCGAGCAGCAGCACCCGATGCCGGCCCGAAGCGGTCAGCCGATTGGCAAGCACGCAGCCGGCCGAACCGGCGCCGACGATGATGTAGTCGAAAGAGGCCGCTTCCTTGGTCGGTGGCATGGGCTACTCCTGACGACGAGAAACAGGCTCCATTCTCATCGCCGCAAATCGCAAGTATACATTTCCCTACGCCCCGCGTAGCGGGGGCGGATGAGAACCTGGGAGGGAAAGCGTGAACAAGTTCGGCATCGGTCAGCCCGTCACCCGGCTCGAAGACCCCCGCTTCATCACCGGCCGCGGCCGTTTCGTCGACGACATCGACCTGCCGCAGCAGTGTTACGGCGTCGTCGTCATGTCGCCGCACGCGCATGCCCGCATCAAGCGCATCGACACGGCCAAGGCCAAGGCCGCGCCGGGCGTGCTGGCAGTCCTCACCGGAGCGGATGTCACGGCCGACAAGCTCGGCGCCTTCTCGCCGGTCATGCCCGAGGACATGGGCGGGCCGAAGGGCTACCGGACGCTGCGCTCGATCCTCGCCATCGGCAAGGTGCGCGCGGTCGGCGAGCGCGTCGCCTTCGTCGTTGCGGAAACGCTGGCGCAGGCCAAGGACGCCGCCGAATTGGTCGAGATCGATTACGAGCCGCTGCCGGCGGTCGTCAATGTCGAGGATGCGGTCAAGCCCGGCGCGCCGGCGGTGTGGGACGAAGCGCCCAATAATGTCGCGGTCGGGCTGATGATGGGCAACAAGGACGCGGTGGACGCCGCCTTCGCCGCCGCCAAGCACACGGTGTCGCTGAAGCTCACCAACAGCCGCGTCAGCGCCAACACCATCGAGCCGCGCGCCGCGATCGGCCAATACCATCCCGACGGCGAGAGCTACACGCTTTACTCGACCACGCAAAATCCGCATGGCACGCGCCAGCACGTCGCCGGCAATGTGCTGAAAATTGCCGAGTCGAAGCTGCGCGTGATCTCGCCCGACGTCGGCGGCGGCTTCGGCATGAAGAACGGCGGCTATCCGGAGGATGCGCTGGTGGTCTGGGCGTCGCGCCGGGTCGGCGGCCGTCCGGTCAAATGGGTGTCGACGCGCTCGGAAGCGCTGCTCGGCGACGCGCACGGGCGCGACCAGGTGGTCACCGGAGACCTTGCCTTCGACGAACACGGAAAAATCCTCGCTCTTCGCGTCAACGCGCTCCATCAGATGGGCTCGCATGTGTTCGAGGCGGGCATCGTGGTGCCGCTGTTCGCGGTCAAGCTCGCGCCCGGCGTCTACAATATTCCGGCGGTGCATGCCGCGGCCAAGGCGGTGCTGACCAATACCTCGCCGATGGCGCCCTATCGCGGCGCCGGCCGGCCGGAGGCGACCTTCCTGATCGAGCAGTTGATCGAGCGCGCGGCGCGCGTCGTCGGCATCGATCCGGTCGAGATCAGGCGGCGCAATTTCATTCCGGCCTCCGCCATGCCGCACAAGATCGCGCATTCCGGCATGACCTATGACAGCGGCGATTTCATGCACGTGATGGACGAGTGCCTCAAGCTCGCCGACTGGAACGGCTATCCCAAGCGCGCCGCGGAATCGAAGAAGCGGGGAAAATTGCGCGGTCGCGGCATCGGCTATTTCCTCGAAGAAGCCGCGGTGTTCAACGACAAGATGGTGATCCGCTTCGATCCGGGCGGCACCGTCGCCATCATTGCCGGCACCCATTCGCACGGCCAGGGTCATCAGACCGTCTATTCGCAGATGGTGCACGAATGGCTCGGCGTGCCGATCGACACCATCCGCTTCATCCAGGGCGACACCAACGAGGTGCCGATCGGGCGCGGCACCTACGGCTCGCGCAGCATGCATGTCGGCGGCAACGCGCTCAAGCGCGCCGCCGACGCCATCATCGAGAAAGCCAAGCCGATGGCGGCAATGATGATGGAGGCCGCGGCCGGCGATCTCGAGTTCAAGGACGGCAGCTTCCGCATCGTCGGCACCGACCGCGCGCTGCCGCTGACCGCGGTGGCGATGTCGCTGCACCGGCCGATGATGCTGCCGCCGAACTTCGAACTCGGGCTGGAGGCCTCCGGGACGTTCTCGGCGGAGCCGTCGAACTATCCTAACGGCTGCCACGTCTGCGAAGTCGAAATCGATCCGGAGACCGGCGCGGTGACGCTCGACCGCTATGCCGCGGTGGACGACGTCGGCAAGGTGATGAACCGGCTGCTCTGCGAGGGCCAGATCCACGGCGGCGTGGCGCAGGGCATCGGCCAGGCGCTGATGGAGTCGATCGTCTATGACGGCGAGGGCCAGCTCGTCACCGGCAGTTTCCAGGATTACGTCATGCCGCGCGCCGACGATCTGCCGGGGTTCGCTTCGGAGCTGACCGAGGTGCCGGCAACGACCAACCCGCTCGGCATCAAGGGCGCCGGCGAGGCCGGCGCCACCGGCGCGCCGCCCGCGGTGATCAGCGCCATCCTCGATGCATTAAAGCCGCTCGGCATCGATCAGATCGACATGCCGGCGACGCCGAGCCGGGTCTGGGCCGCGATCAACGCTCACGGCGTGGCGAAAGCGGCGGCGGAGTAACGGCAGTGGACGCACCGGCAACGCTATTTCATGACGGTAAGGCCTATGAGCGGCTGATGGGGCGCTGGAGCCAGCTGGTCGCCCCGAAGTTTCTCGATTGGCTCGACCCGCCAAAAGGTCTGCGCTGGATCGACGTCGGCTGCGGCAATGGCGCGTTCACCGAAGTGCTGATCGCGCACGCCGCGCCCGCCGCAGTGACCGGAATCGATCCCTCGGACGGCCAGATCGATTATGCGCGCAGGCGGCCGGGGACCGCGATGGCGCAATTTCGCGTCGGTGACGCGCTGGCGCTGCCATTTGCCGATAACAGCTTCGACGCCGCCTCGATGGCCCTCGTCATCACCTTCCTGGCCGATCCGGTGAAGGCAGCGCGCGAGATGGCACGTGTCGTGAAGCCTGACGGCATTGTCGCGACTTATATGTGGGACATACCGGGCGGCGGATTTCCGATCAGACCGCTTGCCGAGGCGATGAAATCCTTAGGGCTGGGCGAACCCGCGCGGCCGAATGTCGAGGCTTCGCGCCGCGAAAACCTGCAGGCGGCCTGGCAACAGGCGGGATTGCGATCGATCGACACCACGGTCATCCGCATTCGCGTTGCCTTCGCCGACTTCGACGATTTCTGGAATTCGAGCAGCGCGCCGATCGGACCCTCGGGCAAGGCGCTCGCGGAAATGCCGCCGAGCAAGGTCGAGCAACTCAAAGCGCGCTTGCGCGAGCAATTGCCGATCGCCGCCGACGGCAGCATCGCCTATGAAGCCTTCGCCAATGCCGTGAAGGGCCGCGTTCCGGCAAAATGACGGTTACCGCATGCGCTCCGGCAGGATCGCCTGGCGGCCGAGTTGCTGCCAGGCGGTCGGCGCGCCGGCGTTTTTCGCCGCCTCGTCGGGCGGCAACGTCTTGTCCCATCTCATGGCGATGAAGCGCTGGCCGTTGACGCCGTCGGCGGCGTTTGAGCACAGCCAGACGAGCGGCGCCACCATCACCTCCGGCGCGATCAGCGTCGAGCGATCCGGCACCGTCGCTTTGGAGACCAAACGGGTATCGGCGGCGCCGCCCGGCACCAGCACGTTTGCGGTGACGCCGGTGCCGTCGAGTTCTTGCGCCAAGGCCGTGAGCATCGCCTCGTTCGCGGCCTTGGAGCCGCCATAGGGCTGCATCATGCTGCGCCACATCGTGTCGAGGCTCGTCGTCACGTTGACGATGCGGCCCCAGCGTTGCGCGATCAGCGTCGGCAGCACCGCCCGCGTCATCAAGAAGACGCCGACGACATTGACCTCGACAACGCGGCGAAACTCCTCCGGCGTCGTCTCCCAGATTTTCCCCACCGGATGACCTTCCCGCCGCAATAGACTGGTGTTGACGCCGGCATTGTTGATCAGGATGTCGAGACGGCCGAAGCGCTCGATCGTGGCGCGCAGGATTTTCGGACCGCTGTCGTTCCAAGTGACGTCGGCAACAATGCCGGTGAAGCGCTCGCCGGCGCCGCGGTCCTCGGCGGCGTCCTGGGTCTCCTCAAGCGCCGGCCCGTCGAGTTCGACACCGGCGACGCGCGCGCCGGCGTCGAGCAATCCAAGCGTCATCGCCCGACCGAGGCCGCGCCCGGCGCCGGTCACGATCGCGACTTTTCCGTCCAGAACTCCGGCCATTGCAGGACCCCCCTTGGCGCCATGCCATTATAGATGACCGCGCCGGACCGCACCGGCACCGGCGACTGCGCGCCGTCGGCGCCGTCAACGCCAGCCTCGCCAGCCGCCGATGCGCCGGTTTGCCCGATTTTACCGGCATATTTGTGAAGCCGCCATGTTCCGAGGTCCGATCCGGCGGTTGCAGAAAGCGGCCGTGACGCCTATATTCCGAGCGCTTTCCAGTCATCCTCGATGACGTTGAGTGGCTTCGCCCGGATGGGCGGGCGAAGCACGGAGAAGATTTACCGGAGATTGGCTATGGCGACCGCGCCCTTGATGCCCAAAGCGACAGCCGTGTGGCTGGTCGAGAATACTTCGTTGTCGTTCGACCAGATCGCCCAGCTCTGCAACCTGCATCCGCTGGAAGTGAAGGCCATTGCCGACGGCGATGCGGCGCAAGGCATCAAGGGGCTCGACCCGATCCTCACCGGGCAATTGACGCGGGAGGAAATCCAAGCCGCCGAAGCCGATCCGAGCCACAAGCTGCATATCGCCGACCCGAAAGTCCGCCTGCCCGAAGCCAAGCCGAAAAAGGGCCCGCGCTATACGCCGGTATCGCGCCGCCAGGACCGGCCCAATGCCATTTTGTGGCTGGTGCGCAATCACCCCGAGCTCAAAGACAGCCAGATCATGCGGCTGGTCGGCACCACCAAATCGACCATCGCGGCGATTCGCGAGCGCACGCATTGGAATTCCGCCAACCTGACGCCGCTCGATCCGGTGACGCTCGGGCTTTGCTCGCAGATCGATCTCGATCTGGAGGTGCAGAAGGCGGCCAAGGAAAAGCCGGTCCCGGTCGAGGAACAAGGCGCGACGCTGCTGCCCGCTTCCGTCACCACCGCGCCCAAGGAAGAGCCGGAGCCGACGCCCGCGGAAACCAAGAAGTCCGAGGACCTCAACGTCGAAGCGGTGTTCGCCAAGCTCAAGCAGCTCGGCGGCAAGGCGGAGTAATTCGCCTTCTCCCCGCTTGCGGGGAGAGGTTTTTCTTCACCCCCGGTCGTTCCTCAGCACCACGCAGGCGCCGCCGGCGGCGATCAGCTTGTTGCAGAAGTTTTCCAGATAACGGCGGTTGTCGTCGGCGATGCGGATGTTGTAGCGCAGCGCGCTGCCCAATCCGATGCCGCGGCTGCGCACCACGATCGGCTCGCGGTCGCCGATCAGGCTCGCGTATTTTTTCTGGATCATGCGGTAGATCGCCCAGGCTCTGTTCTCCGACCAGTTCGCCGTGAGCTGCATGCCCCAACGCGGCACGTAGGCGGCGATGCGCTGCGCCTCGGCCTTCGGCGCCAGGAACAGATTGGCGAGCCGCGTGCACGGCACGCCCTGCGGGATCGTGGTCTCCGCCGTCTTGGGCGGCGAAGCGGACGCCCATTCGTCGGCGGTCCAGCCGGTGATGATGGCGACGTAATTGCGCGTTTCGCTCGGCAGCGGACGATGATTGGCGAGGAAGGCGGCGACGCGCCCCGGCCCGGCATTATAGGCCGCGGCGGCCAGCCCGAGATTGCCGAATCTTTGTTCCAGGTCGTGCAGATAGCTCGCCGAATTTTTCAGCGCCTCGATCGGATCGAACGGATCGACCAGCCCGCGATAATCCGCGGTCGCCGGCATGAATTGCGCGATGCCCTGCGCGCCTTTGCGGCTGACGGCCTGGGCATTGAAGCGGCTCTCCTGCCAGATCACCCGGGCGAAGAACTCGACCGGCAACTGGTTCTCCGCCGCGTCCTCCTCGAGCGCGCGGCAGATGTCGTCGGCGGTGGGGGGTGCGTGGAGGGCGGTTGATGATGGCGCGGTTGGCTTCTGCGCAGCCGGCAGCGGGCTCGGCGAGGATGGTGAACTTACCGGCGCCTGCGCAATCGCGGGCGCGGTCCCCAGGATCAAGGCAGTGATAAGTAAGCGTCCAGCAAAACGCCGCATGCCGGCTAACGTAGGAAATTAGTAAAAGTGTCGCCACGCGTGGCTTCAGGCCGCCGCCTCCGGCATGTAATGAAGCACAAGGAGGTCGGCGGTGGGACACGGGACAATCGCATAGGCGCGACCATTATCGCCGCTGAATTCCACCAGCACTGTGTCCTTACTGAGGATTTCAACGACGGTGCCAACCTGACCCCGCGCGAGCCCAGCCACCGGCAAATCCGCCAGCAGCGCCACCACATCGAGCAAGAATGGTTGCGACGATCGCGCGTTCGTCATCAAAGCACCCAACATGTCACGAAACGGGGCACTTGCTCGCCGCTCCGTACGATCCATAGAGTTCTTACCACAACGCTCTTGCCATGTCGCGATAATGGCACATCAAGACGCCAGCGGTCCCCCAAGCCGTCGCTTGACAGCTCGATCGCCTCGCCTTGCCGCAGTCCATCAAGTAGCGCTGCCCGCAGCCATCCGGCGTCATCTCGGTTAAGTCCGAGCGCATCGCGAAAGACCCTCGCGTTGTGCCGGCCGCGCGGATGCGCTGGACTGAGGCAGTAATCGGCAATCTTGCGAATATCGAGAATTGCGCTTTCGGCATTCGGCACTGGCGCCATGATATTTTACGCCGTCCCCACACCCTTGCCCCTCAGCGCAGTCCCGATCTCATCCAAAATCGCCGGATCGTCGATGGTCGCCGGCATTTGCCAGTTCTCGCCGTCGGCGATCTTCTTGATGGTGCCGCGCAGAATCTTGCCGGAGCGCGTTTTCGGCAGCCGCGCCACGGTGATGGCGAGCTTGAACGCGGCGACCGGCCCGATCTTGTCGCGGATGAGCGCGATGCATTCCTTCTCGATCTCGGTCGGCGGCCGATTGACGCCGGATTTGAGCACGATGAAGCCGCACGGCACTTCGCCTTTGAGCTCATCCTTGACGCCGAGCACCGCGCATTCGGCGACGTCGGGATGCGCGGCGAGCACCTCTTCCATGCCGCCAGTCGAGAGCCGGTGGCCGGCGACGTTGATGATGTCATCGGTGCGGCCCATGACGAAAATGTAGCCGTCGCCG
>Ga0335078_10018765_pt1 | contig 10284 bp, 5 predicted proteins | sample Lox_Sample_32_FD_206711 | JGI IMG/M metagenome (GOLD analysis project Ga0335078, IMG submission 206711) | Soil microbial communities from Loxahatchee National Wildlife Refuge, Florida, United States - Lox_Sample_3.2 | ecosystem: Environmental > Terrestrial > Soil > Wetlands | place: USA: Florida...
CCTTATCACTTCGACGCGGAGAGGCTGGGGATAAGAAATATAAGACCGATGGCCATGTATCGGCACATTTACCCCGACCGCGTTGGCCTGGATGACATCGCGTACTATTTCGATTACTCGCTGGAACAGGGCGTCGAAGATCCGGAGAGCTACATCGGGCCGATAAAGGAGATCTATTCGAGTTGGAAACGGGCTTACGCCGCGGGCGAGGCACGCCTCCAATACCGGAGGGGACCCGGCTTCATCGAAATAAATGACAGCCGTCCCAATTGGCAACCAGGGCAATCCACGCCAGTGAGCGGCCCAAGGACGATAATTCTCGACGGAATTGAAAGCGAAGTATACCTGTTTTGCGAGTCGATCCGCGCATTCACCGACGTGGTTGCAATGGTCGGCGCGCTCGCCGGGCGCGATCAAGCTGAACCCCGAGCGAGAGAGATCTTGCACAAGTTTCACGAGGAGCGGCTGATATTCGAAGAGAAAGAGAAGTACCTTAGCCTGGCCGTTCCCGTCAGGAGAACGCGGCCAAAAATAGAAAGCTCACAGAGAGAGGAGCCGAAATGAATTCAGTTCCCAGAGTAGCTTTGGTCAACCCCCCTTGGGCGGACATCGATCGTCCCTCCGTAGCTCTGGGTCTGCTCAAGAGAGTGCTGCGGCGCGAGGGAATCCCGACCGACGTATACTATTTGAATATCCGGCTTGCGCGGATGCTAGGGTTTATTCCCTACACTGCCCTGGGCCGCACGTATTTGTTCGCCGAATGGCTCTTCTCCCAGCATCTTTTTGGCGAATATGGAACGGGCGAAGTCAAGACCACATCCGCCGATGTCGCCAGGGACTGCCTAAGCTTCTCCAGTCTGGGGGAAGACACCATAGAAAAAATGTTCAAATCGCGGGATATCGATGTAGACCGGATTAGCCGCGAGGTCCTTCCCAGATTCATCGAGGAATGCATGTCGGAAGTTCCCTGGGAGGCATACAGCGTCGTGGGCTTTACCTCCGTGTTCTCTCAGCAGGTCGCTTCACTGCTTCTGGCGAAGAAAATAAAGGAACGCTATCCCCAAACCAGCATCGTGATCGGCGGCTCGAACGTGGAGGGAGTGATGGGCGAGGCCACACTAGAGGCCTTCGACTGGATTGATTATATAGTGAACGGAGAAGGAGAGCCCGCCTTGCCGGCGCTGGTCAAAAACATTCTGTCGGGTAACCCCTATGCAAAGGTCCCCGGGGTGTCCTTCAGAGAAGGACAAAGCGTCGTGATCAGCCGAGGCTCTCAGCCTTTCCATAACATGGACGAATCTCCCATCCCCGATTACGTCGACTACTTCAGAGAACTGAAGTCCTGCGGATTCGGCCACGTCGGCGGCCTGTTGTTGTTTGAAAGCTCGCGTGGCTGCTGGTGGGGCGAAAAAGCGCACTGCACCTTCTGCGGACTGAATGGGGGATCGATGAAGTACCGCACCAAATCCGCTCAGCGAGTGGCCGCCGAAGTGGTCACCCAGTCCAGGAGATACAATTCACTTCATTTTGAGGCTGTCGACAACATCATTGACACGGGCTCATTCACCACGCTGTTACCTGAGCTGTCCTCAAAGAATATGGACTTTCAAATGTTCTACGAAGTGAAGTCCAGTTTGAATAAAGACCAGGTCATGGCCTTGAAATCCGCCGGGGTCGGCAAGGTGCAACCAGGGATTGAAAGCCTGAATACAGAAGTGCTCAAGCTGATGCGCAAAGGCGTAACCGCCATCCAGAACATCCAGTTGCTGAAGTTCTGCCGTGAGTTGGGAATTGGAGTCGAATGGAACCTGCTCTATGGATTTCCCGGCGAGAAGAGAGAGCATTACGAACAGATCCTGGAGAGCATTCCGTTCATTACCCATCTGCATCCGCCGTCGGGGCCTTCTCGAATTGTCTTACAACGATTCAGCCCAAACTTCTTTGACGCCGAACGGCTCGGGATTCGAAATGTCCGGCCCGCCAAGGCGTACAGCCAGATCTATCCGGAAGGCAGGGCGGATCTAGGCAGGCTCGCCTTCTACTTTGACCACACTTTGGACGATTCTCAGGAAGACCCATCGGCTTATATCAAGCCGGTAAATCGGGCGGCTAAGCGTTGGGCCCGCTCCTACCTTGAGGGAGGAGCAAGCTTGAAATATAGACGAGGTCCCGGCTTCGTGGAAATCGTAGATACAAGGACTTTGGGATTCGAGGAAAACGGCGAAGGCGTCAGGAGGACGATCCTAAAGGGAGTAGAAGCGGAAATGTACCTGTACTGCGACTCCATTAGGGGTTTGAGGGACCTGCAAGGCCACGTGTCTGAAAAGACATCGGGCCGGTGGACCGCCTCACGGCTGCAAGAGTTGCTCGACCGGTTGATAGAGGGCAGGCTTATGTTTCGGGAAAAGGATCGTTTCTTAAGTCTGGCCACCGCGGAGAGGCCTTCGCCAAGTAATTACCCGAGAGGTTAGATAGCAGGCCCATCGGATCGATTTTGCAAGACCGAAGTTCTCGAGCAGAGGTTCGGTATCCTATACGGGAGCGATGGAACTAATGAGAGAAACACGGCGAGTCGCTCTGGTAAACATGCCATGGGTCGGCGTCGATCGCCCGTCCATAGCTCTAGGGACCCTAAAAAGGGTGCTTCGCCGTCAGGGGATGCCGGCTGACGTCTTTTACCTAAACATTCGGCTCGCACAACTCCTGGGCCAGGAAGCATATGATTCGATAGTTTACTCGCACCCCTTTGGGGAGTGGCTGTTCGCCCGGAACCTGTTCGGACCCCAAGGATCAGGAGAACTTACAAGCAGCTACGCCGACGCCGCGCGGGACTGTTTCAGCTTCTGCGACACCAATGGAAGATCGATCGACGACAACGCAGCCTCGGCAAAAGCCGACTTCGATCAGATCGCCAGAGACAGCATCCCGGTCTTCATCGAAGACTGCCTTACCGCCATACCCTGGGAGCGATACAGTGTGGTGGGGTTCACATCAGTCTTTTCACAGCAACTGGCTTCGTTATTGCTCGCCAAGAGAATCAAGGAACGTTTTCCCGAAACAAAGATCGTGTTCGGAGGAGCAAACGTCCACGGAGTAATGGGACACGCCGTAGTCGAGGCCTTCGATTGGGTAGACTACGTCGTCGATCAGGAGGGAGAGATGGTCCTTCCAGCCCTGGTTCGAAATATCTTTGACGGGAGGCCGTTCGAAAGAATGGCCGGACTTTCGATGCGGACTGGGAACGGCGTCGTTATCGAAAAGACGCTTCCCTCAATGTACAGGTTGGACGAGGCGCCGGCGCCCGACTACACCGACTACTTCCGGCAACTGAAGTCATCGGGTCTGAAAAATGTTCAGAGCATGATTCTATTCGAAAGCTCTAGGGGCTGTTGGTGGGGGGAAAAGGCGCACTGCACGTTTTGCGGCCTGAATGGGCAGTTGATGAAGTACCGCGCCAAATCTCCTCAAAGGGTGGTCCGCGAAATACTAAGCCAATCCAGGAGATATAACGCTTTCCGGCTGGAGGCCGTGGATAACATCATGGACACCGGCGCCTTCTCGACCCTTCTGCCCGAGCTGGCCGCCAGAAATTTGGATCTTGAACTCTTCTACGAGGTTAAATCGAGTCTGACTAAAGAGCAGGTGCGGCTCATGAAAAACGCCGGCGTCGCATGCGTTCAGCCTGGAATAGAAAGCTTGAGCACCGCGGTTCTGAAGCTTATGCGGAAGGGGGTCACAGCGATACAGAACATTCAATTGCTCAAGTTCTGCCGCGAAGTTGGTCTCCAGGTCACATGGAGCATTTTGTATGGGTTCCCTGGAGAGAACGGAAGCCATTATGAAGATACGCTCGAAACGATATCGTTCATAACTCACCTCAACCCCCCGATGGCGACGCCCCGCATTGTTCTGCAGCGCTTCAGTCCCTACCACTTTGACTCCGACAAACTGGGCATCAGAAATCTTCGTCCGGCCAAAATCTACGAGCACATTTATCCCGGGCAAAAGGTGAATCTGAACGACATTGCATACTATTTTGACTACTCTCTGGATGATGCCCAGCAAAAACCGGAGCAGTACATTGAGCCCGTCAAGGCCGCGGTCAGAAAATGGAGAGAGGCTTTCTTTCTCAAGCGCGCGGCTTTGCATTACAGGCGAGGGATCGATTTCATAGAACTGAAAGACACCCGCAATCTCAATCCCGGCCACGGCGATTCACTTTCTAAGAAAACAGTCCTCAGCGGTATTGAAAGCGACATTTACCTCTATTGTGACTCGATCCGGTCGTTCAACGACATCTGCAAATACGCCGGTGACCGCTCTCAGGGTCGATGGACCTCTGCCAGGGTGCGGCAGACGCTCGAGCGCTTCTTAGAGGAAAAAGTGATGTTTTCTGAACACAATCGGTTTCTGAGCCTGGCGACGGCAGCCAGGCCAAGGCTAGACAGGTCTAAACAGGCGGTAGAAGACGCCTGGGACCAGACCGTTGAATCCGCGGCCGATTAGTTCTCCGCCGCGGCCGAATGTGAATCGGCGCCTGGCCTTTTCCTGGAGGTCAGGCGGGAATAGGGAAGCCATATGGGTCGGGTCGCGTTGGTCAACATGCCATGGGTGTCGCTCCAGCGGCCCTCTATCGCGCTTGGGATACTGAAGGAGGTGCTGAAGGCCGACGGAATCGGAGCCGACGTCTTTTACCTCAACCTGCGAATGGCCGCGCGAATGGATCTGGATACCTACACAACGATCTCTGACACGACGCTTGCGGGCGAGTGGTTCTTCTCTCGACATCTTTTCGGCGACGCCCTGCTGAGGACCAACATCAACGACACAACGTCTCCTGATGCGCCGCGCCGCAAAAGCGAGACCGATTTGGGTTCGCAGTTGATACAACTCGGCCGCAACATGGAATCGGTCCATCGGCTAATACCTGAATTCATACAGGATTGCCTGGACAACATTCCCTGGAGCACTTATGACATAGTCGGCTTCACCTCTGTATTTGCGCAACAGGTGGCGTCCTTGCTGCTCGCGAAGCGGATAAAGGAGCTTCATCCAGCAATAAAGGTCGTGTTTGGCGGCGCTAATGTTCAGCAGGAAATGGGAGTGGCCGCCTTAAGAGCCTTTGACTGGGTGGATTACGTCGTGGATGGAGAGGCGGAACAGACTTTTCCGTTATTGGTCAAAAACGTAGTTAACGGCAACCCGTTCGGACGGCTGCCTGGAATTTCACTGCGGCATGGCGATGCCGTGACCGTTCATCAGGGCTTGCCGCCAATGTATAACCTCAACGACGCCCCGATACCGGATTATTCCGACTATTTCAACGAGCTAGAGGCGGCAGGTCTAACCGGAGCTGTCCGTCCACAGCTACTCTTCGAAAGCTCCAGAGGTTGCTGGTGGGGAGAGAAGGCACATTGCACTTTTTGCGGCCTGAACGGCCAGTTGATGAAGTACAGAGCAAAAGGGCCAAAACAGATCAAGGACGAGTTGGCTGCCCAGTCCTATCGGTACAAGACACTTTCGTTTGAATCCGTCGACAATATTCTGGATATGAATTCATTTTCCGATCTATTGCCGCAATTGGCAGGCGCGCAGTCAGATTTGGAACTGTTTTATGAGATCAAATCGAGCCTGACGCGCGACCAGGTAGACAAGCTCGCCGCCGCGGGCGTCACCCACGTTCAACCAGGAATCGAGAGTCTTAGCACCGATGTCTTAAAGCTAATGAGAAAAGGCGTCACCGGAATACAAAACGTCCAATTGCTGAAATGGTGTCTGGAGCGAGGCATAGACGCCAGGTGGAACATCCTATTCGGCTTCCCTGGCGAAAGGGCCGAGCACTATGCAGAGATGTTCCGCAATATCCCGTCACTGTTTCACTTGAGGCCGCCAAGCGCGGTCGTCAAAATCATTCTGCAGAGGTTCAGCCCCTATCACTTTGATGCGGAGAAGCTGGGGATACGAAACATCAAACCGTCGAAGATATACCGGCACCTGTATCCGGATGCGACAGTCGACCTGGACCAAATCGCTTACTACTTCGACTACACTCTTGATCATTCACAAGCTGACCCGGATGTATATATTGCGCCCGTCAGAAAGGCTGTCGACCAGTGGAACCGGTCTCATTTCGAAGCCGGAGGCTCTCTAAGATACTACAAGGCGCCTGGATTTATCGAAGTCCAAGACTCAAGGGCGAATTGGGCCGAAGACCCTCTGGGCAGGCGGCAAAAGACCAGAACGACGATCCTAACCGGGGTGGACAGCGAGATATTTCAATATTGCGACTCGATTCGCGGGTTGAAGGACATATTCAAGCACGGGGCCGAAGGAGGGGCCCAGCCTTTTACGGAGGATCAGGCTCGCGAATCGCTGGATCGGATGACAAGCGCGGGCGTGATATACGTAGAAAAGGAGAGATACCTGGCTCTTGCGATCAGAGGAGGACACGCATAATCCATGCGGCCCTTTTTCGGTCCCGCGTTATTTGGGGGAGATTGATGAATAGAGTAGCCCTCGTCAATATGCCTTGGAGTTCTCTAAGCTACGGGTCCATTGCGCTTGGAATCCTCAAGAGGATGTTACGGCGCGCTAAAATACCGGCGGATATCTTCAACTTGAATTTGGACCTCGCCCGGCGCATGGACCTCAATATTTACACCTCCTTCGCAATGAACCCGCTCCCGGGCGAGTGGATGTTTTCTCAACATCTATTCGGCCAGTTCGGGTCAAGAGAACTCAAGAACAGCCTATCTGATCTACTGCAAGACCCGGTCTTTCAACGCCGCGCGAAAGCACACTTCAAGCACATACCCCCTGAGCTGGAAGATAAGTGCAATCAGGCGATCACCGAGTTTATCGAAGAATCACTTACCTCTATCTCGTGGGAGCGTTATGCGGTCGCCGGCCTCACCTCGGTGTTCGGGCAACACGTCTCTTCTCTTCTCTTCGCCAAGAAACTGAAGGAAAAACACCCTGAGATCAAAATCGTTTTTGGAGGCGCCAACGTGCAGGGCGATATGGGCGCGGCGACCTTGAACGCGTTCGACTGGGTCGACTACGTCGTCGATGGAGAAGGCGAGGAGGTCTTCCCGGCGCTGGTAAAAAACATTCTTGAGAACAAACCCTACGAAAAGCTGCCCGGAGTCTCATTGAGAAAGAACGGCCAGGTGTTTCTTCATTCGGGGCCTCCGCCGATGTATCCAATGAATAAGGCGCCGATTCCAGATTTCACTGAGTACTTCAGAGACATCAGAGCCAGCGGGCTGTCCGACGTCATCGAGCCGCATTTGCTTTTCGAAAGTTCAAGAGGTTGCTGGTGGGGAGAAAAAGCGCATTGCACGTTTTGTGGATTGAACGGCGGCCTAATGAAGTATCGATCGAAGCCCGCCAGGAGGGTGATGCGCGAGGTGACCAGCCAGTCCAGGCGTTACAAGACCTTCATGCTTGAGGCGGTAGACAATATCCTGGACACGGAATCGTTCTCGACTTTCCTGCCATGGATTGCGGAAAGGAATCTCGACGTCGAGCTGTTTTACGAGATCAAATCCGGCATGGACCGGCGCCAGATGGACCTCCTGGACGCGGCGGGAATAACAAACGTACAGCCCGGAATTGAAAGCCTCAACACTCAGGTCTTAAAGCTGATGAGGAAGGGCGTTACCGCCATCCAAAACGTTCAGACTTTGAGATTGTGCCAGGAGAAGAAGATGCGGGTAAGCTGGGCGATTCTATATGGATTCCCGGGCGAAACAAGACAGCATTACGAAGAATCGCTCGAGACCGCGGCCCTCATATCTCATCTTCACCCGCCCCTATCCGTGCTGCGTATCATTCTCCAGCGATTCAGCCCATACCACTTTGACGCTGAGCGCTTCGGAATCAAAAACATCCGGCCGGGAGCCCTATATGAGTTTATCTACCCAAAGACCAAAGTCGATCTCGACAAACTCGCTTTCTATTTTGACTACTCCGTCGATGGGATGACCGATAATCCTGAGAGCTATATCAAGCCGGTCAGGGATTTCGCCGCCCGGTGGCAGGCCGCCTTTGCGAACAGCAAGATACGCTTCACATGTCGAAGGGGCGCCGGATTTCTCGAGTTAAACGATAACCGTCCCCTCAAACCGGACGCCAAAATCGGAAACCCGAGAAAGACCATATTGAAGGGGTTGACGATGGACGTGTTTTTATTCTGCGATTCCATCCAAAGCATCCGGGCCGTAACCAGATACGTAGCCGAGCGCTCGAAAGAGCTACAGCCCGAGCAGGTAGCGGAGCGTATAGTTAATGACCTTGTCTCGCGGAAGCTCATGATGAGGGAAAAAGATAGGTGCCTGAGCCTCGCGACGCCATATTCCTCACTAAGCCACTAGCTTGCCAAACTGTCTGCTCGCGGGCTTTTCGAAAGAGCGGCGGGGGCAACCTCCTAGTTTGTGAGGCGAAAATTCAGCGTGTTAGACTGTTTCCCGTTCCAAGGTTGCAGTCCGATGTTGCGGGAGGAGAAAGCGATGAGGGGATACGCCATGTCGCTACCCGTTCTTTTAGTACTGGCGTCGAACGGGTACGCTCAACAGGGGCCCGGCGCCTATACCACCTATATTTCAGGCCGCGCGCGGCTGGTTGAGAAATATACGATCTCCACGGCGGCGGGTGGGAAGACAAGGGTCGAAGCAGAAGTTACAGCCGGATCACAAGTGGCCCAAAAGATGTCAATGACATTGACGCCGGAAGATCGCCCGCTCGAGTATTCCGCTGGCTCTGGTGGAAATTCGGTTTCGGTGCAATTGGCGGGAGGGTCAGCGACGTTGCGTCTGCCCGGCCAGACGGATCGGACAGTATCAACGAACGCAACCGCCATATATGTAAGCGGGATCTGGTTTCCCTACATCTTTCTATTTCATCAATATGATACGGCGAAAGGCGGCCAACAGTCCTTTACCGCCTTCTCCCCTACCGAAGGAAAGGACATTTCCATTACCATCGAACACATCGCTCCTTCCGATCCGGCCGGCCCACAATCAAATTCCGCGGAGTCATATCGTATGATCCTGGCTGGACGGGTCCAAGCGGAGGTTTGGACTGATCGCAACCGCGTTCCGCTGGTGCTCGCGGTTCCCAGCCAAGGGCTCAAAGTGGTTAAGGAAGGCGCGGAGTCGCTTGCCGATTCGGTGATGAAGGAATCGCCGCTTCCCGGCGTCCAGCGCTTTCTCGCGGAAGATGTCACATTCAAGAACGGTACGGTCCAGCTCGCTGGAACTCTTACCATACCAAAGTCCGGCAAGGCTCCTTTCCCGGCGGCTGTTCTAATCACTGGAAGCGGCCTGCAAGACAGAGACAACAATCCAGGCGGAAACAGCATGTTCAAGTTGATTGCGGAAAAACTATCCGCGAACGGAATCGCTGTTCTGCGCCATGACGATCGCGGTTTCGGTAAGAGCACCAATCCCACCAGCGCCACTACCTACCGCGATCTCATAAATGACACCAAGTCCGCCGTCGAATATCTGCGGAGCCGCAAGGAAATCGATCCGGACCGAATCGCCCTGATCGGGCACAGCGAAGGCGCCGAAACGGCTGGCATTCTGGCTGAGGAAGATTCCAAAATAGCGGCCATAGCCATCCTCGCCGGAGCGTCACGTCCGTTAGACAACATACTAATCGAGCAGGCTTTGTACGATGAGGCTCTGAAGAGGCCCGTCGACCCATCCTCCACCAATGAATTCCCGGAAATCGTCAGAGCGTTGATCAAAATATCGGATGATGCAAAAGCCGGAAAACAGAACCAGTCCGTGAATGACATGTATGAGTGGTTTCGTCAGCACGCGGCCCACGATCCCGTTCAAACAATAAGAAAGCTCAAATGCCCGATTCTGATTCTCCAGGGCGAACGTGATGAGGATGCTCTCTCCTATAATGGCGTGGCGCTGGCGCTGGCGGCTGCCCGGGCTGGTAACAAGCACGTGGTCTTGCGCGTGTTTCCTAATTTGACCCACGAGTTCATAGCCTCATCGCTGGACAAGGCCGCAACCATGGAGGAACGAGGCCATGTGAGTCAGGCGATGATCGACACGCTAGGGAAGTGGGCGGTGGCGACTCTCGTCGTGAAGAATGGCGCTGAAGCTCAGGACCAACCAGAATCCGTGCATTAGAATAAATCGAGTAGCGTCGGAGGAGCGCCGGCAGGGGCGGATAGATTCCTGAATACCCTCTCGTTCAACCGCTGGCGGCCGCAGGAGCGCTGTTGGTCTTCTCGCGCCTGCCGGCCCGGATATCAAATCTTCG
>Ga0335078_10018766_pt1 | contig 10283 bp, 8 predicted proteins | sample Lox_Sample_32_FD_206711 | JGI IMG/M metagenome (GOLD analysis project Ga0335078, IMG submission 206711) | Soil microbial communities from Loxahatchee National Wildlife Refuge, Florida, United States - Lox_Sample_3.2 | ecosystem: Environmental > Terrestrial > Soil > Wetlands | place: USA: Florida...
TGACGGGTCGGCGGGCGCTGACGGGTCGGCGGGCGATACCGGGTCGGCCTGCGGCGCCGGGGTGGCTGGCGACGGGAAAGCGGCGTGCGGTTGGGTGTCGGCCGGCGGGAAGGGGGCGGCGATGGGCCCGAAGGGAGCGATCGGCCCCCGCCTGATGAGCGCCGACGGCGGGCCCGCGGCCCAGGGAAGATCGGTGTCGGGCTTTGGCGCCGGGCCCCAGGGCGGGGTTCCGGACACCTTGGGCGGCCGGGCGGCGGTCGTCCGGGTCATCGGGGTCAGCGGCAGCCGCCCGGGCGGGCCGCCCAGACGCCGGGCGAGCGGGTCGTCAGCGAGCCCGGCGGAATCGCCGAAGCTGCCGAACGCGCCGCCCTGGCTGGCCGTCGGCCGTGAGCCGGGCCCGGAGCCGGCCATGGCCCGCGTCCCGCGGGAACCAGCCGGCTGGGCCGGCGCCGCGAAGTGCTCGAGCATCCGGTCGACGCGGTCCTCGACGGCGGGCGCGTGGACGGGCCGGCCGGCCGGGTCGCGCTCGCCGCGCGCGGCGGCCCGGCTCCGCGCGCGCCGCCGCCGCACCAGCGCGTAGGCGATGATCGGCAACAGCAGCACCACGAGCAGTGCCCCGGAAATGAGCCCGTACCGCTCCAGCTTCGGCCCCAGGCCCCGGTCGACGAACGGGACCGGCGGCGCGGCCGGCAGCTGGCGGGAGACGGCCCCGTTGCCGGCCCGGGGCGGGCCGGGCTTGGCGATGACCGCCGCGGCCGCCAGTGCCCGCGCGGCGTCGACGGTCCCGTGCCCGGAGCCGTCCTGCATGCCGCCGGCGGGCCGGAACACCGTGCTGGTGATCAGGGCCTGGGTGACCTGGGCGGGCGTGAGCTCCGGGTATACCGACTTGATCAGCGCCGCGATGCCGGTGACGATCGCGCTGGCCGCGGCGGTGCTGCTGACCGTGGTGTAGCCGCTCGGCGGGATGGCGGCGGTCATGCCGCTCCCGGCCGCGGTCAGCGACACGTACGGCTGGCGGCTGCTGAACGCCGCCTTGGTGAACGTGCTGTCGAACGCGCCCACGGAGATCACGCCGGGGTAGCCGGCCGGGAAGTTCGGCGCGCCGGTCTGGGCGTTGTTGTCGCCGCCGGGCGCGACCAGGACCACCCCCCGGCTCAGCGCGTAGGCCACGGCCGACCGCTCGGCCGCGCTGCCGCCCGCCGCGGCCTGCTGCGCCACCACGGCGGGGGACGGCGGCTGGCCCGGGCTCGGTACCGGGGCCGGCGCCAGGGAGGCCACCAGGTCGTTCGCGGACTGGCCCGGGTCCAGCGGCAGGCCGATCACCTGGGCGCCGCTGTTGACCGCGTACTTGATCCCGGCCGCGATGGCGGCGGGCAGGCCGGAGGTGATGGCCGAGTCCGTGAGCAGCGGGTCGCCGCTGTCCAGGCCGACCCGGATCGACAGCAGCCGGGCCTGCGGGGCGACGCCGAGGATGCCGTCGGCGCTGCCCGGGCCGTGCCCGTGGCCGACGATGAGGCTCGCCATCGCGGTCCCGTGCACCCCGTAGAACTGGCTGCCCGGCTTCTCCTTGGAGCCGGTGAAGTCCGGGCCGATGATCACCGAGCCGGCCAGGTCCGGCTGGGCCGGGTCCACCCCGGTGTCCAGCAGCGCGACCGTCACGCCCGAGCCCTGGCTGGTCCGCTGCGCCTGCGTGACGTGCAGCGCGCCGAGCCACCACTGGCCCTGGCGGACCTGGTCGGCCAGAGCCGGGACGCTGCCGACCGCGGACCACGCGACGACCAGGCCGATGGCGACGGTGACCGGCACCGGGCGGGGGAACCTCATCGGCACGCGAATTTGCCTTCCGTGCGGGTACCCCCGCATTCTGCCACCTTCGGGCCGGTTACGGACCGTGTGCGCAGATCCCCGGGTCAGGCCGGCCGGGCCACCGAGAGCCGGACGTGCGCGCCGGGCGGCAGGCCCAGCTGCCCCGCCGCATCGCCCGCGTTGACGGCCAGCGAGATCAGCCCGGCGCTGTCGGTGAACGCCACCACCTCGCCCGGCGCCACCGACGCGAACGTCTCCATGAAGGGCACCGTGAGCTGGCGGCGGCCCGCCCGGACCACCAGCGGGGAGCCGAAGCCGATGCCCAGCCGGCTCACGTCCGCCGCGACGATGGACAGCTGGACGTTGCCGAACCGGTCCACCGACATGACCTCGCCCTCGGCCTCGCCGTCGCGCACCCGGCTGGTCGGCTCGGGCAGGGTCACCAGGTCGGCCAGGTCGATCTCGTCCCCCGCCGCGGACGGGTCCTGCCCGGCGGCCAGGTGCGCGGCCACGGGCATGAAGATGTCCCGGCCGTGGAAGGTCGGCGAGACCGGGTGCAGCCACAGGTCGCCGTTGGTGAGCTGGAACGCCCGGCTGGCCCCGCCCAGCGCGGCGACCGCCCAGGACAGCAGGCCGTTGTCCGGCCCGACCATGACGCTCTCGCCGGCCACCACGGCGACGCCCCGGCGGGCGGTGCCGACCCCGGGATCCACCACGGCCACGTGCACGGAAGGCGGCAGGTAGGGGACGGTCTGGGCCAGCACGGCCGCGCCGCGCCGCACGTCGCCCGGCTGCACCAGGTGGGTGATGTCGATGATCCGCGTAGCCGGGGCGATCCGGGCGGCGACGCCGTGACAAGCGGCGACGAACCCGTCTTCCAGGCCGTAGTCGGTTATGAAGGTTATGCAGTCAAAGGAAGCCACGAAGGGTGAGCGTACGTCGCCGGAGACGAGACGCATAGAGGGCGCCTACGATGGAGTCCCCTACCTTATGCTCCGGGAGGACGGGATGGCGGCGCTGTCTGAGCTCGACCAGCGCATCCTGGCCTTCGAGCAGAGCTGGTGGCGGTTCCCCGGCGCGAAGGAAAAGGAGATCCTCGAGGTGTTCGGCGTGCCGGTGACCCGCTACTACCAGCTCCTGAACGCGCTGATCGACCGGCCCGAGGCGAGCCAGTTCGACCCGGTGCTCGTCGCGCGGCTGCGCCGGCAGCGCAGCCGCAGGAACCGGATCCGGTCGGCCAGCCCGGACTGAGCGCCGTGCCCAGCCCGGCGGGCGTCCCGCCGCTGCCCTCGCCCCGCACCGAGGCCGGCCGGGCCGGTCTCGCCGCCCTGGTGCGGGCGCCGGGGCGGGCCCTGATCGCCCTGGACTATGACGGCACGCTGGCCCCGATCGTGGCCGACCCCGCGGCGGCCCGCGCGCACGGCGGCGCCATCTCCGCGCTGCGCCGGCTGGCCGGGCGGGCCGGGACCCTGGCCGTGATCACCGGCCGCCCGCCCGGCGAGGCGGTGGCGCTCGGCGGCCTGGACCAGGTGCCCGGCCTCATCGTGCTCGGGCACTACGGCCGGGAACGATGGCAGGACGGCACGCTGAGCTCGCCGCCGGTCCCGCCCGGCGTGGCGGCGGCCCGGCGGGAGCTGCCGCGGGTGCTGGCCGCCGCGGGCGCGCCGGAAGGCACCTGGACCGAGGACAAGGCCGGGGCCCTGGCCGTGCACACCCGCCGCACCGCCGAGCCCGCGGCCGCCCTCGACCGCCTCCGCGGCCCGCTGGCCGACCTCGCCGCGCGGACCGGCCTGGCGGTCGAGCCGGGCCGGATGGTGATCGAGCTGCGCCCGCCCGGGTCGGACAAGGGGCACGCCCTCGAAGACCTCGCCGCCGAGCGCGCCGTCTCGGCCCTGATGTACGTCGGCGACGACCTCGGTGACGTGCCGGCCTTCGAGGCGGTCGCGCGGCTGCGCCGCGAGGGGATCGCCGGCCTGGCCGTCTGCAGCGGATCGGCGGAGGTGGCCGAGCTGGCCGCGCGGGCGGACCTGGTGGTGGACGGCCCGGACGGCGTGGTGGCATTGCTCGGCGCGCTGGCCGCTGCCATGGCGGGGCCAGGCTGACCGGCCTTCACGCTCCGGCGCTCAGCCATCCAGCCGGTCGAGGGCGGCCAGCTGGTCGGCGAACCAGGTAGCCGGCGGCAGGGCCGAAGCCGCCCGGGCCAGGGCCGAGGTGCGGCGGGAGCGTTCTGGCCCCGTCATCATCAGCGCCTCGTGCAGGGCCCGCGCGGTGCCGGACACGTCAAAGGGATTGATCATCAGGGCGTCGGCGGACAGCTCCGCGGCCGCGCCGGCCTCCCGGGAGAGCACGAGCGCGCAGCCGCGGTCGGACAGGATCGGGCCTTCCTTGGCGACCAGGTTCATGCCGTCACGGACCGGGTTGACCAGGAGCACGTCGGCCAGCCGGTAGGCGGCGAGCGACCGGGCGTAATCGTCGTCGACCTGGAGGATCAGCGGATCCCAGTCCGCGGTGCCGAACTCCTCGGAGATCTCCCGGGCCAGCCGCTGCACCCGGGCGGTGTACTCGCGGTACTCGGGCAGGTCGTGCCGGGACGGGTAGGCGGACGCCAGGTGGGTGACCCGCCCGCGCCATTCCGGGTGCGTGACCAGCAGCTCGCGGTAGGCGGCGAGACCGCGGACGATGTTCTTGGACAGCTCGGTGCGGTCGATCCGGACGATCAGCTTCCGGCCGCCCACGACCTCCGCCAGCGTCGCCATCCGGCCCAGCACGTCCGGCTCGGCCGCGCGGCTGGTCAGTTCGGCGGCGTCCACGCCGAGCGGGTGCACGCCGATCCCGGTGACATGGCCCCGGTAGCGCACCTGCTGCCGGACCCGGTCCACCTCGGCGTCCGCGCCGAGGATGGCCTCGCAGCAGTCCGCGAACGCGTCCGCCCACCGCTGGCAGAGGAACCCCGCGTGGTCGGCGCCGAGCACGCCGGCCAGCACCTCCCGGCCCACGTCGCCGGGCAGCATCCGGTAGTAGTCGGGGGGCGCCCACGGGGTGTGCGAGAAGTGCGCGATCCTGACGTCCGGGCGCAGGTCGGCCAGCATCCGCGGGGTCAGGGTCAGGTGGTAGTCCTGGACCAGGGCGCGGACCGGCCGCCCCCCCGGCCGCGGCGGGCCGGCGTCGGCGGCCAGCGCCCCGGCGAACGCGCGGTTGTAGGTGCGGAACGACTCCCACTCCCGCGCGAACGCGATCCCGAAGTGCGGCTGGTTGGGCGTGTCGAACAGCATGTGGTGCACGAACCACAGCGTGGAGTTCGCCACCGCGTTGTAGGCCCGGTGGAAGATGGTCGGCGGGATGTCCAGCATGCGCACGGCCGAGCCGCCTGGCGTGCCGTCGGCGGCGAGCCGTCCGTCCGGCGCGCCCCGCGCCGCGGCCCGGTCGGCGTCGCTGAGCGCCGCGCAGACCCAGAGGGCGTCGGCGTGCTCGGTCACCGAGGAGAGCCCGGACACCAGGCCGCCGCCGCCGCGCCGGGCCGAAAGCCTCCCGTCATCGCCGAGCGTGAACGACACCGGCCCCCGGTTGGAGGCGATGAGTACCCGCCCGGCGGCTGATCCTGCGCCCATGGTCCGGCCAGGGTACCGGGCCGGGATCGGCGGGAGCCGCACCGGCGGGGTCGTCGCGTGTCCGGCCGGCCGGCGGCCCGCGCAGGCGCGGGCCCCGATGCGGATGGCACGGTCAATCCGGGTTACAGTGCTGGGGACAACTTCATATTGCTCATCCAGAGGGGTGGAGGGATCGGCCCGGTGAAGCCCCGGCAACCATCACGGTGATGACGTGTCCGCGCCTTACCGGCGAGGCCATACCGCGACAGGTGCCAACTCCGGCCCGCGGCCAGACGGCCGCCGGGAAAGATGAGGAGAGAGGCCTCGCCCCGTGAGCACATCTGCAGCAACCACCAGCCCGACGACCACCCGGTTCGGCTATGCCAGCACGCTGGCCTGCCGCGAGTGCGGGCACGGCGCCCCGCTCGGCGCCCAGCACGCCTGCGCTGAGTGCTTCGGGCCGCTGGAGGTCGGCTACGACTACCCGGCGCTGAGCCGCGCGGACATCGAGGCGGGCCCGCCCAACATCTGGCGGTACGCCAGCCTGCTGCCGGTCCCGCCCGACGTCGCCGCCCGGCCGAACACCGAGCCGGGCTGCACCCGGCTGATCCGCGCCGACCGGCTGGCCGCCGCGCTCGGGCTGCGCGCGCTCTGGGTGAAGGACGAGCGGGCCAACCCGACCCACTCGTTCAAGGACCGGGTGGTCGCGGTCGCGCTCGCCGCCGCGGTCGAGATGGGCTACCAGGTCCTGGCCTGCCCGTCGACCGGGAACCTGGCCAACGCGGTGGCCGCCGCGGCGGCCCGGGCGGGGATCCGCTCGGTGGTGCTGGTCCCGGCCAGCCTCGAGCCGCAGAAGATCCTCGGCACCGCGGTGTACGGCGGCACGCTGGTCACCGTCGACGGCAGCTACGACGACGTCAACCGCCTCGCCTCCGAGCTGGCCGACGACCGCGAGGACTGGGCGTTCGTCAACGTCAACGTGCGGCCCTATTACGCGGAGGGGTCCAAGACCATCGGCTACGAGATCGCCGAGCAGCTGGGCTGGCGCTTGCCGCCGCAGGTCGTGGTCCCGGTCGCGTCCGGCGCGCAGCTCGTCAAGATCGACAAGGCATTCCGCGAGCTGGCCGCGCTCGGGCTGGTCGACGACGCGCCCTACCGGGTGTTCGGGGCCCAGGCCGCCGGCTGCGCGCCGGTCGCGGCGGCGTTCCGGGCCGGTCACGACGTGGTGCAGCCGGTCCGGCCGGACACGATCGCCAAGTCGCTGGCGATCGGGAACCCGGCTGACGGCCCGTACGTGCTCGATGTGACCCGCCGCACCGGCGGCGCCGTCGCGGACGTGGGGGACGACGAGATCGTGGACGCGATCCGGCTGCTCGCCGTGACCGAGGGCATCTTCGGCGAGACCGCGGCGGGGGTCACCATCGCCACCACGCGCCGGCTGCTGGAGTCCGGGCAGCTTGACCCCGACGCCGAGACCGTCATCATCAACTCGGGCGACGGGCTGAAGACGCTCGACGCCGTGGCCGGCCCGGTCTCCCCGGCCGGCCCGATCCGCCCGACCCTGGCCGCTTTCGCCGAACTCGAGTCGTCCTCCCACCCACGAAAGGCAGTTGCATGAGCGTCTCGGTCCGCATCCCCACCATCCTGCGCAGCTACACGGGCGGTGCTGCCGAGGTCACCGCGCCGGAGGGAACCCTGCGTGACGTCATCGCCGGGCTGGACGCCTCGTATCCGGGCCTGGCCGGCCGGATTCTCGACGAGAGCGGGAAACTGCGGCGCTTCGTCAACGTCTACGTGGGCGAGGAGGACGTCCGGCTCGCCCAGGGACTCGAGACCGAGGTGCCGCCCGGTATTCAGGTGTCGGTGATTCCGGCCGTGGCCGGGGGCGCAGCCGCCTGTGACCCGTGGTCGGCGCGCCCCGCTGGCCCCGCCGGATTCGGGGAGTAACTGGACACGGGGGCGCACGCTACGATGTAAAATCATGTCCGGTCGCTGTAGGCACGGCGAGAACGGCAAGCACAGCTTGCGCGGCACGTCTGGCCCGATCCGCGATCGACGGGTTTCGCGGTGGCAAGGGCGGAACCCGAAGCCCGAGCAAAAGTTAGGGAGTTGTTGGTAATGGCTCAGGGCACCGTCAAATGGTTCAACGCGGACAAGGGCTACGGCTTCATCGCGGTCGACGGTGGCAGGGACGTGTTCGTGCACTTCTCGGCAATCCAGATGGACGGCTACCGCAGCCTCGAAGAGGGTCAGCGGGTCGAGTTCGACATCACGCAGAGCGACCGCGGGCCTCAGGCCGAAGCGGTCCGCGCGGTGTAGGTCACTCAGGACGAGGCGGAAGGCCCGGTCCCGTACGGCGGGACCGGGCCTTCTGGCGTGCCCGCGGCGGGCCGCGGCGGCCCGCCGCGGGGCGCCAGGGCCCGGGCGTGGGCCGCCCGGCTTGCACTCTCACCCCGAGAGTGCTAAACAGGGCGTTGGCACTCTCGGGGTGAGAGTGATAACGCAGTGACGTGATCGGGGCGACGAGGCCGGTCTCGCGGCAGGCAGGGAATGCCCGCGGGGGTGGCCGTCCGTCGCGGGCGTCGGCCCGATTGGCACGCATGGCACAAAGTTCCGGGAGGATCTGGAGCCTATGGCAGCGAAGATGATCGCGTTCGACGAGGAGGCCCGGCGCGGCCTCGAGCGCGGCATGAACCAGCTGGCCGACGCCGTCAAGGTAACCCTCGGCCCGAAGGGCCGGAACGTGGTGCTCGAGAAGAAGTGGGGCGCCCCCACGATCACCAACGATGGCGTGTCCATCGCCAAGGAGATCGAGCTCGAGGACCCGTGGGAGAAGATCGGCGCCGAGCTGGTCAAGGAAGTGGCGAAGAAGACCGACGACGTGGCCGGCGACGGCACGACGACGGCGACCGTGCTGGCGCAGGCGCTGGTCCGTGAGGGCCTGCGCAACGTGGCGGCCGGCGCCAACCCGATGTCGCTCAAGCGCGGCATCGAGGCAGCGGTGGAGCGGGTGAGCGAGGAGCTCTCCAAGCTGGCCAAGGACGTGGAGACCAAGGAGCAGATCGCTTCGACGGCCTCCATCTCCGCCGGCGACACCTCGATCGGCGAGATGATCGCCGAGGCGATGGACAAGGTCGGCAAGGAAGGCGTGATCACCGTCGAGGAGAGCAACACCTTCGGGCTCGAGCTCGAGCTCACCGAGGGCATGCGCTTCGACAAGGGCTACATCTCGCACTACTTCGCGACCGACCCCGAGCGGATGGAGGCCGTCCTCGAGGACCCCTACATCCTGATCGTCAACTCGAAGGTGTCGGCCAACAAGGACCTGCTGCCGCTCCTCGACAAGGTGGTGCAGTCGGGCAAGCCGCTCGTCGTCATCGCCGAGGACGTGGAGGGCGAGGCCCTGGCCACCCTGGTCGTCAACAAGATCCGCGGCCTGTTCAAGTCCGTCGCGGTGAAGGCGCCCGGGTTCGGCGACCGCCGCAAGGCCATGCTCGGTGACATCGCCATCCTGACCGGTGGCCAGGTCATCAGCGAGGAAGTCGGTCTCAAGCTGGAGAACGCCGACCTCGACCTGCTCGGCAAGGCGCGCAAGGTCGTCGTCACCAAGGACGAGACCACGATCGTGGACGGCGGCGGTGAGGCCGACCAGATCGCCGGCCGGGTCAACCAGATCCGGGCCGAGCGCGACAACACCGACTCCGACTACGACCGCGAGAAGCTCGAGGAGCGGCTGGCCAAGCTGGCCGGCGGCGTCGCCGTCATCAAGGCGGGCGCGGCCACCGAGGTCGAGCTGAAGGAGCGCAAGCACCGCATCGAGGACGCGGTGCGCAACGCCAAGGCCGCCGTCGAGGAGGGCGTCGTCGCCGGAGGCGGCGTGGCCCTGCTGCAGGCAGGCCAGAACGCGTTCAAGAAGATCGAGCTGACCGGCGACGAGGCGACCGGCGCACAGATCGTGCGGCGGGCGCTCGAGGAGCCGCTGAAGCAGATCGCGATCAACGCCGGCCTCGAGGGCGGCGTGGTGGCCGAGAAGGTGCGGTCGCTCTCTGCAGGTCACGGCCTCAACGCCGCGGACGGCGAGTACGTCGACATGTTCAAGGCCGGCATCATCGACCCGGCGAAGGTGACGCGTTCCGCGCTGCAGAACGCGGCGTCGATCGCCGGGCTGTTCCTGACCACCGAGGCCGTCATCGCCGAGAAGCCGGAGAAGGAGAAGGCTCCGGCCGCTCCCGGCGGCGGGGACATGGACTTCTAGTCCGGCCCGAGTCAGACGCCAGGAGGCGGTCCCGGTATGTTCGGGGCCGCCTCTTTGCGCGCCCGCCGACGCGCGGGCAGCCGGGGCTCCACAACATCGCCTAAACGAGGGATTATCGGCGCATGAGGCCCCCCGCCGAGCAACTCATCCGTGACTACCTCAACCGGCTCTCGGTTGCGGCGCGGAATCAGCTGCAGCCGGAGGACAGGCGCGCGTTCCTCGCCCGGACTGGTGACTTCATCGAGCGCCAGTCCGGCGTGCGCGGGACCGCCGACCCGGCCGAGGTCATGCGGATCCTGGCCGGCCTCGGCGAGCCGGAAGCCGTGGTCGAGCGCGAGCGGGCCCGGCTGGAGGTGCGGCGGAGCGAGCGGGCGGCCGCCGCCAGCAAGGTGACCCTGTGGAAGCCCAGGCGTCCCGGGCCTGCGCCCGCTGGAAATGACCGGTCAGGCGGCAACCAGGACGGCGATGCCGCCATCGCGAACCTGACCCGCAAGGACGGGCGCCCGGTGACCGGCGAGATCAAGGTGACCAGCCGGCCGATCACGTCGCGCTGGCGCCCGGGCGAGCCGTTCAAGCCGCGGCCTAGCCGGGCCGGGGCGGGCGCGGCGGGAGCCGGCGCGACTGGCGTTGGCGGC
>Ga0335078_10018767_pt1 | contig 10283 bp, 10 predicted proteins | sample Lox_Sample_32_FD_206711 | JGI IMG/M metagenome (GOLD analysis project Ga0335078, IMG submission 206711) | Soil microbial communities from Loxahatchee National Wildlife Refuge, Florida, United States - Lox_Sample_3.2 | ecosystem: Environmental > Terrestrial > Soil > Wetlands | place: USA...
GCCCGGCCCAATGCCTGATCGCCGACCGACGCCTTGTGAGCGCCAAGATGGGCATGTTTTAATTCCCGCGAATAACCGGAAACGGAACAACACTGATGCGCTTCGAAGGCACCGGCTCTTACGTCGCCACCGATGATCTCAAGGTCGCGGTCAATGCCGCGATCGCGCTTGAGCGGCCGTTGCTGGTCAAAGGCGAGCCCGGCACCGGCAAGACCGTGCTGGCGATCGAGATAGCCAAAGCGTTATCGGCGCCGCTGATCGAGTGGCACATCAAATCGACCACCAAGGCGATGCAGGGCCTCTACGAATACGATGCGGTCACCCGCCTGCGCGACAGTCAGCTCGGCGACGCGCGGGTCAAGGACATCCGCAACTACATCAAGCGCGGCAAATTATGGGAAGCCTTCGTCGCCGACGAGCGTCCAGTGCTGCTGATCGACGAGATCGACAAAGCCGACATCGAATTCCCCAACGATCTTCTCCAAGAACTCGATCGCATGGAATTTTTCGTCTACGAAACTGGCGAGACCATCCACGCCCGCCGCCGTCCGATCGTCGTCATCACCTCGAACAACGAGAAGGAGTTGCCGGACGCATTTTTGCGCCGCTGCTTCTTCCATTACATCCGCTTCCCCGACCCGGATACCATGCGTGCGATCGTCGAGGTGCATTTCCCCGGCATAAAGCATCGCCTGGTCGCCGAAGCGCTGAGGCTGTTCTACGAGATCCGCGACGTGCCGGGCATGAAGAAGAAGCCGTCGACGTCCGAACTGCTCGACTGGCTAAAACTCTTGATGGTCGAGGACATTTCCGCAGAGACGCTGCGCGAGCGCGATCCGAAGCGACTCATTCCGCCGCTGCACGGCGCATTGATCAAGAACGAGCAGGACGTCCACCTGTTCGAGCGGCTCGCTTTCATGACGCGGCGCGAGGGACGCTAGTGTGCCGGTACGTTGCCAGTGTCCTTTCGATTCCGAAGTTGGCAACAGAACGCGCCGCATAATCCTGCGAACTGCGGAATCGGGACGCTAGATGCTTACCACAGCGGATGCATGTTGAAGGAGTAAGTGGCGCCGAGGCCGTACATCAGTTGGTTCGGCGAGCCGCGTTGCGTTACCAAGGGCGAATCGGCGGCCGAGTCAGTAAGCCGCTGATATTCGACGAAGGCGTGGACGGCCCAGGTCTGGTTGAACGTGTATTGCACTTGCGTACCGGCGCCGTATGAATAAAATCCGCCGCCGGCATGGTAGGCGCTCAACGGCGCCAAGTTCGGTTGCGCAGCAGTGGCGGTCACGGCCTGGGCTTGGGTGATGCTGAAATAGGGCGACGTCGCCGCCGTCGTTTGCAGCGTCATTCGCGGTCCGGCCGACAGCGTCCACTGTCCAATCGGCACAACGGCGTCGAGAAATACGTCGCCGGTCACGCCGGTCTCGCCGCCGATGCCTTGGCGGACCTCGCCGCGCAGCCGCAGCCACGGTGCCGGCCAGAAATTGGCGAATACCCCCAACTGCGCGGCATAGTCGACATCCGACAGGCCGTTGAGCTCGGCATAGTCGGAAGCTTTGCGCTGATTGATGAACTGCAGTGCCGGACCGAGCTGAAACACACCACCAACATTGATAATATTGAAGCCGAAACTGTCGCGCGGCCCGAAAAAGTCGGGCGGGGTGCCTTCCTTGCGGATGCTAAATAGCGGCAACGCCGACCAGCCGAGTTTCTTGTCGGCAGCGCCCGGCCAAGCCGGAATGATGCGGCCTTCAAGTCCGATCGTGACGATCCAATCGGGAGCGGGCGGCACATACACCGCAGGTGCCGTCGGCGGCGGCGCTTGAGCCGGCAAGTCGGCAGCGGCGGCAATGCCCGGCGCAACGATGCCGAACAGCGCGAGCGCGACGCATCGAGCACACGACAGCATGAACCACTCCCCAGTCCGGACCTTCCAGAGCCGCCAGTTATCATACTCAAAATCGGAGGCGGAGCGAAGTCGGGAAAACGGCAAATCGCAAACTTGCCGCAGGCGTTGCCGATCTGTTCGGCGATGTGGCCGGAATCGGGACACTAGGGCTTGATATCTTGGTTGGCGGACTGCTCAGTCGCAGTACCGCCCTTGGGGTTCTGCCGCCGCCTTCTGCGCTTCGGCCGAATCGACGAGGGCACATCGCTTGATAGGGGTTGTTGCTCCAGCCCCGACTCATCAGCCCCGCCAGAGGGCGGAACAATCGAGGCCGCAGCGGTAATGGGCTCCGCCGCGGCCCCGTCCACGGCGGTCGGTGCGGCCGCCGGCGCATCCGCGTTTTGCCGTAGCTCTTGTTGCACCGGCTCTTGTATCGGCGGCGGCTCGGTCGCGGCTTCGCGCATCGCGCGGGCCCGTTCCAATTCCTGAGCCTGACGATGCACCAGTTCGCGCGCCTTGGCGCGCCGCTCCTCGGCGCGATCGCGCAGCCGTTTGATCCAGGCGCGTGCCTGCGCAGCGGCACGGCCGAGAACGCCGCCGGCCCAGACCAATTCAAATGGCGTGAATTGCCGCCAGGTTTGATCGCCGTCGACGATGGCGCGCGCGATAATATTGCCGGCCATCGCCGTGGTGTTCAGGCCATGGCCGCCGAAGCCAGAGGCGAGCCAGACCCCGGGACCGAGTTCGCCGATCTGCGGCATGCGGTGCACGGTAAGGCCCAGCGTGCCGCTCCACGCGTACTCGGCCGTAACGTCGCCGAGCTGCGGATAGGTCTCTTTGATATCGGCCGTCAGCGCCCCGACATAGCGGCGGACGTCTCTGGCCCACGCGGTCAAGCGGCCCGACAGCATCAGGCGGTCGCCGCCGACGATGCGGTAGTGATTATCGGCGTGATCGGAATCACTGACGCCGCCGGGATAGCCAACCGCTTCGGCAAGCTTGTCGCCGAGTGGCGCGGTGGTGATTACATAAGTCGTCACCGGCACCAGCGTCGCGGCGAGGCGCGGCATCAGCCCGTCGAGTTCGACATTGCCGCACAATACGACGTGATTGGCGCGCACTCGCGCCGTGGGCGTGACGATGCGTTTGCGCACGCCGGTCGGATCGATCGACAGCGCCGGTGTGTGCTCGAAAATACGCGCGCCGTCGCGCTCGGCGGCGGCGGCGAGCGCGAGCGCGTAATTGAGCGGATGGATGGTGATCGCCTGCAGATAGTTGATGGCATAGAAATAGCGTTCGCTACGCAGCACCGTACGCACCCGCTCGGTCGGCCAGCCCTCGATTTCGCAACCGAGCTCGCCCAGAAGCGCCACGTAATTTACGAACTCATCGCTGTTGTCTTTCTTGGAGACATGGACCCAGCCGTTTTGCGGATCGATGCCGGCAGCGCGCTCGGCGCGGATCGTGCTGCGGACATAATCGAGGCCAGCCTGCGCCAGCGACCACAGATCCTTGGTGCGCTCGAAGCCGACCCGCTCGACCAGCCTGTCGGCATCGGCGCCGAAGCCCGGCAGCACGAAGCCGGTATTGCGGCCGGAAGCGCGCTGTGCCAAACGGCCGGCTTCCAACAGCACGACCGACCAGCCGCTACGGGCCACTTCGCGCGCCGCCGTGAGCCCGGCAAGTCCGCCGCCGATCACGCAGACGTCGACGTCGAGATCCAGCGACAGCGGCGGCCGCGGCGGCGTTTCCACCATGGTCGCCGCATACCAGCTGTCGCCATAGGCCTTGTTGTCGGTTTCGCTCATGACGACGCTTTGCGACACTTTTCCTGCGGCATGCGGCTGCAATGTAGGCAGTTCGCCGCGACCCGACTAGTGGAGCGGATTTGACATTCGCTGCCCGCCCATCCGCGAGCGCGTGAAGCGAATGTCAAATCCAAAGCTCCACCAGGATCGATATTTGCTGGTAATCCTTTGCTTCCAACATTCGCATGATAGCCTGCCGGACCGAGATGCGAATGTTGGAATCGGGCCACTAGACTCCCCGTGCCGGGAAGGCGACATTAGCTTTATGCGCCGTTTGATGCTGCTTCGCCACGCCAAAACCGAGCGCGCCGCGCCCGGCGAGCGCGATCGCGACCGCAAGCTCGTGAAGCGCGGCCGCGCCGACGCGCCGGTCATCGGCACTTACATGGCGCATCACGACCTCACTCCTGATCTGGTGCTGCTGTCGCCGGCAAAGCGAGCGCAGGAGACCTGGACGCTGGTCGCCGGCGCTTTTGCCAGGCCGCCACGGGTGACCAGCGACGAGCGCATCTACAACGCCAGTCCGGAGACGCTGATCGCCGCCATCGGCGAAACGCGCAAGTCACATACGCTTCTGGTCGTTGGCCATAATCCCGGCCTCCAGGAGTTGGCCGTTCAATTGATCGCCTCGGGCGATGTCGACATGCGCGAACAGCTCAACGAGAAGCTGCCCACTTCAGGACTGGTCGTCATCGATCTGCCGGTCGATGATTGGGCGCTCATCCATCTGCACGCCGGCCGGCTGGAGCGATTCGTCAGCCCACGCCTGATCGAGGCTGCAACCGAATAGGGTGAAGATTTTGTCGTCGGCGTTCCGCCATAGCGGGGCTGTCTCGGTTAAGATCATTTTGGCCCGCTAGACCGATTCGACGGTGTCTTCAGCCGGCAGCGGGCGGGATCGTGGCACGGTGACCGCAATGCTGTTATTGCCGCCGCATATCCTCGCCGCCCTCGCCCCGGTTCCGCCTTTGGCTGGCCAATCCGACGCCTCGTTGCGCCCGGCCGTGCGCGCGCTCGATACCGACATTGGCCCCGAGGCGCTGCCGAACCTGCGGCCGATCCACCATGTCGTGCTGCCGGTCGCGATTTTTCTGATCGCGGCCCTCACGATCTCCATTTCAGTGCATTTGAACCTTGTCTCGACGCTGTGGCCGGTGAACGCGATCATGCTGGCCGTCCTGCTGTGCCATGCGCGCAGCTTCATCAATTACGTTTCGGTCATCGGCGGCGGTTCGGCAGCAACGGCATTGGCAAGCTGGCTCTCCGGCAACGACCCTGCCCTTTGTGCAACGTTTGAGGTTGCGAATTGCGTCGAGGTCGTCAGCGCGCTGGCGCTGTTATCGGCTTTCCGCATCGGCCTCTCCAATTTGACGTCGTTCAACGGCGTGCTGACTTTCATCTTTCTCGCCGGCGGCATAGCTCCGATCGGAAGTACACTGATCAGCGCCAGCGCCTACGGCTTGGCGCACAACGTTCCCTGGCCAGCGGTTTGGCGAAATTGGTACCCCGGCCATGCGATCGGAATGATCGTGCTGGTGCCTTTTTTGGTCAGCGTCATGTCCGACGAGTGGCGCGCGCAGCGTATAAAAGAGCGGCGTTCGGAAGCCGCCGCCATATTCGTTGGCTTCATCGCGATCAGTATCTGTGCCGATTATTTTCGGCCCATCATCTTCGTGATCGCGCCGGCGATCTTGCTTGCGACAGTGCGGTTTGGCGTCGTCGGCGCCACGGCGGCGACCTTTCTGGTCACGATCATTGCCAGCGTCTTCGTAGTGCTCAATATCGGGCAGCCGCTGTTTCTCACACAGCCCGAACTGTCCCAACGCATCTTCGCCCTGCAGGCGTTCCTCGCCATCACTTCGTTTTGGTCCTTGCCGACGGCGGCGCTGATTACCGAGCGCGACCGCCTGCTTGCCGGCCTGTCTCATGCCAACGCGCAGTTGGCAGCGGACAGCGAGCAAAAGTCGCATCTGGTAACCGGTCTGCGCCGCCATCTATCGATGGCCGAGGAAAACGAGCGGCTGCGGCTATCGCACGAATTGCACGATCAGGCGGGACAGAGCCTGATCGCCGCCATCCTCGAGCTCAATGAAATCGACGCCCTGACGCCGGAACCGGCACGCGAACGGCTGCAGCTTGTCCGCAAGAGAATGGAGGAGATGGGCAAAACACTGCATCGCATCGCCTGGGAGCTGCGGCCGCCGTCGATCGACGAACTCGGCTTGCGCAAGGCGCTGTCGAGCTATATCGCCGAATGGAGCGAGCAATGCGGCACGGAAGTCGATTTTCACTGCGACGATCCGCGCCTCGACGAGGTGCCGAACGAAATCGGCACTGCGATCTATCGCGTCGTGCAGGAGGGCCTGACCAACATTGTCAAACACGCGGGACGGCCGTCCGACGTGAGCGTTATCGTGCGGCGGACAGACGCGACGCTGCAGGTGATCGTCGAAGACAATGGTTGCGGCTTCGACGTCGCGGCGCAAAGCGCCAAGGCCGCCAATCACCGCGGACTCGGTCTCGACGGCATGCGCGAACGGCTGGCGCTCATCGGCGGCACGCTCGACGTGGAATCCGCGGTCGGCGCCGGCACCACGCTGTTCGGGCGCATTGCGCTCGACGGCCACAGATCGGCGGCGTGAGGCGGCCGGCATGAGCAAAACGCGAATCGTGCTCGCCGACGATCATCCAATAGTCCTCGACGGATTGCGCAACCTCATTCGCGCAGAAGCCGATTTCGAACTCGTCGGCGAAGCGGCCAGCGGGCTCGCCGCGCTGAAGGTTATTCGCGAGACACGTCCGCACGTCGCGGTCCTCGACATTTCCATGCCCGAGCTCAACGGCATTGTCTTGAGCCGCAGGCTCGCCGCCGAAATGCCCGACGTGAGCCTGTTGATGCTGACGCTGCACGAAGACCGCGCTTATCTCAACCAGGCGCTCGAGGCCGGAGTGCGCGGCTACGTGCTCAAGCGATCGGCGGTTGAAAATCTCGTGCAGGGCATTCGCGCCGTTCTGGTCGGCGGGATTTACGTCGATCCAGCGATTTCCAGCCGTGTCCTTGAAAGCAAGCGGGGCGGCGGCAGGCCCGCGCCGCGCCGCGGCGCCGCACCGGCGCTGACCGAGCGCGAGACCGCAGTCTTGAAAATGGCAGGCCTGGGTTTGACCAACAAGGAAATCGCGTCACGGCTCGCCGTCGGCGTCAAGTCGGTCGAGACCTACAAGGCGCGTGGCCTCGAGAAGCTTGGGCTGAAGACCCGCGCGGAATTGGTGCGGTACGCTTCGACGCAAGGCTGGCTCGAGCTCTAGGGTGGCGGTTCAGAAGTCCGCATCGCCGGCAAGTGCCGCGGCGACTTCAGGGTGAAAGATCGGTTAAGACGTCAGGCAATTTCTGACAGAAAATCCACGCATAATTGCTCCCCAACGACGGGAATTGCTGTATGAACTCGCCTCGTGGGGCCGATGCGGAGTGTCGGGTTCTCCCGACACGCGATGGTGTCGCAGACCGTCGAAGGGGACAGTCGATGTCGAATGCGGCGAAGGCTGACGATGGTTACCGGGCGCCTTTATCGCAAATCGCCGATGACGACGTCCTGCACTTCCTTTCGCGCACCCTCAAGGCGCATGTCCTCGATGCCGAACCGCACGGCATGCTGGAAAAACTGCACAATCTGACGATCGCGCTCGAACAGCAGCAGAGCGCGCTCGCCGCCTGGCCGGACTCGCCCAGCAAAGCGCGCATTTGCGCGGCGCTGACGAAAGCCAGAAGCGCGGTTGCAAAGACTGTGAAAGATATCGAAGCGATGGCGCCGGGGAGCTGCAACAACGGACGCGCCAACATTCGCTCGGCCAAGGCGATGTGAGGCAGTACTTTGTCTGCCAGCCGCTCATCGTTTCCCTTGGACTTTTCGCTGATCAGTTTTCTGGTCGTCGACGATCAGCCGTTTTCCCGGCGCTTGACCCGCTCGATGCTGCTCGGGTTCGGCAGCCGCGAGGTCTATGAGTCGGCAAACGGCGTCGAAGCGTTCGAGCTCGCGCGCAGCATGATGCCGAACATCATCATCACCGATCTCGTCATGCCTGTTTTCAACGGGCTGCGCTTCCTCAAGATGGTGAAAGAGCCACATTCGCCCTGCCACACCACCCCGATCATCGTATTGTCCGGCTATCTGACCAAGTCTACAGCGCTGACTATCAGAACTTCGGGCGCCGATGAGCTGTTGGTCAAACCGGTGTCGCCGAAGGCGCTCTACGAGCACATCGCCCGGATTGTCTTGGGTAGCGACAATCCGAGCCCGCCGCTGGCGTTTTTGCAAAATCGCAAGAGGCGCGCCGCGCAGCGGCGCAAGAAAGCAGGCGACGTCGCCTACGTTTAATCGGGCGGCGCGTCGCTGGGTAGCTAGCCCGCCAGTGCCGCCAAAATCCGCGCCCAGCTGCGGATGCCTTTGTGGAAGCATTTGAGGTCGTATTTCTCGTTGGGCGAATGCACCCGGTCGTCATCGAGCGCGAAGCCGACCATCAGCGTATCCATGCCGAGCACCGTTTTGAAATCGCCGACGATCGGGATCGAGCCGCCGCCGCCCACCGTCACCGCTTTCTTGCCCCACTCGTCGCCGAGCGCGGCACGCGCCTTGGTCAGCGCCGGGCTGTCGAACGCTACTTCGAAGGCCGGTGCGCTGGTGAAGTTGCCGAACTCCACATGGCAGTCGGCTGGAACGCGCGCGCGCACGAAGTCGCGGAACGCGGCGCGGATCTGGTCCGGATCCTGCGCGCCGACGAGCCGGAACGACACTTTGGCCATGGCTTTGCCGGGAATGACCGTCTTGGCCCCCTCGCCGGTATAGCCGCCGATGATGCCGTTGACCTCGGCGGTCGGCCGCGTCGAGATTTGCTCGATCAGCATTCGGCCTTGCTCGCCGGCAGGGATTTTCAAGCCGACTTGGCCGAGAAATTTCTCCGCTGTCAGATTCAGGCTGGCGAGATCGGCCTTGATGTCGGCCGGCAATTCATGGACGCCGTCGTAGAAGCCGGGAATGGCGACCGAGCCGTCTGCCCGGTGCAGCGCCGAAAGAATGTCGGCCAATACATGAATCGGATTGCGCGCCGCGCCACCGAACAGCCCGGAATGCAGGTCGCGGTCCGCGCAGGTCAGTCGCACTTCTTCATAGACGAGCCCGCGCAGCGACGTGGTGATCGAGGGCGTTTCGCCGTCCCACATGCCGGTGTCGCAAACCAGCGCCAGATCGCGCTTGAGCTCGGCGGCATTGTCGCGCACGAAGTCGAATAAATGCTTTGAGCCACATTCCTCCTCGCCTTCGATCATCATGGTGATGTCGAGCGGCAGCATGCCAGTCACCGCTTTGAACGCGCGGCAGGCCTCGATGAAGGTCATGGCCTGGCCCTTGTCGTCGCAGGCGCCACGCGCGACGATGATTTTTCGTCCGTCGTCGAGCGTCTCGATGCGCGGCTCAAACGGCGGCGATCGCCACAGATCGAGCGGATCGACCGGCTGCACGTCATAATGGCCGTAGAACAGCACGCGCGGCGCCTTGCCATTGGCCCGTCCATCGCCGCTTTTGCCGATCACGACCGGGTGACCCGCGGTGGGGCGCACGCTCACCGCAAAGCCAAGGCCTTCGAGGTCGGCCGCGACGTGTTCGGCCGCCTTTTGACATTGCGCCGCGTAGGCCGGATCGGTCGACACCGAGGGAATCCGCAGCAGCGTGAACAAGCGATCGAGACTGGATTGCAGATCGCGGTCGACCTGTTCGAGGACCCTGGGCAGAGCGTCCGATGTGGTCATGCCTCACCTTCGGAGTTGGCGCGCCTTTTCCGCGAACGACCCTTGGTTTTTCATTTGTATACTGTGTGACAGCCGCCAATTCCATCGTTCCGCCCGAGAAAGCGTTGCATGTTTGCAACGCTCCGGCGTGCTTCGAGCGAGTTCACGCGGCAAATCGACCCCTATTGCTTGTCACGCCCCGGTCCGGCGTACATTATGGCGAAAACCCGCCGAAAGTGCGGGTCCAGGGACGGCGCGGGGATATGGACGAATTGATCGGACGGCTTGTCGCCGAGATCGGGATAGACCGTGCGGCCGCGGAGAAGGCCGTCGGCATCATTCTCGATTTTCTGGTCAAAGAAGGACCAGCCGACAAAGTGCAGCCGCTTCTGGCGATGCTGCCCGGAGCCGAAGCTTTGGCGCAGAAGGCTGCGAGCGAGGGCGGCGGCGGGCTGTTGGGCGGTGCGATGGGCGGGGTGATGGGCGCAGGCATGCGCATGATGTCGGCCGGCTTAAGCATGGGTCAGGTACAAAGCGTTACCCGCGCCGTCATCGCCTATACGCGAGAGAAGGCAGGCGAAGACGCCATCGGCGAAATCGTCGCCGCTATTCCGGGTTTGTCGCAGTTTGTTTGAGTACGAGTTTAGTTGTAACGGCGCTATTGGGCTTGAGGGGAGACTTCGATGCCGTATCCCATTACCCAAATTCAGGGTATCGGCGCCGATATGGCCGCGGTCCTCAGGTCGGACGGGATACGTACCACGATTGGCCTATTGCGGTCGGCTAAGACGCCAAAACAACG
>Ga0335078_10018768_pt1 | contig 10283 bp, 9 predicted proteins | sample Lox_Sample_32_FD_206711 | JGI IMG/M metagenome (GOLD analysis project Ga0335078, IMG submission 206711) | Soil microbial communities from Loxahatchee National Wildlife Refuge, Florida, United States - Lox_Sample_3.2 | ecosystem: Environmental > Terrestrial > Soil > Wetlands | place: USA: Florida...
ATCGGCGTATTCAGAGTTGGCCGGACCGCAAAACACCAGCTTGCTGAAGCTCCTTACTCCACTTTCGAATTTCGTCAACGCATGTGGGATGGCGCTAATATCTATGCGGGTAGCACTTCCCACAGGCTGTGCACGAGTAAATCGCTTGAAATCAAATGCTTCCGCGCTTCACGTAGCGGCACAGCCAGCCCCTGCCGTGTCCTGAAGAACCAAAGCCGCTCGTAGTACTAAACGAGATAAACGGCTCCTCATAGTTGCCAAATCGCTGTATAATCGATGATGTCCAGGTGGCCAAAACGGAAATCCTGGATGAAATGTCAAGCCTAGCCAGCCCAAGGTAGGCTCTCCTGGATAGTCCGGATGGCACCTGAGGCGAGAACAGGAGAAAGACAACATGCCAACCCTCGTATCTGACACGATCGAGACAGGACTCTCGATCGATGTTCGCAAGATCATCTCTCCAGCTACGGTTGAATTGTTCGGCCACGTAACATTGGTAGAGGGATATCATCTCTCAACCTATGTAGGCTGTCATGCGCTTGTTTCACTGAGGGACACGCCTGGCAAGACAGTCGCAGTTCTTACGTCCGACCAAGGACTCCAGAGTCTGCTGGAAGACGCCTTGTCGACCGGCAACCTCATAGCCTTCTGGGGACAGAAACTGTCTAATCCACCCACGCCAAGGGGCGGAACATGGACGGTGGATGTGTATAGCATTGACGGCGTGATTCTCTACAACATGAAGTAACCACCTTCTGCTGCGCGGGTCCGGTTGTTTGAGTGCCGCACAGGCGGCATGGCGAAGAAAGGTCGCTCCAGTTTGTCGGCAAGAAAGGTGCTTCAATTCTCACACCGGAACTGAACGAAGCCCGGGGGAGGAATGATGGTCCGTTCCGGCGCCGAAGGGTGAGTTGTTTATTTCGCCGGATCGAAACACGCAAAAATCGGCTGCAAATGCAATTGCAGATAAGCTTGGCGTCAGGTCTTTGGCATCTTCGTTGTTCTTGCGAAACTTGACGCGGATGAAGCGATAGACCGGCTTCCAATAGAGGGCGCTCACGCGCTACAGCGCCTCATCTAGCAGAGTCGCGTCTGGACTCGCGGCCTCCAGCAACGAAAGCTGGGCGGGCGGAAAGTGTCCGTGCGGCCCGCCCATGGTTGTGTCCGGGTCCAAGCGTGAACCCTCGTGATGATACTACCCACCGATGATGGCCTTTCTCGGCGGGATTGGAGAGCACTGCAGTCCGCCGTGGGGTGGAATGTGTTTGTTTCCCCACGACGTGTCGGCGCGCCCACAAATCCAAGCGCCTTTTCGTTCCGATCTTCAACCCAGCTTGCTTTGGGGAGTAAAGTGCTTCACGAATCGCCATGACCTCACGGATTGCCGCTACTCTCTTCATTCTCTTCTGCACCAGCGCCGGCTGGCTGATTCTCGGAGGGACTATCGAGCATCGCACCTATCAGTCGGACGACAAACTGCGCTCCGGTGTGGCTTCCATCTGGGGATCTCCCCAGGAACAGCGCCCTCCTTCGGCCTCCTATGTAGTGGTGGAGCAGGAAACAACGGAAAGCGAGACCGATGGACACAAGACCACGAAGCTAGTGCCTCAGCGACACCAAGTGGAACTGCCGCTGGAGTCCAGCCGCATCAATGTGGCCCTGGACTTGGCCCATCGGCAAAAAGGGCTTCTCTGGTATAGTACGTATGTCGTGGATATCGCCGGTGCCTACACCTTCCGGAATCCCACAGGCGCCCCTCAACTGATCGCCTTCATGGTCAAATTCCCGGCCGAGCATGCCATTTACGACGGGCTGACGATGGAGGTCGATGGGCGCGCAATGCCCGTGGCTTCCGACAAATATGGCGCGCGTGTCACGGCTCAACTGGGCGCAGAGCAAGCAGCTACGGTGCGCATCGCTTACCGATCCCACGGTTTGGAAAGCTGCCGATACCGGCTGGGCGATGACGTCAGCCAGGCGCGGAACTTCGTACTTCAGGTAAAGACCAACTTCAAGCACATCGACTTCCCCTTAAACACGCTATCGCCGACGGAGAAGCGCGAGCGGGCGGATGGCTGGGACCTCGTCTGGCAATACCGCAACCTGATCAGCGGCTTTCAAATTGGCGTCAGCATGCCCGAGAAGCTGCAGCCCGGGCCGCTGGCCGGGCAAATCAGCTATTTCGCACCGGTATCTTTGCTGCTGTTCTTCTTCCTGATTTTCATCATCACCACCTTGAGGTCCATCGACTTGCACCCGATGAACTACTTCTTTCTGGCCGCGGCATTCTTCTCCTTCCACCTGCTACTGGCTTATCTGGTAGATCACATTTCGATTCACCTGGCATTCGCGATCTGCTCGGCGGTCTCGATCATTCTGGTCGTCAGTTACCTGCGCTTGGTGGTCGGACCACGCTTCGCCGTCGTGGAGGCCGGCGGCGCGCAATTCATCTACCTTGTGCTATTTTCTTACGCATTCTTCCTGCAGGGCTTCACCGGCTTGGCGGTCACTATAGGCTGTATTGTGACGCTGTTTGTCGTGATGCAATTGACGGGTCGCATCCGCTGGGCGGAGAGATTCTCGCGATTCGAACCGTCGCAAACGGCCTTAGAATAAAGAGCGCGGGAGATTTATTGCGGCGCCGATTTGACAGTCCTCATCGAGCGCGACGACGATAGCTACTATGTCGCCTCCGTCCCACAGATCCCCTGATGCCATTGAGCGGCAGCCCGCGCGTCACGGGTTCTGAACTGTTGGCGGCGCTGGCGGGAGCCGGTTTCGCCGAGTTCTGCGGCGGCTACTGCAAGATGGTTGATTTCCACCCACCCTTCCTTTTATGTCATAATTCCCCCATGTCCGCCGTTGCTGTCGTCAAGATGGAGCCCAAGTCGGAAGGCATCGCCACGCCGCGCAAAAAGCGGCCCAAGGAGCTCGCGGTCATCACCGAATGCTGCACCGGTTGCGCCGGATCGCCCGCCTGCGTGCCGTATTGCCCGGTGGCCGATTGCATGTATTGGGTGCCCGACGAAGACCATCCGCCCTTCGGCCACATCGACGTGGACCCCGTGCTGTGCATCGGCTGCAAAAAGTGCACCAGCAAGGGTCCCGACGGCGCCTTCCTGGACGGCTGCCCGTGGGACGCCATCGAAATGGTTCCGATCGAGGAAGTGGAAGCGGCGATCGGTTTCAAGATGACCGTCTGACATGAGCCTCGACATCCAGCAGCGCGAGCACGAAGGCATCGTGATTCTGGATCTGAAGGGCCGCGTCACCGTGGGCCCGGAGGCCACCGCGTTGCGCGAAAAGGTGGCGGCGGTAACGGCCGCCGGATCGACGAACATCATCCTCAACCTGGCCCACGTCGACTACATCGATAGCACCGGCCTGGGCGCGCTGGTCATGTGCGCGACCAGCCAGCGCAAAGCGGGCGGCGCGCTGAAGCTGGAGAACCTGAACCGCCGTAATATCGAGCTCCTGGTCATGACCAAGCTCGCCACGGTGTTCGACTTGTTCACCGATGAGCAGGACGCCGTGAACAGCTTCTTCCCGGACCGCGCTATCAAGACGTTCGATATCCTGAGCTTCGTCGAGCAGATGAAGAAAGAGGGATAGCCGGCGCATGCGGCTGCTCGTGATTGGCGGCGTGGCCGCGGGCCTGAGTGCCGCTGCCCGCGCACGGCGCATCGATCCCAGCCTCGAAATCGTGGTCCTCGAAAAGGGGCCGGTCGTCTCCTATGGCGCCTGCGGCCTGCCGTATTATCTGGAAGGACGCGTACGCCGCGCCGAACAACTCATCGTCTACACGCCCGAGTATTTCCGCAAGGAGCGCGCGATCGCGGTGCGCACCGGCGCGCGCGTCGTTTCCATCTCGCACCCGCGCCGCGAAGTCGCGCTCGATTCGGGCGAGCGCGTGCATTACGACCGCCTGGTTGTGGCCACCGGCGCGCGGCCGCGCATCGCGGATTTCGAAGGCGCCCATCTGCCGCACGTCTTCACGCTGCACACGCTTGATGACGCCGAACGCCTGAAGGCTCACCTGCGCGACCAGCAGCCCAAGCAAGCGGTGGTCGTTGGCGCGGGGTACATCGGGCTGGAGGCGGCGGACGCGCTGCGCCGCAACGGGCTGGCAGTCACCATCGTCGAACAGAGCGCACACGTGCTGGGCCGCAGCGATGCCGAGTTGACCAAGGCCGTGCGCGAGCGGCTGGAGCGCTTCCGCGTGGATCTGCAATTGAACACGCGCGTGTCGGACGTGGCGCGCCACGAGCTGGCGATCCTCGCCACCGGGCTGCACCCCAACGCAGAAATCGCGGCGGAGGCCGGTGTCGAGATCGGCCGCACGGGCGCAATCCGCGTGGATGAGCACATGGAGACCAACCTGCCCGGCGTCTACGCCGCGGGCGACTGCGCCGAAGCGCTGCACCTGGTCACCGGACGGCCGGCGTACATTCCGCTCGGCACCACCGCCAACAAGATGGGACGCGTCGCGGGCGCCAACGCGGCCGGGCGCCGCGAACGATTCGGCGGCGTCGTAGGCACGGCCATCGTCAACATCTTCGGCATGGGCGTGGCGTTCAGCGGCCTGTCCGTCGACCAGGCGCGGCGCGAAGGATTCTCGCCGGTCTCCGCGCGCATCACCGCCCACAGCCGCCCCGGCTATTTCGACGGCCAGCCGATCACCGTCGAGTTAGTGGCGGATGGCGGCTCGCGCCGTCTGATCGGCGGATCGGTGTGGGGCGAAGACGGCGTCGAAGGACGCATCAATGTGATCGCCACAGCTCTCCACAATCGCATGCGCATCGAGGATCTGGAGCAGTTGGACCTCGCCTACGCGCCCCCCTTCGCCACTGTGTGGGATCCCGTTCTGATCGCCGCTCAGCAGTTGTCGGGACTGCTGTAACACGGCCGGCCGCGCGCGAGTTTTACCGGCATGCATGGGGCTCGCCGACCGCCACCCATTGTCCGTACTGGCCGCCGCGGTCGTCGGCGACGATGCGGATCTCGGGTACGTCGCGGCTGAAATAGACGGCCCAATACTGCCAGTTTCCATTGCTCTGGTCCAGCAGGATAGCGCCCAGGTCTTCGCCGCTTTGGGCGGCCACCAGCCTGACGGATTGTCCGACGGTGGAAGGTCCGTGTGCAATGGGCAACACAATACAGCCTCGCCCGCCGGTCTCGAATGGCGCCGACGTTAGCGTGCCCTTATTTGCGTCGCTGCCGCTGAAACTTCCATACAACGTTTCGCCGCTGAGCGTTCCCACGGAGAAATGATAGCCATCGCGGGTCCATGCCGGGTCGGCGTTCCAGCCGGAGATATGAATCGCAGGGCCCACCTGTCCTCGATCCACTGCCTGCGCACGGAGCCATCCGGACGGCCCGCAGGGTCTGTCATCGGGTGCCAGATTTGGCAAGCGAACCGCCCGGGGCAGGCCGGGAGGAACCGGTAACAAGACCTCGCAGCCGGTCGCCTGCCAGTGGCGCACACGGGCAGCCTCGCTTGGCCAGTTAAAATCCGGATAGGGTGGAACCCTGAAATCTCCGGCTATCCCCAAGGCAAACGGCAGCAGCAAGACGATGAGCGAGAATCTGAATCCGGGAAACGTGTCGATGAATGCGGCGGTCAAGAAGATGAAAGCGCATGCGGGCAACAGAAGGTATCGTTGGCCGCCCCATAACAGGATGCTTGTTCCCGTGGCCCAAACAGCATGACGGCCGGCGATCGTCATGGCGACCGGGCCAACGATCAGTAGCAGGGCGGAGAGCAGAATGGAGACCCGCAGCCTTCGCCAGAGGAAAACCAGCCATGCCGCGATGAGCAAGGATGCCCCAATGGCCAACGGCCACAGGAAGCGCTCAGCCAGAGCTCTAGCGAGACCCTCCCCAAAAATCGTTCGCAAAAAACCGGGGAACAAAAGCGCCAGCGGCAGATTCGGAAGCAGTGGCGCAGTGGCATGACCAGCTCCGTACAGCAGCCTGAATTCCACCAGCCCCTGGATCAGAATTCCGCCCAGCAACGCAGCCGGAATGGCGAGCATTTTCCAGTCGCGGCGCCTGATGGCGCGGTACGCCCGCCACAATGCCACAGGAGCCGTGGCCGCGACCACCGGTGAGCTGATGGCGCACAGCGCCGCGCCCGCGGCAATCCGAACGATGCTGCGGCCACGCATCTCCGCGACCGATTCGGACCGCAACGCTACGGCTCCCACCGCCGCCAGCGCCAGGTACCAGGGCATATTGGTGAGCGTGCCGATCAACTCACCGCCGGTGCAGGCCGTCGCGGCGAAGAGCACGCAACTGCCCACGCGAAGCCAATCGGAGCGCACCAGGTGGCGATAGGCCGGCAGGCTGAACAGAGCGCAGCATGCCGCGTCAACCGTCAGCGCGGTCAAGTTGAAGGCAAACGGCGCCCACAAAACGGGCAGCAGCGTAACCGCCAACGCCACAATCCGCGGCAATATCCAGAGGCAACCCATATGCGGCGAGAATATCGAAGCCGGTCCACTAACAAGGGCCTGTGAGAAATAGACCGAGCCATCTTCGGCCCAGAATTGCGGATTGAGAAGCGAGTCCGGCCTGCGCAGCGCCAGCACGATGAGAATCGCCGAAGCCACGGCCATAAACTGGCGCATCGCTGGGGTCGAGCCGTCTGCAGGGGCGCTCGCAGGGCCGGCGTCCACGGAAGGATTCATGGTTAGAGATATTGTACCCGGCGCTGGTGACGTTTCGCGTTCGGCGCCCGTTGTTGCGGTAGTCTGGAGAGATGCCGCTCGTCAAAGTCGCTAGTCTCTCGCAACTCCCCACCGATTCGGTTACCGAGGTCACGGTGGGCAGCGATACGTATGCTCTCTGCAATGTGGGCGGACGCGTCACCGCTCTTAGCGGAACGTGCCTGCACCGTGGCGGACCGCTGGGGCAAGGCGCCCTGCACGGCAACCATGTGGTGTGCCCCTGGCACGCCTGGGAGTGGGATTGCGAGACCGGCGCCAACGATTTCGATCCCAGCCAGAAGGTGGCCACCTATGCGGTCGCGGTGGAAGGCGACGACATCCTGATCGAAGTGCCGGAACGTGCCTGAGCTCCCCGAGGTCGAAACCGTAGTCCGGTCGATTGCCCGAATCGTCGGCCGCCGCATCGTCTCCGCCGAATTCACCTGCCCCCGCATCCTGCGCGGCGACCCGGACGAAATGAGCGCGGCTCTGGCTGGACGGCGCATTCGCGCCATCCGGCGGCGCGGCAAGTTCATCGTCATCGAGCTGGATGCCGGCCACTGCCTGACGGTGCACCTCGGCATGACCGGCAAGCTTCTGTTAGGCGGTGCGCCCGGACGCCACACGCACGCGGTGGTGACCCTCGATCGCGGCGTGCTGCGTTACGAAGACCAGCGCCAGTTCGGGAGGATCGAGGTCAGCCGGGGACTGCCCGCCCGCGTGGAGAAGCTCGGGCCGGAACCGCTGGAGGTGACCCTGGCGGAGTTTGCCGCACGGCTCGCCCGGCGCAAGGCGCGCATCAAATCCGTGCTGCTCGATCAGCGCTTCGTCCGCGGCGTGGGCAACATCTACGCCGACGAGGCGCTGTTCCGGGCGGGCATCCATCCGCTGGCCATCGGCGCGCGGCTGCGCCCGGAGCGCGTCAAACGGCTGCACGCGGCCGTGGTGGACGTCTTGACCCAAGCCATCGCGAAAGGCGGTTCCTCGATTTCCGACTACGTGGACGCCGAGGGTCGCCGCGGCTTTTTCCAGTTCGAGCACCGCGTCTACCAGCGCACCGGCGAGCCGTGCGTGACTTGCGGGGCGCTCATCCGGCGCACATTGGTGGCGCAACGCGGCACGCACTATTGCCCGAAGTGCCAGCGGCGGTAACGAACCCCGCGCAAAGCGCGCCCTACAGCGGCGTCAGCGGCCTTACTTCCGCGCCCATCCGGAAAACGTGCGTCAACGAATTATCCGGCGGCGCAGTCAGCAGCGTGGGCCGCAGCAGGATCAGCACTTGGTCCGCGCTGGTGTTGCGGGTGACGTTGCTGGTCAGCGGTCCGATCAGCGGGATGCTAGCCACCCCCGCAATACCTGCCAGCGTGCGGGCGTCTGTAGCGTCGATCAGTCCGGCGATCACCGCCCACTCCCCCATTTTGAGCGACACATCCGACTTCAAGGACCGGTTTGCAATGATCGGAATATCGTTTACGGACGCGCCCCCCAGCACCTTGAATTCGGCTTCCACGGTCAGTGATACGTCGCCGGTGCCGTGCACGTGCGGCGTGGCCTTCAGCGAAAGGCCCAGGTCCTCAAAGGTGAAGGAGGGCGGCGGTTGGTAGGCGGCCGTTCCAATGGCGCCGGACGTGTTGCTGACGCCCGTCGTGCCGACAAAGGCGCCCGTCAGAATGGGGTATTTTTGACCGACGTGGATGGTGGCCGGCTCCCCGTCCACGGAGCGCGCGCTGGCATGCAGCAGCAACTTGCTGTCGGAACGCGTCAGCGAAGCCACCGATTGCAGATTCGCCACACCGATTCCAAACAGAGTCGCCCCTCCGCCAAAACGCAGCATGCCGGCGATGTTCTGCGCGAGCTGCGGCACATTCTGCATAAAAGTGCTGAACGACGATAGCGGGAATGAACTCTGGAGCGGCAGGCCATAGTTCAGCTCCTTGCTGTTGGTCACTTCTAGAAAGTCCATCTCCACCATGACCTGCGCGCGCGGATAGAGCAGGTCCTGAAAAAGCTCCCGCGCCGCCAGGACCTTCGAGACCGAATCGCGCAACACCACCGCGTTCGCGCGGCTATCCCAGGACACCTTCTGGATGCCGCACGCCTGTTGCACGGCGGTGACCATGGAGGTCAAATCCTGCTGCGTGGTGGGCTCCGGCAGCGGGACAATCACCGCGGCGTAGGGCTCCTCTTCTCGTCGCTTCTGGGCGGTGTCCTTCACCACCATGAAGAGGCGCTCGGAGATCGGCACCAGAAACGAATCGGTCACCGCCTCCAACCCGTGCAACGCTTCGCGGTAGTCCGCCTGGTCCATTTGAAAGTGGATCTGTTGGGTGGCTTTGTAGTCGCCATCGAACACACAATCCAGCCCGTAGGCGTGCGCCACGGTTTGGAACAAGGTCTTGGCGTCGGCGTGCAGATTAAAATCCTTGCGCAGCGGCAGGGCGTTCAGTCTGGTGGGAGGCAGGGGTTTGCGCGCCTCCGCCCAGTCCAGCGCGGTGGCGGAGGGTAGCGTTTCTTCTTCCGGCTCCGGCGCGGCATCCCCGCTCGACGAAGCGTCCGCCTCCGCCGCCAACGCCATCTGCGGCATCACCTTGGACTCCAACGCCGCCCGCGTCTGCAAAGCGAGGCTGCGCCCCCAATAAAGATGATTGTCCGGCTCCAGCGCCGCCGCTTCCGAGTACAGCAGATAGGCGCGCGCCACGTGGCCGGCTTTCTCGGCTTTGCGTCCTTCGCGATAGAGTTTGGATGCCTCCGAGGCCCATGCGCCGGTGGCCAGCGCCAGGACCAGCAAAACGGGAAATGTCCGCACAAACGTTTGACGCGCCGCCGCCCCGGGGCGTGCAGACCCAAGCGCGCGTACGGGTATGATGGAAACTGTGCCGAGAGGATTGCCCGCGGGTCCGCACTTTCCGGAGTTGCACTGGGGGGAACTGATCGTCCCCCTTTGCGTCCTGGCGCTGACGGTGGCGGCCGGCTACGCCGCCAAGCGCCTGATGGTGCGTTGGTTGCGCCCCTGGGCGGCGCGCAGCACAGGGCCCGCCGCGCAGATCGCCCTGGATGCCCTCAAGGGTCCGTTCATGATCTGGGTGTTGATCCTCGGCACGCACCTGGCCATGCAATCGTCGGACCTGCCCCACGCGGTGACGGCATGGATCGGCCGCGTGTTGCTGGCGCTGTGGATCCTGTCGCTCACCATCATCGGCGCGCGCCTGGCCGGCGGTCTCATCAAGTTCCATGGCAGCGGCATTTCGGGGACGCTGCCCGTCACGACCCTCACGCAGACGCTCGCGCAACTCGCCGTGGTGATCCTCGGCCTGTTGGTGCTGCTCAACCTGTGGGGCGTCTCGATCACACCGATTCTGACGGCTTTGGGAGTCGGTGGCCTGGCCGTGGCGCTGGCGTTGCAGGATACTCTCTCGAACCTGTTCGCGGGCTTCTATATGGCCGTCGCGAACCAGGTCCGCTTGGGCGATTACATCCGCCTCAATACCGGCGAGGAAGGCTATGTCACCGACATTGGCTGGCGCAGCACTACCCTCCGGGCTCTGGCCAGTAACATCGTCATCATCCCCAATAGCA
>Ga0335078_10018770_pt1 | contig 10282 bp, 13 predicted proteins | sample Lox_Sample_32_FD_206711 | JGI IMG/M metagenome (GOLD analysis project Ga0335078, IMG submission 206711) | Soil microbial communities from Loxahatchee National Wildlife Refuge, Florida, United States - Lox_Sample_3.2 | ecosystem: Environmental > Terrestrial > Soil > Wetlands | place: USA...
CACGAGCTGGCCGGCGTTGTCCCTGATGGCCGGCACCAGCTCGCCCCCGGCAGCCTGGCAGTGCTGCTGCAGGAAGGCGCCGTAGCGCACGTAGAGCGGACCACGGGCATAGCGGAGATCACTCAGGATGTACGGCCCGGGCTCACCGCCGACAATGCTGTCCAGCTCGGCCAGAATGCGCGCGCAGGCTTCATTATCAGCCGGGTAGATCGCGGCCAGCTTCCCGCTGGAATCGCGCGGTGCGTACTTGGCGTTCCGGACGTGCAGGGCCAGCGGGCCACGGAGGAATTTGAACGATATCCGCCGCGGGACGCAGTAGTCGAAGATCTCCTCCAGCACCCGTTCCGCGTTGTCCTGGCCGGCCGAAACGTGGATTTTCCAGCCCTGCCCGGGCACCGGGTCGCCCGGCGGCACCTGAACCTGCCACTCGCCCAGGCTGGTCCGCGTCCAGCCGGCGGGCAGCGGCCGGCTCGCCGCCGCGAACTCCTGCCTGGCCGCCCGGCTGCTGCCCGGCGAATCATAGAACAACGGGTCAGCGAGGCAGAACAATTCGTACCGCTTATCCACACAAGCCCCTTGGTCGTTATGGCGGAGCAATCTCGCCGGGAGAAGATTTCCAGAAGTCAGGGGGAATGGACAAGTGAGTATTGTCATAAATCCGCGGTGAACTGTTCACAATCAGAAGATGAGATCTTCACCTTTCGCATGGTGCACTCAGAACCAGCCTGCGTCCTGGGCAATCCGGATAGCGTCAACCCGGTTCCGTGCGCCGGTCTTGGCCGAGACCCTGGACAGGTAGTTCCGCACCGTGCCGACCGAAAGGCATAGTTTCGCAGCGATCTCGGCCGTGGTAGCGCCCTCGGCCGCGAGCCGGAGCGCGTCGAGCTCGCGCGGCGTCAGCGGGTTGGCGGGCGCGGTAAGCGCCTCGAAGGCCAGATCGCAATCCATGACCATCTGCCCGGTAGCGGCCCGGCGGACCGACTCGGTCAGGAAGTCAGGCGCCGCGTCGGCCGCGATGAACCCGCTCGCATGCGCGGTCATCGCCCGCCGCAGGCTGGCCGAGTTACACCGGTCTCCCATGATGAGTGAATGACAGGTAGGCAGCTGCGCGTGCAGGGCACAGGCGGCGGCGAACCCGTCGATCACCGGAAGGGTGGCGGCCAGCACGGCCACATCGGGTCGTAAGCATCGCGACGCGGACAGCACCTGATCCCCTCGCCGCAACTCGGCGACGACCTCAATGTCGTCGACAGCGGACAGGAATGCCACTAGCCCCGCCCGGATCAAGGATGTCTGCTCAGCAATGAGTGTCCTGATCACGTCGTGTCCTTGTTCGCTCTCTCTCCCCGTGCCCGGCCCACGCTGGGCGACCGGCTCCCTGGCTAAGCAAGCCACTCCAAAATATAAAGATCTGAGCGGCGGCCGACGCTTTCTTCAGGTAATCCTCAGGCGCCTTAGGCACGCCAGCAGACTATCTCAGGATTTTAATGAGACGTTTAGGATGACATACCGGGCAGGCAATTCGAAACATTCTCATTTGCCACTATCGGCGCCACCACACCTAGGGCCGCCACGGCCGGGGTGTATCAGGGGCGGGGCCGGCCGCTCCGTGCGGTTGAGTACAGGAGGTCAGTCATGGCTCAGCCCAACGCAGCCGGCCCGCCCTGGGAGGGCGGCCTCTCGGTGCCGTTCCCTCCGCCGCACGTCCCCCTCTTTGACAGTGCCGCCATTGTCGTCGCCCAGCCGTCCGATGCCCAGGCCGGCGTGGCGGTCTCCTACAGCCGGGGCAGCTGGGCGCGCACGGGGATGGCCTGGACCGCCTCCCGCTGCGCGCGTTCGTGACGGTCGCCGACGTGTACCTCAGCCCCGAGCCCTCGCGCCGCTACCGCGGGGCGGTTTTTCGGCGCTATCGGCGAGCAGGCCTCGGGTCAGCTCGTGGGGGTGGTCAGCTATCCGGACGGCGTCGAGGGCACCATTGCGGGCAGCGACCAAGGAGCCTACGGAGAATCACACCTGGCCCCGCTCCCCGCGGGCTTCCTGGCCCCGCTGCGGGCTGGCGACGTGCGATCACCGATCCTCAGCCTGGAGAACGCGCTGGCCGCCGGCGGCACCGATCCGCGGTGGCAGCAAATGCTGACGTACGCGCAGCAGGCGGTTTGATCAGCGTCCTTTGGCGGCGGCTTCGTATTGCTGGACCACGCTGGCCGGAATGCGGCCACGCTCGCTGAGGGTAATTCCCTTCCCTTTCGCCCAGGCCCGGATCTCCCCGCTGCGCTGCCGGCTGGCCGACGTGCGCGCCGTGCGACGGGACTGGACCCGCCCCGCCTTTCGGGCGTGCTCGACGAACTGCGCCAGCCCCTTCCGGAACGCGCGGGCGTTCTTCTTGCTCAAGTCGATCTCGTACTCGGCACCCCCGAGCCCGAATCGCACGGTCTCCGCCGCTGGGCCACCATCGAGGTCGTCTTCCAGCGCGATACTTACTTTCTGAGCCATCTCAACCTCCGTAACAGCGAGAGACTAGGGCGCACCCTACACATTGAATTCAGGGCTGCCCTAACCGCAACGCCGCGGTCCATCCACAGACTTTACTCAGATAATTTCCGCTGCCCGGTGGTTTATTCCACCCGCCCTGTTTGCGCCGGCTTACGTTAGACGTGCCATAGTTAACCGGGCCGCCGGCGCCAAGCATTATCCCGGGATAGCCCGGCGGCTGGCTAGCGGGCGGCCAGCGCCTTGTCGACCCAGGCCCGCAGGGCAGGCAGGGGTGCGGCGCCGGTCTGCCGGGCCGCCACCCGGCCGCCGCGCAGCACCAGCAGGGTCGGGATGGCCTGCGCATCAAACCGCCGCGAGATCTGCGGCGAGTCGTCGACGTTCACTTTGACCAGCTTCACCTGGCCGGCCAGATCGCGGGCCAGTTGCTCCAGCGCCGGGCTGACCATGCGGCAGGGCCCGCACCAGGGCGCCCACAGGTCCACGATGACCGGGACCTTGGCTGCGTCCGCGATCTCAGCGAACGTGGTGTCATCGGCGTCGGCGATCCACGGCAGTGGCTCATGGCACTTTCCGCAGCGGGGCGTCCCGGCCGCCGCGGCCGGCACCCGGTTGGCCTGGCCGCAGTGCGCGCAGTGGGTCAGCCCGCTCGCCATGGCTCTATTATCGCTCCGGTCTGCGCGGCTGCGTTCAGCCCAGCGGCCAGGCGAAAGCCGCGATGATGGCCGCGCTGCCGGCCAGGCCGCACAGGACGCCGCCGTAGGTGGCGAGGGTGCTCTTGGCCCGCAGCTGGTAGTAGTCCCCTATCGTCTCGATCTGGGCCGCGGTGACCCGCAGCTCCCGCAGCCGGGCGGCGCGTGCGGCCTGGGCCTCGCACAGTCGCCTGCTGGTTTCCTTGCCGTGTTCGCGCCCGCGGGCCTGGGCCAGGGCCAGTAACGTGACCTCCTCGATGATCATCGACTGGCGCAGGCTGGTCAGGTCGTTCACCCCGCAGGGCAGATACAGGTCCTCGTGCGCTTCCACCGTCGACCGCCATCGGCTCAGCGCGCCCTTGGGCGCCGTCTGGATGTCGATGTAGGACACCTCCTGCGGCCGCAAGACCTGCAGGATCAGGAATAACGTGAGGCCGAGCAGGGCCAGCCCGCCCAGGCCCAGCCCGATCGCTATCCCGGCCGGATGATGCTGCCTCAGCGGGGTCAGCGGTGAAGTGCCCACCACGGCCGCCAGGGCCACGCCCAGAACCGTGGCCAGCCATTTGGCCGAATCGCGCAGCCGGTCGCCGGCCTTGGCCCAGCTCTGCTGCATCCCGGCCAGCGGGGAATCGGCCGCGGTGTTCTCGCCGGTCGGCCAGGTGGGCCAGATGATCCCTTCCGGCTCCCACCCCTCGACGAGCGCATGCCACGGCCTGAACACGGTGTCCGGCCGTCCCGGCCCCGGCCCGGACCAGATGTCCCGCCTGATCTGGTGACCATCGGTGGACAGCACCACCCGCCAGCAGCCCCGCGACGGCTCGGGCTTCCCGGTGGAGGTGGTTAAGGAGAGATCGGCCAGCCGGTGCGGCAGCTCGTCCTTGTCGCGGGCCTGCCGACCCCGGATCGCATCACTGATTGCCGACATACATTCCCGCCCCCTTTGCAGATACGGGTGGAATACACGCTCCCCGAAACCGCCCCGCCGAGGCAAATCGGCTCAGCTGCCGAGCTGGGGCACCAGGCGCTGGGCGTTGGCGGAGTACACCTGCCGCAGCACGTCGCCGTCGAGCCCGAGGCCGGAGATCTTCCACCGTCCCATCGGCGGCGGGTCCTCCAGGCCATGGTCGAAGTGCTCGTCGGAGGTCTCAAGGAAACGGAAGTAGATCGCGTAGACCCGGCTGTCGAACGGGATCTCGTCCGTGCCGAACAGGATCCGCCCGGGGTGGCGCGCCACCAGTTCGGCGGTGGCGCGCGGCTGCCTGCCCAGCTCCGCGATGCGGGCCGCCGTGTCGATGCAGAAGTTCGGGTAGGTGTCCAGCATCCGGCCGACCCAGCCGAGGTTCTCCGCGTAGCAGCCGACGTGCACCCCGACGAAAGTGGTCTGCGGGTGGGCCGCCACCAGCGCCTCCAGGCTGTCGATCAGGCGCTGGAAGGACGGGAAGCCGGGGCCGGCGAAGGACCAGTCAGGCCGCTGCAGCAGCTGTTCCAGCCGTTCGTTGCGTTCGTCAACCGGCTCGAAGAAGGCCACTGGGTCGGCGGTGTGGATAAAGATGGGGAGCCCTCGTTCCCCGGCCACGGCCCACACCGGGCCCAGCCGCTCGTCGTCGGGAAACACCAGCTCACCACGGTGGTCGCGGATGTGCAGGCCCAGGTCCTTCCACACCTTCACCCCGGCCGCGCCCGCGTCGGCGCAGGCCCGCAGCCGGGTGGCCAGGCGCTCACCGAACCCGGGCGCGGCCAGCTCCTGCCAGTCGAGGTGGCAGCAGGTGGCGAAGCGGCCGGGGTAGGCGTGATCGTAACGGGCCAGGTTGTCGGCCAACTCCGTGCCCCACCGGCCGTCCAGGTTGACGATGCCCGCGATGTTGCACCGGTCCATCTCGGCCAGCAGCCGCGGCACGTCCGGCACCATCCAGGACTGGTCCGGGCTGAGCCACCGGCCCAGGTGGGCATGGGCGTCGATGGCCGGGAAGACCGCTCGCGGCACGTGATGCTCCGGGACGACCAGCTTGGCCTGGGGCCGGAAGTCCGCCAGCGGCAGGCGCCGCAGCCTCTCGGCACGTCGGTCTGACCCAGGCATCTGCAGCATGGTAGCCGCGCCGGCCTGGCATGGCACGGCCGGAAAGGGGTGAACGTAGCCGCGCGGCCGGTGCGTACACTGTACGGATAGCCTCTCCACTTAGGACCACATGACCACCGACCAGGCGCCGTCACCGGCCAAACGGGCCGACGCCGAGCGCAACCGTGACAAGATCCTCGCCGCGGCCCGCGCCGCGTTCGCCGACCCGGCGGCCGAGGTGTCGATGGCCGAGGTATCCAGGAGGGCCGGTGTCGGCATGGCCACGCTCTACCGCAACTTCCCGGGGCGGCAGCAACTCCTCGAAGCGCTCTACACCGACGAGGTCGACGGGGTGTGCGCGGCAGCTGGCAACCTGACGGCGGACACGCCGGGGGCGTTGTTCACGGCCTGGCTGCACCGGTTCTTCGCGTTCTTCAACAGCAAACGCCACGTCGGCGCGGAGCTGCTCAAGCAGTCGGTTGACAGCCGCGCGTTCCTGAGCGGTAATCGCCTGCGGGTGCTCGCCGCCGGCCGGCCGCTCCTGGCCGCGGCCCAGCGCTCGGGCGAGGTCCGCGGCGACCTCACCCTCGAGCAGATCCTCGACATGGTCATCGCCGTGGCCACCATCCAGGGCCAGCCCAGCTACGTCGAGCCGATCCTGCAGACTGTGCTCGATGGGCTCCGCCCCGCCGGTACTGCACCGTTGTGAAGACGTGTGCGGGCCGCTGGGCCAGGATGAGAGTTCGCGTTCCGGGTCCGGATGCCAAGGTTATCTCCCGACCATCCGGCCCGCCCGAGGGAGGTGCTGTGACCGGGGCAGATCCAGCTATCAGCTGGTCTGGGCGGCACGCCGTGGTGATCATGCCGTCCGAGATCGACATCAGTAACTCGGGCGAAGTCTGTGACCTGCTGCTGTCGGTGATCCGCCAGGATCCTGACACGATCACGGCCGACCTGACCCGCACGACGTTCTGCGATTCCGCGGGCATCCACGCCATCGTCCGGGTCAACCGCCAGGCCCGGTCGCGCGGCGCCGAGCTGCGCCTGGCCGTCGGCGGATCCCGGGTGGCCCGGGTCCTGGAACTCACCGGGCTGGACCGGATCATCCCGGTCTACCCGTCCGCCGCCGAGTCCCGTAACACGCCCCGTGCCGTGCCGCACTGACCGGGACGGACGGACCGCACGACCTGGGCGCCGCCGGTGGCGGCGGCGGTGAGGAACAGCGTGCCGGCCAGCATCGCCAGCGCAGGCCAGCGCCCGGATTCCCACAGATTCGTGCCGAGTACCCCGAACACCGACGAGCCGAGGTAGTAGGCCAGCAGGTAGAACGCGGAGGCTTGCGAGGCGGCCTGGCGGCGCTGGCCGGCGCCGGCGGCCCAGCCGCTGGCGATGCCGTGGACGGCGAAGAATCCCGCCGTGATCATGGCGGCACCGAGAATCACGACGGGCAGCGGTGACGCCAGCGACACGGCTACGCCTGCCGCCGCGAACAGGCCGCCGGCCAGCACCACGGCGCCCCGTCCCAGCCGCTCCGCCAGCCGCCCGGCCATCGCGGAGCCCGCCGATCCCAGCGGGTAGACGCAGAACACCAGGCTGGCCGCGAACACCGACAGGTGGTACGGCGCAATGGTGAGCCGGAGCCCGAGCACGTTGTACACGGCGACGAACGCCCCCATTGACGTGCCGCCGATCAGGTAGAGGCGCAGCAGCTGGTGGTCCCGCAGCACCCGGCTGGCCGCGCGGCCGGGCCTGGTGCGGCCGGCCGTTGCGGGCCGCGGGCCGTGCCGGGACGCCGGCAGTGCGGCCACGACCACGACGGCGCACAGGCCGCCGAGGGCGGCGATCGCACCGAGCGCCCAGCGCCAGCCGATCAGGTCGGCCACGCCGCCGGCCACCAGGCGGCCGGTCATGCCGCCGATGGCGGTGCCCGCGATGTACAGGCCGGTGGCCCGCGGGTGCACCAGCGCGTGCACCTCCTCGCGCAGGTACACCAGGGCCACCGCGGGGGCCCCGGCCAGCGCCAGGCCCTGGGCGCCGCGCAGGGCCAGCAGGACCGGCCACGACGGCGCCACCGCGCAGGCCAGCCCCAGCAGCGCGGCCAGCACCAGTGATCCCTTGATCATGCTGGTGCGGCCGCACCGGTCCGACAGCGGCCCGGCCACCAGCAGGCCGGCCCCCAGCAGCAGCGTGGTAGCCGATACCGACCACGCCACGCGCGAGGCCGGCACGGCGAAGTCGCTGGACAGCAGCCCGAGCAGTGGCTGGGTGCTGTACAGCGCGGCGAACGTGGCCACGCCGGCCGCGAACAGGGCCAGGATGAGCCGCCGGTACCCGGGCTCGCCGGGCCAGTGATAGGCCGGCCCGGCCGGGAGTCCCGTGCCGGTGCTTGTGCCAGTGCTCGCCAGGCCCATGAATCCACTCTGGCGTCCGGGCGGTGATACGTAAAATGAAAAATCTGATCAATAGTCATACGATTCACGCATGACGGCGCCGCATGTCAGCAGCGACGACCTGCGCGCCTTCCTGGCCGTCGCGGCGGCCGAGCATGTCACCGCGGCCGCGGCCCAGCTGCATCTCAGCCAGCCTGCGGTCACCCGGGCGATCGGGCGGCTGGAGGATCAGTTCGGCGTCCGGCTGTTCGACCGGCCCGGGCACCGGGTGCGGCTCAACGCGTTCGGCCGGGTGCTGGCCAGGCATGCCGCCACGATCGTGGCCCAGCTGGACGCGGCCGGCACGGACCTGGCCGGGCTGCTCGATCCGCATGCCGGGCCGGTGCGGATCGGGTTCGTGCGGTCGCTGGGCACGTGGCTCGTCCCGGACTTGATCCAGTCGTTCAAGTCCGTCGAGCCCGGGGTGGAGTTCCAGCTGTACCAGGGGCTATCGGAGCAGGTCGCGGACCGCCTGGCGGGCGGCGATGTGGACCTGATCCTGACCAGCCCACGGCCCCGGCTGGCGGAGCAGACCGGCTGGGAGCTGCTCGCCGACGAGCGGCTGGAACTCGCCGTTCCGCCTGGCCACCGGCTGGCCACCAGACGGCGGATACGGCTGGCCGAGGTGGCCGCCGAGCCATTCGTGGCGCTGACCGTGACCTCGGAGTTCCGCGCGCTGAGCGACCGGCTGTGCCGCGCGGCCGGGTTCTCGCCCGCGGTCGCCTTCGAGGCCGACGACGTCGCCACCGTCCGCGCGCTGGTCGGCGCGGGCCTCGGCCTGGCCATCCTGCCCGCCCAGCACCAGCCGGCCGCCTCCGCCGCCCCCGCGACGCTGGCCATCGCGGGGCCGGACGCCGCCCGCCCCATCGGCCTGGCCTGGATCGCCGGACGGCAGCTGCCCGCCATGGCCGAGGCGTTCCGCGGCTGGCTGGTCAGCTCCGCCCCGCGGGGCTGGTGACCTCAGCCGCTGTCGCGCTGCCGGCCGGGCCGTTATCGCCAGCCGCGCCGGCCGACACGGGGCTGGCCGATACTCAAGCTAGCCCGTGACCCCTGCGGGCGGGGCGAGCGCGTCGAGCGCGAGGGCGGTGACGGCGGGCTCGAGGCCGGCCGGCATCGCGGCCGCACGCAGCCGGCGGGCGGACAGCACCGACAGCAGCAGCCACGCGGCGGCGCTGGGGTCCGCGTCGGGGCGGATGCCCCCGTCGGCCTGGGCCCGCTGGATCAGGCCGCCCAGGTGAGCGGCGACCGCGCGGATGGCATCGCGGGCTGGCCCGGTCAGCTCGGGCTCGGCGGCCAGTGTCGCCGCGTCGGCGAACAGCACACCGTACCCGGCTGCCGCGTGTTCCGAGCCCGCGTGCCGGGCTCCGGGCGGGGTCCCGGTGAGCACGTGGGCCAGCAGCCCGGCGCCTGAGCCGAAGCCCTCGGCCAGATCGTCCAGGGAGGCCTGGACCTCGGCGGCGGCCCGCTCCACCACGGCGGCGAACAACGCGGCCTTGGAGCCGAAGTTCTGGAAGATCACCGGCTCCGTCACCCCGACACGGTCGGCCACCTCGGAGACCTTGGCGGCGCGGTAACCAGCCTGGGCGAACACCTCGGCCGCCACGCGCAGGATCGTCTCCCGCCGCTCGGCCGCAGGCAGCCGCCTGCGCCTGGGTGCCTCGCCATCCCCGGAGCGATCCATGCCCATCACCCTGCCTCGCCGCCGACTCCTTGCCGAAATAACTTAGTTGTGACTAAACTTAGTGGCAACTAAGTTAACCCAGAACGGGAGACAGCTATGCATAACACGCTCCGGCGCCTGCACCGGCGAGAGCCCGCCGCGGGCACCACTATCGACCGCTTCCTGCTGAACGAGCTGGTCAGCCAGCTGGCGTTCGGGGGCCGCCGCGGCCGGGTGTACCGGCAGCTCGTCTCGCTGGCCCAGGTGCGGCCCGGGAACTCGGTCCTGGACGTGGGGTGCAGCAGCGGGTACCTGGCCAGGAAGCTGGCCGCGGCGGCCGGGCCGGCTGGTCACGTCACCGGGATAGACCCGTCAGCAGCGGCGATCGGGTACGCCCGGCGTCGTGCCCCCGGAGGCTCGACGTTCATCATGGGGACCGCGCAGGACCTGCCCTTGCCGGACTCGTCGTTCGACGTTGTCACCTGCACGCTCGCGATCCATCATGTTCCGGCCCGCAAGCGGGCCACGGCCTTCGCCGAGCTGTACCGGGTGACCAGGCCGGGCGGGCACCTGCTGGTCGCGGATTTCGACCCGGCACAGCACGCCCTCCCGCTGCATCCCGGCACGCGGCGGATGCGCCGCGCTGCCGCCACCGTCGGCCCGCTGGCCGACCTGGCCACCGCGGCCGGGTACCGGGCCGAGTCATCCGCCGTGCTGCCGCTGCTGCGTTATGTCCTGGCCACCCGCCCCGAGCTCGACGCCACGCCATGACCTGATGCCGCTGGGCGCTCTCGGCATGCTGACCGGTCCTGCCCAGGTTTCGTTCAGGGGCCGGTGTGATGCTGGCCATCTTCCCTGCCCTCTTACACAGCTATGGGGTGCTGTCCACCTGGCGATATTCTGATGGGATTCCGTCCCTTCCGGCTTTGGTGCTTAGCGGCTCGCGGGACAGGAG
>Ga0335078_10018771_pt1 | contig 10282 bp, 10 predicted proteins | sample Lox_Sample_32_FD_206711 | JGI IMG/M metagenome (GOLD analysis project Ga0335078, IMG submission 206711) | Soil microbial communities from Loxahatchee National Wildlife Refuge, Florida, United States - Lox_Sample_3.2 | ecosystem: Environmental > Terrestrial > Soil > Wetlands | place: USA...
GAGGAAGGCTTTCCCTTGTCGGCGCGCCAGCCGATGGCCGTTCCGCCGGCGCCGCCGAAGTCGCAGGGATGGCGAAAGCGTATCGGCGAAATCTCCGACTCCGCCTCGCAAACCGCTTCTCCCAGTGAGCCGTGGCCGGCCAAGCGCCAGATTCTTTATATCGTGGATGTTACGGCCAGCCTGTCGGCGAAATGCCTGATCCTGTCCCTCTGGTCACGCGACCGCAAGCTGAACGGCAGTTGGTCGCGCTCCAAGAGCCTCACTCTGCGGCGCAGCCAGATCGTGCAGTTGCCTCTGACTGAGGACCGCGAAATTCTGTCCACGGTGGCCGGCGGTATCCAGTACTACGGCTGGGGCGATTCCGCGCTGAACTATCAACTCCCTTCTTCCTGCCTGGTGCCGCACCCCTTAGCGGGAATGGTGATGCCTCAAGTGGCTCGCACCGGACGCTGCTATTTGCGCATGAGCGAGGGGACAGACGAAGTGGGCCCGCTCGCTTGGGACGAGGCCGACCCTTGGCAGTTCAAGGTCGAGATGCGCCGGAGCAGCTCGGGCGGATGGGCGGCAGCCGGCGTCCTTCGCCGCGGAGAGGAACGTCTCGACTTGGCGGAACCGCTCCTGGTAACACAAGGCGGATTGGTCTTCACTCGCGATCGCGTGGCACCGCTCGCTGAAGACACCCGGTTCGACTGCATCGTCCGTCTCCGCCAAGCAGGTGCGATCGAGGCCCCGGAGAGAGACTGCGACGCGCTGCTGGAAGCGCTGCTTTCAGCGCCCGGCCTGCCGCCGCCGGAGGTGCCCGCGGAACTGCGCTACGAGGAGGCCGCGGCCACGCCGCGGCCCGGCCTGCGACTCCGCACGGCGCGGCCCGCGTGGGGCGGTGCGGAAAAACTGCGAGGGGACCTTTCATTCGATTACGATGGCCGGTGCGTGGGTGCTCTGGAGCGAACGCAAGGCTTTTATGACGCCGCCAACCGGCGGTTTCTGCGCCGCAACTCGGAAGCGGAAAAGGCGGCCGCGGAGTTGCTCAACGAGCTGGGGCTGAAGTTCCAAAACTCCTATTATGGACAGCCTGCCGCCTGGGAAATCGCGCCCACCAAGCTGCCACGCGTCGTGCGCACCCTGGTGGAAGCCGGCTGGCATATCGAAGCCCAGGGGAAGGTCTTCAAGCGCCCGGGTGGATTTCATCTCGAAGTTTCCACTGGGGTTGACTGGTTCGAGTTGCACGGCAAGGTGGAATACGGCGACACCGTGGCGAAGTTGCCGGTGCTGCTCGAGGCGCTCCAGCGCGGCGAGAACATGGTGCGCCTCGACGATGGTACCTACGGCTTGCTGCCCGAGGAGTGGATGCGCCGCATCGGCGTGCTGGCCGGCATGGGGACGCCCGAAAGCGGTCACGTCCGCTTCCGGCGGAGCCAAGCGGGGTTCCTCGATGCCCTGTTGGCCGCCGAGCCCGACGCCCGCTGCGATGAGACCTTCACCCGCGTGCGCGAGGAGCTACGCCAGTTTCAAGGTGTTAAGCCCGCCGCCCAGCCCGCGGGTTTCGTGGGCCAATTGCGTGATTACCAACGCGAGGGCCTGGGCTGGATGCAGTTTCTCCACCGTTTCTCTTTTGGCGGCTGCCTGGCCGACGACATGGGCGTAGGCAAGACGGCGCAGGTGCTGGCACTGCTCGAAACGCGCCGCGAACTGCGAGCCTCGGGCGAGCCGGCCAGCCCCTCCCTAGTGGTAGTCCCGCGGTCGCTGGTCTTCAACTGGAAAGAAGAGGCGGCGCGCTTCACCCCGCAACTGCGGGTGCTCGATTACACGGGCGTGACGCGCAGCGGCACCGATTTTGGCGCTTACGATGTAATCCTCACCACCTACGGCACGCTGCGCCGGGACGTGCTGCGACTGAAAGAAGTCGAATTCGATTACGTGGTGCTGGACGAAGCGCAGGCTGTGAAGAACGCGGCCACGGACGGAGCCAAGGCCGTGCGCCTGCTTCGCGCCGGGCATCGCCTGGCGCTCAGCGGTACGCCGGTTGAAAATCACCTGGGTGAGCTTTGGTCGCTGTTCGAGTTTCTCAATCCCGGCATGCTGGGCACGGCCGCAGTCTTCAAGCTGACGAGTGGCGCGGGCCGCAATCCCAGCGAGGACACTTGCCGGCTGCTCGCCCACGCGCTGCGCCCGTTTATTCTGCGCCGTACCAAGGAGCAAGTGGCGCGCGAACTCCCGCCCAAGACCGAGCAGACCCTTTATTGCGAGATGGAGTCCGTCCAGCGCAAGCTCTACCAGGAGCTGCGCCAGCACTACCGCGATTCGTTGCTCAAGCGGATTGAGACGGAGGGCATGGCGAAGTCGAAAATCCAGGTGCTGGAGGCCTTGCTGCGTCTGCGGCAGGCCGCCTGCCATCCGGGCCTGATCGACAAGAAGCGCTCCGGCGAGAGCAGTGCCAAGCTGGAGACCCTGCTGGAGCAACTGCGCGAGGTGCTGGATGAAGGGCACAAGGCGCTGGTGTTCTCACAGTTCACGAGCCTGCTGCGCATTGTTCGCGATCGGCTTGATAGCCAGCGCGTCGCTTACCAGTACCTGGACGGCGCCACGCGCGACCGCAAGACTCCGGTGGATCGCTTCCAGAACGATCCCGGCTGCAAACTGTTTCTGGTTAGTCTCAAGGCCGGCGGACTCGGCCTGAACCTGACCGCCGCCGAGTACGTCTTTCTGCTCGATCCCTGGTGGAACCCCGCGGTGGAAGCGCAGGCCGTCGACCGCGCTCATCGCATCGGGCAGACGCAGCACGTCTTCGCTTACCGAATCATCGCGCGGGATACCGTCGAAGAGAAGGTCCTCGAATTACAGAAAACCAAACGCGACCTGGCTGCCGCCATCATCAGTGCGGATAACAGCCTGATCCGCAATCTGCGGCGCGAGGATCTTGAATTGCTACTCTCGTAGCCAGCAGCCTGCTCCGGAACGAAAACACACGATACCTAGTTGACTTGTGACTAGTCACAGACTAGATTGAAGCAATGGAATCCGTAGGACTATTCGAAGCCAAAACGCATCTCTCCGCCTTGCTTGAGCGTGTGGCTCGAGGCGAGGAGATAACCATCACCAAGCACGGCCAACCAATTGCACGCTTGGTACCGATGGAGCCTCACAGAAAGAGGGACCCCAAGCAGGTAGCGGAAGCCATTCGTGCCCTGCGCAAGGGCATCAAGCTCGAGGGTGTCACCATACGGGAACTCATCGAAGAGGGACGAAGGTTTTGAGCCGCTTTGTACTGGACGCGTCCGTCGCGCTCTGCTGGTGCTTCCAAAACCAAGCCACCAGCTACACCGAGGCCGTCCTGCAGATGATGGCGGATGGCGCTGAAGCGTGCGTCCCCTTCATTTGGCCCCTGGAGATGGCAAATGTTTTGACTCTCAGCGAACGCCGAAAAGTCCTGACGATTGCCCAGACCGCGAGCTTTCTGCACGAGTTGCAGCAGTGGCCGATCCGTGTGGATTCTGCCGGCCTGGATCGAGTTTTCCATCAGATTCTCGCCGCCACACGCACTCACAAACTCTCGGCCTACGACGCTGCTTATCTGGAACTGGCACTGCGCGAGGCGTCACCCCTGGCGACCTTGGACAAGGATTTAAGGAGCGCAGCCAGAGTGGCTGGCGTCAAAATCGCTGGTATCAGCCCGGTCGTATAAGCGTGCAACCCTCACAGCTGCTTCCGTCGCCTTATTAAGGATTCCGCCGCAACCACCAAACCGTCAGCCACGGATCTGCTGGGCCTCCTCGAGCACGCGGCGCATGACCTCATCAATCGATGATTCGACTTCGGGCGAAAGCTGCGTGCCGGCCTCGAAATCCTGCCCCTCAATTCCATAGACGATCAGCCGGCGCGGGAGTTTGCCGAGCACGCGTCCCAACTCGATCGCCTGTGCGATGCCAATGGCATGAGTTGAGTGCCGGAACATTTGCGCCGGCAGGGGTTGGGCATTGGCGTCAAAGCGCCGGATGGCACCGGGTTCGGCGCCGGAGCTCATGGCGTCGATTACCAAGGCCGCGTCGGAATCCGCCATCTGTTCCATCAGAGATACGCCCTCGCCCTCATGCGTGATTACGAACACGCCCTCCGGCTGCCGAGTTCTCAGGCGCTCGGCCACGATCAAACCTGCAGCGTCGTCGCTCCGGTAAGCGGTGCCGATGCCGATGATGAGAACAGATTTGAGTTCCATCGAAAGCGGCGCGGCCGTTGGCCGCAACCAAAGGGGAAATTTCAGATTGCCCATTCAAGAAACTTCGCGGACCGAAAAGAAAGCAGATTCTTCGCTCCGCCCGCTCAGAATGGCGCCATCTTGAGCGGAGCGCAGGATCTGCTTTGCGGTTTGGCCATGCCGTGCTGTGTTAAATTCTGACGGGAACCAAGCGAGACGAGTCCTAGTCCTCGATTTCGAGCTTCAAAAAATGGGTGGCGCAGGAGATACAGGGATCGTAGTTTCGGATGGCCTGCTCGCACTTCCATTGCAGTTCGTCCTGGGGCAAGGCGAGGTTCTTCGTCACGAACTGAGTGACGTCCTGCTCGATCACCTTCTGGTTCTGCGAGGTCGGCGGGACGATCTTGGCGTCCAAAATCAGGCCATCGTCACCAACCTTGTAGCGATGATAAAGGCTGCCGCGGGGCGCCTCGGTGCAGCCGTATCCGATACCGGCGCGAGGCTGAATGTCGACTGCGGCCGCTGGCGGGGGTTCGTACTGGTCGATAATGCGCAGGGCCTCGTCGCAGGCGTACAAGGTTTCCACCGCGCGCACTACGATGCTTTGGAAAGGATTCCGGCACTTGCTTTCGATTCCCGCTTCCCGCGCGGCCTGCTGGGCGAGCGGCGAAAGGCGATCGAAGTTGAGATTGTAGCGCGCCAAGGGACCGACGAAGTAAGGACCGCTGTTCTTCAAGGTGGAATGAAGAGCGTTCGAATGCTGCACGTGCTCTTCGGTGAAATACTCATCATAGCGGTCGATGCTGATATCGAGGCCGCGGTTCGAAACCAGATGGCCTTCGTTGAACGGATACTCGTCCGGGTGGCGCAAAGCCACGAAGACATAATCCTGCTCGAAGTCCGGGAACGGCAGCTTGGCGACGAAGCGAACCGTTTCCAGGGCGGCGTCGCGAGCCCACTTCAATTGCTCGGCGAGAGGATCGAGCTCACGGCGCGTGGGAACCTTGTAGAATCCGCCCACGCGCACGTTGATGGGGTGGACTTCACGCCCGCCGACCAGTTTGACGATCTCGTTTCCCGTCTTTTTCAAGCGCAGGCCGCGCTGCACCACTTCGGAATGATCCCGGGCCATCTGGATGGCATCCGGATAACCCAGAAAATCGGGCGCGTGCAGCATGTAGATGTGCAGCACATGACTTTCAATCCACTCCCCGCAATAGAGGAGCCGGCGCAGGGCGCGCAGCGGGCCCTCCACCTTGACCCCGAACGCATTCTCCATAGCGTGCGCCGCGCTCATCTGGTAAGCGACGGGGCAGATGCCGCAGATGCGGGCGGTGATGTCGGGGACTTCGTCGAACCGGCGTCCGCGCAGAAAGGCTTCGAAGAAACGCGGGGGTTCATAAACCTTGAGTTGAACGTCCGCCACCGCGTTGTTCTTGAGCTTCACGTAAAGGCCGCCTTCGCCTTCCACGCGAGCCAGCACGTCAACCTTGAGCGTCTTTGCTGTCATGGGCTTCGCTTTCCCGGCGGAACGCTTCCGCATAGCTGTTGAAGTTGCGGAAGGCACGCAACAGGTCGGACTCCTTGGCTCCCAGGTAGACCCAGCCCTTGGCCAAGGAGGCGGTGTTCGGTGATTCCATGGGACCATAGCATCCGTAACAGCCGCGGTTATAGGACGGGCAGAGCGCCCCGCAGCCCGCATGGGTGACGGGCCCCAGGCACGGCGTGCCTTTCGCGACCATCACGCAGACGGTGCCCCTTCGTTTGCATTCCGTACAGACGCTGTGGGCCGGGATGTTCGGTTTGCGCCCGTGCAGAAAGGCGCTCAGCACTTCCAGGAGCTGATGCTTGTTGATGGGACAGCCGTGCAGTTCGTAATCCACGCGCACGTGATCGACGATGGGCGTGGACTTATTGAGAGTGGCAATGTACTGCGGAGTGGCGTAAACCAGCGAGGTGAAATCCCGCACGTCCTTGAAATTGCGCAGCGCCTGGATGCCTCCGGCGGTGGCGCAGGCCCCGATGGTGACTAGAAACTTGGACACTCGCCGCACCTGGTGAATGCGTTCGGCGTCGTGGGGCGTGGTAATCGACCCTTCCACCAGCGACAAATCGTAGGGCCCCTTGACCACGGCACGCGTAGCCTCGGCAAAATTGGCGATTTCCACCGCGCCGGCTACGGCCAGGAGTTCGTCCTCGCAGTCCAGCAGGCTCAACTGGCACCCGTCGCAGGAAGCGAATTTCCAAACCGCCAGCTTGGGCTTGGAAGGCGTGGGCATATCAGATCTCCCGGACCGCCAAAAGCGGTTGCACCCGATCGTAACGAAAGATGGGGCCGTCCTTGCAGATGAACGTGGGGCCGAACTGGCAGTGCCCGCAGAAGCCCACCGCGCACTTCATGTTGCGCTCCATGGAGAGATAGATGTTCGGCATCGCCACGCCACGCTTTTCGAGCTCCTGCACTGTGAAGCGCATCATGATCTCGGGCCCGCACACCATCGCCAACGTGCTGTGCGGGTCAAAGGGCGCGCGCGGAATCAGAGAAGTGACCACCCCCACGTTTCCTCGCCAACTGCCGATGGCCCGGTCCACGGTGACATGAATCTCGAGGTCGAACCGTGAGTGCCACTGCTGAAGCTCGCGCCGGAAGAGAATGTCGGCCGGGGTGCGTGTGCCGTAGAGCAGCACTACCCGGCCATAGTACTTCCGCGCCGCCACCAGTTGATAAAGCGCCGGCCGCAGCGGAGCCAGTCCAATGCCGCCGGCCACGATCACCACATCGGCACCACGGGCTTCGGTAAGCGGCCACCCGCTGCCGTAGGGGCCGCGCACGCCCAACCAGTGCGTGGGCTTCAGGTTGCGCATGGCACGGGTGACGATACCCACCTCGCGAGTCGTGTGAACCAGGGTTGCGGGTTTGGCAGGATCGCCGCTGATCGAGATCGGGACCTCGCCGACCCCGAAGGCGTAAATCATATTGAACTGGCCCGGGGCAAAGGTCATGGCGGGCCCGCCGTCCTCCGGCGCCAGTTCCAGGGTAAACGTGTCCGACGTTTCCTGCCGCACTTTGTGCACCGCGTACGGCCGCGGAACCATGGGGTTAACGCCGGCGGCACCGACGTCAGGCACGTCAATGAGATTCGTAGACATTCAGCAGTTGAAACCTCGCCGTTTGGAGGCGCTCCACCATCACCTGCGAGAATCGCTTGAGGAGCTCATAGCCCAACTGGTAGTCGCTCTCCAATTTGTCCCGAAGGCATTTGCCGTCAAGCGCGATTGCCCGGGTCAGTTCGATCACGCGAGCGTCAAACTTCCACCGGTAGGGCGGTACCAGCCAGGACCAGCCCAGAATCTCGCCTTCGCCCAGCGTCTGAATGGTGATGGGACCCCGCTCGGGAGCGTAGACTTCGAGTCCCACTTTGCCGTGCCGCAGCAGATAGAATTCGTTCGCTTCCTCGCCTTCCCGAAAGATAAACTTTCCGGCGTCGAAACGAACGTTGGACGCACACCCCACCACGAGCTGCAAATGTTCGGGCTTCAAGCCAGCAAAAAACGGATGCGTAGTGAGGATATTCTTAAGATCCTCCATGGCCATCCTCCCCCGTTGGCGGCGCCACTTCGGTTTCGCGAATGGCGCGTACTTCCTCGGTGATATCAATGCCGACCGGACACCAGGTAATGCAGCGGCCGCAGCCCACGCAGCCGGAACTGCCGAACTGGTCGATCCAGGTAGCGAGCTTGTGGGTCATCCACTGGCGATAGCGCGCGCGCGGTGTGGAGCGCACGCTGCCCCCGTGGATATAGGAAAAGTCGGTGGTGAAACAGGAGTCCCACTTGCGCCAGCGTTCCGCGTGCTCGCCGCTTAAATCGGTCACGTCCTCCACGCTGGTACAGAAGCAGGTGGGACACACCATGGTGCAGTTGGCGCAGGTGAGGCACCGCGAGGCCACCTGGTCCCAGCGCGGGTGCTCATAGTTGCGATACAGCAAGGCCTTGATGTCGGTGGTATCCATCTGGCGGCCCATCTGTTCCGCTGCGTGCGCCACCGCCGCTTCCGCGGCCGACTTTTCCTCTTCGGACGCCGGCTCACAAGGAAGCTCGCTAAGCACCTCAGCGCCCAGGTCCGTGCCGGCTTCAGCCGTAAAGTAATGCCGGCCGTTTTTCAAAACTTCGGTCAGTGCGATGTCATAGCCGGCGTCAGCCTTGGGACCGGTGTTCATGGAAACGCAGAAGCAAGTCCCTCCCGCCTGGCCGCAGTTGACGGCGACAATGAAGGTTCGGGCGCGCCTGGAGCGATAGAGGGGGTCGGAGTACGGCCCGCCCAGAAGCACCTTGTCCTGGATGGCGATGGCCTTCAACTCGCAAGCTCTCACCCCGATGAATGCCAGCTGGGGTGTCTCGGGTTCGTCGGTTTTGACTTTGAAAGTATGGTCTGTGCGATCCGCCTGCCACAGCCGGACGGTGGGAAGATGAAGGAACTTCTTCCAGGAGTGAGGCCCGACATTGTAGCCGAACACCGCCTCATCGCCGCGCTTCTCCAGGCGATAGCGCCCGCCGTCCTGATGATCGGTCCAACCGGCGGGCAGGTCGGCGGCCGAGGCGAGTTCGTCGTAAACGATGGCGCCTTCGCGCAGCGTGGGTCCCAGGATCGTGTAGCCACGCCGGGCGAGCGCGTCGAAGAGGGCCTGCAAGGACTCCCGGCCTACGGTGAGCTGATCCCCGCAGTTTACGATTTGTGCCACGGCTTCTCCTGATCCCCTATTTATCAAGTCCTATATACTATCAGAAAAATGGGTTGGTCAGGCCGTGACGCCGGTCACACTTGTGTTTCTCGCCCAAAGCGACAGTCAGGCAGCCGACGTAACCTGCGCACCGGGCTCGCGGACGCGGGGACCTGTTGCTGAGGCTCGAGAAACAGGCTAGAGTAAAGAGAGGAAGAAAATGATACAGAATAGAAGAAAGTCGTTGAGCCTCAACGTCAAAGATCCGGAGGCGCATCGTCTTGCCCAGGCAATCGCCCAAGAGACCGGCGAAACCATTACGCGTGCAGTCACAGGGGCGTTGCGCGACCGCTACGAGCGCCTCCAAAGCCGCAAGCGCAAGGCCTCTGTCGAGGAGTTACGCGCCATCGCCAGGCGCGCTGCGGCCCACGTTAAGGGTCCCTATCTCGACCATGCCGAGTTCCTTTACGATGATCGGGGCCTGCCCAAATGATCCTTGACACTTCAGCGCTTGCTGCCATTTTTTTCGGTGAACCCGAGGCTGATCGCTTCACGGAGATCATTCACGATGCGGATCGCTGCCTGATCAGCGCTGCGAACGTCCTGGAACTTTCTATCGTGGTCGAGGGTCAGATCGGTACGGAAGCCCTCCGCCAGTGCGATATGTTCTTTCGCAGGGCCGGCATCATCGTCGAGCCCTTCACGGTTGAGCAGGCGCATCTCGCGCGCCAAGCCTTCCACGACTTTGGCAAGGGCCGTCACCCGGCCGGGTTGAATTTTGGCGACTGCTTCGCCTATGCGCTGGCCAAGGTCACCGGCGAACCCCTTCTGTTCAAAAGCGAAGATTTCAAGAAAACCGACATTGTGTCCGCAGTATAAAACGAGACCAGGCGCGTTCCCACAATCGCGCTGCCAGATCTAACAGCCCCGCTTAATGCAAAATTTCTCGAAAATCTTAATTGTCTCTGCCGTCCGAAGTCACATATCCCGGCAAGCGGCTCATTCCTTTGCACATTCCGGGGTGCTACGGGTGTTTCTCACAATTCTCACCTCGAACCCCACGATTTCCCTATTAAACCCCGCACATAACTCTGTATGCTATTCATGAATTTGGACATTCCGGCCTGCAAGGCGATTTTGTTACGCTTGACAAAGTCGACGGTTACTTTATCCGAAGAGTTACGGTTACCGTCGGGAGATTTAACGCCACTTCGGCCCAGACTTCGCTCCGACGCAGCCTCGCTCTGACCCAGCGCCGCCCGTTCGCCGGTCGACAAGGCCAGGCTTGGAGGATGACTTGACGCGACGGAATTCAGCGGTCCGTCCGATGACTGCCACGGTCTCCGGCCCTCTCGACGGATGGTGAGCC
>Ga0335078_10018772_pt1 | contig 10282 bp, 9 predicted proteins | sample Lox_Sample_32_FD_206711 | JGI IMG/M metagenome (GOLD analysis project Ga0335078, IMG submission 206711) | Soil microbial communities from Loxahatchee National Wildlife Refuge, Florida, United States - Lox_Sample_3.2 | ecosystem: Environmental > Terrestrial > Soil > Wetlands | place: USA: Florida...
AGGCGAGTTCGGTTCCGAATTAGATCATGAGGAAACGGCCAGAAGGTGTCCGTGGGGCTCGAAACGCCACAGTTGGAGCGTTTCAGATCGGAGAAAACGATGGTCAATCACAACGCGGTGGCTGCTTCATCAGACAAAGATATCGATCGATACCTTCGTCCAATTGTTCCGATTCTGTTCGTCTGGCTTAATCAGAGCATGAGTGCGGGGAGCGTGGCGCGGGCCGGCCGGGTACGAGGGCGGTCGGGGCGAAACGGATGATGCACGAGCTCTGCGCGCGTCGAAGCAGGAAAGGCCGCGAAGTCACGGAAAAGGTATTGGCTTTTCTTGTGATGACATCGCGTCCGGACGTTTGATAGCAGAGCGCGGAGTCAGTACAAGAATGCTCGATCCGCATGAACAACTTCACATCACTCGTTGTCGCAAGACGGATTCCGGATTCGCGACACGATCCAGGAGATTGCAAATGAGCTTGATTGAACGCGCGATTACGGCAAACCGGAAGAATGCAGAGCACCATGATTCCCGCCTGGCAAATAAACCCGCTCCCAAGATCGCAATCCTCACCTGTATGGACCCGCGCCTGAACCAGTTGCTCGAATGGCTGGACATTAAGCCCGCGGACGCTGACGTAATTCGGAACGTTGGAACGGCAGCAACGGCAGATGTTGTGCGGTCACTCATGTTTTCCATTCACGTTCTAGGCGTGCGAGAGATCATGATCGTCGGGCACACTGGCTGCGGGATGGAAATCTTTTCCGAAGAGGAGTTCGAGAAGCACATTCACACACAATGCGGTGTGTGGGCAGTGGCTCCCGATAAATTCCACTGTTATAAGGACGTGAATCTGGTAACGCAGAAGCAGGTACTGAAGCTCAAATCGCACCCGTGGATTCCTTCGGACGTCGCAATTCGTGGATTTGTTTTCGATTTGTCGACAGGGAAACTAAGCGAAGTAACGCCAAGGGACGAGAGCGTCCTTACCCACAAGAAAGCGAGCTAACCCCGAATTGGCGAAGGGAACACTGTCTGGGTACGAACCCTGTGACCGGGCGTTTAAGCGGCGTGCTCCATGACAAGAGATCGGCGTCAATTGCCTCTCTCGTTATGGAGACCGCCCATTTGGGGGGTTGGCCACGCACAGGTTCCGCCACTCAGTCTTGTGGGCGCTGAAATTCATTGTTTAGCTGAAGTCGGAGTTCTACTCGCACACGCGAGCAACAGTTGATGGGCTTGATCGATGTGGAACGAGGTTTCATAGAGAGATGGGCTGCAGCATTCACGAGGAAGAGAGGCCGATCGTTGTATAGTCACATCCTCATCGGGCTTAACGAATCGGCTGCTGCGCACAGAGCCTTGCGGCAGGCAATTCGCCTCGCTTCGACGTTCAATGCAACCCTGACTGCTGTTGCCATTACGCCGCCTCTCCCCGTTTTTGCCGCTTATGCCACAGCCTTAGGTCCCGAAGCAATTCAGATCATGGAAGGTGATCAGCAGGCATGGTTCGCAAACCTTTTGGAAATGGCGCGAAGAGAAGCCAGACAGCACGACATCAAAATTGAGACTGTCCTGAACAGCGGGCCGGTCACGGTTTCCCTGTTTGAAGCGGTCCGGAAGAACCACATCGACCTGCTCGTGCTTGGAATCCATCGCGAACACGATTTGCCGGCATGGCTTTCGGGCGGTACCGCTCACGAACTTGCTGAAGAGGCCACATGCGACGTTCTCGGAGTTCACTGACTGCCTGTGCTTCCAAAGGTGGCAAATGAGCTCGGAGAAAGCAAGAGATTGACGACTCGAGAAGGGAGCAATCTATGCAACTGGGTATGGTGGGTCTTGGACGAATGGGCGCGAACATGGTGAGGCGCCTCCTAAAAGCAGGTCACGAGTGCGTGGTCTTCGACATGTCTGTGAAGGCAGTGGACGAACTGGTACGGGAAAAAGCTCAGGGAAGTTCATCCCTACGCGAATTCGTCATGAAGCTCTCGAAGCCGCGGGCGATATGGCTGATGGTCCCGGCCGCGGTGGTGGACGAAACGATCGCGGGCCTGTTGCCGTATCTGGAAGCGGAAGACATTCTCATTGACGGCGGAAACTCTTATTACGTGGATGACATGCGTCGCGCGAAGGAGTTGGCAGCCAGGAGCCTCCATTATCTGGACGTTGGGACGAGCGGTGGCGTCTGGGGTCTCGAGCGCGGTTATTGCATGATGATCGGCGGCGAAAACGAGATCGTGAAGCATCTTGATCCGGTCTTCGTAACCCTGGCTCCGGGGAGGGGTGACATACCGCGCACGACTGGGCGCGAAGAGATTGGCGGGACCGCCGAACAGGGGTACCTGCATTGCGGTCCAAACGGCGCCGGCCATTTTGTCAAGATGGTCCACAACGGAATCGAGTACGGCCTGATGGCTGCCTACGCCGAGGGTTTTGGCATCCTGCGCTCGGCCAACTCCGGAAGGCAGCGGGATGCGAACGATGCAGAGACCACACCACTGCGCGACCCCGAGCACTACCAATATGATCTGGATCTACGCGACATTGCCGAGGTGTGGCGGCGCGGCAGTGTAGTTGCGTCATGGCTGCTTGACCTCACGGCGGCCGGCCTGGCAAATGATCCCGCTCTATCTCAGTTCGAAGGGCGTGTTTCGGATTCGGGTGAGGGGCGGTGGACAATCAAGGCGGCTATCGACGAAGCCGTGCCCGTCCCAGTATTGTCGGCTGCGCTTTATCAACGCTTTACTTCGCGCGGTGAAGCCGATTATCAGGACAAACTGCTCTCAGCGATGCGTTTCGGTTTTGGTGGCCACGTGGAAAAAGCCGCCGGCCAATGAGCTTGAGGAAAAAAGGAGGCCGGTCATGAGCAAAGCCCGATCGGACGCACTGGTGTTCTTTGGCGCCACCGGAGATCTAGCGTATAAGAAGATATTTCCGGCGCTCCAGGCGATGGTGAAACGAGGACACCTCGACGTGCCCGTGATCGGCGTAGCTAAGGCCGGCTGGAAGCTCGAGCAACTTCGCGAACGGGCTCGCGACAGTGTTGAGAAGCACGGGGGAACAGATGCTGCGGCCTTCAACAAGCTATGCAGATTGCTTCGCTATGTGGATGGCGACTACAACGATCCGCTTACCTTCCAGGCGATCCACAAGGAACTTGACGGTGCGGAACGACCAGCTCATTACCTGGCCATACCGCCGCTGCTATTCAAGACCGTAGTCGAACAATTAGCACAATCCGGATGTTCGCAGAGCGCTCGCGTGGTTGTTGAGAAACCATTCGGTCACGATGCCTCGTCAGCACAGGAGCTCAATCGGATCCTTCTTTCAGTCTTCCCCGAAACTGAAATCTTTCGCATCGACCACTATCTCGGCAAGCGTCCGGTTAACAACGTTGTGATTTTCCGGTTCGCCAACGCGTTTATGGAGCCCTTCTGGAATCGAAACTACATCGAGAGCGTCCAGATCACGATGGCTGAGGACTTCGGCGTGCAGGGCCGAGGGGCCTTCTACGATCAGACGGGCACGATTCGCGATGTAATCCAGAACCACCTGTTTCAGGTGTTATCCAATCTTGCCATGGAGCCGCCCGTGCGCACCGATAGTGAGACCATCCGTGACGAGAAGGTGAAAGTATTAAAGGCAATTCGGCCGCTCGATGCGGATAACTTGGTTCGCGGGCAATTCCGCGGTTATCGGCAGGAGGGCGGAGTCAGGTCCGATTCGAACGTCGAAACATTCGCTGCACTGCGGCTGGAGATCGATTCCTGGCGTTGGAAGGGTGTGCCATTCTACATCCGCGCGGGAAAGAATTTGCCGATCACTTGCACCGAGGTGTTCGCCCGATTCCGCAAACCTCCGACAGTCCTGAAGGAAAGTGTCGTGTCGCACAACCATATGCGGTTCCGGATCAGTCCGGAGATGGCTATCGCCATTGGCGCTACGGCGATGGCCGCCGGGGAGGTTCTCGAGGGCCAACATGTGGAGATTATGGCCAGTCGTTATCCCTGCCCGGACGAGATGGAGGCGTATGAGCGCGTGCTCGGCGACGCCATGGCGGGAGATGCCACCTTGTTTGCACGTCAGGATTATGTCGAAGAGGCGTGGCGAATCGTTGATCCGGTGCTGAGAACGGAGACGCAGGTTTACGAGTACGAGCGAGGCTCGTGGGGGCCAGGTGACGTCGAACGGCGAGTATTGCCGGAAGGGGGTTGGCACAACCCGATCATGACGAACGATGAGACTCCGAGCCAAAGTGCAGTGCCGTGCTGATGAAGGACCTTTGCTCCGGCCGATGCGTGGGGCGTCGCGATCACAGATGGCAAGTATGCAAGTCAGCACTCGTTCTTCAACATCAGCAGAGACGATAGGATCCGCTGGCAAATGTCATCAACAGCTTGCGAATTCGGGGAGGACTGGTTCTCGAACGTTTGCTGGAATAACCGGACGGCGTCATTGCCGATGGGCGGCGGCGCGTCCTCTTCGTGTGCAATCCATGCGGCAATGTGCATGAGCTTGTCGCTAACTTCGTTTAGAAAGTTGCTCAGGCTGCGATCTTGGTACCCGGTCAATTGAGAGTCAATCTCCCGCCGCCCGCGCTGCGACAGGAGAGTGAGTTCCAGCAGGTAGATTGAACGTAACGCTGGCTGGACCTTCTGAATGCGCCAGCACTCGGCTATGTTTTCCGTGTTCCGCCGATGAAACTGAAACTCAAACCGCACGGCGTCCGTCTGCGATTCCATACTAGCGAAGTTTTCATTGATCTGAATGCGGAGCCTGCGGAGCTGCGAAATAGCGGCGGCTTCGTGCCGCGCAACCGGACTGGCTACGAGTTGTGCCAGCATCCGTACGTTTCGCACCAGCAGCTTTTGCAGTTGCTCCGCACCGCTTTTCGTCCCGAAGCGGTCGAAGACAAAGCCCATGGCAAGAATACCGAATAACACGCCGGCCACTTTGTCGCGCGCGATAGTGAGGTCTGTCACGAAGCGGGAATCCTGCAGATTGACGAAGTAAAAGGCGAGTGCCATCTGCACGCCAAAAAACGAGAGCCGTGGACTGGAGGTAGCGAACCATGCAGCGATCGCGGTCCCCGTTGCAAACAACAAAGCAAACCCAAAGACGCTGTCGAGGCCTGGTAGGAATAGAATTTGCGCAGACAACCCCATGACCAGGCCTCCGGCGACAAATCCGGCCAGGCGGAGAGATTGCGCCTGGAGCGAATTGCCAATGGTGGTCAGCGCGGTAACAATGCAAGTAATTACGGAAGTCTGGCCGATGCCGGGCCAGTCTAGAGCGTTGTAGAGTACGTAACAAATGGAAGCCGCCAGGCATCCGGCGAAGGCGAAGCGCCGATAATCCGGGTTCCGAAAAGTATCAGGCAGAAACAGAGCGCGCCACCATTCCTGTTCGGGTGCATTCGGCCAATCATTCACGCTCTGATCTCGTTGAAAGACTTCAGCGAGGAGCGCGACTGTTTGTTCCATCTCCTGAAGCATAGGGAAACCAGAAGACAACGGCGCCCCGACCGCGCGGGGGCATGCGGAGATGCCTCCCAATTCGCGGAGCTCCTTTCGGATTGCTCCTAGCCTCTCAGAAAGCGCGCGCAGGCGAACCGCGTCATTGTCGGTGGGATTAGGGGGAATGCGCTCGAGACTCGCGGCCAGACCAACGAGCCTGCCCGCGAGCGAAATCAGGGCGCTGCGCTGCGCTCTCTGGGTCGCGTCTACACCCTGGCGCTGCAAGGTCATTCTAAGCCGGCCAGTGCCGATCGCTTGGTATTGAAGAACTCTGTTGATAACCGATTTCGGCGGAGCTTGACGCGTTGCAAAGCTCTCCGCAACTTGCTGCACTGTCAGCAGCAGATCGTCTACGGATGCGATGAGCGGATCCGAGCGATCGAAAATGCGGTATAGCGCTTCGGTCCCCAAAGTTACGCCGGCACCGACGGCGATGATCAAGACGGGCCAGAGAGTACCCTCAACCTGGACCTGGCTCGGCAAGGAGCGATCCCACAATGGCAGCGTGATACCAATTGGTATCGCGAAAACCAGCGCCGCCGCATAGTTAGTCGTCGTGCGCATCATAAAGAAAATCAGATAAAGGCTTCCGATTACCCAAAAAAAGTGTGTGATTGGGTAATCGCGGAATAAGATCATTCCCAGCAGGGTGTAGAGGCTTGCGCCGACGAACGCAAGGACGAGGATTCGGCCATTCCGCCAGGTTGCGCCGAGATTTTCTCGAGCCAGAAGAATTGCATAGAGACCGGCCAGGAACGCGTTAGGAATTCGGAAGGTTACTACGATAAGCATGACCAGCGTGGCCGTGATCGTCATGCGAATGACCGCGTTTGCACGTCCTGGATACGGAGCAACTTCCCACAAGATGAATTCCCGAAACGAAAGCCAATTGGCGCCTCGGGCCTCTTGCTCGTGGCGGATTCGGCTGGCTTGCGTTGCCATATCAAGGCTTCCGTTCGTATCCGCGGATAACCACTACAGCAGATTCCCCGAGACGAACGGCATCAGAAGGCGGCCGCTCGATTCGGATGCGGACGGGGTATCGGCTGGCGAGGTGTACCCAGCTCAGAGTGCGTTGTACATCGGGCAGGCCGGGAGTGACTCGACCCAGGATCGAAGGATCGGGTATAACGCCATATCCGGTGCTCTCCACGACGCCCGTATATCGCAATCCGGGGTCAGACATGAGATACACGTCCGCGATCATGCCCGGCTGAATGTGCTTCAGCTGCGTCTCACGGAAATTCGCAAGCACCCACCACACGCGAGTGTCGATCAGCGTGAAAATCTCCTGTCCGATGTGGGCATATGCACCCTGAGAAATCACGAGATTGGTTACTCGCGCGTCGAACGGAGCGTAGACGCGGCAATGGTCGTAGTTGTATTGGGCGTCAGCTATCGCGGAGGCCCTTCCCTGCCGTTGTGCAACGAGCGGATCAAGCGAAAGTACGCTTGATTGTGATTCGCGAAACTGTGCCGTGCTCTGCTCTGCCGAGGCCCTGGCCTGCGCCAAAGCGGCAAGCATCGAGTTCAGGTGAGCCCGATTGAGAGCCAATTGCGATTCGGCCTCGTGCACCGACTGCTCGCCAGCCCGCTCTGTGGTGCGCGCTTGGTCAACCTGGTCGACGGTTATGTATTGTTTAGCGAGCAATGGCTCGATGCGATGCAGGTTATTTTCGCTGTATGTCCACTCAGTCCTCGCTCGATCCAGCGCGGCCTCAGAATGGGCCACATCGGCCTCCGCCTCGCCGACCGAGGCTTGAGCCCGCTCGACGTTGGCGGTAGCGCTGCGCGTTGCCGCTCCGGAAGCGCTCACTGCGTGCACCTCTGCCTGAATCCGCCGCTGTTCATCGACGATTTCGCCTTCAAGGGCGGCCTGCTCTGACACGGCGTGGTCCACGGCATACTTATACGGCCGATCGTCGATTTCGAAGAGGAGATCACCCTGTTTAACGCGTTGATTGTCGGCCACATTCAGGTGCAGAATGGGTCCGTCGACGACGGGAGCAATTCCGATGTAGTTGGCAAAAATCTCGGCATCATCGGTTTGGGGATGCCGAGTTGCGACTGAATACACGGAGATCAGGCCGCACACCGCCAGTATGACCATCGCTACTGTGATGGCGTGACCGTATGAGCGAAGTTTGGCGAGGCGGTTCTCTTGCACGGGTTGACCAGTCTCTTGATTCGGCATCGCGTTTACCTAGCTGTAAAACAACAGCCACAACATGCAAGTGAGGAAGACCGCCATGCTGAGATACAAAAGCACCGGTGCAGCAAGCTGTTCAGCAATCGCGGTGCGGGCGATCACGGCGCGTGCGCCACCCATTAGAAACAGACCAGCGATAGAGCAGAAGATCCACGCGGGGAAAAACGAGCCGAAGATGCTGTACTCGGGTGAGTGAGAGCAACCCGCCAACATTAGCGGCGCCGTCAGAGACAAAGCTCCGAGTTGGCAGAACGATGCTGCTCGGCGTTGATCCGGCTTCGTCGGCACACTGCTCATTTTCAGTCGATCTGGCATATCGTGACACTGCTCCGTCGGTGCCCACCAAGTGTCGATGCCGCCGAGCGGCCGCTCACTTCAAATGCCCGGCGCGATCCCACGATCAGTCATTCTTCGATGATCGTGCCTGTTGCAATTTGTCTTTGCCGTCGTTTGCGATCATTGAGACTTCAAATCTACCTCTTGATTCAGCCATAGAGTCGAACCCAAATCTATGGGACGAAGGTATTGGTCGACACCTTCGTCCAATAGATTCACCGCCGTAGTTCTGTGTTAATCGCTGTGACGGCAGAGGATCACGTTTTCAGTTTGGGTTGCATAAACAAAGTGGACATGGCAGAGCGTAGGTTTGACGTCTTTGTTAATGTGGCGGGAAAGCTCGGCCCACAATCGGACGCCAGGCAACCGCCCTCGCTCGGGGGACGCTGGTTGTGCCGATTCAAGGTCCTCGAGCACGGAGGCAGTACTGTGGCAGCGAACTGCTTTACGAGACGGGCGTGCTTAGCGATTGCCGACGCCGCGGCGGCATTGAGTTCGAAGAACTTTCGATTGATCAAATGCAAGCGATTAGTCAATGCGGTATTTTGGTCTCTGCTCTTGTACTTCTCTGCGACGCGAGTTCTCGGCCAATGTGCGGGCATTGTGTCTTCTGCTGCCGCCGCCGCGGATTGTGCCGCGCGCGAGACCCCTCGCGATGGAACGGCGGTCCTCGATCCCGCTCATCCGTATACCTTGGCAGAACTGATCGACGTTGCCGAGCGGCACAATCCGAGCACACGCGTGGTCTGGGAGCGCGCAAAACAGAAAGCGCGCGAACTCGGCTTGGCAAAGAGCGCTTATTATCCCCAGCTAGATGGCTTAGCTGTCTTCGGTGATGAGCGGCTAATCAATCCATTCCCGAAGCCCCTCGCTCCTCGGGGTTACGTCATGGTCGAGATCCCCGACGTCCGGCCCGAAGTTACCCTCCGATATCTGATCTTTGACTTTGGGAAACGCGAAGCGAGCGTGGACCTGGCGAAAGACGAGAAGTTCGCCGCGGGTGCTGACGTGATCCAGGTGAATCAGGCGCTAGCGTTTCGTGTCGCCAGTGCCTTCTACCAACTGATGACCGCGCAAGAGAGATTGCAGGCCGCTCAGGATACATTGCGAACGGCACAAACTACACAGGATGCGGTTGAAGACAGACTAAAGAACGGTCTTGCAACTCTTCCCGATGTTCTCAACGCCCGCGCCGAAACGTCGCAGGCGGTGTTCGATGAGGAATCCGCCGATGGAGACGAGAAGATTGCTCGCGTGAAGCTAACTGAAGCGGTGGGGGCCGATCCGTCCCCAAACATAGTGATCGACAGCCAGAGGAGCGCGCCGCTTCCGAACAAACTCACAATGTCAATCGAGGCGCTGATCGATCGCGCGATGAAGAATCGTCCCGAACTGATGGCGCAAACTCTGCGAATCCGCTCCGCTGATGCCCGAATTCGTGCAGCCAGATCCGAGTACAAACCCCAGATCGCACTGTCAGGATCAATTGCGCAGACGTCTCTGTGGCCTGCTTCGGATTATGGCCAGCTCGGTTCGGCGAGTGAGCCTACGTGGTCCATTTCACTCGGCGTCCATTGGCGCATTTTCGACGGAGGGGCGCGCAGCAATGAACTGTCGATCGCCGAATCGCAACACCGTGAAGCAGAAGACGAACTGACGGAAATTCATGATCAGACGACGCGCGAGGTCTGGACTGCTTACATCGCATTCAGGACGGCATTGCGAAAGTACGACGCCGCTGCAGCGCTTCTCGTAGCCGCGAATGCGTCTTACTCGGCGTCGCTCGATGCCTACAAGTATGGGGTGCGGAACTTCGTAGATGTTGTTACGGCAGAGAATCAATTAGCCCAAGCCAGACTATCAAATGTCTCGGCACGATCGGAGTTGTTTCTGGAGGCAGTTAATCTTGAATTCGCCACGGGAAATCTGCTGAGGAGCCAACCGCCAGCGACCGAAGCTCAATCTCCGGAGGGTGACCACTGATCTCGCCGAGAGCACTACCGCCGCCATACGGGACGAAGGCATTGCCGGCGAATCGTGATTAGGCAGCACGAGTGGACGGCGCAGCTACTGGACGAAGGTATTAGCCGATGCCTTCGTTCAATAGCGCCGTCACAGTATTCGGGCCTAATCGTAGTTGTGACCTGCGGTGAAGTCGAGAGACAGACACCTCCGATGTGCATGTGATTCCACTTTGGGCGGCCCTGGGATGACGTCAGTAGTC
>Ga0335078_10018773_pt1 | contig 10281 bp, 9 predicted proteins | sample Lox_Sample_32_FD_206711 | JGI IMG/M metagenome (GOLD analysis project Ga0335078, IMG submission 206711) | Soil microbial communities from Loxahatchee National Wildlife Refuge, Florida, United States - Lox_Sample_3.2 | ecosystem: Environmental > Terrestrial > Soil > Wetlands | place: USA: Florida...
CCGCTGTAGGGTTTATAGCCCGATGCGGTCGCAGTGAATCGCGCTCTGCAACTGTTTAACAAAAACACAGCTCTCTGCAAAGTCGAATACGACGTATAGGGGGTGACACCTGCCCGGTGCCGGAAGGTTAAAGCAAGGGCTCAGCCGCAAGGCGAAGGCCTGAACTGAAGCCCCGGTGAACGGCGGCCGTAACTATAACGGTCCTAAGGTAGCGAAATTCCTTGTCGGGTAAGTTCCGACCTGCACGAATGGTGGAATGATAGAGCGACTGTCTTGGCAAGCGGCTCGGCGAATTTGTGGTTCCGGTGAAGACGCCGGATGCCCGCATCTAGACGGAAAGACCCCGTGCACCTTAACTGCACTCTGGTCATGAGTAACGGTCCGATCTGCGTAGCATAGGCAGGAGTCTGTGAACCTCGGGTTTCGGCTTGAGGGGAGACACCAGTGAAATACTGCCCTGATTGAACTGTCGCTCTAACCTACCACCCGTGACGGGTGGGGAGACACGGCCAGACGGGTAGTTTGACTGGGGCGGTCGCCTCCTAAACTGTAACGGAGGCGCTCAAAGATCGGCTCAGGTGGATTGGAAACCCACTGTGGAGTGCAAGAGCATAAGCCGGTTTGACTGTGAGACCTACAAGTCGAGCAGGAACGAAAGTTGGATCTAGTGATCCGGTGGTCCCGCGTGGAAGGGCCATCGCTCAACGGATAAAAGGTACGCCGGGGATAACAGGCTGATCTAAGCCAAGAGTTCACATCGACGCTTAGGTTTGGCACCTCGATGTCGGCTCATCGCATCCTGGGGCTGTAGAAGGTCCCAAGGGTTAGGCTGTTCGCCTATTAAAGCGGTACGTGAGCTGGGTTCAGAACGTCGCGAGACAGTTCGGTCCCTATCTGGTGTGGGCGCAGGAAACTTGCGAGGAGTTGTCCCTAGTACGAGAGGACCGGGATGAACAGACCCCTTGTGTACGAGCTGTCACGCCAGTGGCACCGCTCGGTAGCGAAGTCTGGAAGAGATAAATGCTGAATGCATCTAAGCATGAAGCTCGCCTCAAGATAAGGTTTCCCAAGGCAATAAAGCCTATGAAGGACAGTCGCAGACTACGACTTTGATAGGCGGGAGGTGTAAGCGTGGCAACACGTTCAGCTGACCCGTACTAATCGTCCGTTCGGCTTAATCATAAAACTTTCTCAAGCCGTCGTTGAGAGAGCTTATGTAGTGGTCGGTCCTTGGACCGGCTCCTACAACGTCTTGTAACTACGCAGCACAATATGTTCGGCAGCGGGCCGAACTTGTATGCCAGCCAACTACTGTTGTCCACGCCATTTTTCGGCGTGTGCATTTCGCAGGAAACGATTTTGAAGTCTCCGCCTTTTCTCCTGGTTCAAAACCAAGGGTTGTAGGCTGACGGCTTCTTCCTCTTTCCGGTGGTCATACCGCGAGGGTCACACCCGTTCCCATCCCGAACACGGAAGTTAAGCCTCGCTGGGCCGATGATACTGCACGGGTAACTGTGTGGGAACGTAGGTCGCCGCCGGGATAAATTCCAAAGGCCCCGAGCTTCGGTTCGGGGCCTTTTTGTTTTGCCTTGGGAACACCAATTCTGCGCCATCCCGCGTATTTTGGAGGATGAATCCACCGATCGGGGTCTTCGCACCTTCCTCGGTGGCGCCCCTTCAACCCCCGTCTTTTCAACCATCTATTGTGGTTATTCGTCACAGTGTGCCAGACTCCTTTATGCAAAACTGTTGCATCAAGGAGGACGCTTCCCCCGGACCCCGTCATGAGCCTCGCACTCCCCAATTTCCTCTCCCTCACCGCTGAACCCGTGCAGCCCCACCCCCATACACCTCGCCGTCTCTCCGACCTGGAGGTTGGCGAGACTGGCGCGATTTGTGAGTTGCGCCTTCCGGAAAAGCTGCGCCACTACGTCACGCGCTTCGGGTTCGTCGATGGAGCCGCCGTCACCGTCGCTCGCCGCGTCCCGCTCGGAGACCTCACCGTATACCGCATCGGCCAGGCCGAGGTCGCCCTGCGTCCCGAAACCGCAAACGAAATCCTCGTGGTGAGGCAACCGAAGTGATCCCCGCACTCCGCGAATGCGCTGAGTGCCGCCAGCGTCCTGCGCATTCCGTCTCGCCGGGCCATTCCGGTAAGCCGCTCCGCACCGTGGCGCTGATCGGCCCGCCGAACTCCGGAAAGTCCACGCTCTTCAATCGCCTCACCGCGCTGCGCCAGAAAGTCGCGAATTATCCCGGCGTCACCGTCGAGCACCGCACCGGCGCGATTCCCTGCAATGGCGAGCAACAAATCACGGTTGTCGATCTGCCGGGAGTCTACGACCTGACCGCCTATTCCGAAGACGAACGCGTCGCCGCCCAGGTTTTGCGCGGGGAAATGCCGGGAGTCTCCCATCCCGACGCGGTGCTGATCGTCGTGGACGCCACCAATCTTGAACGCCACCTTTCGATTGTTCCCGATGTGCTTCGCACCGGTTTGCCGGCGTTGCTGATCCTGAATATGGCGGACCTGCTCGAGAAGCGCGGCGGCCGCGTGGATCTGGTCGCGCTGGCGAGCCAGATCGGCATTCCCGTCGCGCTCGTCTCTGGCGCCAGCGGCGCGGGGATGGACGCGATTCACAATTTCCTGTTTGCGCGCAATGCTTCCAACGGCCAGCGCGCTTTGCCGGTGCTGCAAACGCCCGTGGCCTGCCAGCGTTGGGCGCGGAATCTTGCGGACGCCTCCGGCTACCGCGCGCCGCTGCCGGCTCTGTGGACGCAGCGCCTCGATGGCGTGCTGCTTCACCCGGTGTGGGGCCCGCTGGTTTTTCTTCTCGTGATCGTGGCCTTGTTTCAGGCGGTGTTTGCCCTCGGCCAGCCGCTCAGCAACGGGCTGCAAACCGTGCTCAACGATCTTGGCCGCACGCTGTTCTCCTGGATGGGAAGCGGCCTTTGGAAATCCGTGTTGCTCGATGGAGTTTGGCGCGGCTTTGCCTCCATTCTTGTTTTTCTCCCCCAAATCCTCGTTTTGTTTCTGTTCATCACGCTGCTCGAGGATTCCGGCTATCTCGCCCGCGCCGCGGTGATGGCCGACCGCACCATGCAAAAGGTCGGCCTCAACGGCAAGTCCTTCGTTCCGCTGCTTTCCGCCTACGCGTGCGCGGTGCCCGCGATCATGGCTGCGCGCACCATCGAAAACCGGCGAGACCGCCTGGCCACCATTCTGATCGCTCCGTTCATGACCTGCTCGGCGCGCCTCCCCATCTATACGCTCATGATCGCCGCGTTCATTCCCGAGCGCGCGCTGCTGGGGCCGCTGCTGGGCACGCGCGGCGCCGCCATGCTGGGCCTTTACGCGCTCGGCTTCCTCGCCGCGCTCTTTACCGCCGCGATTCTTAAATCCTCGGTCCTGAAATCATCGCCCATGCCCTTCATCCTGGAGCTGCCCGAATACCGCTGGCCCACGCTGCGCTCCATGCTGATCCGCTCCGCCGATCGCGCCTGGGTGTTCACGAAAAACGCCGGCAGCGTGATCCTGATCATCGCCACCGTGCTCGCGCTGCTCGCCAATCTGCCGCTCGCGGGCGGCGCGCCGCCGGAGCTCCATCAGAGCTTCATCGGCCGCATGGGGCATTTCATCGAGCCGGTGATCCAGCCGCTGGGGTTCAACTGGCGCGTCGGCATCGGCCTGGTCACCTCGGTCTTCGCGCGCGAGGTGATCGTCGGCACGTTCGGCACTCTCTATGGAGCCGATCCCGCTTCGCGCGACCTGACCTTGCAGAGCGCCTTGCACAACGATCTCAATCCCGCGGGTGCCGTCGCCCTGCTGGTGTTTTTCGCCTTCGCCCTGCAGTGCACCTCCACGCTGGCCGTGGTCAAGCGCGAAACCAACAGTTGGAAATGGCCCGCCTTCCAGTTCGCCTATATGGCCGCGCTCGCCTACGCCGGAGCCTTCCTCGCCCACTTCCTCGTCTCCCGCCTCTGGAGCTAGCACCTCTTCTGTGTGTTCCGTGATCCGTGTTCCGTGGTCTGGAGGGCCGGACGATCGCGCCCCTCTTGCGGCCGCTGAGGCTGCCGCACACCAAAGGGGTACCCCCGGGGGTTCGCGTAAGAGACGTAGGGATGTGCTGCTCCCCGAAATGAGTGGCTATCGCTTCACTGCCTCGGAAGAGGATGCCACGCACGCGATCCTTGGCCTCGCCGCCGGCCAACTCGACGAGCCCGCATTCGCCGCCTGCCTCCGCGCCAACTTCACCCGGCCTCGCCGAAAGTAGTGGGCACGCAACGGCCTGCGAACGAAACGCCCCGACTTCACGATGAGGTAGCCTTCAGCACTCTCAGAAGATTCCTCCGTGACGCCTCGCTCACCGTCGAAGAACTTCTCTCCGTCTTGTAGCGAATCGCAAGAAACGTCACTTCTGTCCCTAGTTTTCGTCCAGCTTTGTCCCCGGGGGTTCGGCTTGGGAATGCATGTTGCCGCCGGGAAAATTTCCAAAGGCCCCGAACTTCGGTTCGGGGCCTTTTTGTTGTTAGGTTTGTGAGAAGGTAGTGGACGCATCCACGCCTATCTGCTCTGCCGCGGCAGTAAGTACTGTTTCTTATAGATACGGCTTGATGTATGGCCAGACCTTATGAGTGGCCTCTACCATTCCTGCTAGCTTAATTACGTGTTCGATGCCGCGCCAAAGATGCCCCAGAATCGTTTTGTCTGGACACTCTTTGGCAAGTTGATCCTTAATGCTCTCGATGTCTACCACGACATCAAATTTCTGTTTTTCGTCCATCGTCGCAGCTGTTACTTGCAATTTCAGATCATCCAGCCGCTCACGCAGATCGGAAAACTGAGCGCGCACCACATTCCCATCGCCAAGCGTTATCACGTTCGTTCCGCTCGCTGAAACGTTGATTCCCTCGTAGCGGTCTTTTGGCTCGAACTCTGAACCGCCTTCGATTTTATCGATACCAGCGGCTGAGATTCGGTACCACGTGGCCGTTGCAGGAATGGTCCCGCCGTTAACGAACACGGTTTTCTGAATCTCGTGCTTCTTCACCCATCCACGATCCAGCAAATAGGTAAGGTTGGACATCACGCTCTGTTGATTTAGCCCATATTTCACTTTCAGTTCCCGCTTTGCATCACTGATTTTCAGTGCAGAGCCTTTCTTACCGTAAGTGCTTGTGCCATTGTGATTCCGTTCGTAAAAATACTGAAGAATCTGTTTTCTCACGGTGTCATTTGGGTTCATGGCCATGATCATCCCTTCTTCGCGCGCTGGGCAGTTAACTGAGCCCTGAGCAAGCGAAGCTGAATCTTCATGTGGAGGTTGTCCCAATGCTTGCGGTTCTTGCCAAGCTGGTCAGGCATACGTCCGATTTCTTTCGTTGCGTTGAAGGTCTCTTCCACCAGTTCGGAAGATGATTCGCTCCACAAACGGAGCACCGCTTTGAAGCCCCCAAGCCAGGTTGCATTCCCGGACGAATCCAGAGTGACCATATTGCGAAATGCGGCCACCATCGGATAGGCGGCCCCTTTGGTCAGTCGATATTCAGCCGGAGGTAACTGAGCGAACGGGAACTCTAGCTTCCGTCCTTTGGCGGCTTCCTCCACGATATTCATGTTCCCGGCGCTGCCACCCGCTTGGTTGCGGATATCACGGAAATCATGACGAATGTGGTCGTACAGGACGAGGGCGTCGTTTAGGATCGGCCTCAGCCTGTAGTACTTGCTGTTCTTAGGCTTCCTCGCGTTCTCCTCAAAGTCGGTAGCAAACTTCTCGAGGGGGATGCTCCATTTCTCGTAAGCGGATATAGGGTGTTTTCCACCGTCATTTGGAAAGTCAAAAATGTTAAACATTTCCAAGGCGCTGATGAGGTCGCGCACATCATAGTTGGCGCTGTCAGACTCTCGCCATGAAATCATGTCCGCGAAGGGTTTGTCCTTGACCTCCTCCTTAAGCCAGTCGAAGACCCCGTCGATGTTGTAGATGGATTTAGGCGCGACCTGCATGCCTGTGTTCAGTCCACGAGCGATGTCGGTGATGAGCTCGTCCTCAACGCCCGTCCGTATAAACACCTCCACGTACTGGTCGGGATGAGTTGTCCCATCAGCGTTACACTTCTCGATGATTTTCGCGGTGTGGGCACCATCGACGATACCGCCCACCTCGTCGTCGACGACTACCTCGAAAATTTGCTTCTCTTTATCGATCAGACGAACGCTGATGGCCAGGATTGTGATTCCTTTATTCATCAGGTCGAAGCTACCTGGCGTTGCCTCCTTGCCTTCAAGGCTTGCACGCACGTCGCGGTAGACCATCCGGTTTAGACCGACGGGTTCACGTGCATTCGCAGCGGCACTGATGCCAGTAGGAAAGTTAGTAGCTTTCACTGTCAGCCAGTATTTGTGGATTGTTTCAAAAACGGGATGTGAAATCTTGCGGGATTCAAATGCAGTAATGCGATGGACCTGTTTGCCCATACATCCTCACTTTTTGTTAAGCGGGCGGAGCCGCTAATTTGTCGTGTGTACGGAGACACCGACTGAATGATGGTAGCACGAAATTTGGAATCATCGGAAATCAAGTGGATCGCGGGGGGAGCTTGAAGTTTTGGGAGGACCGGACCCGACTACCTAGGTATTTAGGGTGCCGTGCGCGCCTGGCTCGGTTTGTGAACCTGGGCCTTGGGCCGCTTTTTTTCTGTGCTTTGAACCGCCGACAGTCGATTTTCAACTGCCAACTTCTCTAGCGCTTTGCTTTGGCGAACGGATTTCGGATGGTGAGGCGGCCGTGGATGACCTGGCCGTCGGCGAGGTCTTCGGAGTAGAGGGTGTTGCAGCCGGCGTAGAGTGCCGTGGCAATCACCAACGCGTCGTAGATGGCGTAGGCATGCTTCTGGGCGAACTGGAGCGCCGCATCGTGCAATTCGAGGGTGATGGGCAGGGGAGAAGGGCAGAGGACGCGGAAGGCGTCCAGCGCTTCGGACACCTCGGACCAGGGCATCTGGAGCTTTCGGCGCGCGACAGCCACGAATTCGTTCAGAATCTGTACGCTCAGCACGCCTCCCGCTGCCAGCAATTCTTCGGCTGCCTCGCTGCGCGGATCGTTGGCCGCCACCGCGTAGATCAAGACGTTCGTGTCGAGGAATGCCTTAACGGGCATTGGCCTCTTCCCGGTCAAAAACAAATCCGCGAGGCAAAGGACGACGCAGCTTCCGCAGCCGCGCCAGCGCCTTCTGCCGCGACGGGTCACGGCGCACCAGAAATTCCCGGTCCCGCGCGATCCGAATCTCGATTTCGTCACCCTCTTTGAGCTTCAGCGCCTTCACCACCGCTGCGGGCAAGCGCACGGCGAGGCTGTTTCCCCATTTTGAGACCTGCATAGATGCTCCTAGATATACATTTCCTAGTGTATATCCATGGTCCGCGCGTCGCAACCGTATTCTGTTTGGGATGGTCCGCCCATTGTTTTCGCCGCAACCCTTGCGCGAACCCGCAGGATATCCCGTCATCCGCATTGGCTTCATCCAAGGAAGGCAAGCCCGCCCTAGCTGCACCTATTGCGGCGCGGCAGGGTACCATTGACGCGGCGGCCGCAGGGGCGCATGGTGGAGGCGCTGTCCCCACCGGCCCTCAATCCCCCCAGCCACAACTTGGGGTGATTCATGAACGCGGCGTCTTCCCCGCAACGGGCCGAGCACCGGATTCCCATGCGCATGTTTGTGAAGCTGTCCGATCGAGACACGGGTGTCTTTGAGCTGACGCCGACGATCAATGTGAGTTGCCACGGCGCGCGCGTGGAAACGAAAAAATATTGGGAAGCCGGGCAGCACCTGTGGGTGCGCTCGATCCGCGGCAATTTATTTTCCCTGGCGCGCGTGGCCTATTGCGCCCCGGACGCCAGCAAGGGATATGTGATGGGCCTCGATTTCCAGAATCCCACGGGAGATTGGACGCGCTCTCCCAGCGGCTGGTAGTTCGCCGGAGTTTCCTTCCGCGAAAGGGCGTGTTTTGTTTATTGGCAGTGGACCGCCGGCAGTCCGCCGCGGGCGATTTCCGCTAGACGCCGAACTGGCGCAAGTGATGGTCCAGGTGCTTGTACATGAGCTGCGCCCACTCCTGCGGCGTCAGCGGCCCGAAAAACGTGTGCGGATGTTTCGTGCATTTCTCCGGGCCGCCGGAGTGGAAGCGGTCCAGCAAGCGGCAGAGCCGTTCGCGTTCGCGGTTGAGGTCGCGTTCGTCGGCAACCACCAGGCTCCGTGCCGTCGGCGTGTTTTTGGCCATGGGGCGGTCGTCTTTTAACAATTGCGATTTCGCGATCGGACCGAAAATCCGGCCGATGAACATGCGCTTCGGAGAGGCGTCTCCCACGGCCCATTCCATCGTGGTGGCCACATGGGCCAGCGCCTGCGGGGCGGTCATCTTTCCCCACTGCCGCTGACTGTTGGGTCCCAGCCGCGCAATCCGCTCTGTCATCTCTTTCGCCGTCGCGGGTTCAAACAGGTTCTTCATGCCGAAGCTCCTCCTCGACGCGGAGCAATCCTCCGCATCCCGATCCCGACCGCGCCCGCCAGTGGTTTCTTCGATGCGGTGCGGGAATCCGTGGTAACGTATCTTAAGGCTCCGATTTCCGCATCGGGGCCTTTTTCTTTTGTGGCGAAGAGTTTCCCGGGAGGAGGGCGCGTGGAAATCCAGATGGGGTGCGGCCACTTGGGCGACGAGGAATTTGTGCGCGGGTTTGAGAATTGCGAGCTGAAACACGGCACGTTTCATCATGCCGATCACATCCGCCTGGCGTGGATTTATTTGAAGCGCCACGGGGTCAGCGGTGCGGAAGAACGGCTGCTGGCGGGGATTCGCAAGATGGCGCAACACGCGGGCGCTCCGCAGAAGTTTCTCTACACCGCGACGATTGCCTGGACGCGACTCGTGGCCACCGCGCAAAACCAGAATCCCGCGAGCGACAATTTTTCGGAGTGGGCGCGGCTGCACCCTGAGCTGTTGGATAAGAATTTGCTTGCGAAGTATTACTCGCCGGGACGCCTGGAAACACCAGAGGCGCGGTCCGGCTGGGTAGAGCCGGATCTCGCGCCTCTCGGGTGATGCCAGCTCGATCTAGTCGTGGCCGGAAGCCGCGGCGTGAAGCGGCTCGGAAGCCTTGGGCGGAATCGGCAGATCGTGGAACTGTTCGGTTTCGGTGGAGCCCGCCAGCGCGGTGGTGGAAGCGGTGCCGCTGCTGATGACGTTCTGCACCGCGTCGAAATAACCGGTGCCGACGAAGCGCTGGTGCTTCACGGCGGAATAGTGATGGAGCTTTTCGCTCTCGAATTCCGCGTCCTGAAGCTGCGAGTAGGCGGTCATGCCTTGGGTTTTGTAGTGGCGCGCCAGGTCGAACATCGAGTAATTGAGCGCGTGGAAGCCGGCCAGGGTGATGAACTGGAATTTGTAGCCCATGGCGCCGAGTTCGCGCTGGAAACGGGCGATTTCCTCGGCGCTGAGGTGCTTGCGCCAGTTGAAGGAAGGCGAGCAGTTATAGGCCAGCAGCTTGCCCGGGAATTTCGCGTGAATGCCGTCGGCGAATTCGCGCGCTTCCTCAAGATTTGGCTTGGAGGTTTCGCACCACAGCAAATCGGCGTAGGGCGCGTAGGCCAGGCCGCGGGCGATCGCCGCGTCCACGCCGTTGCGGACGTAAAAGAAGCCTTCGGCGCTGCGCTTGCCGGAGCAGAATTCGCGGTCGCGCGGGTCAACGTCGGTGGTCAGCAGATTCGCGCTGTCGGCGTCGGTGCGCGCCATGATGAGCGTCGGAACGCCCATGACATCGGCCGCGAGCCGCGCCGCGACAAGCTTCTGAATCGCTTCGGTGGTGGAGACGAGCACTTTGCCGCCGAGGTGCCCGCACTTTTTCGCCGAGGAGAGCTGATCCTCAAAGTGCACGCAGGCCGCGCCCGCCTCGACCATTCCCTTCATGAGCTCGAAGGCGTTGAGATTGCCCCCGAAGCCGGCTTCGGCGTCGGCGACCATCGGCGCAAACCAATACTTGCCGTTCTTGCCTTCGGCGTGATGAATCTGGTCGGCGCGTTGCAGCGCCTGATTGATCTTGCGCACGAGGTTCGGAACGCTGTCGGCGGGATACAAGCTCTGGTCCGGATACATCTGACCCGACAGGTTGGCGTCAGCCGCCACCTGCCAGCCGCTGATATAGATGGCCTGCAAGCCGGCCTCGATCTGCTGGATGGCCTGGTTGCCGGTCATCGCGCCGAGCGCGGCGACGTAGGATTCGTGGT